>Ga0126306_10002385_pt1 | contig 10554 bp, 7 predicted proteins | sample Plot27_FD_92592 | JGI IMG/M metagenome (GOLD analysis project Ga0126306, IMG submission 92592) | Serpentine soil microbial communities from UC McLaughlin Reserve, CA, USA - Plot27 | ecosystem: Environmental > Terrestrial > Soil > Grasslands | place: USA: UC McLaughlin Reserve, Lake County... | reverse complement strand
TTCCCCAATGCTTTATAAATTTGCCATTGCTATCAAATACTGCTACTCTAGAATTTTCTCTACCATCAGTTACATAAACATAATCATTTGAGTCCACTGTTATGTCATGTAAATGTACAAATTGACCTTTCTTTGAGCCTTCACTTCCCCACATGTCTATAAAATCACCATTACTATCAAATTTTTGTACTCTGGGAATTGTTTGATCGCTAACATATACATTATTTTTTGAGTCCAGGGCGATACCCCAAGGTTTTTTAAATTCACTCTGATCCTGTCCTTCTTTTCCCCACATTGTTATAAATTTACCATTGCTATCAAATTTTTGAATATTTTTCCTGGAATATTCTGCAACATAAATATTATCCAAAGAATCCACATCCATACTTTCAGGTTGCAAAAATTTACCAGGACCTATTCCTTTTGTACCCCATTTCGTAATAAAATTTCCATCTGTATCAAATTTCTGAATATTGCACTTTTCAGCATCACTCACATATACATTATCTTGAGAATCAATAGTTATTCCATGAGCATGTAGGAATTGTCCGTCTTTTGATCCTACTGTTCCCCAACTACCTATAAGATTTCCATCCCTGTAAAATTTTTTTATAAAGTGAAAATTTGAAGAATAAGAATCAGAACTCAAGTCACTATTAGATAGTGAAGAAATAGGTTCAATTTTTTGTTTATCTATACAGACTTCTTTATCTGTATCTTCATAATTTGATGATGATGATGATAATGGTTTATTTTTCATATCTTTAGAAATTTTGGTAGCAGATGTATCTTCGGCAGAATTTGATGATGTTGTTGATGATGGATTTTCTTCTTTATCTTCTTCTCCTCCTTTTTCTTCTTCTGTGTCAAAATAATCATCTTCATTGAATTCAAATACCTGAGCATTAATAGTGTATATGATATCAGTAGAATTAAAAAATAAAATTATCAAGCTTAATGATATTAGTGATAAAGTAAGAAATTTCTTCACACTGATAATGGGTTCTCTATGCATTATTAAGATTATATAGGAAAATTCTAGATAAGGTATCTAGAACAAAACTCACTGATATTGACTAATTTCAGAAATTATATATAAATTATGAATATAATAATTATGAATTTAAAAATTCCATGACACAATAACCTTTGGTAGATTAATGAATGAACATATCATGGAGAATAAAGAACTTTGACTTTCTTAACAATAACAGATATCAAATATTCGTGTTATAAATTTGACTTCCGTAAATTATATTTGGGCATAAATAAAAAATTATTGATGATAACTAATTTTAAGGTATTTTTTCCTTTCTTATTTACTTTTATTTTTATAATCATTTTTCTTAATTGGAATGATTTGTTCGATGACATTTATGGACATGGTCTAAGTAGAGATGAATCTCTTCCTTTTGATATATCGGGAAAACAGATTGCAATTGAAGGAATATTGGAACCACCTTTTTTAAATGAAGTTATTAATCAAAAACCTACATTTCTTGTTAGAAGTCATGATGAAAAAAGCAATGAAACTATAAAAGATATCAATTATCGAATAATAGTTAAATTTAAGAATGAAACTATATTGGATCAACGGTTTCATACGACTGATGGAATGGTTTCAGCAAATCTTATTCCTTCAAACGATACTGTTGGACATGAAATAATAAACAAAGATAAAGAACAACAACAACAAAGTATATCAAAACAAGATCTAGTTGAAGTAAGTTCAAACAATCCAGTTACAATAAAAAGTAAACTACTTACAGATGGTGGATTATATGATCTATCAGTAACTCTTGAAAAAACAAGTAAAGGTCTAAAATTAGATTCTGATAAAAAAGTAAATTTATACATAAGTATTGGCAAGGATTTTCCCTTTGTAATAAAAGATGTAATAAAAGGTTCTACTAATAATACTACTAACAAGAAAAACAATAATAGCAATATGGATAGTAATAGTAATTTACTAACATTTACAGTTAAAACATATTATGATGAGATTCTAGATTTTCAGTATGACCAAGATACCTCTAAGATTTCTTTTAAAATGCCTTTCAGATGGGATCTAAATTATGTAAATCAAATTGTTAATTTACATGAGGAAATTATTATACCTAAATCATTTACCCAATTATCTACAGTTTCACCATTTACTGGGACATTAAACGGTATAGAAATTCCAAGAAATGCAATATTAATTGATGATTATTCCGACCAGGGTAATAGAATCGTACACGTGGTTATTGTAAATTTTAAATTAAAAGAATTTACTAAACAAATTATAAAAGAAGGGGGAAATCCATATGCCATTTTTGAGTTAAAACCATTTTAACTAATTAATTAATAATCATGTAAAATTATTTTTACGATCAATGAAATAAAATAAGTAGGGACATCAATAACAAATAAAATTTTAATTCATCAAAAAAAATATTTATTTAATAGATTCTATGTGATTCACTGTGGTACCATTTTCAATATCTACAGATATCCTATAAGTAGCAACAAAAGGGTCTCCAAAAGTGTGTAACACTACTCCATCACCAGTAAAGGGAATAGAATGTGAATATGTTGGTACACTAGAATTGTACTGTGGTTGAATTACTGTCAGATCATATGTATTGTTATTTATTGGTGTTACCAAGCCAGAACCAAATTTATCCGTGTCGATTTGAGATTGTTCAATACTGTACTTGTGTAATATTACTATCTGAACGGGTTTACTAGCTGTATAGGTCAATAAACCTGTATACCCGATATCACTACTAGAATCATTGTTTTCATTGCTTATTGAGGGGAGAATTGTTGCAATCTGATGTCCTTCATGTCCAGGCCAAGGATTTGGAATAGATGTAATTGTCCCTTGTTGAATGATTTTATTATTATTTTGTTTTAGAGGAGAAGAAGAGTTATATACTGTCGTTGATTGTTGTTGTTGTTCTTGACCATTTGTCATAGGTACTGAAGGAGCACTAATCATCAGAGTAAAACCTATTAAAAAAATTGAAACCATTACAAGAATATAACCTGAATTAGTTTTTCGACTTCTATCTTTAACACTTAACCATCGCATAGTAAAGATGGGACTAGAAAGTATTTAAAAATTATAAATAGATAAACTTACAAATTAGTCACTTTATTCTTATTAGAATATTATTATTTATACATCTGCTATATTTTATACGTTTTAAAATTATATGTGTATGTATAAATATTGTAAACTAATTGCTAATTAATGAAAGTAAATGCATCCCAAATCATCTATAATGAAGAAAATAATACACGCAATAATGATGAATTTGGTAATAATTTAACATGATTAAAATACCAACTAAAAGAAAAATATTCTATCTCAACTTTATACAAAGATAGAAATAAAATAGGAAATCATATATAATTAATAATACAATGTCATCAATAACAAGAAAGTCAAGTAGTGCTATTATAATTGCTTCTATAGCTATAGTTAGTGGGCTGTTATTATTATTAAATTCTATAGATAAAGGTGTAATGGGAATTCGTACAGACATAGTAAAAGGAGATTATTTGTTTGGAAGAACAATAGGTATTGTAGATGACGAAAATGGAAACCCTCTATGGATAGTATCTGGAACATGGAAAACCAATTTATCAAATCAAACTCAAGCAGGGGATAACTCTACTGTTTTCAATACATCTTTTGAAATGATCAAAACTGATGGGACAACAAAACATACTCATACTCTAACCAATTTTGTTTTAGCAAATACATCCATTCCTATTAACAATAATAATACAGTAGTTTTTAATGGAACTTCAACTATGAATATGAAAGATGGCTCAATTAATGATATTCCTACAAGTATTCAACTAATAAATAATGCTCATGTGAATATAGGGTTAGATTCAAGTAAAATAGACAATCATTTTGGATATAATTATCCTATTGGAAATGGACCTATATTTGGTATACCTCTTTATGGTGAAGGCAATTAAACAAGTTCTCTAACTAATAGTCAACAAAAGAATCATCCAAACAAATTATCAATAGATATCTTTTATTACTATTAATTATTTTTTTTATTTAGATAGGCTTTAATATACCAAATAGATTTTATTACAAGTTCTATTATACATGTAGTTTTGAAATTAATATATTTTAAAAAGCATGGCCTGATCTTTTGATTCAATTCCTCCTTTGGAATGGTTATTTACCGTAACTAACTTTTTACATTCAATTTTTAATAAATTAATACTAAAAAATATATTCAATATACAATTTATTGAATCAATGAGTTTTGAAGAGATCTCTTTAAAAAAGTTAGCAATTATATTTATTATTGCTGGAGTTGTTCTAGTATTTGCAATTATGGGATCATCAGTAACTAACCTATTTAGTGCTAGTATAACAGAGGAGGCAGAAGTGAAAATGAAACAAGCAGGTGATTGTGTACTTGAACCATCAGATGGTATACCTCGAATTATATCCGATTGTCCATATAATGTTAATGATACTCTAGTAATAACATACAAACCACAACAACCATCGATACATAATCATGAACCTGTGTAAAAGAAATTCGTTACAAATTTAGGACCTGTTAATTTATGAGAATAGATTTAGCTGTACATGTCCTATTCTAACTTTATGTCTTTAAGCTTGGAAAGGAATTAAACATCAAATATTATTGTAGTTATGTATTCTTTGCAGGCTCTGTTAAGTTAAGGAAAATTTATTCCATAAATTGATAAATTCTTCTGAAATTAAAGCATGGAACATAATTTAAAAATAGAACATATTAATATCGAATTAGGCAACAAATCTGTTAGAACTCAAATAGCTTTTGTAAAAAGAGTATATTTTAATTTATATTAGTCAAGTTTTAGATTTTTTATTTTTTATTATTTTTAGCCTCTTCTTAAAATAAATAAAATAAATAAAAATTAGTCCTACTAATATTGCTAATGCAATTACACTATAAATAATAATGGAATTTATATTACTACCATTGTTAATAACAACACCTTCAGTATCTAAATCAAAAGTAACAATAAGAGGCATATCTTTGTATTTTTCATCTCCAGCTATTTTTGTTAGCAATGATAATGAATATTTACCTTCATTTTTAAAAACATATAGATAACTCATATCAGCGAATAAATAAAATTGGTAAGGAATTTGATGAACTATTTTTCTGGTATCCTTATCCATTATTATTAAAGATGCAAAAATATTTGCTACATCAATCCCTTCTTTTTGGACATTAAAATTTAATAAAGTACTATTATCATCTACTTTTGGGTTTTTAGGATATGGAAGGAATTCTATTTGGTAACCATCTTTTTCTATGAATAGGGAGTTTGGTGTTCCAGGATAAATATGAGCATATGCCAAATGGTTGAAACTAGTAAGAAAATAATAAGTAGAATAACATATTGTAATCAGTAAACTTATAATAACTAGTAATAAAAAATATTTGTTTATCAATATCTTATTCTTTGATTAGATAATGTATTTATTTCTTCATTTTCTAATTTTCCAAGATGTTAAAATTATAGCAGCAGCTCCCAATGCTACTCCAATAAAAGATAGCAATCCAATTCTATTCAAATCGACTTTCATTTCCTCAACTTTATTTATAGATTCTTCAAGTAACTGGCGAGTTTCATTATTTGAATTTTTATTTTCTTCAATTTGTTTATTTATATCAGTAATTATTAGTTTTATTTGACTGCCAATATTCTGAGATACATCACTAGTAGCAGTATTTTCTACTGGAGGAAAAGCCAATTTGGCTGTATCTTCGACATCCTCAATGGTAATCTTTGTTGTTATATTTTGGTTATTTAAGTTTCCATTTAAAGAGAGTGTATATGTTCCTAATTGAGTAGGTATTATTTCTGATAAATATGTCCCTGCTTCTTCCTCTGAAGGTATGAAATTGACCTCTTTTGTAACTCCTCCAAATTGTACATTAACAGTAATATCTTTCATCGCATTTCTAATTGGAGTATCATTATTTTCGTGGAACATTAATAATAGACTATTCAAGTTATTGAGTAATGGTGGCTCAGTAAGCCAACCTGCAGTTATAGTTATATTACCAACTTGAACGTTCTTGTGTGCAAAACTATTTTGAATATTGAAGAATAATGAGAAGGATATACTTATGACTATTAAAATTGTTAAAACGACTACAAGTAATTTCATGTAGATATTCTATAAAACTCCCTGTTATAATCTTACATTTTAGCGTGATAAATATATCATCAATGTGAATGCTAATTTGATAAAAAAAGTATTTCATTATTAATGCAATATGATAAAAATGGATAAGATTATTTAATTGAATTATCATCTATAACAACAATTAGACAACAATAAATAATTATAAATTTGAATCTACTAGTAATATCATTTTTTCTTATCCTGGCTTCTTGTTTTTTGTCTGATCTTTGTTTATATTTCTTTGATAAAAGTCAAGATCAATTAAAAGTAAATGTAATTTCTTGTGACTATCTATATATAATAAAGTAGAAGCAATGACTGCCACTACCAATAGTGGACCAATTATTTCATAAAAATCTAATTTTTTTATTACCAAATTTATATCTTCTAATATTGTATTGGTGGTAGTGGTGATTGTCCCATTATTTTGGCCAGCTATTGTATTATTATTATTATTATTATTATTTGCAGCCTGTTTATCTATTATAGATGGTTGAACATTTGATGATGGAATAAACTTAATAGTAGTTTTACCTAAAGCATTTCCTCTTTGTTCTGCAAACCATATATCTCCTTGTGAATCTGTTGTAAGATACTGAATAAATGAGCCTTGATTTGGTATATTTACCTTAGTAATTTTTCCTGAATCAGGATCAAGAATAGCTAAATCATCAGAGGTATGTTGTGCAATCCAAATATTACCATATATATCAAAAACCATTCCAAATGCAAGTCCATCATAGTCATCAGGTAAATTATATCTTTTAAAGGATTCAATGAAGGGATTGAATAGTACTATAGAATTGCTGTCATGTTCACTTATGTAAATATTAGAGGTCTTGGAATCCAATAGTAGTGAGGTAGGTTCAAAAAGGGAAAAATCTGATGCTTCTGTTTCTGCTTGTTCTAAATTGGAATTTGTATTATTATTGCTAGTAGTAGGATATTCGGTAATATTTCCTGTATTTAAATCAATTTTTCCAAGTTTCCCTATGGACTCAGCAAACCAGATGAAATTATTTTTTTTATCAAATATCAGGCCTAACGGTCTTGAATTATCAGTAGGAATATCATATGTAGTAAAATTGTTTGTTTTTGAATCAAATTTTATAATAGAATTGGCTTGCACAAGACTCATCCATAAATTTTGTTGATCATCTATAGTTAATCCCGATATAATTCCCATTTCAGATAGTTCATACTGTCCTCTACTTTTGTTTGCTGTAACATCATATTGTCCTATCATACTTTTAGTTGGATCTACATACCATAATATGTTACTTTCTATAGGATCAAAAACTGATAAGGTGATTAGATTTGTATCTTCAATTTTATGGATTTTATAGCTTTTATCAGTAATATCAAATTGAAAGATTCTTCCACTTTCTGGACTATTATCTCCTACCCATATAGAATTAGTAGGTTTGTGATATACAGGATACAATAGTAGACTTTGATTAGTAGGAGTTGGATATTCTGTAATATTAAATTCCAAATCTGACAATTGGGGCTTTATATCTATATTAAAAGTTGCAATAGTGTTAGGAGTATTTGGTTGCAAAGTCTTTCCTTGAATTTCAAAGTTCCATGTTCCTAAAGTACTGATGGGTATTGTAGCTGAAAATACTCCATCATCTATTTCTTCCATCTCCAATTGTATTGGACCAATCTTTTTTTCTATCTGGTTAAGTTTTAAGGTAGTATTTTCAATATTCACATTCTTTTGGCTGATACTATTACTATTACTCTTACTACTGCTATTGTTCAAATCTGTAAAAGAGACAGTCATAGTGTTTTGACCTATAGATACTGGTTCCAATTCGACTTGAACCTTTTGATTGTTGGAATAGATATCTGTTAAATATTCATTATTATTTTCTAAAGTTGCATTGGCTTGATTGTTGTTGCTAGTAAGAAGATTTATTTCTTGAGAAAGAGAAAGATTATCACTATTATCATTATCTAAAGTTGGAAATTCTCCAGATGGTAGTACCATATTAGTCATCAAAGATACTACAAATAATAATGCAATTCCGATAATGGATTCAATTCTTAATAGTATATGAAATCTTCTTGTTTGAGAAGATAAATTAGTAGCAGTAGTAGTTATTATTTCTGCTGAGCCCTCTCTAACCTTTTTTATTATTGACTTTGAAAGTTTGCTATGCGTTACAAATTCATGATAAGCACCCATAGCAACCATTATCATAGCTAAAGTTAATTTTAAAATTAGTATTTTACCATACAAAGAAGAAAATGTTGTAAAAAGGTTATTTTCTATAGACCATAACAATGTAGGACCTGTTAAAACTATACTAGCTAAAATAGGTAAAATGATAATAGAGAAACGAGGTATAACTATAGAAATAATTCTAGATTTTAGTTCATTTACATTTATATTTTCACTTTTATTTTCTATTTCTTTTTTTATTTGTACTATTTTTGGTACAAAAATAAATGCAAGAAATACTAAACCTCCTATCCAAATAGATGCTGCTATTCCATGAAAATAATCCAAGAAAATGGGTAGAGTCCCCTCGTCTTCTAGCGCTGCAGCATGTGAAATTAAACTGTTAGTAAATAGTATTGCTAAACCTAATAGTATTATTAATAATAATTCTTTGTTATTTTTGATATTATATAATGGTCTTTTTTTATATTTGTTATAAAATATAAAAGATATAATTAAAAGAATTATTGAAATGATTAATCTAATTATTAATACCTCTCCAAATTCCGTGCTAAATACATCTATTATACTAGCTCCTATAGATAATGCTTGGGCTACTGCCATCGCTATAACTGAAAATATAACAAGTATATCAGAAATAATGATTAGTTTTATCAAATTTCTTCGTATTGCAACAAAAATGCTATTCATTTGCATAAAAGCATGATTATATTGCAATAGAGGTTTACTTACCCACAAAAACATGAATGGAGCTCCTAATATGATAATTTGACCTATATAACCTGGAACTCTACTAAGTGAATTATCAAATGATATCAGTTCAAATATACTCTTTGATGTAAATGTTGTTTCTACACCTAATCCTGCTGCTGAAATGGCTTCTTCTCCTACACTAAAAACTACAGAGTTATCAACTACATGACCATCTACTGCAGATAAAACCTTTGTATTAATGGTGTATGTACCTTTTGGAAGATCTTCCTTTAGATTAGTGGTAAGGGTAGAAGGATCACCATTATAATTTTCTGCTACACCATCATCTACTCTATTTCCATCTGAATCAATTACGGATATTTGACTATATTGTAATACTAAGGCTTCACTAAAATATACAATTACTTTATCTGGAGATTGTTCTAATGATTGAAATTGTTTTGGAGAAGAATCCACATATACAGGATGTGCATAAGCATTTTTAGCAAAATCAATACCACCATTTAAATTAATAATAAAACAAAAAAGGAATACAAAAAAAATATATGATAATTTGAAATATCTTGTTATCATCATTATATTTACGATAGAAAATTATATTATTTTCCTTTTTCTTCTTCTATTTTTATCTTAAAAATAGATTCTAAATGTGGTGTTACTTGTCCATCTATAATATCATCTATTACTTCAAACGATTCTTTATTATCTACTGCATTTCTTAGTTGAACTAGTGACGACTCCAATGTGGTGAAAAGGTTAGACATATTAGATGAAACAAGTGGCTTTAGTTCATTAAATTTTTCAATGGATTTATTAAATAATGCCTGTGCAATTTGATATTCTACTTGGTTTACTATCTTAACTTTAATATTTTGTCCATCATTTTCTTCTGCATGTTCACTTTCATGGTCCTCTGAATTTTCATCAGATTTAATACCTAATGCTTTACCATAACTTTGAAGAGCTTTTCCTATGAGATCATTAAGTACAAGAGCATTTACAGTAATATTAGTCAGTTGTTCATTTTCGATTCTTACGCTTATTACTTCTCCTAAAATATCATCAAGGTTCTTTATTTTATCTTTTATCTCAAATGGAATTATCTTATTGGTAAAATGAAAAGAATTTTCAAGATCAGATAATGACTCGTTTAGGGAATTGGCTACTAACTGATTTTTCTCAGAAATCTCTTCCAAATCTTCAGATGTTACAATCTGAGATATATTTTCTGCTAATTTTTGTGCTAATGTCACATTATATATTAATTCTTTCTCTATAAGATGTGATCTAGTACTGATTTCTTCAATCAATGTAAGAAACGAAGCACTCTCATCTCCAGAAAAAGTATGAGCATAGGCAACATTTTGTGAATTAGAAAATATAATTGTAGAAATGATTGCAATAATAGAAAGAAGCAAAAAGATAGAGATTGGTTTCA
>Ga0126306_10002384_pt1 | contig 10560 bp, 15 predicted proteins | sample Plot27_FD_92592 | JGI IMG/M metagenome (GOLD analysis project Ga0126306, IMG submission 92592) | Serpentine soil microbial communities from UC McLaughlin Reserve, CA, USA - Plot27 | ecosystem: Environmental > Terrestrial > Soil > Grasslands | place: USA: UC McLaughlin Reserve, Lake County... | reverse complement strand
GACTCTACCGAATCAGAGCTTATCCCAATTACCTCGGCATCGAGCTTCCCGAATTCCTCGAAATAATCCCTGAAGGCGCAAACCTCCCTGGTGCAACCAGGGGAATCGTCCTTCGGGTAGAAGGAGAGAACAACGAGGTTCCTACCAAAGAAATCCTTGAGACTCACCATCTCGCCCGCTTGTGAGGGCAGGGTGAAATCGGGAGCCACAGATCCTACCTTCACCCTATCCTTGATTCGTCGAAAGCCCATAGGCTCATCTCCCGGGTGTCATGCCATTGTCTTGTCTACGCTGATTCTATGGTGTATCTGCATCAAGAGGTGTGAAAGTGTCGAGGGCATAGACGGGCTTTGTATAGGCACCGAGTTTTTACTTCATTCTGGCACAATGTTTGGTGCATTGATCATGGTTGTCCGCAGATCAGGTACTTCGTCGCGTTCAAGTGCCTGTTCCGCCAGCTGAGTGTAAATGCCTGATGGTCCTATAGCTGGAACCCTCGACACCTATTCTCACGTGCTACCGAACATGCAGGACCAGGCTGCGGAGGTGATGGAAGAAACCCTATCGTAGTCTACCGCTGCCGAAGCCCTGGATATGATGCCGGGGCTTTCTTCCGTCTATATGAAGAGCGGCTCATTTTAGGGCAGTTTGCAGTACCGGAGGTCGGGCTCGAACCGACACGGTGCTTTCGCACCACCGGATTTTGAGTCCCCGGTGCCGCGTCCGGGTACATCCTATCGTGTCCTGGTACGTGGCTTATCTAAGCCGAAAACCCGCCCTTCACAGGGGTGGGCGTCCGGACATGTCCTGCTATGTCCTACCCTCTACTGCTGCCGCGTTGCTGCCAAAGGACTCGCGTAGTTTCATTCTGCCATCGAGCCGGACATACTTATTGCGCGCAGAGAGCCAACTGCTAAGCGGCGAGGACTTTGAGGCGGGCAGCTCGTTCCACCGCTGAAGCACGTCCCGCCAAAAGCGGGTCTTACCCTGCCGGGGAGGACCTCCCATGCTCTCGACGAGGGAGATAAAGTCAAATTCAGGCCAACTGAGTCGTTCCTTATCCGTGGCGCCGAAGAACTCACGGATCTCGCCATACAAGGCCCTAAGCTCCTCGTAAGAGAGGTCGGCTGTGTTGAATTCGAGAGTCACCGACCGACACGGAATGTCCTCTTGGGCTACCTTGCGCCTTCCGTGAGTCTTTGTGATACGCACTCGCGAAATCATGGGCTGAGATCCACTCAGGACAAAGCCGACTAAGACCTCGGGGGGAAAAGCGATCTTCTCGGCCACGCTCTCTGTTTCCCGCGAGAGCCTCCAAAGGAACGTACCGGGGAAGGCCCCCGCCATCTGTCGGTATTCCTTATCGGGCCGGATGTACTTCAGGTAACGCACCTCAGTGCGTGCCACCAATCCGGCTTCGTCAGAGAGCCTTAGTATTTCTCTTTCGGCCTCGAAGGTAGATACACCTTGCCGCTGCCATTCCTTCCCATCGGCCTCGCTCTGCTCCTCGATCCAGAGCGCGGCAGCCGCCAGGTCTTCGGGGAATGGGGCGTGCTGACTCCCGAAGCCCTCTTCCCTAAGCTTCCTCGCCCACGGCCCAAGACGTTTCGCCAGCGCCCTGGAAAGAAAAGCGGCGTCCGGACTCGGGCCGAGATCTCGGGAGGACCCGCCTTGCTCTTTGTGTACGGCAACTTGCCTGTAGCCGGCAGCGCGCCGGCGCGCATCATTGGCGACCACAGTGGCGCGCTCCTGGCGTAGCTCGCCCCGTGCTTGTGCTTCTGCAACAACAGCGCCCGCCACGAAGTCACTCTCTTCTGAGAGGCCCGAGGCCCGCCCTACAAGCTCCCGGAATGCTCTCAGTTCCATACGCATTTATCACTCCTCTGTGTGTGCTGATTACTGACAGAATAGCACACAGACACGAAGAAACGAACACAGCCGGAGGAGAGCTTGTGGAGACAAAAACCCGCGATTGGTTGAAGGTCACCGAGGTTGCGCAGGAATTGGGCATCCCCCGCTCCCGTGCGTATGAGTTGATCGGGCGAGGAGAGATCCCTGCGGTAAGGGTCGGGCAGAAGTCGATCCGCGTCCATCGTGGGGAGTTGGAGCGGTTCTTGATGGAGAAGTGCCGAGTTGTAACAAGCTAAAGCGGAGCTAGAACGGGCCGTCCCACCACAAGCGGCCCCGTAGATGCGAGAGAAAGGATCAAAGATGCTCGCACCCAACCCAAGTATACAGGCTAGCAACCCGGAGAACTTTTACAGTTTTCACAAGAGCCGCGAGTCCTTTTTGGCAGAAGTGATCGCGACTCTCACAAGCGGAGGAAGGCGGTGTTTGCCCTCTGGCCCATCATCATAACACCCGCGTCTAGTCTAAGACGCAATACGGACTACGTACACCGGCGTACAGATGTGCGCCACACCACGGAAAGGCTAGGTGAAGAAATGCCTATCGGCTCGTTTGCTGATAACGGCAAGGTAGAGACTGAGACAATCGTTCTCTCCCGCGCCCTGCTGGAAATTGAGGAAATCACCCTCAACTATGGAGACGATCCCGACACCCCAGCACCCTACGAGGTAAAGAACAAAGACGGCGAAACTCTGTTTACCGCCGACCCCAATATCAATGCCTTGGTCAAGATTGTTGATGACTATGGCGAAGGGGATTACGACAACAAGAAGTTCTTCGACAAGTTCTACCTGAAGCAGAACAAGAAGAGCGAAGTTTGGGAGGCTGGCGAGAAATCCAAACTCGGCATGCTCCTTAAGGCACACCCCAAATACGGGGTTAAGCACTTCCAGGACCCGAAGCCTGTCGATGAAAAAGACTTCGAGGGCATGCGGTTTGAGGCAGCCACAGAGCAAAAAGAGAACCGTAGCGGCAAGAAGCTCGAAGGTACTCGTATTGCCTGGAAGACCATTGGTCAGGTGCCCAACCGCTCCAAGAAAAAGAAAAAGATCCAAGAGGAGGGTAATGAAGAAACCGATAAAGAGGTAGAGAGACAGCTCTCCAAGGCTGAAGAGGCCGAAATGGATAAGGTCTTTGCCAAAGTGAAATGATCTATCCCTACTGCCAATGCAGTGATGAGTGTGGGCGGGAGAGAGCTTTGTCTCTCCCCGCTCTTACCCGTTCGGCTGAAGTCTTTGCAGCGGTGGCTGATCTGTACTCAAAGCACCGTTGGGCGACAGACATAGATCCCCTCTATCTCTCTCAAGAGCTGGTGATGCGGAGATACTTCAAAGAAGACAATCCGCCCACATTGGTAGACGTAGGACACGCCCAAGACTTAATTCGTCAAGTCGAGAGATAAGAAAAAGCCCTCGGGTCTTAGGCGAGGGCGGGAAGAGTGTGACTAAGTGGTACACAACTACACCGACAAAAACAACATCGATAGACACTTTGGGTACGGATCAGATTCTACCAACGGCCACCACAAAGTCACTGAACCAGATAAACCCGGTATCACCCTAGAGCAGTATGCAGCAGCCAAGAAACTACCTATAGAGTTTCTGCAAAGCATCAACCTCAAAAACACCAACTACGACTTTTCTCCCGCGGTACGTATACCTTACCCAGACGAGCTAGGTAGAGAGGTCTACCACCGCTACCGGGTAGCCCTTAAAGGAGAACCACGTTTCAAGGCACCGGCCAAGGCCACAGGAGCCAAACCCATACCCTACGGACTGCAAGTGCTCGCCAACGCCAGAGAGTCCGGCTACATATTGTTGGTTGAGGGAGAGTCCGATGCTCAAGTGTGCTGGTACAACGACATACCAGCACTTGGTATTCCCGGTGTACAGGCTTGGAAACGTTGGGGTAAGGAGTGGGCTGAACACCTACATAACATTCCAATAATCCTTGTGCCTGTAGAGGCTGATGGCGGCGGTGAACAGTTCTGGAATTTGGTACGCACCACCAGCTCACTAATAGGACGGGTCGGGCAACTACCTATAACCAACCGGCACCTCAAAGACATAGGAAAAGTCTGGGAATCTGCTGTAGACGGTGGAGATAGTTCTAAGTTCAAAACCACCGTGGAAAACATGGTGTGGCTAACATCATTAACATTCACACCCCTAGGGAATGTTGATGTTAATGATGTTCGTAACCCCTCCTTTTTCGGTGCTGTTCGGCTGGTAGATGTAGAGGACCCTGGACCCGATAATTACCTAGTGCGGGACATGGTTATGGACCGTGAACCGACGTACTTCTACGCTGCTGAGGGCACGTGTAAATCATTGATGACAACAGCACTAGGCGTGGCCATAGCTTCACCTGAAGTGTCAAGCATTTTTGGTCACCAGGTAGAGACACACGGTCCTGTAGTCCTCTTTGACGCAGAGCTAACAGTACACCGGTTTAGGAAGAGAGTGGCCGAGATATGCAGGGGTCACGGAGTACAGTTTCCTACCAATATCTACTACAAAAACGTGGTGCGTGTATCACCAAAAATCTCTTTCCCCGAGCTGCACGGGCTTGTAGAGAATGTGGGCGCTATCGCTGTTGTAATTGATTCCATTGGCTTTGCTACTCGGGGCGATCCAGAATCCTACAATGATGTACGCAACCAAACTACCGAGTACATAGATCCATTAATAAAGCAGGGTGTGGCCCCTATCGTCGTGGATCACAAACCCCACAGCGGAGACCACATGATTGGGAGTGTTGCCAAGGGTTACCACGGTAGGATCATCTTTCGCGTCGACGACAAAGACGGAGATGATCGTACACCGGGCGAGAGACACATATGCTTAGTAAACAAGAAAGCCTCGTTTGCAGATGAGGGGCACAAGGTAGGTCTTACCCTCCGGTTCCGGCCTGGAGAGATTCAGTTTGAGTATGACCAAACAGTAGGAGTTGAATCAGAAAGACGGAGCAAGCCTACGGTAGAAGCTAGAGTGCTGGAAGCTCTAACAGAAGGCGACAAGACCAAGCTTGCCATACACCAACACACGAATACCCTTGTAACTACCCTTAGTAACACCCTTCCAGGAATGGTGCGATCAAACACTATCAGAGTGGTTGGAGCCGAAGGTAGAGAGTATGTATACGGGATAAATACCACCGAGGATAAAGAAGGGTTACGAACATCATTAACATCAACATTCCCTAGGGGTGTGAATGTTAATGATGTTGATGAAACACCCCTTCTACAGACACAAAAGACCTGCAAAAGGCTGGGTTACAGAGTTCTCCTCTAACCTCCGGGGACCCCTCTAGGGGTTTAAGGAGAAACGAAAAACCCCTTCTTATATCCGATAATACTAACCTTGCTTCTCTCGCCGGCAAGATCTCGGGCAGCACCTCACCCATAGCCATAGACACCGAGACGTCAAGCCTACAAGTCAACGAGGCGAAGGTGCGGCTCATGCAGCTTAGGGTAGGCAACGAAACTAATCCTGTGCTCATTGATTGCAAAGCTGTTGATGTGAATCCGTTACTAGACGTGCTGAAGGATAAACACCTACTTGGACACAACCTGGCCTATGACCTGGCAGTTTTATCGAACTGCTACGGATACGAACACCTTGGTCCGGTGTCGGACACCATGCTCATGTTTCAGGTCTACTACGGTGGTACCAACAAGCGGGCCAATCTAAAGGACGCTCTGAAAGCTATTCTCGGGATAGAGATCTCCAAGGATGAGCAAGCCTCGGACTGGATGGGAGAACTCACGCCTGAGATGCTTGAGTACGCGGCTACCGACGTTGTACACCTACACGCGCTTAAAGATGCACTAGAAGCCAAGATCGACGATACCGCCAAATACCTCTGGCCCGTGGTGGACTTAGAGCACCGGATGACCAAGGTCACCGCTCACATGGGCGCCGCGGGCATGCCTGTCGATGAGGTGGTATTCGCCGAGTGCGTGCAGGAATCCAGGAAAGGTGCCGCCCAGAAGCTCGACGAACTCGATGCCCTAGTGAGCGTCGATATCCCACAGGAGTACGTTAAGCGCAACACCAAAAGCAAGGCGGTCCCCGAAAAAAGGAACGAGAAAGTTAACTGGAATAGTTCAGAGCAAGTGCTCTGGGTGTTCAAGAAGGTAGCGGGGACCCCACTTAAGAGCACGTCTAAAGAGACCTTATCGGATGTGGATCATCCCATAGCTGCGGCACTGCTTGAGTATCGCCGGGTGTTAGACGTATCTAAGCGGTTTAGAGATACCCAGGTGGTAGATGGTCGGGTTTATGCAAAGTGGAACCAGCTCAAGGCTAGAACTGGCCGGATGAGTTGTGAGAAGCCACCCCTACAGGGGATACCAGATCCGTTACGTAGGGCGTTTGTCGCACCGAAGGGATACAAGCTCATAGTATCGGACCTCTCTCAGATAGAGATAAGGGTGTTAGCCACAATCTGTGGGGATGAGAACCTGCGGGAGGACCTGGCATCCGGAAGAGACGTTCACCGTCGTGTAGCCGCATCGATCTTTTCTAAGACTTACGAGGAGGTCTCCGACAAGGAGCGCAAGCTGGCTAAGTCGTTGGTGTTCGGCACCCTATACGGTATGGGCCTCTCTGGATTCACGGCGCGTGTGAACGCAATGACCGGTAAGCACTACTCCAAGGATAAGGTAGAGAGGGAGTTTCGGGAGCCGCTTTTTGCGCCGTATCCAAAGGTGAAGACCTGGATGGATGCGGTAGCTAGGGACTACGAAACTGGCAATAAGGTCTCTTACACACGTCTAGGCCGACGTAGGCTACAAGTGCCCGATGTACCGGCAGCTCTAAATACCCCTATCCAGGCCGGTGCTACCGATGTTATGAAGGCCATAGCAGTGGATGCCTACGAAGGGCGCCGTGCGTCTTGGGAGATAGTGGGCCTCGTACACGACGAGATTCTAGTCCTTGTGCCTGAAGACGACGCCACCGACGCTAAGAGTTGGTTGCATGAGGTCATGACCCGTGTTGGTGGAGGGGTTGTGAATCAAGGAGTACAAGAGAATCTACGGGTTGTAGTCGATGCAGGCACACAGATATGCGATTCGTGGGCCGAGAAAGTGTGATTGCCCCGTCCCGATGGGCTAGGGAATCCCCAAGCGGCATTTCAGGCCATTGTGTACGGCCGTGGCTGCTGTCGTCTTAGGCGACGGGATGCGTTGGGAAGAGGTTAAAGAAGAGGTAGAGAGGAACGTCGGTAATGGCACCAAGGATGAGCGAAGGGAGTGAAGAGGCATGAGCGTTACGTTTTCTAACCTTCGTGCCGGCACGAGACACCACGCAAAATTCCGTAGCCCCGGATGCAGACGGGCGGCGTACCGGATACGGAAGAGAAGGGAGGCTGGGTGAAGGCGAAGCCGTGGCTAGGCGCGTACGCCCTTGCCGTGCTGTTACGGTCGGTGGGCCGAGATCTCTCGCGGTCTTTGCCGCCCAAAGAGAAGCCCGCCAAGGAACTGCCTTACGAGTGGAGGCTGATGCTCATGGGCGCGGCCCTTCGCCTCCTGGCGGCAGATCCCGATCGAGTGGAACCCTCTTTTGCCTCGGGTCTCACGAGCTCCACCAAGGCTAGTGAAGTTTGCGCCGAAATAGGGCATAATGACGAAAAACTTGTTTGATGAAGACGAAAGGATAGCTTGACTGAAGCGAAGCTAATCCCTACCTCCGCTCCCACCCACCCCTTTTTACGGGAGTGTCAAAACTCCCACTATCTAGAAAAAGGAGCGTACTTAGGTGATGAGATGTGCGGGCACCAAGCGGGACTCCTCGCCGTGTACGGCAAGCGTTGAGCCGCCTGCACGCTACTGTTGGTGGCATGACCCTAAGCACGCCGAGCAGCGCAAGAGGGCTGCGTCTCGTGGCGGCAGCAGCCGTCCTAGCCGGGAGCTTAGGACCCTGAAAGCGGATCTCAAGGAGCTGATAGCTCGCGTGGATAAAGGCGAGCTAGAACCCACTCGGGCGAACACCATGATCCGGGCGCACTCGGTGTTAAAGGACTTCATAGCCTTGGAGCGCCAGATCCGCGCAGACGACGAATTGGAGGCCCGCATCGTGGCACTGGAGAGAGATTCGGAAGCCAAGAAGGGGGTGCATGGGCCGTGGCGGGCTTAGGAGAAGGACGTGCCCGCAGGGTGCGGCGCCTGGAAGAAGAAGGGGTTTCTGGTCAAACAGAAGTTTCCCAGACGGAGAGAGAAGCCTACAGTCTCACCCCCGAAATCAAAAGGCTGGAGAGGGAGCTAGAGGAGTTTGAGGAGCTTGAGGGACCCAGGATGGGATCATCCCCCGTTCCGAACGCGAGCGCAAAAGGGGAGAGGTAGAGATCCCGCCGCACTTGACGCTCGACGAAGAGATTCGCTTTCTGGAGGAATCGCTCGAAGATAGCAAGGACATAGGGGAGTGAGGTAGCATGCCGAGCCTGAAGGGACGCCTCACGAAGCTGGAGCAACAGACAGTAAACCCTAGCGAAGACGGGGGCAGCTCCGCTTGTCCGAGGTGTACTGCGACATTGATAGTCATCCGCGACGCTATTACGGAGAAGGTTTTTTCGGCCAAGGCTTTGCCGGGTGGGGAGCTATCCCCCGAAGAGCTGCACGACCGCGAGACGGAAGAATACTGCGCTCGGTGCGGAAGGGCGCGAGACTCCTCATGGTCTTCGGTGATCAAGATCGGAGGTACTCCTTGATAACCTCTCTAGGGAAACGTCTGGATGCCCTAGAAGCCTCCCACGAAGCGAAGCTGGATAAATTGTGTCCCAGCGAAGCTTGTGGTGGTGCTCTCCCACCCGAGGACAATCGCTACGTGCCCGTCTACACAAACCACACGGACGGCGTGCAAGATGAGTGGTGCTCCTACTGCGGCAGGCCCTTGCGGATTTGTCTTAAGTGGGAGCCATGAAGGTGAACGGCAGCTCCGCTGAAAGGCGGCTAAAGGCCCTCGAAGAGCTGCTAAAGCCCTACGCTAGCTCTACAGAAGACGAAGACGAGAGGTGCCCCGAGTGCGTGCGGTTGGGGCGTTACAACGAAGACCACAAAGACACCTACGAACTCGATTTCGTGGGCGATGACGACGACCTCCTAGAGGGGGATGTCTACTGCCCCAGGTGCGGGGCATTGATTTGCACCGTTATCAGCTTCGACGACGAGTAAACGGAGCTTAGAGCTATGAAGCACCCAAGCGGACACGAAAAGCGGCTGATCAAGCTGGAAGAAACGCTAGGACTCGCCGGGGATGACGAAGGGCGGTGCCTAGAGTGCGGGCGCCTGCCCGACGGTGAATCAGGCCCGCACGACACCTACGAAATCCTATTCCCTCACGAATTTGAGGAGTTAGGCATAGAGCGTCCGCATGAGAATGTCTACTGCGAGGCGTGCGGAAGGCTAGTCTTTGGCATCGTCGAGTCTCCGGGCATGTACCCTTATATTGTCGACCGCTGCTGAGAGGGCTGACGATCACCTCTAAGGTCCTAGTCGCCCCGCTCCGAATAGTTTAGTATCCCCCATGTGGAAGGGGACTCCACAGAGGCTCAGGATTCTACGTACAGAGGCCCTGGTGGAGGAGGGTGTTCTGTGGCTGAGAGATGTTGAGCGTACATGTAGGGAGGCATATTGGCAGCACATATCGTGGACTGGGTCGACCAGACCATCGAAGTGGAGTTCGCGAGGCGAAGCCAGGAAGAGGCAGCTTCGCTAGAGGAGCAGCAGACCAGCTACACGTTGGAGGGAGCAGACGAAAGTGGCATCCTGCTCGGCTACGCAGACGAGAGCGATCTCAGCGACTATAGAATGTTGTTTTTCCCGTGGCCCAGGATAGAGCGGATCCACCTGTTGACGCCGTAGCAGATGGGAGTAAGGTGCGTAGAGCGCCCCTGGTGGCGTAGGTTGTTCACAGGGTGAGGATCGCTTTCTTAAGGTCAGTATGCCGGTACAATCCTTGTGGATGAGTACCATGTTCCTGTTCGGGGCTGGAGCCAGCTACGGCAGTGGTGACTGTTCTCCCTACTGTCCCCCTTTGGAGAGGGACCTTTTTCCCGAGTTGCAGCGCTGGGGCGGAGTGGCATCCACGGTGGAGAACCCCCTTCGCGAGAAGTTCATTGTCGACTTCGAAAAGGGCATGGAAGAGTTCTACCGCCACCGGAATACCGATACCACCGCCTTTCTACGAGAGATGGCCGGCTACTTCGCGCAGTTTAAACCGGGTCCCAAGAACTATTACGGCAAGTTGGCCAGGATCGTGGCCCAAGCGAGCGGCACCGTGGTACTCGCAACGACGAACTACGAGATGCTCATAGAACTCGCTCTTGACGGAGCAGGGCAAGGTGTCGCCTACGGTAGACCTCCTCAGAGCATTCGGAAGGGGATCCCACTGCTGAAGATACACGGCTCCTGCAACTTTCTACCCGATCAGGAGCGGGCTCGAATCGAAGGTAGTTCTTTCTGCGACTCGTGGCTGCAGGAGCAGGACGGCACCCCCGTTGAGGACTTGGAAAGGCACATCTATGATGGCCCTGCTAAGAGCTTCCGTCAATAGGCTGGCAACTTTTCATACTTGACAGCTCTCAGAGTGATCCCATAGCGCTTCCAGCGTTCCTTGACACATACGCTACCCGCCTATTGACGGAGCCTCT
>Ga0126306_10002383_pt1 | contig 10562 bp, 13 predicted proteins | sample Plot27_FD_92592 | JGI IMG/M metagenome (GOLD analysis project Ga0126306, IMG submission 92592) | Serpentine soil microbial communities from UC McLaughlin Reserve, CA, USA - Plot27 | ecosystem: Environmental > Terrestrial > Soil > Grasslands | place: USA: UC McLaughlin Reserve, Lake County... | reverse complement strand
TTTCACGTCTTGTCCTCCTGGGCCCCTTTATCGCGAATCAACTTTTTCCTCCCATCTCCAGGACGAGCCGCCCTCGCAAACTTCCGTCTTCCATCCGGCGGTGCGCTTCGGCGCCTCTGTTCAGGGGAATGCACTCGCCGATCTCGACGTCCAGCTTACCGTCGGCGACCAGGGAGAGTACAGTGTCCAGCTCGCGCAGCGTGCACGATTTCGTTCCGCTCAGATCGATCTCTTTTAGGATGAAGTGTGCGGGCCGGATCTCCACCGACCTACCTTCCACGTTGCCGAGCACCACGATCCTACCCCCGTTTCTCACGGCGCGGATCGACTCGTTCAGGGTCGAAGCACCCACTATCTCGATCACGACGTCAGCGCCCCTTCCGTTCGTCAGGGACTTGACTTCGCTTCTGAACCGTAGGTCCGGGGCTATCAGGACATCGTCGGCGCCAACCGACTCTAGGATGGACCGTTTCCCAGGGCTCGAGGTGACCGCAATCACTCGCGTGCCCAGGTGCTTGGCAATCTTGACGGCGTGTATTCCCACGCCCCCACTAGCCCCGGTTATGAGCAGGGTCTCTCCGGAGGAAACTTTCGCCTGGGTGACGATCGAGTGGTACGCGGTGCCCAGCGTGCAGGTGATCACTGCGGCTTCTTTGAGACTCACTCCCTCGGGAACGGGCAACGCGACGTCCTGGCGCACCTTGACGTACTCGGCGTAGCCCCCGTCGATGTCTTCGCCCAGAAACATTGGCCTCTCGTCCAGACAGAGGGCCTGGTTGTCGGCCCGGCAATTCTGGCAACGTCCGCAACCCGTGTATATCATCGTCATCACGCGCTGGCCCAGACGAAAACCGTTCACCTCGCCACCGATGGCGGCTACGTGCCCACTGACCTGATGTCCCGGGATAACCGGGAGCGTGATGGAAGGGAAGGCACCCGCCCTGGTGAGAAGGTCGTGCCGACAAACGCCACAGAATGCAACCTTGATGAGCAGTTCGTCCGGAGCGATCTCCGGTGTGGGAACCTCTTCCCATTCGAGCACCTCCGGCCCACCGAATTTCCGTATCCGTAGGGCGTTCATATGCGCGGGGATTTTTGGGGCTGAAGACGCACTCATCGTTTTGCCCCCTCGCGCTTGAGCGCTTCCCCCGCCAACTCTCTCAGCTTACTGCGTTGGACCTTGGGCCCGTTGGGGCTGTCGACCTTAGGGAAATCTGGCAGGGCGATAACCCTCTTTGGCACCTTGAACTTCGCCATTCCCTCTTGGCATCGATCTATGATCTCGCTTTCGTCGAGCTCGTGACCTTCCTCCCTGGTGACGAATGCGACCGGCCGAGCACCTCCTTCAGTTGAGACCCCCACCACCTGCGCCGCGGCGACACCGGATAGGCCCTCCAGGTAGGCCTCGATCTCCCGGGGGCTAACGAGGAACCCGCTCAGCCGGAGGCTGTCCCCGAGCCGCGTGAGGTACACGAACCCGTCTTCCGTCAGGTACCCGAGATCGCCGGTGCGCACGTACCCGTCGTCGGTTAAGTTCTCCTCCTGCGCCTTCGGGTTGTTCACGTAGCCGATCATGACGTTGGGACCGCGGATCTCCAGTTCGCCGGGTCTTTCCGGCGGGAGTAGTTCGCCGGTCTCTCGGTCACGCACCCGCACGTCTATCTCCTCGGAGACGGGCACCCCTCCCTCCAGGGCGCGCCGCTCGGCGTAGGCACCGGCCGGCTGACGAGCCATGAGGGCCTGCACCTCCGAGGACCCGTAGACCTGGAAGAACGTTTTTCCTTGGACATCACCTTCGGCAACGAGCCGCTTCGGGTCGCCGCTGAAGCTGGCGAAGCCCACCTCGCGCAGAGACGAAATCCTGGTCGGTGGTGTAGCGGCGGAGAGGATCTGGCGCAGCATGTCGTCCGTGCCGTTTGTGTGGGTTACCTTGTGAGTCTCTATCAAACGGACCGCGTCGGTGCCATCGAAGGCGGGCATGAGAACGGTCGGCCTACCGGCGGCGATCGCCCCCATCACCGTGTTGAACCCGAACACCCCGCAGAACGGTAGCATGCCGAGGACCACACAGTCGGGGTCGCGGTAAGAGAACGCTTCGGCCACGGCCCGAGAGTGTGCGGAGATCCCCCGCTGCGCATGGAGGATGAGCTTGGGGGCCGAGGTGGTACCGGAGGAAGTGAACGCTATACACGGCGCCTCCGGCTTGATGAATTCTTCCTCCAAGCGATGATGGGCGAGGAGATCTTCGTAGCCTGCTATGCGCATCCCGGCGAAGGGGGTCTCACCCAGGGCTGATCGTTCGCTTTCGAGAAGGATCAGTGTCTCAAGTTCGGGGATCTGCTCGGCGCCGAGGCCGGCCACGATGGAGAGGAAGTCGATGTCCTTGAAACCTGGCCAGAGAACCAGCACCCGGGCACCCGAACGGGCCAAGATGTCCTGCACTTCATGAGCCCGGAACCTGGTATTAATCGCCACCGCGACCGCCCCGAGCCGGGCCAGAGCGAACCCCAGCTCCACCCAGGCGAAGGTGTTCGGAAGCCAGACCGCGACTTCATCGCCCGGTCCTACGCCCATCCTTGCCAGGCTGCTCGCGAGCCGTGCGGATCGGTCTTCCAGTTGCGCGAAAGTCAAAGTCTGCCGCCCCTCTATCAGCGCGGTAGTGTCCCCGCACTGTTCGACAAGATCATTGAGGAGATCGCAAAGGGTTCCAGGTTGCCTTGGTGTCATTCGCCCTCCTTTGCGGACTCGTCCTGCTGTATTTTTGCGATAATATATTACTCTCCCGACACGAACACGCGGACCCAGAAGTCCCTTCAGCCGGTTATTGTCCTCCTCTCTGTAGCGGATGTATCTTCCTTTCGAACGTAGAGTTATCATGCCCCAGCGCACCGGAAAGCTCGGCGGCGGTTTCTCGCAGCCTGCCCACCACTGCCAAGTCCGCGTCGTCGCGGATCGCGTCCGCCATCCTGACCAGCGTGAGCGTGCCGGCCACCTCGTCGCCTTAGAACACGGGCGCGGCCGCTACCCCGACGCCAGGATAACCCCGGTATGGGCAGCGGGACCCCGTTCTAGATCCGCCTAATATAAGTTCGGACTCTCGAGGTGCTTCAGGTCGGGCTTAAGGCGATGGGTGCGCCTGACACGCGCTGAGAAAGCGAGAAAGCCCTTCCCTGCGCAGAGAACATCATCGGGAGCCGCGAGCCCCAGCGCACGCTCGGCGACACCAAGCGATCAGTGGCATCGTATACCCGGACGACGACGGGCGCGTCGCCGTCCCAAATCGAGATAACTGCGGTTTCGTTCGTCAGCGATATGAGTCGTTCGAAGTGCGGCCGGGCGACTTGAGAAAGCCCAAGCTGCTGAGCGTAGCCGTGCCGAGCATGATGATGGGAGGACCTAACATGTAAACGTTGGAGGCGGGGTCGTGGCGCAGTAATCCCGTCTCGCGCAGAGAGACGCAATAGCGATCGGCGGTGGCGCGGGACATGGAGAGGCGGCAAGCGATCTCCCCGAGGCTCAACACTGTGTCGTTGGCCGAGAACAGGCTCAATAGCGACGTCGCGCGCTCGACAGACTTGATCGGTATGGCCCCTGACGAGTGCACAGACGCCTTCTCGGGACTCCCGTGTCAAGCTTTCGCGTGTTGGATGCTATGTAGATCGGGGTGCCTCACGAACCTACAATCCAGCACTTTCGCAGAGTCGTTTGCGATTGCGATAATCTTGACACGCACTCCAAGATATGCATCATAAAGGTCGGCAGCCTCATTCGCAATGTGAGAGGTACGGGCTCTAGGGGAAGGAAGTAACAATGGAAGAGACGACGGATAGGGCTGAACGCGGGACGCCCGGCTTCGATTGGTACTCGGAGTTGAGCAACGAGGGACGGTACGCGTTCAAGGCCGCTTATCTCGGGTGGGGACTCGACGCGTTCGACTTCCTCGTCGTCACGTTCGCGCTCTCGGCTATCGCCGGCTATTTCGCCCTGTCCCAGGGGGCGGCGGGCTTCATCCTGACCGTCACCTTGGTCTCCTCGGCCGTCGGGGGCGTACTGGCCGGGATGCTCGCCGACCGGATCGGGCGGGCCCGAACCCTGATGGTCACGGTCGCCGTCTACTCAGTGTTCACCTTCTTATCAGGGCTGTCCCAAAGCTACGAGCAGTTGCTCGTCTTCAGGGCGCTACAAGGCTTGGGCTTCGGCGGGGAATGGGCTACCGGCGCGGCTCTCATCGCCGAGTACTCGAAGCCGGAGCAGCGCGGCCGCCTGCTGGGCTGGATGCAGAGCGCGTGGTCAGTGGGGTGGGCTCTCGCCGCCATCGCCTTCGCTATTGTCTTCACCCTGGCCGAGCCGGAGATCGCGTGGCGGATCCTGTTCTTCCTCGGCATCCTCCCGGCGCTACTCGTCATCTATATCCGTGCTCGCGTGCGCGATCCGGAGGTCTACGTCGCGACTCGTCGCGCTGAGCAGGAACGCCGTCACGAGGCACTCGAGTCGCATGCGACGGAGAACCCGCTGGTCCAGCTCTTCCGCCGCGACCTTATCAAGACCACGCTGTTGACCTTCTTGCTGGCCACCGGGACACAGGGCGGAATCTACGTCCAGGTTACGTGGTTGCCCACCTTCTTGCTGGAGACACGAAACCTCAACGTGGTCAACACGACCGGATACCTGATTGTGGTCATTGGAGGCGCATTCGCCGGCTACATCGTGGCCGCCTACATCCACGACTGGCTCGGGAGACGCCCGACGTTCGCGCTCTTCTTGGCGGGTAGCATAGTCTTCCTCCTGCTCTATACGCTGATTCCCCCTGGCAACAACACGCTGTTGTTGGTGCTCAGTTTCCCCCTGGGTTTCTTCGCCTACGGGTGCTTCAGCGGCTTCGGCTCCTACCTAGCGGAGCTCTTCCCGACACGAGCGCGGGGAGCAGGCCAAGGATTCGCCTACAACAGCGGGCGGGCGCTCGGGGCGTTCTTCCCGACGACCGTCGGGTTCCTGGCCGCCGCTGTCGGGCTCGCAGCAGCGATAGGCTTCGGGTCGGTGGGCTACGCTTTGGCGCTACTGGCGCTGCTGTTCCTGCCCGAAACCCGAGGCAAACAGTTTGTCCCCATCGACTAAAGCCCGATAGCATGACTAAGGTGCTTCCGAAAGGAAAGAGTTAAGGTGCGCTTCGGCCAAGTCCGTTACGTATGATCAATCTGTTGTCCACCCGATGCATCGAGGAGAACTGATGCTACGATACTCCCTGTCCTTGACCCGAGGATCATCGCTCCGCACTACAGACCGGCGGCGAGGGAAATCGTGATGGACCGCGTCGCAAGAGTTCTCGAAGGCGCCGTTGACCTGCACATTCACCCTACCCCATCGCCCTTTCCGCGCAGGATAGATGTCGTTGAGGCGGCAGAGCTCGGTGCCGAGGCTGGCTTCCGGGCGCTGGTGATGAAGTCGCATCACCACTCGACGGTGACCGATGTGCGCACCCTCGAGAAGCGGGGACTCGAGAATTTGGATGTCAAGGTCTTCGGCGGTATCGTGCTAAACGGTCCCGTGGGAGGGCTCAACCCCAGAGCGGTCGATCTCGCCCTGAAGACGGGGGGCAAGATCGTCTGGTTCCCGACCATAGGATCTCCCCGACACATCGAGCACCACGCCGCCCACCCAAACATGAAGTTCCCGAAACTCAGAATGCAACTGATGCCCGAGGAACCGATCGACGTGCTAGAGAACGGCAAGCTCAAACCTGAGGTCTACACGATCCTCGAGTCGATCAAGGAAGCCGATGCTGTCCTGGCCAGCGGGCACATGGCCCCGGATCGCATCACAGCCGTGTTCGAGGCTGCCCGAGAGATCGGCATCGACAAGATGCTCGTGAACCATCCCAACTTCGTCATCGAAGCCACACACGAGGACGCGAAACACTGGGCTGCGCTCGGCGCAACGATCGAACACTCGCTCTGCACCTACGACGAGAGGTCAACCTTCTATCACTGGGACGTGGACACGCTAGTTGCGTGGATCGAGGCCGTGGGTCCGGAGCACTCGAGCCTAGGCTCGGACCTCGGGCAGATGAACAACCCGCTGCCCACGGAGTCGTTCCGCACGATAGTCGCCAAGCTACTCGAGCGGGGCATGAAGGAGAGCGACATCCGGCGGATGGTGAGCGACAACCCGGCCAGGCTAATCGGCCTGGCATGAACCCGGAGCGAATCCAACCGTAGGAAAAAGGAGAGACCGATGACGGCAACACGCTGGGAAGAGATCCCTGACGAGGAGGTGCGGCCGGGCGTGCGCCGCCGAGGCTTCGGCACGAAAGACGTGCTGCTGGTCATGAACGAGTGCCAGCCCGGGATGGAGCTGCGACCGCACAAGCACGACTTCGACCAGATCGCCATGATCACGGCGGGAACCGCCATCTACCACGTGGGCGGCACCCCTCACGAGGTCGGCCCCGGTTCAATCCTGCTCGTGCCGGCTGGAGCCGAGCACTACATCGAGCCTACGGGCGATGAGCCGGTCATGAACCTCGACGTGTTCGCCCCCGCACGAGAGGACTACCTTCACCTCCTAGATTGGATGCAGCAAAGATGACACCGCTTCCCGGGCTTGATCTCGACCGGGGCGTGAGCGGTCTGTTTGTCAAACTTCCCTCTACTGAGGTCGTAGACATCGTCGCGGCCTCGGCGCTCGATTTCATAGTAGTCGACCTCGAACACTCGCAGCTCTCGGAGGGGGAGGCTCTGCGGCTTGTCCGCCACGCCTACACGCTCGGGTTTCCGGCGTTGGCGAGGATCCCGGAGTTCGATCGAGGAGCGGTTAACCGCTTGCTGGAGGCTGGGGCAGCGGGCATCCAGCTCTCCACGGTTCGCCGCGCAGCCCAGATATCCGAGCTTCGCTCGGCATGTCGCTACCCCCCCGATGGCAATAGGTCCATAAGCCTGACCCACCCGCTCGCTGGCTACGGCGCCACCTCTCTCGCCAACTACCTCGCCCAGCGAGAGTCAGAAGCTCCGCTCGTCGTCGCGCAGATCGAGACTGCAACCACCGAAGATTCCCTCGACGAGATCATGGAAGCCAGGCCGGACGCGGTGTTCATCGGAACCGCCGATCTCGCGGTAGACCTTGGCCTGGATACAGAACACGTCCGAGCACGGATAGAGGAGATAGCCTCAGCCGCCGAGAAGACGGGAACGGTGCTGGGTGCCTACAACCTCGACGATAGGCGCGTTCGGTACCGCATCTCGTCTTCGGACCTGGCACTCCTCGGTTCCGCTTTAAAGAGTCCCTAGAGCCGGCGCAGGTTATCCTGCGTGCGGAACGATTGGCGGGCGAAGGAACATGTTATGGATATTGGGCGCATAGGCCTATGGACTTTCGCGTTCGACTACCAGCCCATCTCTGAGGTGCGGAGGGTGGTCGCCGAAATAGAGGAGCTCGGATACGGTGCCGTGTGGATACCCGAGCTCGCCGGGCGGGAGGCGCTCACCCACGCCTCCATCCTGCTGGCTTCTACCGAACGGATGGTGATCGCTAATGGCATCGCGAGAATAGGAGACCGATCGCCTCGCGCAACTGCAGCAGGGCAGCGGACGCTGGCCGACGCCTACCCGGACAGACATCTCCTAGGACTTGGCGTGGGAAGGCCGAAACCAAATGGTGCGAAGCCCCTCGACGCCATGCGGGCGTACCTGGACGAGATGGACCACGTTGAGATTCCATCCCCCGAGCCGAAACACAAACCGGTTAGGGTGCTTGCCGCCTACGGCCCGGCCATGATGCAGCTTGCCGCCGAGCGCGCCAGCGGTGCCCACACCTACAAGGTTACCGTCGAACACACCGCATGGGCACGGAAGATACTCGGTCCTGACTCACTACTTGCAGTCGAACAAGCGATCATGATTGAACGAGATCCCGAAGTAGCCAGGCGAGTAGCCCGCGCTCACCTCGGATACTACCTTAAGACCCCACAGAATCTGGCCAAGTTCCGCCGCCTCGGGTACGGAGAGAAAGACCTTGCCGATGGAGGAAGTGACCGCCTCATCGATGCTCTGGTGGCCTGGGGCGGCATCGATCGGATAGTCGCACGGATCCGAGCCCAGCTTGAGGCCGGCGCAGACCACGTGGGCGTGCAGGTCATCGGGGTTGAGCCCGGCGACGCGACCATGTCCCGATGGAGACTTCTCGCAGAGGCGTTGTTCGGGTGAGGCCGGCGGCCGGGTAGTTGGGGCTGGCTCGCAGTCCCCGCTCGAAGCGCACCTCTCTGGTACCATCGCTAGAGGGAACCCGGTTATACGGTTTCCGGATAAATACTCCCCGTTGTTAGGCTGCATCTGGCCACCAGTGATAGTTCGTACGGCTCCGGATAATCTCGGTTTGCTCGCATTAAGCTACGCAACGCTCTATGAGAACCTCCTCCAGCTCATCCAGGCTCTCAAACCGGCGGTTGGCCACTGCTTCGTTGGCCAGAGGCCATAGGCGTTCGGTCGGTTGAAGCTCGGGAGAGTGGCTTGGCAGAAACTCAAGGTGGATGCCTTCTGGCACCTCTACCTCCTTGCCCGTGTGCCATCCCGCTTGATCGAGCACCAGAAGGATGCGCCTGTCTTTTGAGGCGCCGACCTCTTGTGCAAAGTGCTTTATAGTGCCATCGAGAGGATCTCTACGCTTTGACCTTCGGTAGGATCAGCCAGTGGACCTCTCCAGTAGTGGGACGCACAAAGGCGTAGACATAAAGCCACTCGTAGCGTCTTTTGGTTTTCGCAGTGGGCCTTTTGCTTTTGGGAGCCCACACCCTCCTGACACACCGGTTTGAGGCCCAACCTCATCTCAGCCTCGGCCCACAACTGGACCTCGGCTTCCGGGTAAGCCTCCTTAAGCTCTGCCACCTTCTTCGGGAGCGCCTTTTCTAGAAGCTACTTGCTCTTCGGGATCCGCCTCGGCGTTGGAAGGCCGCGGCACCTGCGGAGTCTGTCCCAGCTTTCCTAGATACTCCCAGCCCCTCTGCGCCCGCACCCCACTCCTGCCGGTACGTCGCTCGATCCAACGCGCTACCTTAGAAGAGCTCCACATCCCGCCCTCAGAAGGAGGCTCAAGGAGTGCCTGCTCAAGCTCTCGCTGCTGCCCTTCAGAGAGAAGTGCTCTGTTGGCAGCACCCGGATTTCTATGCCGGCGGTCGCCAGACCCTCAACGCCTTGCTCGTCGTTACGGCGGGAGATCTCTTTGACCCACTTGGTGGAGTAGCCGGCCAACTCGGCCACCTCCGAGAGAGGCTTGCCCTGACTGAGCTGCCAGACAATGTAGAGGTGGGCGCGCAAGACGGGGTCGCGCGCCCTGCGGTAGCGATCTTTCAACTGCTTAGCTGACAAGCGTTCTTCCGAACTCGACTCATCGTTCATGTTCGGAAGTATATAACCGGAAACGGTATCAGAGGACGCGGACCCGCTCCGACCATTCCATTCGAGCAGCTGCCTGTCGTTGTCCTGGGGTTCCGTCAATCCTCCAACAATCATCGACACAGTACCGCACTGTGACTCGAATCTGACTTTGTCTGTCGTCAAGCAGGGAAACGGTCACTAAGCTGCCTGTAGTGGTACGCTCCATAACGTTTTACAGGTAAAGCCCGCGCGTCGATCCCAACCAGTCGATCACTCTCCAGATCGATTCCTCGTTTCGCGTCCTACTCTTCACTGATCGCTTGATTCCGCAATCGGTTGGTCGCCGCCGCATCAATAGCGCAAACGCCAGCGCGCTCATCTTTCGCGAGGGCAACCCCGTAGACCTCGCGCGCATGCTCCACCGAGACGAGACCGTCCGTAACGTCGCGGGCTACCAGGGCGGGATCTCTTTCCGTGGGAGCACCGAAGCCCCCTCCGCCCGGCAGGCTCAGAATGACCCGCTCGCCGCCGGGGATGCGCTGTTGCCGTTTCGGATGCAGGGCTTCGCCGCTGGCGGTGCGCACGGAACCCGCGCTGCCGGACTGTCCACCACGCATCCCCTGTGCCGGACACCTGGTGCGGTCGTACATCGCCGATAGAGTCCAGGGGGAGCTGCTGCGCACCCCGATCTCCATCTCCTGGCCGAAACCGCCCCGGTAGCGTCCCGGTCCCTCGGAGTCGGGGCGGAGCTCGCGCCTGTGCATGACGACGGGGGAGATGCTCTCGATCACCTCGGCCGGTACGCCGCGGATGCCGCTGGGGAAGGCCGTGGCCGACAGCCCGTCCGCCGTGGGACGCGCCCCCATGCCGCCGCCGGAGAAGAACACGTAGGTGAAGGGATCTCCGTCTTCGCGCTGGCCCGTGATCTGGGTGTTCCAGAGGCTGTCCGCCCCCTGGGCCAGCACCCGGTCCGGTATCGCCTGGGCCAGGGCACCGTGGATCAAACCCGGCAGGAAGTGTCCGATGATGTGTCGGGCGCCGACCGGCGCCGGGTACCTGGCGTTGAGGATGCAGCCCTCGGGCGCCGTGACGTGCAGGGGGCGGAAGCTACCGGCGTTGTTCGGCACCTCCGGGCTGATCGCGCACTTCACCCCGAAGGTGGTGTACGCGACGGTGTAGTTGAGGACGACGTTGATG
>Ga0126306_10002382_pt1 | contig 10563 bp, 5 predicted proteins | sample Plot27_FD_92592 | JGI IMG/M metagenome (GOLD analysis project Ga0126306, IMG submission 92592) | Serpentine soil microbial communities from UC McLaughlin Reserve, CA, USA - Plot27 | ecosystem: Environmental > Terrestrial > Soil > Grasslands | place: USA: UC McLaughlin Reserve, Lake County... | reverse complement strand
GGGGCCGCTCAGCTTCAGCGAGAGCTTGGGCTTGAAGGCGAGCTGACCGCAATCGCTGACCCTGAAGGGGTTGACCGGCTGCGCCACCGCCCCATTCGCGCCCGCGGACGACGACGCATGACCAGGCCGATCCACGCCATCACCGACGGCACGGCGGGGCGCGTCCACGCCTACCTCCTGGAGATCGACGGCGGCATCACCCTGATCGACACCCTCTCGGCCGACGACGGCGCGGTCGTCATCGCCGCCCTGGCGAGGATCGGCCGGGGCCCCGAGGACCTGACGCGCATCGTCCTCACCCACGCCCACCGCTCCCACATCCGGGGGGCCGCCCACCTGCGCCGGCTGAGCCGGGCCACCGTCTACGCCAACGCCTTCGAGGCGCGCACGATCACCGGCGAGGAGCCCTGCGCGCCCGTCACGCTGTTGCCCCGCCGCCCCTACCGCGTGCTGCACCTGCAGTACGGCCTCACCATCGGCACGCACCTGGAGCGGCTGGGCGTCCCCCGGCGGTTCCTCGACCCGTTCATCGCCCCGGCCTGCCCGGTGGACGTCGATGTGGCGCACGGCGACAGCATCGGGTCGCTGCAGGTCGTGCTCACGCCGGGGCACACCGACGGCAGCACCTCGTTCTACTGGCCGCAGGAGCGGGCGCTCTTCACCGGCGACGTCCTGGTGACCTGGCCGCGCCTGGAGATCGGCTGGGCCGGCCTGACGACCGACACGGCGCGCAACCGCCGCTCCCTGTCGGAGCTCGCGACCGTCGGCGACGTGGAGTGGGTCGGGACCGGCCACGGCCCGCCGCTCGTGCACGACGCCGCCGCCCGGGTCCGCGGGCTGCTCGCCGGCGCGACCCGGCGCTAGAGCAGCGAGGAGTAGAGCTCCCGCGTCTCCCGGCTCGGCTCGACCCCCAGGCGGCCGCGCAGGAGGGCGCGGCAGGCGTGGAACTGGCGCAGGGCCAGGGCCCGCTCGCCGGCCTGGGCGTAGGCGCGCATGAGGGCCCGGTGCCAGCCCTCGCGCTCGGGGTCGGCGTCGATGAGCTGGCGGTAGCGCTCGATGGCGGCGGCCGGCCGCCCCATCTCGAGGAGGGCCTCGGCGAGACGCTCCAGCAGCTCGACCCGCTGACGCTCCAGCGACCTGCGGGTGTCCTCGCACCAGGGCTCGTACGGGAAGTCGGGCAGGAACTCGCCGCGCCAGAGGGCCTCGGCGGCGAGCATCCGGTCAAGCGCCCCCTGTCCGGCCGCCGCCGGGTCGGGCGCCGCGAGGCGCTCGAAGTCCGCCGCGTCCCAGGAGTCGCGCTCGCCGAGGACGAGCCGGTAGACGTCCCCCTCGCGCACGATCGGCAAGCCGCCCGAGCGGGGCGCCGCGAGCGGGTCGAGCGTGCGCCGCAGCTCGTGCAGGGTGGTGTCCAGCGCCCGCGAGCCGCGGTCCGTGGGCAGGTCGGGCCAGAGGTGGTCGAGGAGGCGGTCGCGGTGCAGGCCGCGCGGCCCCGCGCAGGCGAGCGCGCCGAGCAGGGCGCGCGCCTTCGCCCGGCCGAAGGCCGAGTCGGGCACGCGAGCCCCGGCCCGGTTGAGGCGCAGGCCGCCGAAGGTCTCGATCCGGATCGGCGGGCGCGGGCGGCGCTCGAGCAGGCCGCGGGCGCGCTCGGCCGCCGCCGCCACCTCGGGGTCGCCGTCCGAGAGGAGGGCCCGCAGGGTCTCGGGATCGACGTCCGTGTCCTCGCCGATTGCGCCGGCCAGGGCGGTCCTGGCCGCCGGGTGCCCGTCCAGGCGCTCCGCGCAGTCGTGAAGCACCTCGCGCCCGCAGCCGGCGGCGATCCGCGCCGCCCGGGGGGAGATGCCCGCCTCCAGGGCCCGCGCGAGGAGGGCGGCGGCCCGGGGCCGCTCGCGCCGGCTCCAGAGCGCCGCGACCGCCGCCTCGTCGTCGAGGGCCAGCGCCTCGGCGAGCCGCTCGTCGCCGAGCGGCAGCCCGGCGTGGGCGCTCGCCGACAGCAGCGCCGCGCGGGCCCGGTACCAGGCGAACCCGTGCCCCTCCGCCAGGGCGACGGCCTCCTCGGCGACCTCGCGCGCGAGCTCGGTCGCCCCCGCCGCCGACGCGGCCAGCGAGACCTCGCCGAGCACGGTGGGGATCTCGTAGGAGGCCCCGTACTCTCGCGCCGCCGCCCGGGCGGACTGCGCGCGGGCCACGGCCAGGTCGCCCTCGCCGCGCGCCGCCGCACCGCGGGCGAGCTGGGCCGCGAGGCGGTAGACGGCGTTGGTCCCGGGGCCGGCGGCGATGGCCCGGCGGGCCTCCGGCTCGAGCGCGGTCACCGCGTCCCAGTCGTCCAGGCCGCTGTGCGACAGCAGCCGCCACCACAGGATCAGCAGCCCCGGGGCGGCGGCCATGCCGAGCGAGGCGGACAGGTCGAGGACCGCCTGCGCCTCCTCCAGGCAGGCGCGGTAGCTGCCGGTGTCGGCGAGCAGGAGCGCGCGGTTGCCGCGGCCGAAGGCCTGCATCATGAAGGACTCCTCGACCTCGATCGGCTCGAGGCGGCCGAGCCCGTCGCCGAGGCGCGCCGTGGCCTTGGAGAGGCGCCCCTCGGGGTAGTCGAAGTAGTAGCCGCGCACCATCTCGGCGCAGGGCGCCAGCAGCGCGAGCTCGCGCCGCCCCGCGGCCGCCAGCGCCTCGTCCATCAGGGCCTCGGCCTCGGGCCGCTGGCAGCCGATCGCGTGTGCGACGGCCACGATCATGCGCGCGAGCCCGGCGGCCGGCCCGGCGGTGGCGACCCCGGGCAGGAGGCGGCGTGCGGTGGCGACGCGGACCGCCGGGCTCACGCCGACCGTGAGCGCGCCGAGCTGGGCCCGGTAGAGGGCCGCCGCCGCCCGCTCCGCCTCGCCCGCGGCCACGAGCCGGCCGATCGCCTCGTCCCAGACCTCGAAGGCCGCAGCGGGGTCGCCGGACAGGAAGGTCAGGAGCGCGTGGGCGAGCTGGATGCGCGGGCGCGCGCCCCAGGCCTCCGGCGGGATGCGCCGCAGCCAGGCGGCCAGCGTCTGGCGCTCGGGCGTCGGCACCATCGCCTCGGCGACCTCCTCGAGCGCCCGCGCCGCCGCGTCGGGGTCGCCGGCCTCCAGGTGGTGGCGCACGGCCTCCTGGTAGTCGCCAGCCGCCTCCCAGGCGCGCGCGGCGCGCTCGTGCAGCGGGGGCATGCGGCCCGGCTCGCGCTCGGACAGGCGCCGGCGCAGGAAGGCCTGGAAGAGGTGGTGGTAGCGGAACCAGTCGCCCTCGGCCTGGACGATGAACAGGTGCGAGGCGAGGAGGCCGCGGATCACCTCCGCGGCGTCCGGCCGCTCGGCGACCGCCGCCGCGAGCGCCGGCGTGAAGCGCTCCAGCACCGACGTGTCGAGCAGGAAGCGCTGGAGGTCGGCGGGCAGTCCGGAGAGGACCTCGTCGGCGAGGTAGTCGAAGTGGGGGCCGGCCGTCGCGGCCTGCTGCGGCAGGCCGGCGCCGGCGGCCGAGCGGGTGGCCAGCAGCAGGCCGGCCACCCAGCCCTCGGTGCGCTGGTGCAGCTCGCCGATCTCGGCCTCATCGAGGCCGCCCGGGGCGTCCTCGAGCAGCTCGGTGGCCTCCTGGAAGCTGAAGGCCAGCATGTCCTCGCCCACCACCGCCGCCCCCCCGGCGGCGACCTTGGGGGCCGGGATGGCCAGGTCGCGGCGGCTGGTCATCGCGATGTGGACGTTGGGCGGGAGGTCCGAGGCCAGCAGGCCGAGGGCCTCGAGCATCGAGCCGTCGCCCAGCGCGTGGACGTCGTCGAGGGCGAGGACGAAGTCGTCGGGGATGGTCTCGAGCAGCTCGTTCGCCAGGGCGGCGATCTGGTGCTCGGGCGCCCCGCTCGCCGGGAGGGCCGAGGCCACCCCCGGGAAGGCCTCCGCCACGCCGGCCGCGACGTGGGCCACGAGCATCTCGGGGGAGCGGAGCCGGGGATCGCAGGAGAGCCACACCGACGGCATGGGCCACTCCTCGAGGGCCTGCACGAGCAGGGTCGTCTTGCCGTAGCCGGCGCCGGCGACGAGCGCCGTCAGCCGGCCCTGCAGGCCGAGGTGGACGCGCGCGACCAGCTCCGGGCGCGCCACGGCGCCGGGTGGCAGGCGCGGGGGCAGGAGCCGCGTGCGCAGGATCCCCGGGGTGGATCCCGCGGCGGGGGAGCCACCGGATGTGGTCGTCATGGCTTCTCGGGCTGAACGCTCGTGGCCGCATCATCCCACCGCGGCGCGATGAGTTCCGGCGCGCGCCCCGGTCGTAGCAGGGGAACGGACCGGCCGGCGCAGCGGGGAGGAAACAGCGATGGCGGACGAGCGACCCGAGGAGCCTCGGCATGATAGACACCCCGGCGTGCTCGAGCGCCTGAGGAGACTGGGCGCGCTTCCCGCCGGCCGGGTTGGGAAGTGGATCGTCCTGGCCGCCTGGGTGGTGATCCTCGTCATCGCCGCCAACCCGGGCAGCAAGTTCGAGGACGCACAGCAGAACGAGTCGACGAGCTTCCTGCCCGGCGACGCCGAGTCCACGAAGGTCCTGGAGGAGCTGGATCAGTTCCAGGCCGAGGAGGGCGAGCAGGCCGACGCCGTGACCGTCTACGCGCGCGAGGGCGGCCTGACCGCCGCCGACCGGGCGACGATTGCGCAGGACCGAGCCTCGCTGAACGGGGATCGCCCTACCGGCGCCGGGCCCACCGGCCCGCCGATCTTCTCGGCGGACGGCGAGGCGGCGCTGCTGATCACGCCGCTCTTCATCGAGGAGGGCGACTCGGACGCCCTGGTCGACGCGGTCGACGACATCCGCGACCGGGTCCACGACGCCCCCGAGGGGCTCGAGGTGAAGGTGACCGGCGGCGCCGGCTACTCGGCGGACGCCATCGACGTCTTCGACAACATCAACTCGACCCTGCTGCTGGCGACGGCGCTGATCGTCTTCGTGCTGCTGGTCCTGATCTACCGCAGCCCGATCTTCTGGATACTGCCGCTGCTGTCGGTGGTCTTCGCCGAGGTCACCGTGCGGGCCATCGGCTACGGCCTGGCCGAGGCCGGGGTGGTCATCAACGGCCAGACGGCCGGGATCCTGCTGGTGCTGGTGTTCGGCGTGGGCACCGACTACGCCCTGCTGCTGGTCTCGCGCTACCGCGAGGAGCTGCGCCGCAACGAGGACAAGCACCGGGCGATGAAGATCGCCCTCCGGCGCGCGGGGCCCGCGATCCTGGCCTCGGGCGCGACCAACATCTGCGCCCTGCTGGTCCTCACGATCGCGGAGGTCAACGGCACCGCCGGCCTGGGCCCGGTGGCGGCCATCGGCGTCGCCGTCGCGCTGGCCGCCATGCTGACCATCCTGCCGGCCCTGCTGGTGATCTGCGGGCGCAGGGCGTTCTGGCCCTTCATCCCGCGCTACGAGCCCGGCGTCCAGGTTCCGGAGGAGCGAGGGCGCTGGCGCCGGCTGGGCGACTCCATCGGCCGCCGGCCGCGCCCCGTCTGGATCGCCACCGTCGTCGCCCTCGTCGTGATGTCCCTCGGCCTGACGACCTTCGACACGAACCTGACCACGGCGAACAGCTTCCGCGACGACGTCGAGGCCGTGCAGGGCCAGGAGCTGCTGGAGGCGAGCTTCCCGGCCGGCGCGAGCGCCCCGACCGACGTAATCGTCCCCGACGCGGCCCGCGTCCCGGCGGTGGTCGCCGCGCTGCGGGGGGCCGAGGGGGTGAGCGCGGTGCTCCCGATCGAGGAGGGCCCGCCGGGGGCCCGCCTCGCGCTGACCCTCGAGCCCGACCCCTACACCACCGAGGCCTTCGACCTCATCCCGGGCCTGCGCGACGTCGCCAAGGCCGCGGGAGGCCCGGACACGCTGGTCGGCGGGCCGACGGCGACCGAGTACGACCTCCGCGTCGCGTCGGAGCGCGACCTGATGGTGATCCCGCCGATCGTCCTGGTCGTGATCCTGGTGATCATCGGGCTGCTGCTGCGGGCGATCGTGGCGCCGCTGCTGCTGATCGCGACGGTGATCCTGTCGTTCCTGGCGGCGCTGGGCGTCAGCGCGCTCGCGTTCGAGTGGATCTTCGACTTCCCCGGCGAGGACGCGTCGCTGCCGCTGTTCGGCTTCATCTTCCTCGTCGCCGTGGGGGTGGACTACAACATCTTCCTGATGGCGCGGGTGCGCGAGGAGGCGGCCCGGCACGGCACCCACGAGGGGATGATCCGCGGGCTGGCCGTGACCGGCGCCGTGATCACCTCGGCCGGGCTCGTGCTGGCCGGCACCTTCGCCGTGCTCGGCGTGCTCCCGCTCGTCGGGCTCACCGAGATCGGCTTCCTGGTCGCGTTCGGGATCCTCCTGGACACGATCCTGGTCCGCTCGATCCTGGTGCCCGCCCTCGTCATGGAGGTCGGCGACAACGTCTGGTGGCCCTCGCGCCTGGCGCAGGAGGCCGCGCGCGCCGACGAGCGGGAGCGCCCGCCGGCGCCGCCTGAGCCAACCGGCTCGCAGCCATAGGCCCCCGCGATCGGCGGCGCGCTCAGGCCGGGCGCGCCGGCCGCGGGGCCAGGACCTCCTCCAGCTCCTCCAGGATGACCGGGTCGTCGATGGTGCTCGGCACGGTGTAGGGCCGCCCGTCGGCGATGTCGCGCATCGTCCCGCGGAGGATCTTGCCGCTGCGCGTCTTGGGCAGGCGCGCGACGACCGCGACCCGCTTCATGCTGGCGACCGGCCCCACCTCGCGGCGCACGTCGCGCACCAGCTCTGCCTCGACCTCGGACTCGTCGCGGTCGGCGCCGGCCTTCAGCACCACCAGCCCCACCGGGACCTGGCCCTTGAGCTCGTCGGAGACGCCGATGATCGCGCACTCGGCGACGTCGGGGTGCTCGGCCAGCGTGGCCTCCAGCGTCCCCGTGGAGAGCCGGTGCCCGGCGACGTTGAGGACGTCGTCGGTGCGCCCCATCACGTAGAGGTAGCCGTCCTCGTCGAGGTGGCCGCCGTCCCCGGTGAGGTAGTAGCCGTCGAAGGCCGACAGGTAGCCCTCGACGTAGCGGCGGTCGTCGCCCCAGAGGGTCTGCAGCGTCCCCGGCGGCAGCGGCAGCCGGACCACCACGGCGCCGTCGACGCCGGCCGGCGGCTCCGCGCCGGACTCGTCGAGGATGCGCACGTCGTAGCCGGGCACGGCCTTGGTCGGCGAGCCCGGCTTCACCGGCAGCGCCTCGAGGCCCATGCAGTTCGCGGCGATCGGCCAGCCGGTCTCGGTCTGCCACCAGTGGTCGATCACCGGCACGCCGAGCAGGTCGCTCGCCCAGTGGTAGGTGTCGGGGTCGAGCCGCTCGCCGGCCAGGAAGAGGTAGCGGAAGCGCGACATGTCCTGGCCCGCCAGCAGCTCCCCGCGCGGGTCCTCCTTCTTGATCGCCCGGAAGGCGGTGGGCGCGGTGAAGAGGGCGTTCACCCCGTGCTGGGAGATGACGCGCCAGAATGCGCCCGCGTCCGGGGTGCCCACCGGCTTGCCCTCGTAGAGGATCGTCGTGCAGCCGGCGAAGAGCGGCGCGTAGACGATGTACGAGTGGCCGACGACCCAGCCGATGTCCGAGGCGGCCCAGAACGCCTGGCCCGGGCCGGTCGCGTAGATGTTCTCCATCGACCAGCGCAGGGCGACGGCGTGGCCGCCGTTGTCCCGGACCACGCCCTTGGGCATCGCGGTGGTCCCCGACGTGTAGAGGACGTAGAGCGGGTCGGTCGCGGCCACGGGCACGGGGTCAGCGGGCTCGGCGCCCTCCAGGGCCTCCCGCCACTCCAGGTCGCGGCCCGGCGTGAGCTCGGCCGGGCACTGCGGGCGCTGGAGGACGATGCACCGCCCGGCCGGGTGGGCGGCGATCTCCAGGGCCGCGTTCAGCAGCGGCATGTACTCGACCACCCGCTGCACCTCGATGCCGCACGAGGCCGTCACGATCAGCACCGGCCGCGCGTCATCGATGCGGGCCGCCAGCTCGCGCGGCGCGAAGCCCCCGAACACGACCGAGTGCACCGCGCCGATCCGGGCGCAGGCCAGCATCGCCTCCACGGCCTCCGGGACCATGGGCATGTAGATGACGACCGTGTCGCCGGTCCCCACGCCGAGGCGCCGCATCGCGCCCGCCACCCGGGCCACGCGGTCCCGTAGGTCGCCGTAGGTGAACGAGCGCACCTCGCCGGTGACCGGCGAGTCGTGGATCAGGGCCACCTGCTCGGCGCGGCCGCCGTCGGCGTGGCGGTCGAGCGCGTTGTGGCAGGTGTTGAGCACGCCGTCCGGGTACCAGCGGTAGATCGGGGCGGCCGAGTCGTCGAGCGCCCGCGAGGGCGCGCGCTCCCAGTCGATCGCGCCTGCGGCGTCCAGCCAGAACCCCTCCGGGTCCTCCAGGCTGCGCCGGTACTGCTCCTCGTACGCTCCCATCGCGCCCGCCTCCTAGTTGATCGTCCGGTCCCGCCCCTCCCACTCGCGCTCGCGCAGCACGGTCTTGCGCACCTTGCCCGTGGACGTGCGGGGCAGCTCGTCGAGCATCTCGAACGCGTCGGGGCATTTGTACCCCGCCAGCAGTCCGCGCACGTGGGTGCTCAGGTCGTCCGGCGCAGCCTGCTGCCCGGCGCGGAGCACCACGAAGGCCTTCGGCCGCTCGCCCCAGCGGTCGTCCGGGACCCCGACCACCGCCGCCTCCAGGACCGCCGGGTGGCTCGCGATGGCCTGCTCGACCTCGATCGTGGAGATGTTCTCGCCCCCGGAGATCACGAGGTCCTTGGCCCGGTCGCGCAGCTCGATGTAGCCGTCCGGGTGCCACACGCCGAGGTCCCCCGAGTGGAAGACGCCACCCCGGAAGGCGTCCGCGGTCGCGGCGGGGTCCTCGTGGTAGCCCTTCATCACGTTGTTGCCGGTCATGACGATCTCGCCCACGGTCTCGCCGTCGCGGGGCACGTCGCGGCCGGCGTCATCGACGACCCGGATCGGGTCGGCCATCACCATCGCCACGCCCTGGCGAGAGAGCAGGCGCGCCAGCTCCCGCGGCTCCTCCTCGTCCCAGCCGACCTGCCACTGGCAGACCGTGTGCGGCCCGTAGGTCTCGGTGAGGCCGTAGACGTGCACCACGCGCGCGCCGAGGGCCTCGGTCTGGGCGAGGACGCTCGGGTTCGGCGGCGCCGCGGCGGTCATCGCGACCAGGCGGCGCTCGAGCGGGTGCGCCTCCGCTGCGTTGACCAGCAGGGACAGCACGGCCGGCGCCCCGCAGAGGTGGGTGACGCCCTCCTCGTCGATGAGCCGCCAGACGGCGTCGCCCCGCACGGCGCGGAGGCAGACCTGGACGCCCCCCGCGGCCGCGATCGCCCAGGGGTGGCACCAGCCGTTGCAGTGGAACATCGGGAGCGTCCAGAGGTAGACCGTGTCGGGCCCGTGGCCCGCGGTCACGTTCTCGCCCAGCGCGTTCAGGTAGGCGCCCCGGTGGGTGTACATCACGCCCTTGGGCGACCCGGTGGTCCCCGAGGTGTAGTTGATCGAGATCGTGGCGTCCTCGTCGTCGACCGTCCACGGGAGGGGATCGTCCGAGCCGCGCGCCAGCAGGTCGGCGTAGGGCGTGCCGGACACGCCAGGCGGTGGGGCGCCGCCGGACCAGACGACCTCGGCGACGGGGTCGAGCCGGTCGACAACCGGCGCGACGGTCCCGCTGAGCTCGACGTCGGCCACGAGCAGGCGCGAGCCCGAGTGGGCGCAGATGGCCCGCACCTCCTCCGGCGCGAGGCGGGTGTTGATCGCCACCAGGGCCGCCCCGGCGAGCGGCACGGCGAAGTGCGCGACCAGCAGGGCGCGGGCGTTCGGGCACAGGTACGCAACCCGGTCGCCCCGCCCGACGCCCGACGCCCGCAGCGCGTGCGCCGCCCGGGTGACCTCCGCGGCCAGGGCGGCGTAGGTCGCGCGCTCCTCCCCGTCCACGACCGCGGTCCGGTCGGCGAAGACGTCCGCCGAGCGCTCGAGGAAGGCCAGCGGCGTCAGCTGGGTGATGTGGACCGGCACGCCAGGGATCACACGACGCCGCGGCGCTCGCGTCAACCCGGAGGGGATTGAGGCCGGCCGCATCCGGGTAGGCATACGACGTGCCCGAGCGCCACGACAGCGCGAGCGACGGGCGGACGAAGGCGGCCTTCGTCGAGACGCGCCATGCCGAGCCGGTCGAGACGCACGTCGCGACCCCGCGTGAGCGGGCCTACACGCTTCGTGTGCCGCCGCTGTCGGCTGACGCCCCCTTCCTCGGCTGGTTGGCGGCCTGGGGCGCCGCGGCGCTCGCGGTGGCGTGCCTGCGCGAGGCGGGCGTCGACCTCGGGCTCGGCCTGGGCATCGCGACCGGCGACCCGGGCGTCGAGGACCGCTTCCTGCCCGGCCTCTGGCTCGTGCTGGTGCAAGCGGGGGCCTTCCTCCTCGGCGGCTACGCGGCCGCCCGGATCGCGCGGGCGAACTGCCTGCTCCACGCGGGCCTGGCCTGGTGCATCGCGATGCTGGCGACCGGCGCCGACGCGATCGTGATCGCGGTCCGCGACGGTGGCGAGAGC
>Ga0126306_10002381_pt1 | contig 10564 bp, 10 predicted proteins | sample Plot27_FD_92592 | JGI IMG/M metagenome (GOLD analysis project Ga0126306, IMG submission 92592) | Serpentine soil microbial communities from UC McLaughlin Reserve, CA, USA - Plot27 | ecosystem: Environmental > Terrestrial > Soil > Grasslands | place: USA: UC McLaughlin Reserve, Lake County... | reverse complement strand
TCGAGCGTGCGGAAGATGAAGTTGCCGGGCGTGATCTCGTTGCGGAACGACTTGCCGACCTGGGCGATGCCGAACGGCGGCTTCTTGCGCGCGTAGGAAAGGGTGGTCTTGAAGTCCAGGAAGATGCCCTGCGCGGTCTCGGGGCGCAGGAAGACGGTGGAGCCGGCCTCCTTCACCGGCCCGATCGTCGTCTCGAACATCAGGTTGAACTCGCGGGCCTCGGTGAGGTCGCAATCCGGGTGGTCGCCAGGAAGCTTCGACGGCGCGCGGCCACAGCGCACGTCGGGGTGCTCCGCGATGCCCGCGCGGGCCTCCTCGATGTGGTCGGCGCGGAAGCGGAGCTTGCAGGTCTTGCAGTCCACGAGGGGGTCGGTGAACCCCTCCAGGTGACCGGACGCCTCCCACGTGCGAGGGTGCTGGATGATCGCCGAGTCCAGCGCAACGACATCGTCGCGCTCCTGGATCATCGCCCTCCACCAGGCATTCACGACGTTGTTCTTCAACAGGACGCCGTAATGCCCGTAGTCGTAGGTGTTGGCGATGCCGCCGTAGATCTCCGAAGCGGGGAATATCAGGCCGCGCCGCTTGCAGAGGGCGACGATCTTGTCCATGGTCAACACCGGCGGCACACTAGAACAGCGCGGTATTTCCGGGGTTCGCGCACGGTGCCCTCTGTGGACGACGGACCCTTGGGGTACCGTGGCCGGCCATGGGGACGGCCCTGCGTCCGATCAGCCACATCGCGGCATGGATCCTGTGGCACAGCATGCGCGTGTCGCTGCTCGACGACCTGGAACGCCCGCGGCCTCCGCATCCCCATTGACTGAACCGCGCGCACCCGGCCGAGCCGGGCGCTTGCGGCTGAGCCCTCGGTTGGCACTCCTATACTGAGAGTGCCATGCCGATCTACGAGTACCGCTGCGACCAGGGCCACACCTTCGAGGTCATGCAGCGCATGACCGACGACCCGCTCGCCGCCTGCTCCACCTGCGGCGCGCCCGTGCAGCGGGTGTTCCACCCGGTGGCCGTGCACTTCAAGGGCTCCGGGTTCTACAGCACGGACTACGGCAAGAAGAAGGCAGCCGCGGGCGCCTCATCCTCGGACAGCGGCTCGGACAGCGGTTCGAAGAGCGAGTCCAAGTCGGACTCCAAGGCCGACTCGAAGCCCTCGTCGTCGGGCGCCGACTAGCCGCCGTTCAGCAGCTTGTGGACGGCGTCCTTCTTGGCGCCGTCCGAGACGAACAGGTTGCTGCCGTTGATGCAGCAGCCGGCCTCGAGCACCTCGGTGTCGTTGGAGCTGCCCGTCGCGAGATCTGCGAAGAGCGCCAGCAGCCCTGGGCCTTTCATGTCGGTCTTCAGCGCCTTGGGCGCCTTCCAGCTCACCCAGGGCAGCCGGAAGAACGTGCCTGGTGAGCTGACCTTGTCACCCATCGCTCGCAGCACCTCCTGCTGGCGGGCGGCGCGGGCGCGGTCATCCTCCGCCGGCGCGCAGGGGTTCTTGCGCACGCGGGCGTACCCGAGGGCGCGTGTGCCGTCGAGCTCGATCTCGCCCTTGCGGAAGCGCAGCCCCTTCCAGAAGTTGTCGAAGGGCGGCGAGCAGATCCGCGACGGGTTGTTCACGGTGATCCCGCCGAGCGCGTCGATCAGCTCGGGGAAGTCCTCGAAGTCGACCTCCACCAGGTGGTTGATCTCGACCCCGTTGCCGAGGAAGCTCTCGACGGTCTCGATCGTCAGCGCCGGCCCGCCGAGCGCGTAGGCGGCGTTGATCTTGTTGACGCCTGGATGGCCGGGGATCGCGACCTCGATGTCGCGCGGGATCGACAGCTTGCGCACACTTCCAAGGCCGGCGTGGACCAGCATGATCGTGTCGGCGCGGGAGGGACCCGACTGACTCTCGTCGATTGACTCGCCGGTGCGCGCGTCGGATCCGAGCACGAGGATCGTGCTGCCGGTCAGCAGGTTGCCGCCGCTCGAGAGCGCCCGCTCCGCGTCCTCGGAGACGCCCCCCTGGGTCTGTGCGCTGACCATGAACAGGACGAACGAGAGCAGGAGCCAGCCGGCGATCGCGAGGGCGATCCACTTGAGCACGCGGCCCGGAGTGATCCGCCCGCGCTCACGGGGGGCGCCGGGCTCGTCCTTCCGGACGCGGCGCAGCCGGCGCTTGAGCGCCTCGAGGTCGGTCCCGCCGGCGAGGCGCGCGAGAGGGCGCTTACGCGAGCGATAGACCTTGTACTCCGGTGGGCCGGCCGGATTCGAGTCGGTCACACACCTCTGTATATCGTCCGGCCATGCCGCCAAGGCGGGTCATCGGGATCGACGCGGGGGGCACGAAGCTCCTGGGCGGCGTCGTGGACGAGGGCCTCGTGGTCCATCACCGGGTGCACAGAACCTGGCGCGGAGCGGACCGGGCGGAGACGCTCGACATCTTCGTGGAGTCCGTGGACGAGGTGCGCGCGGCGGCCCCCGACGTGGAGGCGGTGGGCTTCGGGATTCCCGCGCTGGTCGAGTGGGAGACCGGCGTCTCGCGCTGGTCCACCCACCTGCCGCTCGAGGACGTGCGCTTCCGCGATCTGATGAGCGAGCGGCTCGGGCTTCCCGTGGTAGTGGACAACGACGCCAACGCGGCGCTGCTCGCCGAGGCCCGCTTCGGGGCGGCGCGGGACGTGTCCCACGCCGTGCTGGTGGCCCTGGGCACAGGCATCGGCAGCGGCCTCCTGCTCGACGGGCGCATCTATCGGGGGGCGCGCGGATTCGCGTCCGAGATCGGGCACATGGTGGTCGACCTCCACGGGCCCGATTGCCAGGGTGCCTGCCCGGGACGGGGCTGCCTGGAGGTGATGGCCTCGGGGTCGACGATCGGCCGCGAGGGGCAGGCGGCGGCGCTGGCTGCCCCGCGGTCGGCGCTCGGCCGGCGGCGTGCGGCCGGCCGTGACATCACCGGCGGCATCGTCACCGAACTCGCCCACGACGGCGACGAGGCGGCCCGGTCGGTGCTGGCCGAGGTCGGCCGCCGGCTGGGATACGGGCTGGTCGGCGTCGTCAACGTCTTCAACCCCGAGGTGATCGTGATCGGCGGCGGCGCGATCGCAGCGGGCGAGCTGCTGCTCGCCCCCGCGCGGGAGGTCGTGGCCGAGCGCGCACTGCCGCCGGCGCGCGAGACGGTGAGCATCGTGCCCGCTCACTTCGGCGACGAGTCCGGGATGCTGGGGGCCGCGCTGCTGGCGTTCGATTCGCTGGCGGCGCCGTCGTGACCGGCCGGCTGGTCGTCTGCCCGACCCCGATCGGGAATCTCGAGGACGTGACGCTTCGGGTGCTGTCCGCCCTGCGCGAGGCGGACGTGGTCGCGTGTGAGGACACGCGCCGCACCCGGGTGCTGCTGGACCGCTATGGCGTGAAGGCGCGGCTGGTCTCGTATCACGAGCACAACGAGCGGGCGCGCTCGTCGGAGCTGGTCGGGCGCATGCGGTCAGGGGAGGTGGTTGCGCTGGTCTCGGATGCCGGCATGCCGCTCGTCTCCGACCCGGGCTACGTGCTCGTGCACGCCTGTGTGGCGGCCGGCTTGCCGGTGGAGGTGCTCCCAGGCCCCTCGGCGGCGGTCACGGCGCTCGTGGTCTCCGGCCTGCCAGCGGACGAGTGGCGCTTCCTCGGATTCCTTCCCCGCAAGAAGGGGGAGCTGAGCCGGTTGCTCTCGGAGCCGGGTGGGACGCTGGTGGCGTTCGAGTCGCCGCGCCGGGTCCCGTCCACGCTGGGCCTGCTGGCCTCGCTCGACCCGGAGCGCGAGGTCGCGGTGTGCCGCGAGCTGACGAAGGTCCACGAGGAGATCGTCCGCGGCAGCGCGGCGGATCTCGCGGACCGCTACGCGGACGCGCCGCCAAAGGGCGAGGTGGTGCTTGTGCTGGGACCGCCGTCGACGCCCATCGATACCGCCGCCGAGCCGGCTGGGCTGGGGGCGCTGCGCCGACTGGTGGAGGCCGGCGCGCATCCGCGGAAGGCGGCGAGCGTGGTGGCCGAGCTGACCGGCGGGAAGGCGAACGACCTGTACCGGGCGCTGACCGCAGACGAGTAGGGCCGGGGCTGGGGCCCCGGCGCGGCGCACCCCGCCCCACCCCCGTCATGGCGGACCGTGACCGTTACAGCCCAGCCACGGAGCGTTACAACTCGCCCCCACCTCGCCAGCTCGCCGGCCATCCGCATCTACGGTCGCTGGCATGCGACGTCACCTCCTCATCCTCGGCATCACCATCCTCGCGGTCCTCGCACTCGCTCCGCCCGCCTGGGCGGCCTGGGTCTGGCCTGTCCACGGCGAGGTGATCACCCCGTACCGCAACGGCGATGACCCGTATGCCGCGGGCCAGCACCGGGGCATCGACATCGCGAGCGAAGTCGGCACGCCCGTGGTGGCTGCCGCCGGCGGCGAGGTGCGATTTGCCGGCACGGCAGGCTCATCGGGGCTCACCGTGAGCATCCGCACGGCCGACGATCGTTTCGACACCTCCTATCTGCATCTCTCGTCCCTTGCGGTGCGGAAGGGCGATCGGGTCGACACCGGGCAGCGTCTCGGCGCGGTCGGAGTGACGGGCGCACGCAGCGCCTCCGCGCCGCATCTCCACTTCGGCGTCCGCGACGCCCGAAGCCAGCACACCTACCACGACCCACTGGCGTTCCTGCCCCCGCCCGGGGCCGCGCCCGAAGCGCCGCGAGAGGCGCCCGCGCCGCAGGCGGTACCGGTGACGCCCACGCCGGCCCCGCTATCCGAGCCGGTGGCGGCGCCGCGACGCCACCACGTGCCAGCGAGCCGCCGGGTGCCGGCGGTGCGCCGCGATCCAGGCGAGCGCCGGGCGCGCCCACGCGCCCCCGTGCCGACCCGGCCGCGCCTGCACGCCGATCAACCCGACCCCGCTATGCCGGCACCCATCGCCCGCCCTGCACCGGCGCCCGGCCGCGCTCCGGCGCCCGGCCCCGCTCCGGCGCCCGGCCCCGCTCCGGCGTCCCACCCCGCCCGTCGCGACATCCCGGCCCGGGGACCCGAGCAGACCCCCGGCGAGCGAGCCCGGCTCGGACTCGGCCACGGACCCGGACGAGCCGTACCCCATCTCAGCGAGCCCTCCACGCGTTCGTTGCCGAGCGGCGCCCCGACACCCGCCGCGCACGGTCGAGGAGGCGCACCGGCAAGCGGACCCGATCTCGGCCTGGTGCTCGCCTGCCTCGGCCTGGTCCTCGCGGCCGTGCTCCTCGGTCTGACAGACGATGGGCGAAGGGTCACCCGTCGCGGGCGTGACCAGGTCACGGGCTTCCTTCGTCCGCTGCTGGGGAGACGCTGAGATGCTCACGCCTCAGGCAGCCGCTTCCGGAAGAACACGCGCGCGAACCGGTTCTCGGCTCGGCGGTCGTACTCCTCCCAGCCGAGTCGGCCGTACAGGTCGATGTTCTCGCGCATCAGCTCGTGCGTGTAGAGCCGCATTTCGGAGATGCCCAGCCGGCGGGCCTCGTCCTCGCCGAAGCGCAGCAACGCTCGGCCGAGGCCCTCTGCCTGGCGGGCCGGGTCCACGGTCACGTTCTCCACGAGCAGATGCTCGTCCACCCGGCGCAGGACGATCACCCCGACGATCTCGGGGTCGCCGACCACGAACACCAGGCCCGCTTCGACGAGCGCTCCATAGTCGGCGTCCATCGGCCCGGGCCGGAGGCCGATCCTGGGGACGTAGCGGTCGTACGCCCGCTCCACGAGCGCCTGGATGCTCTCCACGTCGCCGGCGGTCGCCTTCCGAATGGCCACGACCTGAGCGTCCCACACGGGTCCACCGCGCCTGCGGCCGCGTTCGGGGATCGGCCGCGGCTGAGTAGCATCGACAGTCCATGCCGTACTACGTCACCACGCCCATCTACTACGTCAACGGTGAGCCCCACCTGGGGCACGCCTACACGACGATCGCCGCCGACGTCCTCGCGCGCCACATGCGGCAGCGCGGGGAGGACGTCTTCTTCCTCACGGGCACCGACGAGCACGGCGAGCCTGTCACGCAGGCGGCCGAGCGGCTCGGTATCACCCCCCGTGAGCTAGGCGATCGGAACGCGGTGCGGTTCAAGGAGCTCGCCGGCACGCTCGAGGTCACCAACGACTTCTTCATCCGGACCACCGATCCCGAGCACATGGCCAAGGTCGGGGAGGTGGTCCAGCGGATCCACGACAACGGCCACGTGTACGCGGGCACCTACGAGGGCTGGTACTGCCCGCGCTGCGCTGACTTCAAGACCGAGTCGGAGCTCGAGGACGGCAACCGCTGCCCGATCCACAAGATCGAGCTCGAGATCGAGAAGGAGGACAACTGGTTCTTCCGGCTCTCCGCCTTCCAGGAGCCGCTCGAGCGGCTGTACGCGGAGCGCCCGGAGTTCGTCACCCCGCAGAACCGCTACAACGAGGCGCTGTCCTTCATCAAGAGCGGGCTGCGCGACCTCTCGCTCAGCCGAGCCCGGCTCAAGTGGGGCGTACCGGTGCCCTGGGACCAGTCCCAGGTCATCTACGTCTGGATCGACGCCCTGCTCAACTACTACACCGCGCTCTCGTACGCGCGCGAGGACGAGGACCTGACCGATCGCTTCTGGCCCGCCACCGTCCACCTGATCGGGAAGGACATCCTCAAGTTCCACGCGGTGATCTGGCCGGCCCTGCTGATGGCGGCGGACATCGAGGTCCCTTGCCGCGTCGGTATCCACGGCTACCTGCTGCTCGGCGAGCACAAGATGTCGAAGTCGCTCGGGAACGTCATCGAGCCGTTCCAGGTCGCGGAGCTCTACGGCGCCGACGCGCTGCGGTTCTACGTGCTGCGCGAAGTCAGCTTCGGGTCCGACGGCGAGGTCTCGCCCGAGGGCTTCGAGACCCGGTACACGACGGAGCTCGCCAACGAGTACGGCAACCTCGCCAGCCGCACGCTGGCGATGATCGAGCGCTACCGCGGCGGGCAGGTGCCCGAGGCCGAGCCGGCGCCTGAGCTGGTGGCCGACTTCGATGGACTCGCCGAGGCGGTGAAGGAACGCCTCGATCGCATCGAGATCACCGCGGCGCTCGACGAGATCTGGCAGCGCATCAAGCGCCTCAACCGCTACGTCCAGGATCGGCAGCCATGGCAGACCGCGAAGGACGACTCCCAGGGCGAGCAGCTCGACCAGGTGCTGTATTCGCTGGCCGAGGGACTGCGCGTGGTGTCGGTGCTCCTGCATCCGTTCGTGCCCGGCTCGGCCGAGCGCCTGCTCGAGGCGCTCGGGCGTGAGGATCTGTCCCTGGACCGAGCTCGCCTCGGAGCCGACGGTGGCGGGGCGCAGCTGACCGAGCTCGGCCAGCTCTTCCCCCGGGTGGAGGCACCCGAGCCGTCGGCGGCCTGATGCCCGGCGCGGTGCGCGCGGCGCGCCGACCATGATCGACACCCACTGCCACCTGGATCACTGCGATCCACCCGACCACGAGCTGATCGCCCGCGCTCGCGCTGCCGGCCTCACCCGCCTCGCGACGGTGGGCATGAACGGTCCGTCAATCGACCGCGCGCTCGGCGCGGCCGCCGCGCACGAGGAGGTCTTCGCGATCGTCGGGCGCCATCCGCACGACGCCGCGGGCTTCGGTCCGGACGATCTCGAGGAGATCGAGCGCGCCGCCTCCCACCCAAAGGCCCGGGCGCTCGGCGAGACGGGTCTCGACTACTACCGCGACTACGCCCCGCGCCAGGATCAACGCCGCGCCTTCGTCGGGCAGCTCGGCCTGGCGGTGCGGCTCGGGATGCCCGTGGCCATCCACACGCGCGCAGCCGAGGACGACACCTTCGCCCTCCTGCGCGAGCACGCCGGAGACCTGCCGGCGGTGATCCTGCACTGCTTCTCGGCGCCGGAGCGCGCGGAGGAGTGCGTGGAGCACGGCTACCTCTGTTCCTTCGCCGGCAACGTGACCTACCCGAAGGCAACGGATCTCCAGCACGCCGCCCGCGACCTGCCGGCCGAGCTCCTGCTGCTGGAGACGGATGCCCCGTTCCTGTCGCCGCAGCCCATGCGCGGGAAGCCGAACGAGCCGGCCAACGTGGTGCACGCCGCCCGGAAGGTTGCCGAGCTGCGAGGCGTGTCCTACGCCGAGCTCGAACGCCAGGTCGACGCGAACGCCGCTCGGATACTTCGATGGTGAGGGAGGAGCCGCGCCAGGCGAGCCTCCGCCGGCTCCGTCGCTACGAGGTGCGGCCGAACCGCGAGCTCGGTCAGAACTTCCTCATCGACGACAACCTCCTCGCCGTGATCGGCCGGGCCGCAGAGCTGGGCGACGGGGACGTGGTGCTCGAGGTCGGCGGCGGGCTGGGCGTGCTTAGCGAGTACCTCGCGCCGCGCGTGGCGCACCTGCACGTCGTGGAGGTAGATCGCTCCCTCGAGGCCCCTCTGGCCGAGGCGCTCGAGCCGTTCGGCAACACCACCCTGCACCTGGCCGACGCGGTCCACCTCGACCTTGGTGCCCTCGAGCCGGTGCCGGACAAGGTCGTGGCGAACCTGCCGTACGGGCTGGCCGCCACCGTCCTGCTCAAGTCGATCGCCGAGCTGCCCGCCGCGACGCTGTGGGTGGCGATGGTCCAGCGCGAGGTGGGCGAGCGCCTGGCCGCCACGCCGGCGCACAAGGCCTACGGCGCCACCTCGGTGCTCGCGCAGCTCGCCTGCGAGGTGCGGGTCCTGCGTCGGGTGCCGCGCACGGTCTTCCACCCGCAGCCCAACGTCGACTCGGCGCTCGTGCTGATGCGCCGCCGCGCCCCCGCCCCGCCGGCCGAGCTGGTCGCGCTGGTGCATGCGGCATTCGCCCACCGGCGCAAGGCACTGGCCGGCTCGCTCGCACTGGTGCCGGGAGCGCCCGACGGCATCCGCGAAGCGGCACGGGAGGCCCTGACCTCCATCGGTCACCCCGCCGACGCCCGCGCCGAGCGGCTCGCCCCTGAGGATTGGCCGCGACTGGCGAACGCCATCGGGCGCCAGCGGCTCACCGCCCTGCGACCTCGATGAGCCAACCGCGAAGCGAGCTCGCCCACGCCAAGCTGAACCTGGTGCTGCAGGTGGGCCGCCCGCGCACGGATGGCCTCCACCCGATCTGCTCGATCTTCGCGTCCATCGATCTCGCGGACGAGGTTCAGGTCGCGCCCGCTGGCTCGCGTGAGGACCGCGTGGAGTGTCCCGGCGTGCAGGGCCCGAACCTCGCCGCGGCGGCGCTGGCGGCGTTCCGCCGGCGAGTACCCGGGCTCCCTCCGCTCCACGTGCGGATCGCGAAGCGAATCCCGGTCGCCGCCGGCCTCGGCGGCGGCAGCGCCGACGCCGCGGCGGTCCTGCGCGCCGCCAACGCGATCGCGGGCGAGCCGCTCGACGGCTCACGGTTGCGGGAGGTCGCCGCGGAGGTCGGCTCCGACGTGCCGAGCCAGGTCGAGCCGCGTCACGCCGTCGTCCATGGAGTGGGGGAGCTCGTCGAGACGATCGAGCTGCCGCCGCTCGCGGCGGTGCTCGTGCCACAGGACGAGGGCCTGTCCACGGCGGCGGTCTACGCGCAGCTCGATCGGATGGAGGGCTGGCGCCGGAACCTCGACCCGGCTCCGCTTCGCGCCGCGGCGGACGGCGACATCGCCGCCGGCCTCGAGAACGACCTCCAGCCGGCGACGCTCGCGCTGCGCCCCGAGCTCGGCGGCGTGCTCGATGGGCTCGACGCGGCGGGAGCCGCCGGAGCGCTCGTGAGCGGCTCGGGGCCCACCTGCTTCGGTCTCTTCAAGGATCGTGCCGCCGCGGAGCGCGCGGCGCGGGGCATAGACGGGGCCCTCGTCGTCCAGTTGCGCTCACCCTGAAGCGCTCGCCCCGCCCGTCTACAGTCAGCGCGTGTCACTGGGTCAGATCCTCGCCGCCGTCGCGGCCGCACTGATCGTCGCGTGGGTGGTGTGGCGCCGCCGCAGCCTCAGCGTCGAGCGAAAGCTGCTCGCCGGCGCGGTGGTGCTCGTACTCGCCGTGTACGCCAGCGGCGTGCTGTCCGAGCTCCCCGACCCGAAGGAGCTGATCGGCGACATCGCCACCGCGCTGGGCGCGTGGACCTACGCGCTGGTGGGCGTGATGGCCTTCCTCGAGACGGGCGCGTTCGTGGGCCTCGTTGCGCCGGGCGAGACCGTGGTGATCGCGGGCGGCGTGATCGCCGGGCAGGGGGAGATCGACCTGATCCCACTGATCGGGCTGGTCTGGATCTGCGCGGTCCTCGGCGACACGACCAGCTTCTACATCGGGCGCCGCCTCGGCCGCAAGTTCCTCGAGCGCCACGGCCCCAGGGTCAAGATCACGCCGGAGCGTCTGCACCAGGTGGAGGGGTACTTCGACCGGCACGGGGGGAAGACGATCCTGATCGGGCGCTTCATCGGTCTGGTGAGGGCGCTCGCCCCGTTCATCGCCGGTTCGTCGGGAATGCCTTACCGGCGCTTCATCCCCTACAGCATCGTGGGCACGGGGCTGTGGTCGACCGTCTTCTGCGTGGTCGGCTACATCTTCTGGCGATCGTTCGACAGGGTCGCCCACATCGCAGGTC
>Ga0126306_10002380_pt1 | contig 10564 bp, 6 predicted proteins | sample Plot27_FD_92592 | JGI IMG/M metagenome (GOLD analysis project Ga0126306, IMG submission 92592) | Serpentine soil microbial communities from UC McLaughlin Reserve, CA, USA - Plot27 | ecosystem: Environmental > Terrestrial > Soil > Grasslands | place: USA: UC McLaughlin Reserve, Lake County... | reverse complement strand
TCGGCGCCCGCCCGGCGGTCGGACGTGGTGGTGTGCGAGGCGCGGCCCCGCCCCGACGGCGGCCGGCGTCCGGTCATGCGGGACCGCACGGTGCCGGCGATGCCGCCCGGGTTGAGGACCGCGGTCGCGACCAGCAGGATGCCTGACGCCAGCAGGTAGTGCTCGCCGATGTCGGTGGTGCGGTCGAGGACGACGTAGCCGATGCCGAGCGGCGCCAGCGCCCCGGCCACCAGGGCGCCCCCGACGCTGGTGATGCCACCGAGGTAGGCGAACGCCAGCAGCGTCAGGCTCACCGACACGCCGAAGGAGTCGGCGGAGAGCTGGCCGCGGCTGTAGCCGATCAACGCCCCGCCCAGGCCGGCAAGGAAGGCCGACATCCCGAACGCCACGAGCTTGGCCACGGCGACGTCGACGCCGATCGACGCCGCCGCCCGCTCGTTGGATCGCACGGCCAGCAGGGCACGGCCGGTGCCGCTGCGGCCGAGGTTGGCCACCGCCAGCGCGGCCAGCGTGAGCACCACGAGCACGAGTGCCCCGAACTGCCACCGGGCCAGCTCGGCCCCCCGGCGGATGGCCAGGTCGAGGCCGAAGATCCGGGCGTCGGGGATGAGGTTGCCGCCGGTGGGGGTCAACCGGGGGTTCTGGAACACGAGCTGCTCGATGGCGACACCGGCCGCCAGGGTGACCACGGCAAGCTGGACGCCCCGCACCCGCAGCGCGGGCACGGCGACCAGCAGCCCGAGCGCGGTGGCCGCCAGGGCGGCCGCGAGGAGCGACAGCGGGAACGGCAACCCGGTGCCGATCTTCGAGAGGACGAAACCGGCCGAGCCGGCGAACGCCGCCTGCGCCAGCGAGATCTGGCCCACGAAACCCGTGAGCACCACCAGCGACAGCGCCATGACGGCGACGATCATCGACGTGATCACGCCGAAGCGGTAGCTGCCGTCTGTCAGCAGCAGGGCGGCGAACCCCGCAGCCACCAGGCCGGCGACGACCGGCGGCCGGCGGCGCGGCGTGGGCACCGACGGCAGCGGGTCGACGGTCGCCGACCCCCGTCCCGGCAGCCGGGGTCCGACCACGAACAGGGCGACCACGATGACCAGCAGCGGCACGGTCTCGGCGACACCCACCGTCGCCCAGTCGGGCCACCATTCCTTGGAGGACAGGAACGTGATCTCCGACTCGACCGCGCCCAGCGCCAGTCCCGCCGCACAGGCGACGCCGACGGACGTCAGCCGGCCCACGAGCGCGCACGCCAGGCCCGGCACCACCATGAGGGACCAGCTCACGGGGTCGAGCCCCACCGACGGCGCGACCACGATGGCGACCGCGCCGCCGACGACGGCGGCCAGCACCCACGTGGCGGCGGCCAGCCGGTCCGGCGACCAGCCGAGCAGGGTGGCGCCGCGCTCCGACTCGGCCGCCGCCCGGGTGGCGAGGCCCCACCGGGTGTACCGCCCGTAGGCCCAAAGCAGCACGGCGATGAGCGTGACGACGGCAGCGAACCAGATGCGGTCCTCGGAGAAGCTGAGCGAGCCCAGGTGGACCGGGTCGTCGGGCAGCGCGGACGGCACCGCACGGCGGCCGGTGCCGAAGCGCAGCACGACCAGCGCCTGCAGGACGATGGCCACGCCCACCGAAGCCACGACCTTGGCGAGGGGCGGAGCAGACCGCAGCGGGCGGAACACTGCGACGTGGAGGATCAGCCCCAGCGCCGCCGCCACCGCCACACCGGTGAGCAGCGCCGGCCACACCGCCAGCCCGCCGCCGAGGTCGAGCCGGCCGACGGGCAGCACCAGGTCCCCCGCCCGGCGCAGCTCGTCGTAGACGAACGCCGCCCACATCGCCATGGCCCCTTGGGCGATGTTGATGACCCCCGTGCCCCGGTAGGTGGTGACCAGGGCCATGGCGAGCGCCGCGTAGGCGGCGCCCGCCCCGAGCCCGACGATCAGGAACAGTAGGTGGTCGGTCACCCGAGCATCCCGGTCACGTCGACGTAGTCGTCGGTGACCGCCTCGACCGAGCCGTCGTCCTGCACCTGGAAGAACAGCAGGTCGGTGCTGCACGCCGAGTTGCCGGGCAGCACCGACCGGTCGCAGCTGATCGTGGGCCCGGCGTAGCTGTCGAAGCCGGTGGTCGCCCGCAGGGCCCCGGCGACGGAGGCGCCGTCGATGGGCCCGTCGATCGTGGCCATGATCCGCGTCAGGTTGATGAGGTCGGCGAAGCTGATGATGGCGTTGCCGGCGATGAGGTCCTCGTGGCCCGCCTCGCGCATGACCGCGCCGTACTCCTCGAGCTCGGCCTGCTTGGCGGCCGGCGCCGAGTCGAGGTCGCCGGGATGCCAGTGGTCGGCGTCGGTGTCGACCCCGACCGCGTCCTCTCCGAGGGCGTCGTGCAGGCCCACGCACGAGGCGGCCAGGATGCGACCCTGGTAGCCGGCGTCGCGCAGCGCGCCGATCATCTCGGCGCACTGGGCGTCGGTTGCGGCAATGGTGCCGCTGACGTCCGGGTTCTCCGAGACGGCCGTGGCCGCCAGCACCGCCCAGTTGGGCGAGGCCGCGTCGTAGTACACGGTCGTGTAGTCGATGCCCAACATGTCGCTGGTCGGCTCGAGTGAGGTATCGGTGAACGCGTGGCTCGAGGGCTCGTCGGGCAGGAACCAGGTGACCGACTCCGCCCCCTCGTCCGCGTAGAACTGCAGGGCGGCGGCGCCGTAGGCCAGCGCGGCCGCACCGAAGTAGGTCGCGTTCTCGTCGAACATCCGGGCGGGCCCGAACTGCACGTGGCCCACCAGGGGTATCCCGGCGTCGTTCAGGATCGGCAGCATGGCGTCGCCGCCCAGGTCGGTGCCCTCCACCACGGCCACCACGCCGTCCTCGACGAACTGGTTGGCACAATCGATCGACGCCTCGGGTGAGCCGTCCGTGGCGCACCGCGTCACCTGCAGGGGGCGACCCTCGACCCCGCCGAGGCGGGTGTTGATGTAGTCATGGGCGACCTCGTTGCCGACCCGCAGCTCGGGCACCGAGAAGGCGCCGCCCTCGCTGTTGACGAACCCGACCGGGATCGGCTCGCCCGTCGCCTCGGTCCCGGCGCTGGTCGCGGTCGTGTCACCGAGGTCCGACCCCGAGTCGGCGTCCGAGCTGGTCGTGTCGTCGCCCGAGCAGGCGACGGCTGCGCCGAGCACGGCGAGCAGCGCGACCGCGAGGATCCGCTGGTGCTTCCGGCCGCGAGAGAAGCGGTTCATCGCTCATGTCCCCCTCTTGTGTCGGGCCTGGTCCGACCCGTGTGACCAGCGTCCGCTGCCGAGGTGGGGTGTGGTAGTAGGCGGCGCCCTACTTCCAGCTCGCCGACGATGACCGAGGCGGCCACCCGGCGGCAGCAGGCACCGCCCTACACCAACCGTCGGCCAAGGACTGCCGGACGGATGCGTACCTCGTACCTGGGTCGCGGCGATAGCAACGGTGGACCTCTGGTGGGAGCCGGGGGACGAGGGGAGCTGGGATGCGAACACGGGGTGGGCTTGCGGCGCTCTGCGTGCTGGCGGCGGTGGCCGGCGTCGGGTGCGAGGCCGAGCCGTCGCCGTGGCGGTCGACGCTGGTGAGCATCAACTGGGCGGGGACCGACGCCGGCAACTACGAGTCCTTGCTGCCGGTGTTCAGCCCCGACGGCACCGAGGTCGCCTTCACCAGCTACGCCGCCGACCTGGGCCCGGACTACGGCAACGGCGGGGCCGACGCCTATGTGCGCGACCTGGCCACGGGCACCACCTCGCGGGTCATCGGCACCTACATCGGCCGCGCCATCGAGCCGGCCTTCAGCCCCGACGGCTCGGCGGTCGCGTTCACCAGCGGGGGAACGCACTTCGGCCCACCGGACGCCAACGGCCAGCTCGATGTGTACGTGCGCGAGCTGGGCCCGGAGGGCCTCCTCGAGTTCACGCTGGTGTCGCCCAACGGCGCCGGGACGAGCGGCGGCAACGGCTGGTCCCGCGGGCCGGTGTTCAGCCCCGACGGCACGAAGGTGGCGTTCACCAGCAACGCCTCCGACCTCGGGCCGCCCGACACCAACGGGGCGACCGACGTCTACGTGCGTGACCTGGTCGCCGGCACCACGACGCTCGTGTCGATGAACGTCGACCGGAACGACAGCGGCAACGGGATGTCCCTCGTGCCGGTGTTCAGCCCGTCGGGCACCGAGATCGCCTTCCTCAGCATGGCATCCGACCTGGGCCCGACCGACACCAACGGCCTCGGGGACCTGTACGTCCGCGACCTCGTGACGGGCACCACCAGGTTGGTCACGGTCAACGCCGCCGGGACGAGGGCGGGCAACGCCGGGATGGGCATCGATCGGCCGACGTTCAGCGGCGACGGGTCGCGCCTGGCATTCGCCAGCTCGGCGTCGGACCTGGTCGCCGGCGACCACAACGGCCAGGGCGACGTGTTCGTGCGCGACCTGCGGGCGGGCACGACCACCCTGGCGTCGGTGGCCGCCGGTGGCACCAGGTCGGGCGGCAACGGCGGCTCGTTCGACCCGGTCCTGAGCCCGGACGGGACCAAGGTCGTCTTCACCAGCATGGCCTCCGACCTGGGCCCGAACGACAGCCCGCGCGCCAACCCGGATTACGACGACGACATCTACGTGCGCGACCTGGCCGCCGGGACCACGACCCTGCTCTCTGCCAACGCCGCCGGGGACGACAGCGGGGCGGCCCAGTCCTTCGGCCCGGTGCTCAGCCCCGACGGGACGAAGGTGGCCTTCGGCAGCGACGCCGGCGACCTCGGCCCCACGGACACCAACGGCGCGAGCGACCTCTACGTCCACGACCTGGCCTCCGGCACGACGATGCTCGTGTCGGCGGCCGCGGACGGCGGCGACACCGCCGCCGGGTCGTCGTACCACGGCCGGCCCGCCTTCAGCCCGGACTCGTCGCGCATCGCCTTCGAGAGCCAGGCGAGTGGGTTCGGGCCGACGGACAGCAACGGGTCCCGGGACGTCTACCTGGCCGAGGTGCGCGGAGCGGACCTCGCGGTCACGCTCGACGCCGCCCCGGTGACCGTCGCCGCCGGCGGCCAGGTCACCTATCGGGTCGAGCTGGCCAACGACGGTCCGGACCCGGCCGACGGGGCGGCGTTCGGATTGGTCGTGCCCGCCGGCACGGACGTGACGTCCGTGGAGCCGGACGGCGTCACCTGCACGGCGCCCACCCCCGAACATCCCGACGTGGTGTTGTGCGACGCCGGCAACCTCGCACCCGGCTCCCGGGTCGGCGCCACCGTGGGCGTGACGGTCGCCGCTGGCACCGGCCAGCCGCTCCCCCCGACGGCGGTGGCGGTGGCCGTCGCCTCCTCCGACACGCTCGACCCGGCCCACGCCAACGACACGGCCCGCGCCACCATCACGATCACTCCACCGCCCACCTGACGCACCCCGGCGTCCGCGGCCCGTCGTCGGCGTGGCTGCGGCGTTCTCCCCTAGGCCGGGCCGCTCCGGTCCGCACGTACCGCACACGCGCCGATGACAACTGGACGTCGTCCCCTGACCGGGCGCTGGGGTCAACGGTGCGGCGGCGACACGAACTCGAAGTGGCCGGCGTCGGGGACCAGCCACCCGCTGCCCTCGGTGAACCCCCAGCGGGCGAAGATCGCCACCAGGCGGGGGTCCTGGACCGACGCGAGCCCCGTCGGGTTGGCGCCGAAGTTCAAGTCGATGGCGACGCCCCAGGCATGGCGGGAGACGGCGCTGCCGGCGCGGGTCGTCCGGGCGTTCCAGCATCCGGCGAACCCCTCGGGGTCGATGAGCGCCGCCAGGTTGGCGTCGACCACCTCGCCCAGGGCGCCGGCCAGGGCAGGCACCACCGCCTGGTGGCAACGGGCCCGCCCGATGATCGGCAGGTCGACAGTTACCAGGCTGGCGGCCTGCCACGCCGGGTCCTGCTCGAACTCGTCCCCGGGACCGCGGCGGTAGGCGAACTCCCCGAACCGCTGCTTGATCAGCACCTGGGGAAGGACGGCGTCGCCGTTGCGTAGGAACGGGGCCTCCCCCGGCCCCCGGAACCGCACGGCGCGTCCCGGTGGCAGCGCCGCCGTGAGCCGCTGCTCGAGGGCGGAACGGTCGCCCCCGTAGGCCAGGAGGAGGTAGCGGTCGGTCGTGAGGCCCGCATGCTCGCCCGTGGCGGTGTCGAGCGCCAGTTCGGCGCCGCCGATGGCGGTGTCGGCCACCACGCTCCCGACGGTGACGGTGGGGCCGCCGGCCAGCTCGATCGAGTCCCCGGGGCCGAGGCGGCGGATCTCGGCGGAGGTGTCCCCGAGCACGGCCTGCCCGGGCCGCAACCCGGCGACGGCGGCCCGGTCGCTGCCGGAGGTGAACCGGGCGTGCGCCTCGGGGTCGACGGCGATCGCGTCGAGCGGGATCGCCCAGCCCGCGCCGGGGGCGTCCACGACCGCCCCACCGGCCCGGCGCGACGCCACCAGGTCGACGGTCCCACCCCGGACGACCGAGATGGCGGACACGTGCGGGTCGCCGGTGGCGGTGGCCACGAGGCCGGGGTCGAGGCCCTGGGGGGTCCAGGCGAGGAGGACGGCCGGCGCAGGGGCGGGGTCGGGTTCGGGTGCGGGGCCGGTGGCGCCCGTCGCCCCCACGCCGGGGGGCCGGGTGCCGATCGGGCCGGGGCCCCCGGAGGTGGGCGCTGCGGGCTCCTGCGCGCGCGGCTCCTGCGCCCCCGCGTCCTGGGCGACCGGCGTCGTGTCCGAGGACGAGCCCGCATCCTGGATGCGGGTCATCGCCACCGCCCCGCCGACCAGGCCGGCGAGGGCGGCGGCTGCCACCGCCACGAGCGCGCCGACCCGCCTCACGAGGGCTCCAGCCCGCGGGCGATGTCGAGGAGGTCGGCGAGGCCCAGCGTGTCGCTGCCGAGGCTGACCGCGAGGCCGGACTCCACCCACTCGAGCTCGCCCCGCTGGGGGCTGTAGCGGCCGGCGGTGCCCCGTACCTCGGTGGCGATCTCGTCCCCGGCGGACGGCGGGACGAGGGATGCCGACCGCCACTGCGTCAGCGTGAAGGCCCGGTCGCCCGGGCCCGACCGGGCCTCCGTCACGGACACGTCGTCGCGGGGCCCGGTGATGCGGAAGGCGGGCGGGCCGAACCCGTCGATCGGCCCGGCGGTCAGCAGGCCGGGCAGGGCGGCCGTGGCGTCGGAGTCGCTGGCCGACGTCGCCTCCGCCCAGTCGTCCGGCACGGGTACGCCCACGATCCCCAGGTCGGCGGCGATGTCCCGAATGTCGCCGGAGGGCAGGCTGCCTCGCACGACCACGTCCAGCCCGCCGGTGTGGACGGCGACCTGCTGGCCGTCGCCGCTGGCGTAGCCGGTGCCGGCGGCGCCCAGGTCGACCGGGCGGACGTCCGCCCCCAGGCTGCCGAACAGCCGCCCGCCGGGCCATTGGGCCGTCGCCCGGACGGCGAACCAGGCGCGCCCGTCGCTCCACGACCGGACGCCGACGCTCGGCCCGCCCGGTGTGCTGACGACCCCGCGGCGGTACGCGGCGAACCCGGCCGGCACCCGCTGCGGCTCCGGGACCTCGGACACGACGGGGTCGCCTTCCGGCGCCGCCCGGAACCCGACGTCGACCGCCTCGTCGGCCCCCTCCGCCGGTGCGGCGACCGGGTCGTCCGGGTCGTTGATCCGCACGTCCGTGGCGTCGAGCCGCAGCACGACGTCACCGGGCACGTCCTCGACGGCCGCGGAGGTGGCCCAGGCCGCCCGTTCCGGATCGCCGGCCGCCCGGACGACCAGCGCCAGAGGGACGAAATGGTCCTCGTCCAGCCACAGCTCGACGGGGTCGGTCGGGTGGACGGGTCGCAGCTCGACGGCCGCCGACAGCCCGTCGAGGAGGCCCGCCACCTGGGCGGCAGTGACCGACACACCGACGGCCTCGTGGCCGGCGATCGTCCGGTGCCCGAGGCCGGTCGGGGGAGCCGACAGAGCGAAACCGTCGACCGGGCTCACCAGTTCGAGGGGGACGGGGGCGTCGTCCGAGAACGGCTCGCGTCCGGTGACCGAGCGCGACCAGCGCAGCGGCTGGGCCGGGCAGCGCACCAGCCCGGCCGCGGGGGAGCACTGGCGTGTCGCCTCGTGCCACCAGCGACCGGCGTCGACGACCAGCGCCCCGTCGGACCGCTCGGCCGGGGCGGGGCCGGCGGTCGTCTCCTGCACCCGCAGCGCCAGGGACTCGGGAGCGCGGTAGGTGAGGTCGGCCTCGAACGTCCGCCCTCCGCCGCCCTGCGGCTCCGACACCGTGTACCGGCCGTCCACCGCGGTGATGCCGTCCTGCGCCGCCAAGACCCGGGCGGGCACGTCGGCCGCCGCCGGCGATCGCCCGTCCGACCCGATCCCGACGAACGTGGCCCCCGCCACGAGCCCGGCCACGGCGGCCACGGCGGCCGCCACCGCCACCCGCCCCCGGCGCTGTGGCGGTTCCGCCCGGGCCAGGGCGACGACGGCGGGGCCGACGTCGGGGGCGCGGCCGACGGGCTCGACCCGGAGGGACGACCGCACCCGGGCGACGTCGTCGACGAAGCGGCGGCAGTCGTCGCAGCCGGCCAGGTGCATGTCGAGGGCGTCGCCCTCCGCCGGCGGGAGTTCCCCGTCGGCGCGGGAGGAGACCGCCACCAGGGCGTCTTCACACCTCATCGCCGGCCTCCCCTCGCCGTCGGGCCGCCCGGCCGGCTCGGGCGGCCGCGTCGCGCGCATCCACGCCTCCGCCCTCGTCCTCGCCCGCCCGTGCCCACGCCGCCAGCCGGAGCCGGGCGGTGAACACCCGGCTCTTGACCGTGCCTACGGGCACCGACAGCACGGACGCCGCCTCCGTGTATCGCAGGCCCAGCACCTCGACGAGCAGCAGGGCCTCCCGCAGGTCGACCGGCAGCGTGGCCAGCGCGGCGTCGATCTCGACCCGTGCCTCGCCGGTCCGGCCGGTGGACGTCGACGTGCCCCCGGAGGTCGTCGCCAGCGCCCGCGGCAACCGGTCGCGGCGGGCGCGTGCTCGCAACTCGTCGATGCCCGCATTGCGGGCGATCTGGAAGACCCAGGCCGTGAAGCTCGACCGGAACCGGTACGTCGGCAGCCGGCGGTGGACCCGGAGGAAGGTCTCCTGCGTGACGTCCTCCGCAGTGGCGGCATCGCCCAGGAGCCGGCGGAGGAACCGCCAGACGCTCTGCTGGTGCTGCCGCACGACCTGCTCGAATGCGGCCAGGTCGCCCGCCATGGCGGCTCGGATGACAGCCGGGTCCGTTTCCTGCACGCGGCGCTCCCGGGTCACCGGCGGCGGTCGCCGGCCCGGCGACTGCGGTCACGGTGACGCGTCGGCCGCTCGCCGTCCAGGGCCTGGCGCATCTCGTCGTCTCCGCGACCGCGCTCACGTCCGAGCGAGCGCCGCCTCCCCGGCACCCTCGCCGGCCGGGTCGGCACCGTTGGGCGCCGGTTCGGCGCCGCCGGCCCCCATGGGCCGGCCGGCGCCCGCACCGGACACGGATCGGGCGGCCGGGGGCTGCGACGCATCGGCGCTCGCCACCGCCTCGGCCGCCGGGCCGTGACCCTGCGCCGCGTGCCGGGCGCATCGCCTGCGGGCCACGAGAGCCCCGCTGGCGAGCGCAAGGGCCGCGAGCCCGGCCAGCCACGCGCCCAGCGGCCACCAGCCGTCGTCGCCACCGACGGGCGGGCCGGGGTCGACCTCCACGCCGGACACGTCGGGATCGGCCGTGGTGACCGGCGCGTCGCCGGTCACCCGCGAGTCGGCGGCACCCGCCTGCCGGGACACCGGCGCCTCCGCCGCCGGAGCCGGGGCGGTCACCGCCGGGGACGGCGGGAGCGTCGGCGGGGGCGGAACGCGGCCGGCGCGATGGTCGGCGGCGGTGACCGGCTGACCCGACGGCCCGGACAGCAGGGCATCGTCCTCCAACCAGCGGATCGCGGGCTCGGTCGCCGGCCAGTTGCGGACGATCGGGAACTCGGGCGCCACGCCGACGTTCAGGACCTCGGCGATGAGGTACCCGGGGGCTTCCGTGCACAGGTCGTTGCACAGGATCGGCGCGTAGCGACCCCGGCTCAGGTCGCTCGGGAGCGTGAACGAGATGGTGGCTCGCAGCGGGTAGACGGGGTCGCCGGTGGTGGAGGCCTCGACGACGACCGGCGCCACCCGCACGTCGGTCGGATCGACGTGGACGCCGACCGCCCCGGCGCGGGACTCGGCCCCGGGGTCGACCCGCAGCCACGCGTAGTAGGGGCCGCCGGGATCAGTCCCGCTCGGGCGGGCCGTCTCGGTGTAGCCCACCATCAGCACGACCTGTCCCGGCTCGTACCGATCGCGCACCGGGTACATCCATTCGCCCCCGCCGGCGCCGGCCGGCGCCGGTATGCCCGCCAGCCCCAGCGTCGCCAGCGACGCGGCCAGTCCCACCGCCACCGCGGTCGCACCCGACCGTCGCCAGAACCGTGTCCCCGTCATTACACGAACCTCCGTCGTCACCCGGTGGAGACGACCGCCGCGCCGGAATGGTTCAGGGG
>Ga0126306_10002379_pt1 | contig 10565 bp, 9 predicted proteins | sample Plot27_FD_92592 | JGI IMG/M metagenome (GOLD analysis project Ga0126306, IMG submission 92592) | Serpentine soil microbial communities from UC McLaughlin Reserve, CA, USA - Plot27 | ecosystem: Environmental > Terrestrial > Soil > Grasslands | place: USA: UC McLaughlin Reserve, Lake County... | reverse complement strand
TATCTTTGTTCCCTTTGCTATACATGCATCAATGTTAGGATGTGTGGTATTAAAGAAGGAAAACCCCGGCTATTCAAACTATGATATCAGAGAGATAGTAGTGAAGGATTGCATCTCTATATGACAAAAGGCTACGATAAGGGAGGCTTTACCGGATGAACATAAGGATAAGAAAATGCAAGAGTTAGCCAGAGAATTCCATAAGAATAGGGAAGGCTCAGGGCAGACTACAGAGTTTGATAATACAGAAAATAGAACATTTATGCAGGATTCTAATCCTGCGCAATCGGGCTCCGTTGGCCCAATAGAGGATGTTTCTGAGGACTTTTCTAAAATGAACTGAGGGTCTGATGTAACAACTGAGTCAGAGAATGCAGAGAAGTTAAAACAACGGCTAAATGAGTCTGATGAATAACGTGATGTCCTAAGGAGAGAAATTGACGATCTGAAAAATGAGGTTAAGTCTTAAAGGAAAAGACTACGCCTGAACTATTGAAGGAGCTGCAAGAGAATTCCATGATCAGCCTGGGCTAATAGATGCTAAAAAACTGCAAAAAGACACAGGATGAATCAGAGCTTGTACTTTAGACAGAGGTCATATGAGTTTCAACCACGTTAGTAATTTGCTTTAGTGAAGCAGGCTTGGAGATAAACCCGTCTATTTTAACAGAAGGGAGTACTTTAGAAAACTCATTCGGATTGATTTCAAAAGCAGACATTAATAAGACTTTGGTTTCTGGTTGTATATTTTGAATTTTCTTAACAAGTTCGTATCCATTCATAGAAGGCATTCTTATATCGGAAATAACAAGGCTATACTTCTTTGCGTCCCTTTGGAAATGCTCTAAAGCGACAGATGGGCTGGTAAAACCAAAGACAGAGTATCCTAGTCGTCCTAAGGATTTCTTTATTAAATCAATGATATCAGCTTCGTCATCAACAACCATAATTCGTTGCTGAGAAGACCAAGGCAATACTTTATCCAATTAGTTTCCAGTTTAACCTAAGCGATTAAGTAATGATATAAGTATTGTGCACGCTTTTTGAATTGTATGAACATTCAACGATGTTACCTGCAATTCAAACAATCACAGTTATTATAAAGGGGTTTACCTCTTACGTAGGATATCTTCTTGCACTTTCTTGCAATATAGTAAACTATAATAACTAGCACGAGAACTAGTCGTATGGCAAAGAGGGCTACAGACAAAGACAATATTACTTTCAGACTGGAAAAGGCGACTCTGGAGAAGATAAGCTTTGAAGCAGAGCAGAAGGGAGTCAGCATGAATACGATAGCAAATAATATATTTTTAGACTATTTTGATTGGAACGGCTATGCACCAAAGGCCGGAATGATACCGACGCATAAGACAGTCCTAAGCATGATATTTGACAAGTTGTCAGAAAAAGAGGTTATAGAGGTTGCTGAATTCTTTGCTAACGTAAAAGTCAAGGATATGTTACTAGTACTAAAAAATAGCTATGATCTTGAAGCCTTCTTGGAGACATTTGAAGCATGGCTAAAATCATCTAGTCTTTTGCATACTAAAAATGTAAACCATGACTCACAGATGTACACAATAACCCATGAGATGGGGAACAAATGGTCAGTCTACATGTTGCATATGCTCAAAACAGTGTTTCGAAATATAGGACTTGGAAACGTAGTTTTTGAAAAATCGGATGATATTATAACGTTTAAAATTCCCTTAATAATATTACAACATTGATAGTGCATTGGTATCTATGATGTTATATTATTAGAAGAGCAAAATTTACCTTAAATTTACAGCCATTATCTTTGAGAGTTGGCCTTTTTCTTCTATGTCTTAACAGCTTTTTAGAATCTATGCACGCAGTAGTAATCAAATAATACAACAGCAAAGCCTCCCCTACTGTAGCCCAAACAAGAACAGGAGCGGTACATTAATAATGTACGTGGTACCACCAATGTCGATTAAAACGCAAGCAAGCATTAACTTCTCTGATATGTTAGTAGCCGCACAAGAATTACACAAATCAGAGTTTGGATCACATTTCCTTGTAATTTATCATGATTTAGACACGTTCAGAGAATTGTATTCGCAGTATGCAAAGGCAGCTTTAAAAGACAATGAAATTGTTGTTATTTTGCCATTCTATGAGACTGTGAATAACGTAAGGAGCATACTGTCAGAAGATAGTGCGTGTATTGATGTAGGAAAATATGAAAAGGAACAATCACTCTTAATTATTGATTCTATGAAAAGTTATTTTGGTTCACAAGAGGGCTTGATGCCCTTTGTAAAAAAAATAGTAGAATTTGCAAAGGCCTCAGGTAGAAGTGGTGTATCAGTAATAGGAGATATGGGCCCATTTTTTTACTACGGTAAAAATGACGGTCTCTTGCATTATGAAACAACAACATTACCTACCGGGTTTGAAGGTAAATTTGAAAGGGATTTGTGTATACCATAAACAAGATTTCAATAAAAAACTTTCTGAGGAAGAAAAGTTAATGCTTCTGGAACATCACGGCGGAACCCTATACTTATCTCCATTTTTCGACAGAGCTTTCTAACCAGACACAAGATATGTATCTGCTTAGGACCCTTTTCTGAAATAAATCACTAGGAGAGCTTAAGCTATTAAATCATCATTTGACTTCGGCAGTCTTGTCTTGTCAACAATTTTTGATAATAATAAGCTCTTCTGCTGACCTCGCGCCTTTATCAGCTCATAAATCGAGCTTATTTTGATGCTGTTCGTTATAGACGACAATATATACGTTGGAAACAGGATATATCCGTCTATCCCCAAGAGCAAAAGGGCTAAGTCCCGGCTACTGACCTTAAGATTTTTTTCGCGTTTCTTGGCTTGAAAGTATAGAGACGGAGGCTCTAACTAACATCAATATTAACATACACAGTCCAGTCGCAAGTATCGCAGTTTTTCCGGATAAGGTTAGACAAGAATACCTGGTTTAGTGGCATTTGTCTAACACCAAGATTGGAAGAGAGGTTGGAAAACAAACAAATGAGGATGATAGAGGTTTTCGTGAAGTTATCTTCCTTTCGTTTGACTAGTTATTACTAAACCTCGTTCAATGTCCTTGGCATGGTTCTAGATTTGATATTAGACTGGAAAACTTGAAGATGCAAGAGAATTTGTTCATTCACTTGGATTAAAGAGCGTACCCGAATGGACCAATATCGTAGTTCAGGCAATAGACCAGATTATATTCCATCGACTCCCAGAAGAACATACAAGAATAAAGGTTGGGTGAATTGGGCTGACTGGTTAGGGACGAATACAGTTGCCCCTTGAATGCAAATATTCAAAAGTCCCAAACATGGATTACCAAGCTTTACCCTTTATTGTAAAACAGAGAAATTTAGACAAAAATGTGGTCAAGGAGGCAAAAGCCTTATGATTTTATAGCCTATCACATATAAATACTACAATAGCTCACGTCAAACAATGAATTTCGCTATTGTCTAAGATGGAAGTGACATCATAATAATAGATAACCAAGATATCAGTATTAATAAGGCAAAGGAGGCGTGTTCCTATTATTAACAAATGATATGCACTGAATCTATCAATTACAAATAAAATGGTTAATCTCTGGCGTGTATCTCTTGCAGGATATAGTACTAGGAAATTTTTTATCGTCATTTCAATTGTAGTTTCTTCGTTAATAATAGACTCATCACTTAGCAACATTTCTGATGTAATAAGAGTGTCTACCAGTTGGGGCTTTTCCGCCTTTATTGCTGTAGTAATCATATATGCAATAGGACAGTATCTCGTTTTAGAATTTGTGAAGCAGAGAAGTAGGGGAATTAGAAGTAAGTCACCACATTTCAATAGACTGAGTACAGTAGTAACAATTGTACAATATGTTCTGACAGCCATTATTTTATTTGTTATTTTGCAAATATTCCTGAACTCATATTATTATACTTCCATGTTAACTTGGAATTTGTCAATTAGCTATGCAATGGCCAGTATCATAATGGTAATACTTGCACTTGAGTTCTTCTCATGGTACAGATCAAATAGAAATTTCATAGTCTTATCATATAGTGTATCATTTATAGTTACTGGTATCAGTATTGTATCCGCGATTATTTTTTTTACTATTATATTACTGGGGATGCAAGATAAGATAACAAATTCATCATCGTTAGAACCTACATCAGAACATGAAGAAGTTGGCCATGGACCAGAAGAAGAAGTTGGCCATGGACCAGATATCAGAAAATTTGATCTATCTACGGTATTAGGGAAAATACAGACTGTCTTTGTTATATCTCAAATTATGAGCTTTTTGTCATTGTGGGGTAGCACAGCCATGCTTTTACATACTTATTCTAAAAAGTTAGGTAAAGTCAAATTCTGGATTATCATCACTATCCCGATAGCATCCTATCTAAGTATATTTGTTATTATAACACCATTTGTAATGAGTATATCTTCCGGTAATCATGATAAGGACTCGATTATTGAAATATTAGTGGTAGATGCTTTAGGATATACACTGCCTGCATTATTCAGCGGTCTATTATTTGGTCTCCCCTTTTGGATGATAGCAAGGAGTCTCAGCTATAGTAGTGCGTTGAAAGATTACATGATTATTGCTGGATCTGGATTTGCTCTTTTTGAACTTGCAATTAACGGTAGTGTGATGCTAGCCTCCTATCCGCCACTTGGACTTGCCAGTGTATCATTTGTGGGATTATCATCCTATTTGATACTAATGGGTATTTATTCTTCAGCAATTTCTATGTCTGGAGATATAAAGTTACGCCAAACAATTAGAAAATCTGCCATAGATGAATCAAAACTACTAGTCGGCATCGGATCAGGACAGATGGAGCAGAAAATAGAGAAAAAGGTAATAGAGATGGCCAAAGACCAAGCAGCCAGTATGATGAATCAGACTGGAGTACAACTATCCCTTACAGAGCGTGACATGAAACAATATCTATCTTCAGTATTAAAAGAAATCAAAGTATTACAAAATGTTGACGAAATCTTGAAGAAAGGAGAGGACATTTTGCAGAGCTCTACAGAGTTTCTAGCTTGTTCAAAATTTAACGGAATGCGATTAGTCTATAACAGCTACTTCGACTTGTATGAAAAAGTTATGTTGAACAAATACAGAAAAGGAGAACACAAGGGCATAAGATGGATTACTTCTATTATAGACAAAGATTGTGCAGATCTAGTTAGACTATATCTCGATATAGGTGTACAGATAAGACATGTAAAAAATATGCCGCCAATCGATTTTGCTGTTTCAGATAAGGAAATGATGGCCACAATAGAGAAGATGGAAGGCGGTGAAATAGCTCACAGTCTATTAGTTAGTAATGAAACAGCATACATTAATCACTTTGCTTCCATTTTCGAAGAGTTATGGAAGGATGGAATAGATGCTGCAGATAGAATAAGAGATATTGAAGAAGGGGTTGACCAAGCTAATATTGAGATTATTTCAAATCCGAAAGAAGGAATAAAGCGCGCCTGGAGTATTATACAATCAGCAAAAGAAGAGGTATTGATAATGTTTTCCTCTGGGAATGCTATTCGTCGCCAGATGGAGATGGGGGGGTTACAACTACTAAAGAGTATATCAGAGGCTCATAATGCAAGGGTAAGGTTGCTAATTCCTGCAGACGCAGATATTACATCAACAACAATAAGGAAAGCAAAGTCGACATACCCTCATATTGATATTAGAACCATTATCAAAAGTCTACAGACCAAAATCACCATAGTATTAGTTGACAAAAAGGAATGTGTTATTGTAGAATTGAAGGAAGACACGGAGGATAATTCTTACAACGCAACAGGTTTGACTACCTATTCTAATAGTAAGTCAATTGTTTCATCATACATTTCAATATTTGAAAGTTTTTGGAAACAAAGCGAGTTAAATGAACAATTGGAAGAAGCAAATAAACAACTCACAGCAGCAAATGAAAAATTAAAAGTGAATGATAAGATGCAAAAGGAATTCATTAATGTGGCAGCCCATGAGCTACGAACTCCAATACAACCAATACTCGGATTATCTGACATTCTCCTTACTAGAGATGGAAACATCGAGCAATATTATGGGCTTCTTAATACAATTTACAGAAATGCAAAACGATTACAGCGGCTCACAGAAGATATACTCGATGTGACAAGAATAGATAGCCAGTCATTAAGATTAAACAAAGAAAAGTTCATTTTAAATGATCTTGTATTTGGTATTGTAGAAGAGCATAAATATGAAATCAGAAGCGATAATAGGGTCAACATAAGGTATAGTCCTACTCAAGATAATAATGGTGTTACCGTATACGCAGACAGATATCGAATTGCTCAAGGTATTTCCAATCTCGTAGAAAATGCTATTAAGTTTACTAAAGAACAAGGGGGAAGTGTATCTATTAATATAAAAAGGAAGGAGAATGGTAGTTGGGTTATAGTCAGCATAAAAGATACTGGCAGCGGTATCGATCCTGAAATAATGCCGCGGTTGTTTACAAAATTTAGTTCAAAATCTTTCAAAGGTACAGGCTTGGGTCTGTATATCTCCAAAAGTATTGTAGAATCTCATGGAGGTAGAATTTGGGCGGAAAACAACATTGACGGAAAAGGAGCCACTTTCAGTTTTAGTCTTCCATCACTCGACCAGAGTTGAAGTATCTAGACATCGGGAAGAGTTCTCTTTTTTCACTAAGTTTGAAAATCCATCTTGTGGGTGTGAAGTTTGCTTTAGGTCCAGTACTAGTTAACATAATCTACGGACTCTCCTTTGATGGCTGTTTGTTGTTAGTGGCGGTGGCTTCTGGCTCCACAACCTCAGCCAACCCGCCTAATTTTTTGCTATGACACACACAATTACAGATGATACTTGTGTTTGGGCCGAACCAAGAACCACAACATTTTTGATGCATGTTCTCCTTGCAATCTTTACTGCAGAAATCAATAAGTAGTGTCATTTGTCATTGCCCTCCTCATGTCTAGAAGAACGTCCCCAGGCGATATTATCTGCACGTTCGATTAGTCGAGATATTACATCAGCGTAACTTTCCCCAAAATTGCTCTTACTTCTCAACTTCTTAAATGTTGAATCATCTAGTGTTATAGTGTGTCTGGTATTTGATTGATTCGTATGACTCATTTGATGATACAACTCAAAAACAAAATATGAGAACGTTCTTTACAGAATTATGCAGAAAAACGGAAAGAACCCTTCTCAATTCCATTACACAGATGATCAAATTGATATTATTAACGAAATAACAATTGTAATTGCTACGTTATTTCACAATTTCATAACAGACCATAAAGAGTTTAAGAAGATGATAGAACCATTTTCAAGAATGCATTTACATGGCAATGATAATGACAAAGATTTAGCACGACTTGGGCTGACTTTAAACTTGAGAAATATGAGTCATAAAGAAGGAGGAATGTTCCCTAATCAGATAAACAAAGAATTGGCGAGAGTATTATTGAAGGGCTCTAATGATGTTTTCCTTGGGAATCAATCCACACTGGCGAAGGTATCAAAGGAATTTGAAGATGCAAATATTCTTTTCAGAATAGAGGGAAAGAAAAATATCAAGCATCAGTCACCAAAGAGTATTCCAAGAGGCCTAAAGGCTAGAGGAGCAAAACGTGAAGGCTATCATATAGTACGTAAGGTAACAAGCACTGTAGAAGACTACGAAAAGATATTGTCTAATCCCAATGCACTTAGTCTCATTAATAAAAACCTAAAAAAATACGGCAAACTGAAAGATGTTTATGAACTCTTTTCTAAAGATGTCTTTGAACTTCTCAAGAAGGCTGATCCAGAATTTTATAATATTTTGCCAGTTTTTGGTGAGATATTTCCGGAGATAAAAACCGATGCAATGCCTGATCCCCAGATATTTCAAGAAGCAATCAAATCGGTTGGAGAAGATGACTTTGAACAACTGAGAAAGGAATTTGTTAACCATTTAATAGAGAATCCACTTAGCGGACTTTTTTTCATGTCTAGTTTGTCTGGACTAGAAAACAATGACTAACATCCAGGTATTTTTACCATTTCATGAGCGCACAATTTTTTGGTACGTTTATAGTTATTACTGATTATGATTATTCATAGGTTTCAACTGTCCTGCATCTATGAGTGATTGAATCAATTGTTCAAACTTCTCTTGCTTCTTCATTAAGGTCTGAATCTGTTCATCCTTTTCTTGGAGTCTTGCTTTAACTACATAATCGTTATCTATGCTTTTTTCTTTCAAGTCTTTAACTTGCTCCTGCAATTTTGTTTCATCTTTTTGGATAGTTAGTGCATCTATACATTTCAGGTAGTCTTGAAGAAGGTCGTTTTCAGTGTTAATTGGCTTCATGCCGGCTAATTCACATCTTGTTTTAAAATATTTTCTCAGAAAATGGTTTGTAGGAAATGGATGCCTTTTCTTTCCTGCCTCCAGTTCTTTTCGCAATCCTTGGGCCCAAATTGCTCGTTCCATTAGCCGTTTGACTCCTATGGAAGTTAGTTGTTTTGGAATTGTAATTAGGCCTTTACTTATCTTAACTTGCGTATCCCACAAGTCACGCATAACCCAGCTATCATCAGATATTATTTCACCTGACTCCTCTCTGTATTTCATCCATTCAGCAAGCTCACGATATGCTGAGGGAGTTATATAACCAATATAAGAGCCATCTTCATCGGCATAAACTAGCATTCTCGCTGCTACAATTTTACCATCTTGTTCGATAGGCCGAATATTTCCCCAGTGCAAATAGTCCCATGCTCCAACTCGAATACCAGAAGAGACCATTGTATAGACAAGCGGTTTTATTCGTCTATCAGGATATTCACATAACTTTCTAATTTCTTCTAGAGTAGGAGCCCTGTCATCAGCATATCTCCTCCCTCTAGGAAGTCCTCTGGTAATCTTCTCCCATGGAATAGAAACATCTGCCATCTGACAGAATAATTTGATACTCTTCACATAATTGCAATTGTCCCCGCAGTTATTTCTTTCCTATTAAACCGTTCCTTTTGAGTTTGTAAAAATTCAAGGATGCTGTTAAAAGCCCACATACTATCGTGTTTACCCTTATCTGCAAAATACCTTGCCTTATCCTCAAGTGTACCTTGAATTTCGAGAAAACGTAGAAACTTTCCTAGTCTCATAAGGTACTTTTCCTTCGTTGCAGGAGACCTCATAGCGTATAGATACAGCGTCCAGGGGTCTGTTGTTGTTTGAGGCTCTGATTTTGACTCTATTAACATTTGTTTGTTTTCTCTCCTTTTATTATGTTAGAACCCACTAAAAAGCACTGATATCATCGCGGGTTCGGTGGTATCCGCAGTGCTACCACTTCTAAACTAGGATTCTGCTGATCTTAACCACAGTGGGCCATATTTAGCTGTTTCCTTGCTTGGAATGCCCTTTCTGATTCTTTCTTAGTATTGTTGGACGGCGGAACTGCACCAAATTTGACTCAATTTTGCTACCCACGTAGACTATTAAATATATATGATTATTACTGGGGCTCATTTTCTGGATACCGTTTAAATGGATTTAGAATGGTTTCTTTCTTGTTATTCCTCATAATGTATGCGTAATATTGACTGTCATGCCCTACAGAAAATCCCTTTATTTCTTCAAAAGAGAAATCCTGGAAAGATTTAACGATTTGATATAGATCTGACCCAATTACCATTCCGTTCTCTGGAGCCTTTGAATTGATCTTTGCACAAAGATTTACAGTCGATCCAAATAAGTCGTCGCTTTGAGATGAACTCGACTTTGCAAATTCCACATTTCCATAATCGGCGCTTATCCTGTAATTTAGAGTTGGTAGCTTTTGTTCATTCATCTTTGCATTAATAAACCGATGTGCAGCTATCATTGTTGAGCCGCACTCCAAGACTTCTTTGAATGCAGATATATTTGCAGCTGATGATGTCTTAGGAAAATAAAATATCAGACAGTCGCCAGCATTTTTGATTATTGTAGCGTCAAAATTTCTTGCAATCGTAGCCATAGCATTAAGGAAAAATCCATAATACTTGCCGATTTGCACATTACTGAGCATAGATGCTGTTTTGGTTGAATTCATCATGTCAATGAAGCATACGCAACATTGTTGTCTTAGACCCGAAAAGGAGATTTCTTCCTCTGGCTTCCACGTTCCGAGCAATGAATGATCCTTTACCTTTAGGCCGACTACCGGAAAATCATTATAATGCGATTTATCTCCTGATAGCAATTGAAGATCATTACTAGATAGAACTGGTTCTTAAATAGACTTTGGGATAAAAAAGAGGCCCCCATCTAGAAGGATAAATTTTGGCCACAAATACTATCTTCTATTATTTCTTTTGTCTGGTTCTCCGGGAGCACATAAACCAAGTCCTGATATTACTTTCTTGGTCTCATAATCAAGGTAGTTGAAACTTTGAGCAAGGCCGCTTCCCAATCCCTTTGCAAAATGACTGTTTTCTTTTGCTATTGTCAATATTTTTTCCTGTAGCCTTGAAGTTAATGACGGAAAGTTGTGACCTA
>Ga0126306_10002378_pt1 | contig 10568 bp, 11 predicted proteins | sample Plot27_FD_92592 | JGI IMG/M metagenome (GOLD analysis project Ga0126306, IMG submission 92592) | Serpentine soil microbial communities from UC McLaughlin Reserve, CA, USA - Plot27 | ecosystem: Environmental > Terrestrial > Soil > Grasslands | place: USA: UC McLaughlin Reserve, Lake County... | reverse complement strand
TGGCGGCTGCAGCAGCGCTGGGCGTGGCGATCGTGGCGCTCGCGGGCTCGGACGGCGGGGACGGCGCGGCGGATCGCCGTGAGGAAACCGCCCCGGAATCGGCCGACGCCACGGCGCCCGGGCAGGACGGCACGGCGCCGGCCGACGTGCCCTCGGCGCCGCCCTCCGAGGTATCCCTCGAGCTCCGTGCCGCCGGGACGGTCTGGGTCTGCCTGCTCGACGATCGCGACCGCGCGCGGGTGAACGGCGAGACGCTGATCCCCGGTCAGATCCGAGGGCCGTTCGCTGCCCACGCCTTCGAGGTGACCTTCGGCAACGGCTCGGTCGAGATGACGGTCGACGGCGAACCGGCCGAGATCCCGGCGCTGGCCGAGCCGCTTGGCTACCGAATTACCGCGAGCGGCGTGCGGGAGCTCGACCCCGCCTCCCAGCCCACCTGCTCGTGACAGCCCCAACATATGCTCCGGTTTCGTGGACGAGGTGATACCCGGCATCCTTCACTGGAAGGCGCGGCATCCAAAGATCGGAATCGAGGTCAGCTCCTATCTGCTGACCGATTCGGGCACTGCGCTCGATCCGCTCCTGCCCGAGGGTGAGGGCCCGGAGTGGACCGGGCATCCGGTCGAGCGGGCGGTGCTGACCGTGCGCCACCACCTGCGCAGCGCGCGGGATCTGAACGTCCCGATCCTCGCGCATCGCGCGGGGCTGCACGAGTTCGACGGCGAGGACATCGAGGTCGAGGGCTTCGAAGCCGGCGACGAGCTCGCACCGGGCCTCCGGGTCCTCCCCTTCGGGCGGATCTGTCCCGACGACGCCGCTCTGCACATAGCGGTCGGCCCCGGCGCGCTCGCCTTCGGCGACGGCATCCTCAACTACGACGGCATCCGCCACCCCAGCGACCGCCTCCTCGGCGAGGATCCCGAAGCGGTCAGGGCCGAGATCCTGGCCGGCCTCGAATCGCTGCTCGACGAGGACTTCGACGTGCTCCTGTTCGCCCACGGCGACCCGGTCCCGAGCGGCGGCAAGCGCAGGCTGCGCGAGTTCGTCGCCTCGCCCCGGAGCTGACCGGAGGGCCGAGAAGCGAGCCGGCGCCTCAGGGCGGGGAGCCCGGGGGCTCGATCACCGGGGGCGGCGGCGCCTCGCCGCTTGCCTGGTTCTCCGGCCAGGGGAATCCGGACGGCGACCGCCGGAGGTCGGAGAGCAGGAAGAGCGCGGCCAGCGCCGACGCCGCGAGCGACGCGCCCAGCACGACCAGGTCGGCCCCCCTGTGGTTGAGCGCCGCCCCCGCCGCCAGCACCAGCGCAGCAAGGCCGACCATGACCAGGGCGATGCCGCGGTGGAAGCGACCGGCCTCGGAGTGCGGCCAGGGGTCAATCGCCCGGGTGATCTCGCGGCCGTCGTCCGAGTCGGTGCAGGCGTCCTTCAGGTGGCAGCCATTGCAGACATGGGCGCGTGCGCGGTAGCGAATCAGCCGCAAGTGGGGATCGACCTCGACCCGGTGCAGGCGCTCCCCCTCGGGGCACTCCCAGGCATCCGTCGAGGGGTAATAGGTGAATCCGGCGGTGCGGTAGGCCTGAGATCGCCGGTGAGAGTGCCGGGCGAGCAGGTCGAGCCCAAGCGCGCCCAGGGCGAGGAAGACCGCATAACCCGCGGCCATCAGGGTCTCGGGCGCGGCGCCGCTCATCGCGCCCCCGTCACCGGCTCCTCGGCGCCCTCGAGCTCGGTGAAGAGGACCTCCTCGGGCTCCTCGATCGTCACCCGCTTGACCGTGTGACGGACGCCTACCCAACACAGGTACAGAAGCGGGATCACCCCGGCGGCGATGAAGACGATGTCGCCGGGCAGGCGCAGCCACTCGATCACGGTGTTGGTGTTGGTCGAGAGGTAGTCGAGGGAGCGCGCCTCGAAGTAGCCGACGTTGATCGACTCGTACAGCTGACGGATCCCGAGCGGGAACAGGGTCGCAAACGCCATCCAGGCGAGGCCGATGTTGAGGCCCCAGAAGCTGACCTTGGCGGCGCGTTCCGACCAGCGCTCGGCCGGGATCAGGTAGCGCAGGCAGAACATCGCCAGACCCACGGCGAGCATCCCGTAGACGCCCATCATCGCGGTGTGGCCGTGGTTGGCGGTAAGCGCGGTCCCGATCTCGTAGTAGGAGACGATCGGCAGGTTGATCAAAAAGCCGAAGATGCCGGCGCCGAGGAAGTTCCAGAACCCGACGGCGACCAGGAACATGACCGCCCAGCGGTGGGGGAAGGGCGTCTTCGAGCGGCCCTCCTGGCTGGCGCCGAGCTGCAGGAAGCTCCAGGCCTCGACGGTGAGGAAGGTGAGTGGGATCACCTCGAGCGCCGAGAAGACCGCGCCGAGGGCCATGTTCTCGGCCGGGGCGCCGGAGAAGTAGAGGTGGTGCATGGTCCCGATCACCCCTCCGACCGAGTACAGGATGATGTCGAGCAGCACGACCAGCAGCGCCACTCGCTCGCGGACGACGCCGAGCAGGACGAAGACGTAGGCGACCATCACGGTCGTGAACAGCTCGAGGAAGTCCTCGACCCAGAGGTGGACGACCCAGAATCGCCAGTAGTCGGTGATCGTGAACGGATCGCCGGAGCGGGCCAGCAGGCCCACTGCGTAGAAGGCGGGGATCGCGAGCGCGGCGAGGAAGAAGAGCCAGGGCATGTTCCCGACCCGTTCCCGGCTGAGGCGGCCACGCAGGCCGCGGAAGAGGATCACGATCCAGAGGAGGAGCCCGATCACCAGCAGCACCTGCCAGAAGCGGCCCAGGTCGAGGTACTCGAAGCCCTGGTTGCCGAAGATCGAGCCGCCGAACCAGCCGTGGATGTCGGCCAGCTCGCCGAAGAGGCTGCCGACGACAACGATCACCAGCGCGCCGAGCAGCAGGTAGGCGAGCGTGCTCTGACCCTTCGGCTCGCGCCCGGCGATCATCGGCGTCAGGAAGATCCCGGCCGCTACGAACGAGGTGGCGACGAAGAAGATCGCCAGCTGCACGTGCCAGGTGCGGACGAGGTTGAACGGCAGCGCCTGCGCGATGTCTATCCCGAAAAAGCCCTCCAGCTCCGCGCGGTAGTGCTGGGCGGCGCCGCCGACGAGCGTCTGCACCAGGAACAGGCCGGCCATCGCGAAGAAGAAGTAGGCGGTGGCCCGCTGGGCGGGGGTGAGCGCGACATCCCCCGGCGAGCGGAAGCTGAGACTTGCGTCCTCGCGGCCGTGCCAGCCGAGCTGGCGCCAGCGCCCAAAGACGGCGAAGAGGATGCCGATCCCGCCCAGCAGGGCGATCAGCGAGACGACCGACCAGACCAGGACGTTGGCGCTCGGCTCGTTCTCGACGTTGTCCTCGGGCGGCCAATTGTTGGTGTAGGAGTAGTTGTGACCGGGCCGGCGCGCGGATGCCGCCCAACTCGACCAGGAGAAGAAGGCGGTCAGGTCGTGGATCTCCTCGGAGCTCTTGATCGGCTCAGGGCGCAGTCCGTAACGCGTGGTCGGCTCGCCGAAGAAGTCGCGGTAGTGGGCCTCGAGCTCACGGAAGGCACTGCTCTGCTCGGCGGAGAGCGGCAGCGTCTTGTTCTCGGTGTCGTAGCGATTCGCCTGGAACTGCTCAATCGTCTCCTGGCGGGCGGAGTCCGACCCGTCGCCGCCGAGCTGGCGCTTGACCGAGTCCGAGGCGCGGCGCAGGTAGTCGGCGGTGAAGTCCGGCCCGAGGTAGGCCCCGTGCCCGAAGATCGAGCCGTACTCCATCAGCCCGCGGTGCAGGAACAGCTTCTGACCCTCGCGGACGTCCTCGCGCGTGTAGACGGTGGCGCCGGAGGGATCGACGGCCCGGTCGGGGATCGGGGGATCCGACTGATAGGTGCGGTAGGCGAGCAGGCCGAGGACGAAGAAGCCGACCACGACCACCAGGAGTGCGACCTGGAACCAGGTGCGCGAGACCAGCAGCTCGCGCTTTCCGGGCTGCTGCGCTTCGGGGAACTGAGCCGCGGGCTGCTCCATGGCGCTAGGAGATCATCTCGGCCGCGAGCACCAGGATCGCGATCGTCGCGCCGAGCATCAGGACCTGGCTTACGGTCGATGCGCGGATTCGACGGCGAAGCAGCGCCTCCTCCTCGGGGCTGATCTCGCCGTCGACCCGCCGCAGCCGCAGCCGCCTGATTCCGGGAGCGAGCATGACCGCGTGCACGACCGCAAGCAGCAGCACGGCGAGGAACAGGATCGTCTTCCAGAGAATCAGCGTGCTCGCCTCGCCCTCGAGCTGCTCCCAGCCGCCGAACAGGTCCTCGACCAGGAGGTTCCCCGAGAGCCCGAGCAGCAGCGCCGCCAGGCCGGCGAGGACGAGGAAGCCGTTGCCGACGAAGCGGAAGAGCTCGGTTCGCTCGCGCTCGGGCAATGTGCGACGGGCGCCGACGGCCAGCAACCCGACGAAGATCAGTCCTCCGGCCCAGATGACGGCCCCCAGGATGTGGAGGAAGACGAGCACCGTCACGGGCCGAAATCTATGCGAGTGGGGGCCTTGATCGCAAGGCTTCGATGGCGAGCCCGTCCCTAGGATGCCGCGACTGCAGGTGGACTTCGACTCCGACATCGCGCTGCGTCCGCTGGGCGAAGGGTCCTGGGAGGGGACGATCGATCGCAGCTGGTGGACGCCGCGCGGGCCGCTCGGTGGCTACGTGTTGGCCTTCGTCCTCGCCGCGATGGAGAGGGTCGTGGACGACTCCGAGCGCCAGCCCCGCTCGACCACGATGCACTTCCTGCGCGCGCCCGAGCCCGGCCCGGTCGCGGTCAGCGCCAAGGTCGAGCGCGAGGGGCGCTCGCTGTCGACGGTCAGCGGCCGAATGGTGCAGGAGGGAAGGCTAATGGGGATCGCCCTCGGCGCCTATTCGAAGCCGTGGCCAGGGCCGCTGCTGGACGAGGCGCCGATGCCCCCGGTCGAGCCCCCCGAGGACGACCGCCCGCTCGCCGACGGGCGCAGCAACCGCCCGCCTTTCGTCGAGCGGTTGATCATGCAGCGGCGCTTTGGCGATCCTCCCTTCAGCGGCTCGGAGCGCTCCGAGGTCGGAGGCTGGCTTGGGATGCGCGAAGAGCGACCGCTGGACGCGGCCGCGATCGCGGTCCTGGCCGACGCCTGGTTTCCGGCTCCGTGGCCTCGGCTGAAGGAGCTGGCCCCGGCACCGACGATCGAACTGACGATCCACTTTCGCTCCCCGCTTCCGCTGGAGCGGTCGCTGCTACTGGGCCGCTTCCGAAGTGACCACGTCGAGGACGGATTCTTCGACGAGCAGGGCGAGCTCTGGGCCCCAGACGGCACCCTGGTCGCGCAGTCGCGCCAGCTCGGGCTGCTGATCGGAGCCAAGCCGTACTGAGCGCGAACCCGTGCTCGCCAGCGGATCAGCCGGAACGGCAGCGCCGGCAGAAGATCGCGGCGAACGCGGCCAGAGCGACCAGAATCGCACCTAGTTGAGCGAGGGGTCCTCGGGCATCCGTGCCAAGAGCGTGAACTGACCGCCCTTCCGCCGCAGCGCCCGCGACCACAGATCCTCCTCGCAGAAGCCGTCGTCGGGATGGAGGGCCTCGAGGATCCAGGCGTCCGCCTGGAGCTCGCCCTCGAGCTGTCCGGGGCCCCAGCCGGCATAGCCGGCGAAGACCCGCAGCCGCGACAGCTCGGGCGGCGACTCCAGGTCGACCATCCCCACCGATTCGACCAGCAGCTTGCTCGACTCCGCCGGGTCGAGATGGTCGCCCAGCGCGGTCACCGCGTTCGGCGTGACCGGACCACCGACATGGATCACGTGCTCGGGGCCGACGATCTCGGCAAGGTCTGGCGCGGCCTCCCCGACGGTCGTCTCGGAAGGGCGGTTGAGCACAAGCCCGAAGGCGCCGTCCTCGGTGTGCTCGACCACCAACACCACCGCGCGGCGAAACCAGTCCGACATGCTCGGCGAGGCGATCAGGAGTTGCCCGGCGACGCTCTCTGCCACGGGCGCAAGCCTGGCAGAAGCGTCCGGGTCCTCGTTCCGAGCTACGGTCCCTTGGTGCCCGCCACCCTCTACGGCACGCCTCCCTCGCATCCCTCCCACGCTGCCCGGCTGATGCTCGAGCACAAGGGCATCGAGCACAGGATGGTCTGGCTGCTGCCGGGAATGTGGCCGCTTCTGTTGCGCACCCGCGGCTTTCGCGCGGCCACGGTCCCGGCGCTGAAGCTGAACCGAAGCCGGATCCAGCACTCGCTGGAGATCTCCCGCGCCCTCGAGGCGGCGAAGCCCCAGCCGGCCCTCTTCCCCGCCGACCCCGCGCGGCGCCGGGCCGTCGAGGAGGCCGAGCGCTGGGGCGAGCGGGAGCTGCAGCCGGTCCCCCGGCGGATCTACCGCTGGTGCGCCCGGACCAGTCAGGGCGTGCGGACGGCGATCGCGCGAGAGGTCGGGATGACGGCGCCGGCGCTGATGGCCGCGCTCAACAAGCCGGTGGCCTGGTACATGGCGCGGAAGGTCGGCGCCGAAGGGGATGAGGCGGTGCGCGCCGACCTCGGCCGCCTCCCTTCGCTGCTCGACCACGTCGACGGGTTGATCGCCGAAGGAGTGATCGGCGCCGAGTCGCCGAACGCGGCCGACTTCCAGATCGCTACCTCCGTCCGCGTCCTGCTGACGATCGAGGACGTGGCGCCGGCCGTGGAGGGCCGGCCCGCCGCCGAGCTGGCGAGGCGGCTGATGCCCGACTACCCCGGCGGCATCGAGGCCGGGGCGCTGCCGGGCGAGTGGCTCGAGCCCCTCCGGAGCCGAGGCTAGGGCGCTAGGGAGTGAGGACGATCTTGAGCGCCTCGCGGCGATCGTAGATCTCGTAGGCCTCGGGCGATTCGTCGAGCTTCATCCGATGGGTGACCAGCGGACTCGGGTCGAGCTCGCCGGAACGGAGCTTCTCGAGCACCGGATCAACCTGCTTGATCACGTTGGCGTGGCCGGTCTTCAGGGTCAGCGCCTTGATCCAGACGATCCCCATGTGCAGCTCGATCCGCTCCGCGTAGACCCCGGTGGCGGAGACCGTGCCCGCCTTGCGGGTGAGCCGACAGGCAAGCTCGAGCGCGTCGGGATGTCCGACCGCGTCGACCGCGCCGTCCACCCCGCGCTTCTCGGTCGCCCCCTTGACCGCAGCCCGGGGGTCCTCCTCGGTCAGATGAACCGGCTGGGCGCCGAAGCGTCGCGCCATCTCCAGCCGCTCGGCGACCCTGTCGATCGCGATCACGGTCCCGGCGCCGGCCAGCCGCGCCGCCTGGACCGCGCAGAGCCCCACCGGTCCGAGCCCGAGCACGGCGACCGAGCCGCCCGGCTCGAGCCCGAGCACGTCGATTGCGTGGTAGCCGGTCCCCATCACGTCGCCGGCGAAGAGCGCGACCTCGTCGGCGAGCCCGTCGGGGACCTTGCGCAGGGTGAGGTCGGCGTTCGGGACCAGCACCCGCTCGGCCTGGGCGCCCTGGAGGTTCCCCAGGGTGGCGCCGTGCCCGAACACCCTGCCGATGTCGCACTTGTGAAAGTCGCCGCGGCGGCAGAAGAAGCACTCGCCGCAGGCGGTGCAGTAGCAGCCGAGCACGCGATCGCCGGGACCGACCTTCTTCACTCCCTCACCCGCCGCGCTCACAGTCCCAACGAACTCATGGCCGATGGTGAAGCCGCGCTCGATCTCGACCCGGCCATGGTAGATGTGCAGATCGGAGCCGCAGATGCCGCTCGCCTCGACCGCGACCACCGCCTCGTCCGGAGCCTGCGGGTCGGGCTCCGGGCGCTCCTCGACCCGCACCTCGCCGGGTGCCTGGAAGGTGACCGCACGCATCGCTCAGAGCCTATGAGAGGATCGCCGTCGAGGAAAAGGAGGGTCGCAATGGAGAAGTCGAAGCCGGTCCTGATCACCGGCTGCTCGACCGGGATCGGGCGGGCGACCGCGGAGCGCCTCGCCGACTCCGGCTGGAGCGTGTTCGCCACCGCCCGGCGAGCTGAGTCGATCGAGGATCTCAAGGAGCGCGGCTGCGAGGTACTGGCGCTCGACGTCACCGACGAGAGCTCGATGGTGAAGGGGGTTCGGACCGTCGAGGAGCGAGCCGGCGGCGCGGTCGGAGCTCTCGTCAACAACGCCGGCTACAGCCAGAGCGGCGCGGTCGAGACGGTGCCGATGGAGAGCGTGCGCCGGCAGTTCGAGACCAACGTCTTCGGGCTGATGCGGATATGCCAGCTCGTGCTGCCGGGCATGCGCAAGGCGGGCGAGGGGCGGATCGTCAACGTCAGCTCGATGGGGGGAAAGCTCGTCTTCCCAGGCGGCGGCGTCTACCACGCGACCAAGCACGCCGTCGAGGCCCTCTCGGACGCGCTGCGCTTCGAGGTCAAGGCCTTCGGCATCGACGTGGTGATCATCGAGCCCGGGCTGGTCAGGACGCGGTTCGGCGAGGCGGCGGTGGGGAGCATGGACACGGTCGCCAAGGACGGCCCCTACGGGCGCTTCAACGACACCGTGGCCGAGGTGACGGCCAACGCCTACGAGGGCCCGCTGGCGCGGTTGGGCGCCGGCCCCGAGGCGGTCGCCGCCAAGATCGAGCGCGCGTTCGCGACCCGCCGGCCCGCAACCCGCTACAAGGTGACCGCCTCCGCCCGAGTGATCATGGGCATGCGGCGGGGGATGACCGACCGCATGTGGGATCGCTTCGTCGCCAGCCAGTATCCCCGGCCGAGGCCCGAAGATGACGGCTGAGCCGATCGATCCCGGCGCCGAGATTGGCCACGTCCACCTCAAGGTGGCCGACCTCGATCGGGCGGTCGCCTTCTACCGCGACGTGCTCGGCTTCGAGCTGCAGCAGCAGTGGAACGGCGCCGCCTTCCTCTCGGCCGGCGGCTACCACCATCACATCGGCCTCAACACCTGGCAGAGCGCCGGCGGCTCTGCCCCGCCTTCGAGCGCAACCGGCCTCTACCACGTCGCGATTCGCTATCCCAACCGCGCCGCGCTCGCCCGCGCGGTCAAGCGCTTGCTCGAGGCGGGCGTGGACCTGGAGGGCGCCTCGGATCACGGGGTGAGCGAGGCGGTGTACCTGCGCGATCCCGACCGGAACGGGATCGAGCTCTACCGCGACCGCCCGCGCGAGGAGTGGCCGCGGCCTGCCTCGGGCGAGGGCGTGGCGATGATCAGCAAGCCGCTCGCCCTCGGCAACCTCCTGGCGGAGGCCGAGGCTCCCGCGTAGGCGGGGCACGGGGGCTCGCTAGCGTCCGCACATGCCGGACGCAACCGAAGCCAAGTCGCGCAGGAGACGGCCCGGCAGCCGCCACAGCGAGCGTCGAGCGGCTGCTCAGCTCGAGGCGGCCCTGCTCGGAGTCGAGGACTAGTCCGCCCGCTTGCGGCGCCTAGCCCCGAGCAGCTCGATCACCTCTTCGTCGCTGGTCTGCTCGAAGTGCTCGTACCAGGCGCCGACCGCCCAGAAGAGGCTGGGCGTGATCAAGCAGACAACCTCGTCGGCGATCTGGCCGAGTCGCTCGCAGGTCTGCTGCGGCGCCGTCGGCACGGCGACGATCACCGTCGCCGGTTCCTTCGCCCGCAGCGCCAACACCGCCGCGCGCATCGTCGAGCCGGTCGCCAGCCCGTCGTCGACCAGCAGCACGACCTTGCCCGCCACCTCGAGCGGTCTCGCCCGGTAGCGGCGCTCGCGCTCCTCCAGCTCGCGTTGCTCGGCAGCGGCCACCTTGGCAATGGTCGCCTCGTCCAGCTCCAGGCTGCGGACGACCTCGTCCTCGAGCACGCGGGTCCCGCCGCTGGCGATCGCCCCCATCGCCAGCTCCTCCCGTCCCGGCACCCCGAGCTTGCGGACCACGAAGACCTCCAAGGCGAGCCCGAGCCCGGAGGCGAGCTCGTAGGCGACCGGGACGCCGCCGCGCGGCAGCGCCAGGACGATCGCGTCAGGGCGGTCCTTGTAGGCGCGCAGTCGAGGCTCTTGCGCCAAGCGCCGTCCGGCATCGCGGCGGTCGCGAAAGCGGCTGGCGGTGGACGCATCCATCCAGGCACTGCTTACCCGCTGGCGAAGGACTGGATTCGAGCTCGAGGGGCATTGAGAGGCCCGCAACGCATCTTCCCCGACTTTCGGCGAGTTCGGCGACTACGCGAAGCGGAGCTAGTCAGAGCGAAAAGGTCGTCATCGGCAGTCCGTAGCGCCGCTGGAGCTGGTCGAGGAGGCCGCGCTCCTGCCAGCCCGCGCGGTCGCCTGCCCGTAGCGCGATCAGGAGGTGATCGGGGCTGAAGTGCCTGATCGCATCCTCGAATGCGAGCAAGGGATCGTCGGCGCCCACCGTCCCGGCAGCCTTCGTCCCCATCTCCTCCAGTTGGCCGAGCACGGTGCGAAGGCGCTCATCCGCCTGCTCGCGAGCCTTGTCGGTGGCGGAGGACAGCCACTCGAAGCGCGTCGGCAGCGCCGGAGTCAACACCAGGATCTCCTCGGCCGACTCGATAAGCCCGCGCACGCCGAAGGGCACCTCATCGGCGCCGGCGGCCGACTCCCCCGCCGCTATCAGCAGGCGGCTCGCCATCGGAGC
>Ga0126306_10002377_pt1 | contig 10569 bp, 7 predicted proteins | sample Plot27_FD_92592 | JGI IMG/M metagenome (GOLD analysis project Ga0126306, IMG submission 92592) | Serpentine soil microbial communities from UC McLaughlin Reserve, CA, USA - Plot27 | ecosystem: Environmental > Terrestrial > Soil > Grasslands | place: USA: UC McLaughlin Reserve, Lake County... | reverse complement strand
GCGGCCAACCGGCAGGCCGACCCCAGTACAGAAGGCCGACTGCCCGCCCCCAACCGGTTGCTGGCCACGGCGCCGTTCGTGACGCTCGGCGGGATGGCCTACTCGCTGTACCTCTGGCACTGGCCGCTGCTGATCTTCTGGCTGTCCTACACGGGGCGGCCGCAGGTCAACTTCGGAGAGGGCGCGATCGTGCTGCTGGTCTCGGGGGTGCTGGCCTGGCTGACCCTCACCCTCGTCGAGAACCCGCTGCGGTACCGCTCCCCGGCGAAGGCGCATCGACAGGCGGCCACCGTCCCGCTTCGGGCGCGGTTTCGCAGACCGACGATCGTGCTGGGTTCGATAGTCGCGCTGCTGGGAGTGGCGTTGACGGCGACATCGTTCACCTGGCGCGAGCACGTGATCGTGACGCGATCGAGTGGCAATGCGCTGGCCGTACTTGCACCGAAGGATTACCCCGGTGCGCGAGCCGTGCTGAACAACGCCAAAGTGCCCAAGCTGCCGATGCGCCCGACGGTGCTGGAGGCCAAGGCCGATCTGCCTGCGACCACCCTCGACGGCTGCATGAGCGACTTCGACAACAGCGACGTGATCAACTGCACCTTCGGTGACGAGACCGCGACCCGCACCATCGCGCTTGCGGGCGGGTCGCATGCCGAGCACTGGATCACCGCACTGGATCTGCTGGGCCGGCAGCACCACTTCAAGGTCGTGACCTACATGAAGATGGGGTGCCCGCTGACCACCGAGACAATGCCGCTGGTCATGGGCGATCTGCGTCCCTACCCGGGGTGTCGCCAGTGGAACCAACGCGTGATGTCCAAGCTCATCGCCGACCACCCGGGTTTCGTGTTCACCACGTCGACTCGGCCGTGGAACATCAAACCCGGCGATGTGATGCCCGGAACATACATCGGTATCTGGCAGACGTTGTCGGACAACAACATTCCGATCTTGGCGATGCGCGACACACCGTGGCTCGTCCGCGATGACGAGCCGTACTTTCCGACCGACTGCCTCGCCGATGGCGGGAACGCGATCTCCTGCGGGATCAACCGATCCGACGTACTGTCGGATCACAACCAAACACTGGACTTCGTAAAGCAGTTCCCGCTGCTGAAGCCACTCGACATGAGCGATGCGGTGTGCCGCAAGGACATCTGCCGCGCCGTGGAGGGGAACGTCTTGGTGTATCGCGACAGCCACCACATCTCGACCACCTACATGCGCACCATGACAAACGAACTCGGACGCCAGATCGCCGCCGCCACCGGTTGGTGGGTTGGCTGATGTCGTCGGCCGAGCCGTCGCCCCGCACGCGAGGAGGACAAGAAGTATCGGTACCCACCGTCTGGCCGGGCACCAGCTATCCCCTTGGCGCCACCTACGACGGCGCGGGCACGAACTTCTCGTTGTTCTCCGAGGTCGCCGACCGCGTCGAGTTGTGTCTGATCGCCAAGGACGGCAGTGAGGAGCGGGTCAACCTCGAAGAGGTCGACGGATACGTGTGGCACTGCTACCTGCCGACCGTCACGCCAGGGCAGCGGTACGGATTCCGGGTGCACGGTCCATGGGATCCTGCCGCCGGGCACCGCTGCGATCCGAGCAAGCTGTTGCTCGACCCGTACGGCAAGTCTTTCCACGGTGACTTCGAGTTCAGCCAGGCGCTGTTCTCCTACGACCTGGAGGCCGACGACCCCGCCTCGGGCGGTACCCCGCCGAGGATCGACTCGCTGGGCCACACCATGACCAGCGTGGTGATCAACCCGTATTTCGGATGGGCGTCCGACCGCGCACCGAAAACGCCCTATCACGAGACGGTCATCTACGAGGCGCACGTCAAGGGCATGACGCAGACCCACCCCGGAATCCCCGCGGAGCTCCGCGGCACCTACGCGGGCCTTGGCCATCCAGCCATCATTGATCACCTCAAGTCGCTCGACGTGACGGCGATAGAGCTGATGCCGGTACACCAGTTCTTGCATGATCATCGGCTGCTCGACCTGGGGCTGCGAAACTACTGGGGCTACAACACTTTCGGCTTCTTCGCACCGCACTATCAATACGCCGCAAGTCGGAATGCGGGCGGCGCGGTGGCCGAATTCAAGACCATGGTGCGCTCGTTCCACGAGGCCGGCATCGAGGTCATCCTCGACGTGGTCTACAACCACACGGCCGAGGGCAACCACCTCGGGCCGACGATCAACTTCCGGGGCATCGACAACGCCGCGTACTACCGGCTGCTCGACGGTGACCTGCGGCACTACAAGGACTTCACCGGTACCGGCAACAGCCTCAACGCCCGGCACCCGCACACATTGCAGCTGATCATGGATTCCCTCCGGTACTGGGTTCTGCAGATGCACGTCGACGGGTTCCGCTTCGACCTGGCCGCCGCGCTGGCACGCGAGTTCTACGACGTCGACCGATTGAGCGCGTTCTTCGATCTGGTGCAGCAGGACCCGGTGGTCAGCCAGGTGAAACTGATCGCCGAGCCGTGGGACGTCGGCGAGGGCGGCTACCAGGTCGGCAACTTCCCAGGTTTGTGGACCGAATGGAACGGGAAGTATCGCGACATTGTGCGCGATTACTGGCGGGGTGAGCCCGCGACACTCGGCGAGTTCGCCTCGCGTCTGACCGGCTCGTCGGACCTGTACGAGGTGACCGGGCGGCGCCCCGGTGCCAGCATCAACTTCGTCACGTGCCACGACGGCTTCCCGCTGGCCGACCTGGTCTCGTACAACGAGAAGCACAACGAGGCCAATGGCGAGGACAACCGCGACGGCGAAAGCCACAACCGGTCGTGGAACTGCGGTGTGGAGGGCCCGACCGACGATCCGGAGGTCCTTGCGCTGCGCGGCAAGCAGATGCGCAACATCATGGGCACATTGATGGTGTCGCAGGGCACCCCGATGATCTCGCACGGCGACGAGATCGGCCGCACCCAGCACGGCAACAACAACGTCTACTGCCAGGACTCCCAGATCTCCTGGATGGACTGGTCGCTGTGTGAGAAGAATGCCGACCTGCTCGAGTTCACCCGCAGGGTCAGCAAGCTGCGCCGGGACCATCCCGTGTTCCGTCGTCGACGGTTTTTCGAGGGCAAGGCGATCCGCACCGGCGGTCAGGTCCGTGATATCGCGTGGCTGACGCCTGCGGGCAAGGAGATGACGCCAGAGGACTGGGGCACCGGCCTGGGCAAGTGTGTGGCGGTGTTCCTCAACGGCGAGGCGATCCCAACCCCCAATGAGCGGGGCGAACGCGTCATCGACGATTCATTTTTGTTGTGCTTCAATGCAAATGACCATCCACAGGAGTTCGTGACACCAAAGGGTGGTTACGGCAACGAATGGACAGCGGCGCTCGATACCGCTGATTCCACCGGTTCGACGACCTTGGTCGTCACCGCAGGCAAGAAGATCACGCTGCAGGCGCGATCGCTGCTCGTGCTACGTAAGACCGCCTGACACATGGCTTTTCCGCTCTCTACGTATCGTCTGCAGATGCGCGGCGACGCCTTCACTTTCGCCGACGCCTTGGACGCGCTCGATTACCTCGACGATCTCGGGGTGTCGCACCTGTACCTGTCGCCGATCCTGACCGCCGTCAAGGGGTCCACCCATGGCTACGACGTCACCGACCCCACCACAGTATCTGCGGCACTGGGCGGCCCGGAAGGGCTGGCGCAGCTATCGGCTGCGGCGCGCGCCCGCGGAATGGGACTCATCGTCGACATCGTGCCCAATCACGTCGGCGTCGACCAACCCGAGCAGAACCCGTGGTGGCGCGACGTGCTCGAGCACGGCCGGAGTTCGCCCTACGGCTCGTTCTTTGATATCGACTGGGACCTCGATCCCGACGGCCGAATTGTCTTGCCGGTGCTGGGCTCCGACGACGACAGCGCCCCGCCCGGTTACCCCGCCGACGACACGCATTACCGGCCGATCGGGTGGCGCAAGGGGGTCTGCGGCTACCGGCGCTTCTTTTCGATCACGTCGCTGGCCGGGCTGCGCCAGGAGGACCGCGCGGTGTTCGACGCCACCCATGTGGAGGTCAAGCGCTGGTTCAGCGCTGGCCTGATCGACGGGCTGCGCATTGATCATCCGGACGGATTGTCCGATCCCACGCGCTATCTCACGTGGCTGCGCGAACTCGTCGGACTAGACGCATGGATCGTCATCGAGAAGATCCTGGCCGTCGACGAGCCACTTGAGCCGACGCTGCCCGTCGCGGGAACGACCGGCTATGACGCGCTGCGTGAAATCGGCGGCGTGTTCATCGATCCCGACGGCGCAGGCCCGCTTACCGCGCTGTTCGAATCGACCGGCGTTTCGTACGACGAGATGCCGCAACTGGCGCGTCGGCTCAAGGCCGAGGCGGTCACCGAGACACTGAGCAGCGAGCTTGCCCGACTGCACCGGACCATCGTCGCGGCTACGGGCGTTGATCACCCCGACCTTCCCCGGGCTGTGGCGGAGCTGATCAGCCGGGTGCACGTATACCGCTCCGACTACCTGTCGCTGTCCGTGGTTCTGCCCGAGGCGTTGGCCGAAACCGCCGCGCTGCTACCGGAATTGGCTGCGCCACTGGCGATCGTGTCCGCGGCGCTGGCCACCAGTGCCTCGTCAGCCGTGCGGCTGCAGCAGCTGTGCGGCGCCGCCACCGCCAAGTCGATGGAGGACTGCCTGTTCTACCGCGACGCCCGGCTGGTCTCGCTGAACGAGGTGGGCGGAGAGCCCAGACGGTTCGGGGTGAGTGTCGCGGAGTTTCACCAGCGCGCCGCGACCAGGGCCAGGCTGTGGCCGCACGCGATGGTGGCGTTGAGCACCCACGACACCAAACGAGGTGAGGATGTGCGCGCCCGCATCGGCGTGCTGTCCCAGGTGCCGTCGCTGTGGGCGGAACTGGTCGGCAAGTGGGCTATTGAGGCTCCGCCGCCAGATGCCGCGACGGGACTCTTTTTGCTGCAGAACATCTTTGGCGTGTGGCCCCTAGACGGTGTGGTGACTGACGAACTCCGCGGGCGGCTGCACGCGTACGCCGAGAAGGCCATCAGGGAAGCCTCCGTCCGGACATCATGGAACGATCCCGACGCCGAGTTCGAAACCGCTGTACACGCATGGCTTGACGCCGTCATGGACGGACCGGTCGCGACCGGGCTCACTTCCCTGGTCACACGTCTGGACGAGCACGCCCGCAACGATGGCCTCGGCCAGAAGCTGATGGCGTTGACGGTGCCCGGTGTGCCCGATGTGTATCAGGGCACGGAACTGGCCGACGACAGCCTCGTCGATCCGGACAACCGCCGTCCGGTCGACTATCGGGCGCGCAGGGAGGCGCTGAGTGCGAACCGCCACCCGAAGATGCGGGTGGTGTCCGCCGCCCTGCGGCTGCGGCGTGACCGGCCGGACATCTTCACCGAGGGCGGCTACACACCCGTGCTGGCCGAGGGCACAGCCGCCGAACATCTGCTTGCGTTCCTGCGTGCCGACGACGTACTGACCGCTGTTACGCGCCACAGCGTGCTGCTTGCCGAAACTCGTTGGGACGACACCTCTTTGAGGTTGCCCAATGGTGTTTGGGCCGACCGCATCGCCGGCGGCCGGTTCAGCGGCAGAGTGTTGGCGTCGGACCTTTTCGCAGGCTTGCCGGTCGCGCTGTTGGAGCGCGTCGATGGTTGAGTTCGCGGTGTGGGCGCCGAGGCCAGACCTGGTCCGCCTCGACGTGGACGGCACGCTGCACCCGATGGCCCGGTCCGATGACGGCTGGTGGCGCGCCGACGTCGAGGCTCGACCCGACGCACGCTACGGCTTCGTCCTCGACGACGACCCGAAGGTGCTGCCTGATCCCCGCTCCCCGCGCCAGCCCGAGGGTGTGCACGAGCGCTCGCAACTGTGGCGGCCCGCGCCGGACGCCTGGACCGACGGCAACTGGCAGGGCCGTTCGATCGAGGGCCGGGTCATCTACGAATTGCACGTGGGCACCTTCACGCCAGGCGGCACGTTCGACTCGGCGATCGAGAAGTTGGACTACCTGATCGATTTGGGTGTCGACTTCGTCGAGTTGATGCCGGTCAACGCGTTCGGCGGAACACATGGCTGGGGCTATGACGGCGTGCTCTGGTATGCGGCACACGAGCCGTACGGCGGACCCGAGGGCCTCGTCCGCTTCATCAACGCATGCCATCGTCGCGGCCTTGGCGTGCTGATCGATGCGGTGTTCAATCACCTTGGCCCGTCGGGCAATTACCTGCCGCGGTTCGGGCCGTACCTGTCGTCGGGCAGCAATCCGTGGGGCGAATCGATCAACATCTCCGGCCCGGCGGCCGACGAGGTGCGCCGCTACATCCTGGACTGCGCCCTGCGCTGGCTGCGTGAATTCCACGCCGACGGCCTGCGCCTCGACGCCGTGCATGCGCTCGTCGACACCACCGCCATTCACATCCTCGAAGAGCTGTCCGCCGAAACCGACGCGCTGGCCGAGGAACTGGGCCGGCCGCTGTCGTTGATCGCCGAAACCGACCTCAACGACCCGCGGCTGATCACAACCCGCGATCGCGGCGGTTACGGGATGACCGCACAGTGGGACGACGACATCCATCACGCGATCCACGCCGCGGTGTCGGGCGAACGGCAGGGCTACTACGCCGACTTCGGGTCGCTGGAGACTCTCGCGCAGACACTGAGGCATGGTTACTTCCACGCCGGGACGTACTCGTCGTTCCGGCACCGACGCCACGGCCGTCCGCTGGACACGGCAAGTATCCCGGCGACGCGGCTGCTGGCGTATACCGTGACGCACGATCAGGTCGGTAATCGCGCCGTCGGCGACCGGCCCTCGCAGAACCTCAGCTTTGGCCAACTGGCCGTCAAGGCGGCGTTAGCCCTCGGATCATCCTTTACCGCAATGCTTTTCATGGGCGAGGAGTGGGGGTCGTCGTCGCCGTTCCAGTTCTTCAGTTCGCACCAGGAACCGGAGCTGGCCAGGGCGACGGCCGAAGGTCGCAAGCGTGAGTTCGCCGAACACGGTTGGGACGCCGACGAGATTCCCGACCCGCAGGACCCGGCGACCTTCGAAAGGTCCAAACTCGACTGGAATGAGATCGACCACCGCGAACACGGTCGGTTGCGACGGGTCTACCAACGACTGATCGCGTTGCGGCACTACGAACCTGACCTAGCCGACCCATGGCTGGATCATCTGCGCGTCGACTATGACGAGGAGCAGCAGTGGATCGTCATGTACCGCGGCTCACTGGCGATCGCGTGCAACTTGGGCGCCGATGCCGTCGACGTTCCCGTCACCGGCGAGGTGATACTGGCATGGGGCAAGCCGCAAGTCGACGCGAAAACCACACGGCTGGAGGGACACTCCTTCGCCGTTGTCAAGTCAACATCCACAGGCATGCCTCCTGTGGATAACTGATTACCCTCATCGCCGCGATCGCGTTGATGATTCGGGCATGAATCATCGCGAACTCCTGCCGATTCCACACATCGAAACCGCCACCGATCCGGTGCACTCGGCCGCCGATCTGCGCCAGCGCTGGCGGGCGCTGATGGGACCGCTCGGTTTTGGTGAGCGGCTGCTGCGGTTCGCTTTCATGGGACCGGACCGTTGCCTGATCAAAATGCTCGGCGACGTGGAGATCGGGCCGGCGCCCAAAAGGCCCGTCATCGAGAATCTCATGTCGGCGTTGCGAGAGCTCCTGTGTGATATGGAGTCGAACAGCACCGTGGCACCACTGCTGACGCGGCCTGGGCCCGGTGGAATCTCCAACCTGGACCGACAGTGGTCGACGATGCTCACCGACGTTGCCGCGGAATTCGGTGTCCCGATCGAACCCGTCTTTCGCGCCAATGATGAGTCGTTGGTGCAGGTAGAACCGCAATTTGAACGAGCACGCTAAGTGCTACCATGTGCTACATGGAGCGCATCGGTCTCCGCGAACTGCGGCAGCATGCAAGCCGCTATATCTCCCGCGTGGCTAAACGAGAAACCGTCGAAGTTACGCACGAGGCCGCTTGGTAGCGCGGATCGTTCCGGCCGGCGAAGACTCCTGGGAGGACCTGATACTTCGTGGCGAAGTCATCCCGCCAACGTCGTCGGAGGACCTGCTCGACGAGGCGCCGGCCGACTACGGGTTCGACGCCTCCGCAGCGCTACAACACTTGCGCGCTGACGAACGCTGATGCAGGTGTATCTCGATACCTCGGCGCTCGTGAAACTAGTCGTCAAGGAGGCTGAATCTCCTGCGCTCCAAACCTATTTGGGCCAATTTCTCGCCGACTCACGATTCACCGTCGCTCTTGCCCGGACCGAACTGGTTCGGGCCGTTGCTCGACAGCACCCGACCGACAGCGTCGCACACGCACGTCGCGTCCTGGGCAGGCTTTATCTGGTGCCGCTCACCAATCGACTGCTCGATGCGGCGGCTACCATGTTGGCTCCCGAGCTACGAACCCTAGACGCAGTCCATCTGTCCGCTGCGATGACCGCACCCGACCTCAGGGCCATCGTCACCTACGACACGCGCCTGACTGAAGCCGCAGCCACTGCCGGTCTTGCAGTCGTGGCGCCGAGATAGATCAGAGCAGGTAGCGGTACGCGGGCGAGCCGGGCTCGAGCGTCTCGACGTGGATGTCGGACACCTTCATCCGCTCCATCAGGCCTTCCAGGTCGGCGGCCGAGCCCAACTCGATGCCGACCAGCGCCTCGCCGGTTTCGCGGTTGTTGCGTTTGACGTACTCGAACAGCGTGATGTCGTCGTTGGGACCGAGCACGGTGTCCAAGAACCGGCGAAGCGCACCAGGCTCCTGCGGGAAGTCCACCAGGAAGTAGTGCTTGAGACCGAGGTGCACCAACGAGCGCTCGAGCACCTCGTTGTACCGCGACACGTCGTTGTTGCCGCCCGAAATCAGGCATACGACAGTCGATTCCGGCTCGATGTCGGCCTCCATCAAGCCGGCCACCGACAGCGCTCCCGCGGGTTCGGCGATGATGCCCTCGTTCTGGTACAGGTCGAGCATCGCGGTGCATACCGCGCCCTCGTCGACGGTGGTGATCGACACCATGTCCCCCGCGGCGGCCAGCGCCGCGTACGTCAGGGTGCCCGCCCGGTTCACCGCCGCGCCGTCGACGAACTGGTCGACGTGATCCAACGTCACCGGCTCCCCCGCCGCCAGCGCCGCGATCATCGCGGCGGCCCCGGCAGGCTCGACACCGAGAACAGAGGTTCCTGTGGTCCGTTCGGCCAGATACGTCGTGATGCCCGCGATGCAGCCGCCGCCTCCCACGGGGACGATCACGACGTCAGGCTCGCCGTCGAGCTGGTCGAGAATCTCGGCGGCAATGGTGCCCTGGCCGGCCATGGTCCGCGGATCGTCGTACGGCGGCACCAGCGTCGCACCGGTCCGCGCGACGTCATCGAGCGCCGCCGCCGCGGCCTCGTCGTAGGTCTTGCCGACCGCGATCAGCTCGATGAAGTCACGTCCGTGGTAGCCGATGCGGTCGCGTTTCTGCTTCGGGGTCTTGGCGGGCACGTACACGCGGCCGTGAATGCCCATCGACCGGCAGGCCATCGCAAAACCCTGCCCGTGGTTGCCCGCCGACGAGCACACGACGCCGGCGGCGATCTCGTCGTCGGTCAGCTGCATCAGCAGGTTGTGCGCGCCGCGCAGCTTGTAGGACCGCACCGCCTGCAGGTCCTCGCGCTTGAGATAGACCGTGGCGCCGGTGGCCTCCGACAACCGCTCGCTGAACTGCAGTGGGCTGCGGGCGACCACGCTCGCAATTCGCTGCGCGGCCTCGTCGATGTCGGCCGCGGACAGCGGCGACGTACGAGGGCTCTGGCTCACTTCGGCGGTCACCCGGTCAATAGTGCCATCAACCTGCAGTTTTCAGCTAATCGGGGTCAGCACGAACACCGGGATCTGGCGGTCGGTTTTCGTCTGGTATTCCGCGTAGTCCGGCCACGCCTCGACCGCGCGCTGCCACCAGACGGCTTTCTGGTCGCCAACGACCTCGCGGGCGTCGTACTCCTTGGTGACCTCGCCGTCCTGGAGCTCGACCCGCGGATGCGCCTTGATGTTGTGGTACCAGACAGGGTTCTTCGGGGCCCCTCCCAGCGACGCGACGATCGCGTACTCGCCGTCGTGCTCCACCCGCATCAGTGGGGTCTTGCGGATCTTGCCGGACTTGGCGCCGATGGTGGTCAGCAGGATGACGGGCTTACCCTGCAGCTCGGTACCCTCGGTCCCACCGGACTCCATGTACTTCTCGGCGTTCTCGCGGGCCCAGTCGGACGTGCTCGGTTCGTATTCTCCGGTAAGTGGCATGTCACCACATTAGGCCGACTAAAGGTCGTCGCCCTGACCTGGCGTTTCGGTTGCCCGAAAACTTCCTTCCGAGTTATCGTGAACCTATGACCGTGCGGGACGAAGTGAGCATCGCCGGCGTTGCCTGGCCGGTGTACAAGCTGCTCGCGCTCGCGGTCGGCTTCATCGTCCTGGTGATCGTCGCGGTCGCGACAACCAGCGCCGCGCCGTCCGTGCTCGCCGCCGCGGCTGCGGG
>Ga0126306_10002376_pt1 | contig 10575 bp, 10 predicted proteins | sample Plot27_FD_92592 | JGI IMG/M metagenome (GOLD analysis project Ga0126306, IMG submission 92592) | Serpentine soil microbial communities from UC McLaughlin Reserve, CA, USA - Plot27 | ecosystem: Environmental > Terrestrial > Soil > Grasslands | place: USA: UC McLaughlin Reserve, Lake County... | reverse complement strand
TGGTGGCGCCCTCGTTACTACGCATGAATCGTGCCTTCCTGGTACATTCAGCTTGGTTTCTGAACCATTAGAAACATCAATTGTTTTCTGAGTTTTTGCTATTGACGCAGCAGGCTTAAATGCTATTCTTATAACAATTGGCATACTATTTGACAATCCACCCAAAATGCCACCTGAATTATTAGTCTTTGTAACTATTTTATCACCTACTTTAATATACAGATCATTATTTTCAGAGCCTCGTCGTTTTGAACCGTCAAAACCTGACCCGAATTCAATAGCCTTTACTGCAGGGATACTAAAAAGCGCCTTACTCAGATCAGACTCTATCGATCCGAATATAGGTTCACCAAGTCCTATTGGTAATCCAGTGCTAATGCATTCGACGACACCGCCTAGCGAATCTCCATCTTTTCTTGCCTCCATGATTGCAGATCTCATATATTCTGCTGATTGCATATCTGGACATCTTACTTCATTTGTATATCTGTTCTTCTTTATCTCTTCTAACGTCAAGTTCTTAGCCCTAATACCTCCAATTTCTATAGTATATGCAGTTGTTTGTATTCCTAGGCAATAATCTAATAATTTTTGAGCAATGGCTCCTGCCATTACTAGTGTAGCTGTCAATCTTCCTGAAAACCTTCCACTTCCCCGGTAATCTGCAAAGCCGCCATATTTTATCATCGCTGGATAATCCGAATGTCCTGGTCTTGGTATTGTTCTGATTAATTCATACGACCTTGAATCCAAATCTTTATTCCATATGACCATACAAATTGGGGCACCCGTAGTAAAGCCATTAAAAACTCCTGATATTATTTCGACTTTATCTTCTTCTTTTCTTTGTGTAGTAATGATAGACTGACCTGGTTTTCTCAGATCTAGCTGTAACTGAATATCTGATTCTGTAAGTGGCAATCCTGCAGGACAGCCATCCACTACCATACCGATACACTTACCATGACTTTCGCCAAAACTCACAGCTACAAAACGATCGCCGACTATATTTCCAACCATGTTATGAGTACTGCTGTAATGTTACTGTTATTCTCTATATTGGCTTTTTGGCATAAGTTCTTAATTAGAGCTGTGATTTTGTGAGTTATTAATAAGCAAATAGCGAATACTTCAACAAATTTGTGGTAATTTAATCGATCCGAGATAAAGTTATTTAATTATAAAGCATATAAAGTAGGAAATTTCTTATTCTGGATCTAAGAGGGACTTATATCTGCTCCGAGATCTACCATATCTTGAATGAAATTTGGATAGGATACATTTACTGATTCAGCTCCCGTAACTATAGATTTTTCAGTTAGCATTGATGCAATAGTAAATGCCATAAATAGTCTATGATCATTATAAGCTTCAACTGAGGCGTTCTTTATCACCGTCGGAGGGGTTATAGTTATCTCATCTTCTAGCTCTTTAACCTTTGCACCGAATTTTGCTAATTCAATTGCAATATTTGAGACTCTGTCGGTTTCTTTTAATCGAGTATGAGCAATTCCCATTATTCTAACGGGTTTTGTAGATTTTAACGCTAATACAGATACTACTGGCAATAGATCTGGACTATTAGTCAAATCGAAATTACCTCCTCTAAGATTGCTAGATCCCTGAACGATTACCTCGCCCTTCTGTCTATCTACTTTGATCTTACCTCCCATGGATTTAATAATCTCAATTATATATGAATCTGCTTGAGGAAGTGAGAAATTGATACCTTGTATGGTAAGATGATTTCCAGCAAGTACTCCTGCTGCTATAATTAATGCTGCAGTAGAAAAATCAGCAGGAATGTCAAAAAAAGTCGACTTATATTCATCGTTGCATATATGATACTCTGAAAATTTGTTTCTCTGCTTTAGAATAACACCAAATGCTTTCATGATAGCTAATGTCGCATCAATATATGGAGCAGACACTTGATACCCTTTAACTTTCAAAGTGACATCTGTATCTGCATATATGCATGATATTAAAAGAGCAGAGATAAATTGGCTTGAAACACTCCCGTCAATCACTGCTGTCCCGCCCTTTATGCCACCTCCTCTAACTATAAGAGGAGGAGTACCATTCATTTTGGTAGAATAACATTGAACTCCCAATTGTTGCAAGGCATCCAACATCGGTTGCATCGGTCTTTTCCTTAGACTTTCATCTCCTGTCAATACAGTGTATCCTTTATTTACCAATGCAGACATGACGGTTAGAAACCGAATAGTAGTTCCTGAATTCTCGGCGTTGACAATATTATCGGGAGGGTCAAATCTTCTCTTTCCTTCTATCCTTAACGTATTATTATTATTATGGATAATATTTGCTCCCAGGGATCTACAGGCAGTCAGAGTTGCAAGGGTATCTCTAGCAATCAATATATTTGTAATAATAGATTGGGCTTCAACAAGTGAAGCGATGACGATAGCACGATGTGTATAGCTTTTGCTTGAGGGACATCTAATAGTACCATTAATTTTTGATCTCTTTATTTGAACATTAACCAACTAATTTTTCTACACTTGCCTTTTCATTATTGACAGTAGAAACTAAGATATTGCCACTGAACTTTGAAAATGCGGACTTAACGTTTGTTAAACTGTCCTTATAGCATATAGCAGATATTGAAGGTCCGTTACCAGAAATACTGGCAGATAATGCACCTTCTTCTAATGCAGAGAGTATGGGTTCATAGTTAGTGCCAAATGCAGCAGAAGTAAGGATACCATTCATTTTCATGGCTTTCCAATATTCACCTTTTTCGGCTATTTTAAAAGCATCTGAAAAAAGATCTGACAGTATCTTCAACTTATAGATTCTTCCTCTGTGGATATTATAGGGAAGAAAAATTATTACATATAGGTCATCTTGAACCCTTTCTCTCCGAATCAATTTGTCTAGATAATTATCGGTTATAACAAAACCTCCAAAGTAACAAGCTGTAGAATCATCATAAGCTCCAGTAACCGTAACCTTCGCGTCTCTTGACGCTCTTACAGCCGACTCTAAAACCGAATAATCATCTATTTCATCTTTATCGATCATACAACATGCAAGTGCTACCGCATTAGAAACTGCGCTTGAGCTTTTCAATCCCCATCCTGCAGGAATATCTGAGGATATCTTTATAGATATCGAGTTGTTGTCAATTATGTCTTTTGGAATAGTGTAGTGAATGATATTGTTTATTAATTTGTCTGCTTTATTATCGGGAAAATTTATCCCCTGACCATCATTTATTTTTACCTCAGCTATAACTTTTAAGGAAATTCCTAACGCAGATCCCTTGCCGGTCGCAATAGCATTAATGATAGATATTGCCCCATGCATAGTGGCTTTAACGATAACCTTCATACAGGTCCTCCGATACCTCCAACCAATGACTTTTTCATTATCTGGCGTGGAGCTTGCAGATTGGTCCATATCTCGAAAGCTCTTGCACCTTGCTCAAGCAGCATTTCATATCCATATACCACCTCTGCTTCAGCATATTTTGCATTTTCGAGTAAATTAGTGGTAACCGGCTTATAGACAAGATCATAAACAATGGTGTTCTTGCTTATATGTTCATAATCTATTAGGCTTTGTTCGTCGTTCATTCCAATAGGAGTTGCATTTATTATCAGATGTGATTTGACAGCAATATATTTGATATTTTCCATTTCTGTAACTTGACACTCTAAGCCAAGGTCTGTACCTTTTTTTGCTAATTTGCGAGCTTTTTCCTGTGTTCTATTAGAAATTATTATTTTGTTTATTCCTTTCTCTTCAGAGAGAGCAGCAATTACTGCACAGGCACTTCCTCCAGCTCCTAATAAAAGAATATCTATCCCATTAAAATTTATATTCCGTTTTCGCAATGGTTCTATAAACCCGAAGATATCGGTGTTATAGCCTTTTAAAATCCCATTCATATTACGTACGGTATTTACCGCAGTCGCCTTTACAGCACTAGAATCAAGATTATCAATATATTTTAATACATCTACTTTATGCGGTATTGTGACATTGAAGCCTGATATTCCTACTGCTCTCAAGGCATTTATTGATTCTTCTAGTTGTCCCTTTGGAACTCGAAATGCAATATACGTACAATTTAGACCCAATGAGTTGAAGGCAGCATTCTGCATAGACGGAGACAAGGAATGATAAACAGGATCTCCAATTATACAATATGTCTTAGCTTGGCTTTGCATTGGTGGTTTGGTTTAACTGATCATTAATTCTGTCATATAACTTTCTCATTTGTTTAATGGTCAATTGACCAGGAGATATAGCTTTTTCTAGAGAAGCATAAGTAAATGGAGCATTTCCAATAATCACACATAACACCCGAGATATTACACCCGCATCACCCATAGCAAATGCTATCAAATTTAATCCAAAAGCATTTTCATATAAGTCGAGCAAACGCAAAGAATCTACAGTTGTTTGTGCAGTTGTAACCATCTTGATGTTTTGGCTATATGTTCTCATTTCGTATAAAACTTTTTTAAGTTCAGCATCTGGTGGAGTTTTTTCAAAATCATGCCAAGAAATCAATAATGAGATATTTTGTTCTTTCAGATAATCCGCCAAATAAGTGCTATATTTAATTGTATGTAGTTCTACATCTAATAGCATTGGTTTTGAAGCAGATAATTTCTTTAACCAAGCAATTCTTTCAGAAATATTTCCTTTAAACTGGCCGCCCTCATCAGGGGCTCTCAGAGTATAGACAGCTTTTTTATTTATTATATTAGCAATACTCATCGCTTGATCCATGTCAGATAAATTCAGAAAGTCAAAACGAATTTCGACATAATCTGCTCCATAATTAAAGGCCTGATTTATTTGTCTTTTTAGTTGTTCTATATCATAAGCCGCTATCGATACACATATTCTACTCAAACAGATATCGTATGATAAAAGTAAAATTAATTGCTTTTGAAAGGATATTAATTTTAAGACTAGACATTTTCTCTTAACCTTCTCTTATCCCACTCCAGCGGGAGGTTTACTTGTCTCGCCATGTTCTATTCTTTTATGACTATTCAATTCTTCAATACTATCAAAATTTCTCCCACAAATATCACATCGGTATGATCTAGGTGATTTTCTACTTGACGAAGTAGCCGCAGCCATAATTGTATTTGAAGGAATAACTAATAATTAAATGTGAAAGGTTAGTGGAGGCGGTGGATATGATGTGACGGAATTTTCTTCCAATTCGCTATTAAGGCCTCTGGTCTTATATGTAAAGATTCATCATTCAGTCTTCCCTTAGCCAATTTTGTATATTCCTTAACTGTGTCTATTCCTACATATCGGCGTTGAAAATGAAAAGCTACCTTAGTTGTTTGCCCGCTTCCGTTGAAGGGATCGAGGATAATATCACCCTCATATGAATATAATTTCATCAGTCGATATGGTATTTCCTCGGGAAATGGACATGGATGTTCTATATATCCTGGAGGTACAGGAGCAATATGCCATATTGAGTTTGCAATTTCTTTTGTCCATTCTTCATGTGTTGCTGGAAGCGTTTCTAAACGCTGTGTTCTACCGCTATTCACGTCTCCTTTTCTTAAGACAAGAATAAATTCATGCATAATATTAGCCCTGTAATACTTTGGATATGGATTGATGACAAAGGATCCATATCGGTTGGTACCACCAGTAACCTTGTGCCATATAATTTCCTCATGTAGGTTCCAATTACCAAATGGCTGTATAAGCCTTGATAAAAGCATATGAGGCAAGGGTAATAATGTTCCATTAGTGACTTCATTAGCAATAACTATGCAGCAGTATCCTCCATTGTTTGTCACTCGATATACTTTATCATTAAATATCTCTACCATGTCATCAAGGTATTCATTGGTCTCTAATTTTGTTCGACCTCGATAATATCCACCATTTCCAGATACGTGCATATTATAATCAATAGCATTTCTATATGGTGGTGAAGTAATAGTCAGTTGAATTGAATTAGCTGGAATTCTAGATAAAATTTCTTTACAGTTGCCTGTAATTATTTCGTTAACAATGTTTTGTTGAACTAGCATTAACTAAACGCTATAGATTTATCAATATCCTGTATACTTTAAAATAATGAACTTTCTGATAAAGAAATATTATTTTCCAAGCCTGTCAGTCTTTTCTATTTCTCTACTATGAATTCTTTTACTTCCATTCCAAAATGCCTACCTGAGGGAGGTTTGATATAACAGAGTATTTCATCGCCTACTCTCGCATCTGTTACTGGCAATAGCGTACTATCACTTTTTATAAATCTTATTGTCTCCGCATTCTGCAAAATTATAGTTCCAGTCTCACCTTCTACATCTGCTCTTATTAATCTTAAAGGACGCGTCTCAATTTTTGATCTTCCTACAGTAACACGTCTCGAACTGCCATTATTTTTAACTATTAATACCTCACTTCCTGCTTCTATTTCTGAAAGGTATTTAGTTTTTCCATTAGGCATTACGGTATAACAATATACTGCGCCTGCATTTACCCGAAACGGTCTTGGAGATGTAAATGAGGATCCCACCGATTCGTTATGAATAAGGAATAAAAAGTTAGATTTACTTCCAATAAGCATACCTTCCCCTACTTGAAGCATAGACGTAGTATCTACACAGACTCGTTCGCCCGTCCCTACATCTCTTACATCTAAAATCTTCGCTGATTTAATTGGAAAAACAAAAGCCTCTAGATAATTCCTTAATTCATCTATTTCCTTTTCATTATCAGTTGAGAATATCACTCCATCTACACCCAATTCTAAAACTGAAAACATTGTTCTGGTCTCTTCTGCATTTTTGATAGTAGTATAGACTTTAGTATTTGATTTATGGAGTTTAGCGATCACATTTTCTAAAGGTATTATCTTCCAATCCTCTGCTTCGACAATCACAAAGTCTGCACTAGCTTGAGAAGCTCTGCCAATTTCATCAATGTCATCATTATTTGAAACTCTTTTGAGAAATCCTGCAACTTTCCCAATAGACTTAAGTTTTTGTATTTCCGCAATTGTTTTGCATATAACTAAATCTGCATCAGGTGACTCAAAAATTGTTTTGAAATTCTTTGCTTGTACAAATTTTGGATCTGCTTTTATAATTGTAATATCATTTAGTCTAGATAAAAACTCATCTAGATTAGCTGGTGAAACCATCGGATTAATAATAATCTCTTTACTCTTTGTATTTTGCAAGATGTCTTAACACCTCTTTTGTACTGATGCCTTGTACGATCACTTTATGTAGTGCATTTACAATTGCTGGCGGGTTTTGATGTTGGAATATATTACGACCAAATGTAACGCCTTTCGCACCTGCTTTCATTGCTCCTGCGCACATCTCGATTATTTCTTCATCAGTATTTGCCTTCGGTCCTCCTGCTATCACAACAGGCACAGGACAGCTTTTTATTACTCTTCTAAAAGAATCACTATCACCAGTGTATACTGTCTTAACGATATCAGCTCCTGCCTCTGCACCTATTCTCGCTACGTGGGCTACAATATCTGGATCATAAGGGTTCTTGACATTCTCACCCCGCGGGTACATCATTGCTACGAGTGGTACGCTCCACTCATCACATTTGTCAGAAATCGTCCCCAACTTCTGGAGCATCTCGGGTTCTTCCTTGGATCCAATATTAATATGAATTGATACAGCATCAGCCCCTAATCTCAATGCTTCTTCTAAGCTTCCCATTAAAACCTTCCTGTTTGGGGCAGGCCCGATAGAGGTACTTCCAGAGAAATGTACAATCAAACCTATTGTCGGAGGTCTTGGCATAGTCTTTATAACTCCTTTGTTAACAAGAACACAAGTTAAACCTGCATTTTCACATTGGTATATCATATCGTGAATATTTTCTAACCCTTGAATAGGACCATTGCTAATACCGTGATCCATAGGAATGCAGAGCATCTTCCCCTCCTTTAAGATTCTAGCCAGTCTTATGTCTCTGCCAAAAACCATATTTAACAAGAGCATCTTGCAAACTTACTTAAAAAGTGATATGTTTCGATAGTAAGATGGGGATAAAATCATATGTCATCTCGCCTCTCTCTCAATATATATGGTGACCCTTTAGCGAGTTTTATGCAGCGTAAAAATAATATATCAAATGTATATGTGTGTGTGCATAATTCTATAAGAGACTATCAATTTAGCATTTAATCTTCCTATTAGACGAGCATATATGATATAACGCAACTGGTGAGATATTCATATCTCCAAAAGTAATACCTATTATTATTATCATCTGTTAATCAGATATCATCATATCACCATTATCTAATTATCTTCAAATGCAATCACGAAGTTTGCATACAGGCGGCATCTCTTGCTTATGTAAATTCTTTTGAACCATACTAACTATTTTTTTTACATTTTTTGAGTCATAATTGTCAAGAGAATTAGTTTCTAAATGCTGGAGGATCTCATCTATCTCCTCATAAGATATTCCAATTTCATCTTCCGCTGTTTGACCCTTCCACATCCTAGGACTACTTTTCTTTTTTAAAATCTGATAAGAGACTTGCAAAAACTTGCCTAATTCTCTAACTTCTGTTTTGTAAAGATCAGCCATTGGTTGGATGTCCGCTGCACCGTCTCCGTATTTTGTGTAGTATCCTAGCTTTAATTCGCTCTTATCGGAAGTACCTAAAACTAAAAGATTCCTTATTCCCGCATAGTAATATATTATACTCATCCTTAGTCTAGAGGCAAAATTTCCTTGTGCTCGTTTGTCTTTAGGAAGGTACTGCATTATATGGCTTTTTGTCTTACCTATTTCGATGATCCTATATTTTATCTTGAGGATCTTCGCAAGTTCTCTGGCATCATCTACGTCACTTTTAGGAGTGATTTTTGAATCTGGTAATATTAAACCGAATACTCCTAGAGGACCTAGTGCTCTTACTGCTAATGTGGCAGATACGGACGAATCCAAACCACCGCTGAGTCCTATTACAATTCCATATGCGTTACGTTTTTTTACTTCATTACTAATAAAATCTATAATAGTATCAGACACTTTCTGCAATTTCATAATATTTTGAAATATTTCGCATAATATATTTACTCTCCTCTCCTCCATAAAGATTTCTGTTGTATATTTTACACGATTGATTGTTTGTTCGATTATCTTATCCCTTCGTGCTCTATATCTTAATTCTGTTCTCTCTACAGAAATAATCTAAATCTGCCCCTTTATTCTCCTTCGGCTGTCTAGCAGCTATTAAATTCGATTTATCTCGCTTTCAGAATTTAAGTTTATAATTGTAACAATAGTACTATTTTCGATTATCTTGCGTATAGTTTAGACTTCCGTTAATTTACTTTCATCAAAAGATCTAGAATGTTCCCAACAAGATCTAAAATAATCTAGACACCATTCGTGGAATAAACCATTATCTATACTTGTGCATTTACTAAAAAACATCGAATTCATATCGATTTGTCCTTTTGAATCCTTAAACATCACAGTGGCTTGTTTTTCATTCAGAACAACTGCTACTTCTATACTATCGATCATCTTCCTTTCAACTAATCCTGTTTTTAATAGTTCATAGAATCCACTTCTTTTTAACAGGTCAGTTCGCTTCTTTGGAACTATCGCTTTTTGTGGGAGTATATATCTGAATTTGATGTGGCTTTCTTTTACTCGAGATACTACGGTTTCAATTAATTCTAAGGGTATCTGTGGCAACATTCCATAAATATACTCATTAGATTCAGTGTATAGCTGCTTCCAAGACTCAATAACAGCAACTAGTCCAGATATGTACTGACAATTGTTTAATGCCCCGATTCTTTGGATAAATTTTATCGATATCTCACCTAATGTGTGGTCAGAAAAGTATTCTTTATTCCTAGAAAGAAAGTAAAAGGTGGAGATTTGTTTAATGATAGTCGATCCGAAGGTTGTGAGCGAAAAAATACCTTCTGCACCTTTGTGAATTAACCCTGCAGCTACTAATCTGTTTATGTTTCTATGAACCTCCTGAATGGTCACATTTAGATCCTTTGCAAGGCTAGAAATTTTGGTATTCTGCACACTCAATTTAAACAATATAGATAATCTTTGAGAACTACCCAGCTCAATGAATGTTTGCTCTGTATTGGTAAATGACGATCTATGGTTTTTTACATGATTGACATTTTCGGAGCCCATATCTTGCCTATATTCTATAGAAGATTGATTACCTTTATCTAATCTTTTGTAATTTAGCAGTTTCTAACATTAATAAAGTTGATCGCGATGAAACAAGTCGAGAAGATTGACAAATAAACATGCTGCCTATAACGATGTCGGAATTGATCTAAAAAGAATTCGTAAATCTCAACAATCTATTGGTGAGTTAATTTCGTTGACTCATTCTTTTATAAGAAAAGGCAAGGTTCTTTCTGGATTTGGACATTACGCTGGGCTAATCGAAATAGATTCTAATGTTCTTGCTCTTCATTCAGATGGTGTGGGAACCAAAGTAATTATCGCTCAACTGATGGATTCTTTTGATACTGTTGGAATAGACTGTGTTGCAATGAACGTCAATGACATTATATG
>Ga0126306_10002375_pt1 | contig 10577 bp, 9 predicted proteins | sample Plot27_FD_92592 | JGI IMG/M metagenome (GOLD analysis project Ga0126306, IMG submission 92592) | Serpentine soil microbial communities from UC McLaughlin Reserve, CA, USA - Plot27 | ecosystem: Environmental > Terrestrial > Soil > Grasslands | place: USA: UC McLaughlin Reserve, Lake County... | reverse complement strand
CGCCAAAGTCGAGGACCTCCTGGCCGCCGGGATCGATGCCGTTGTGATAGCCGCGCCCGATGCTTTTCATCCGGCGCTGGCCGTTAAGGCGCTCGAGGCAGGACTTCACGTGCTTTGTGAGAAGCCGCTGGCTCTCACGGTGGAGGGATGCGACGAAATTGCCGCCGCGCGCGACCGTGCCGGCCGGATCGTGCAAATTGCCTACATGAAAAGGCATGACCCTGCTTACAAGCAGGCGCTCACCAATTTGCCGACACGCATCGAATCAGTGAAGCTTATTTCCATCGAGGTCAACGATCCCGATCACGATCCTTTCGTGGCACATCTGCCGATGACATGGCCGAGCGACTTGCCCATGGATCTTCGCGAAAAGGTGCGCAAGCTTACCTTCGAGCAGCTGTGTGAGGGGGCGGAAGCAGAGCTTGGCGAAAGTGCACTGCGCGCGGCTGGCAATGGCTTTCTTTCGGCGCTTGTGCATGATGTGGCGGTGGTCCGGGGCATGGTTGCTCATATGGGAGGAAAGCTTCCGGAGGCAGCGAGCCAGGGAGCGATCTTCGATGATGGCCGTGGCGTGCAGCTCGGCTTCGGCTTGCCTGGAGGCGGGCGGGTCACAATGACTCATCTCAACCTTTCCGGGGTGCCGGATTATACCGAGCGCATCTCGATCTATTGTGAGGACAGGATTATCGAGCTGGTGTTTCCTTCGCCCTATCTGCGCCATCTCCCAACGCAGCTGAAAGTTAAACGGGCCGGGAACGGCCATGCGCTCGTGACCACCGATCACCGGGCGAGCTATGAAGAGGCATTCCGAGAGCAGCTTCGCGCTTTTCATAGCGCGGCAATCGGCGAGGCACCGGTTGAGACCACGGTCGAAGAGGCTCGCAGCGACGTGGCATTGCTGACATCGGCACTGGTGAAGGCGATCGCATGAGAATTGGCGTTTATTCGGATTCGCTCCCAAAGCTCGGACGCCGGGACTTTTTCGCCTGGTGTGCGGAGCGTGGAATAAGAGATGTCGAACTTGGGCTCGGCGCCTGGGGCCCATGGCCGCGCCCGCATCTAGATGTCGAGGCGATCTCGCAGCCGGATGAACGCAAGCGCCTCAAGAACGAGCTTGCCGAATACGGCCTAAGCCTTTCCGCGGTGAACGCTGCGGGTAATATTCTTCATCCGGATCCGGGTAAGCGCGCCGACGCGCAGCGCCGGCTTGATGCCGCTATCACGCTTGCGAGCGAGTTTGGGGTTGACCGGGTCATCACCATGAGTGGCTGTCCGGCAGGGCCGGGCGGTGGATCGCTTGGCGTATTTCCTTGCTGGGCAACATCGTCCGACGACGAGAACATTTTCCGATGGCAAATGGAAAATGAAGTGGGACCGTTCTGGCAAGCGATCAGCCGGCGGCTGATCAGAGAGGCACCGGGTCTGATGGTGTGTCTGGAGCTTCATCCGGGCGTAGCTGTATTCAGCAGCAAGGGCTTCGACGCGCTCGCACGATATACGGAGGAAAACATCGGCATTAATTTCGATCCCAGTCATTTTTGGTGGCAGGGGATCGATCCCGTCGAGGTGGTCAAGGCGCTCGGCAAGCGCATCGGCCATGTCCATGGCAAGGACACGCTGCTTTATCCCGATCGAATCCGGCGCGATGGGATTTTGCATTTCGCACCGCCGGGGGATCCGGGGGCAGCTCCGTGGCACTTCGCGGCAGTCGGCGATGGACATGATGAGAGCACATGGAGAGCGCTGATCCAGGCGGTCGCCGGGGCGGGCTATGACGGGGTGATTTCCATCGAGAACGAAGATCCCCGCTACGACGGGGAGACAGCTACGCAGCGATCATTTTATTTTCTCGATCGGCTGCTTGAAGGAGAGCGAACCGGCAGATGACGACTCTCGTCGAGATCGCCAAGCGAGCAGGCGTGTCGAAATCGACGGCTTCGAATGTGGTGCGCGGCCATTGCGTCGTGGCGGAGGCGACGCGGCGGCGCGTCGAACAAGCCATCGCCGAGCTGCACTACCATCCCAATGCCATTGCCAGGTCGCTAAAGAGCCGGACGAGCTCGGTGCTCGGTATCGTGGTGCCGGACCTTGCCAACCCTTTCTATGCAGGGCTGGTGGTGAGCGTCGAGCGCGCGGCCAATGAGTTGAAATTCGCGGTGCTGGCTCTTAATACGGAGTGCCTGGCCGCAAGCGAGGACGATGCGGGGCGGGTGTTCATCGAACGGCGGGTTGAAGGGGTGATCATCGGCGGAATTTCGGTAGGATCACCTTTGCCCAAAAAGCTACTCGACCACGACATAAGAGTTGTCCTGGCCTCTCTCGGCGAACCGGATGACGAACGGCTCGGTGTCGTCGATCACGACGACGCCGCTTCTATGGAGGCCGCGGTCGATCATCTCCACGCGCTCGGCCACCGCCGGTTCACCTTTGCGGCGCAAGACCTCAGTGAGCAGTCGGGCGAAAGGCGAAAGCTCGGCTTCGAACAAGCACTGGGGAGACGGAAGCTCGCACCGGTCGAGTTCGGCGCAGCCACCGCGATCATCGCGCATAATGACCTCCATGCCATCGCCGTGATCGATCAGCTGGAGCAGAGCGGGCTCAGGGTGCCGCAGGACGTGTCGGTGATCGGGCACGACGACATTCCCATCGCCTCTCATTCTCGAATCCGGCTCACCACGATCCGGTCGGATGCGGTCCAAATGGGCAAACGCGCCGTCGATCTGCTGGTCGGCGCCGCTCGCGAAGGCAGATATGTCGGCCAGCGCGAGCTGCAGGAAAGTCCGCTGATCATCCGCTCGACGACGGGGAGAGTCGGGCCATGAGCTCGGTGCGCTATGAGGCGGTGGAAAAGCGCTTCGAGCCGGTTATTGCGTTGAAATCGCTCGATCTCGCCATTCCCGATCACAGCTTCCTCGCCCTGCTCGGTCCGTCGGGATGTGGAAAGACGACGGCGCTTCGAATTCTCGCGGGCCTCGACGTGCCGACCGCCGGCCGTGTGCTGATCGGCGAGCGCGACGTCACGCGCCTGCAGCCCCGCGACCGCGACGTCGCGATGGTGTTCCAAAGCTATGCCCTTTACCCCCACATGACGATTGCGGACAATATTGGCTATCCGCTCCTGATACGCCGAACTCCGCCCAAGCAGCGGGCTGCGAAAGTATCCGAAGTCGCTCAAGCGCTGGAGATCGCTCATCTTCTCGACCGCTATCCCCGGCAGCTGTCGGGTGGACAGCGGCAACGGGTAGCGCTCGCCCGGGCGATCGTGCGAGATCCGGCGGCATTTCTGATGGATGAGCCGCTGTCGAATCTCGATGCCAGGCTGCGCTTGGCGATGCGCGGCGAAATCAAGCGTCTCTGCCATCGGCTGGGGGCAACGACGCTTTATGTCACCCATGATCAGGCTGAAGCTCTCACCATGGCCGATCTTATTGCGGTGATGAGCCATGGCGAGCTGCAGCAGGTGGCGCCACCTGAAGAGATCTATGAGCGTCCGTTCAACCGCTTCGTTGCCACCTTCGTCGGCAGCCCGCCCATGAACCTGTTGGCGGCCCGCTGCGACGGCGAGGGGCTGCAAATTGGCGGGGCCAGGGTGCCGCTCGGCGCTCAGCGGCTACGGAGCTGCCTTGCCGGCAAGATCACGGAGATCGGCATCCGCCCTGAAAACCTTATGCTGGTCGCACCCGATCAGCCGTGCGCGATGGCAGGTGAAGTTTATGTGGTGGAGCCCATGGGCAACGAGACGCTGATCGATGTGCGCATTGGCGACGAACGGGTAACGGTAAGGGCAGGGCGTGGCTTCCGGGCACGGATCGGCACGCCGGTGGGCGTGAGCTTTGACCCTGTGGATGCGAGCTTCTTCGATCAATCAGGTTTGGCAGTGGTGCACCGTGCACCGAACAAGGGAGGAAACGATGACACATAGCAAGGTTTTCGCACTCAACCGACGGAGACTGCTGCAGGCAGCAGCGGGACTGGCCGTGGGATCGTTAGTTTCGGCGGAAGCAGGAACCGCATCGGCGCAGGATGGCGGCAAGGTGATCATCGGCGCCTTTGCCGATGGCGGTCTGACGCCCTTCAAAGACAAGATCATCCCCTTGGCGAAAGCCGAGGGTAATTTCGACGTTACCTTCCTCGAGGACGAGTATGGCGTGACGCTCGAGAAATGGTTCGCCGATGCACAGAACGCCGCCGGACAGTATGACATGTATCTGCTCGACGATCCGTGGGTGCCGCAATTCGGGGCAGCCGACGTGCTCGAGGATCTCGGCACCGGCGGCATAGATGCAGCGGATACCGACTGGATACAGTCGATGATCGAGATGGGTTACTGGCCGCCGCGGCAGGGACCCAGGGTGAAAGGCTTCGAGAGCGCAGAGCCGAAGCTGATCGCGCTGCCGTTCGTCGGCGATCTGCAGACACTGACCTATCGCAACGATGTTTATACAGGGGGCGCGCCAAAGACCTGGGATGAACTCATCGAGAAGGGCAAGGCCGGCGTTGCAGCCGGTACGATTAAATACCCGATCGTGTTCCGGGGGGTGGCGGGCAATCCCATCGTCACAAGCTGGTATCCGGTGTTCCTCTCGTTTGGCGGCCAGTTTTTCGACGACAAGTGGAACGTCACCTTCAATTCCGACGCGGGCAAGGCCGCGGCCGACTTCTTCGTTGGACCGATGAAGCAAAATGCGCCCGAAGGCGTGGTCGAGTTCGATTCCGACCAGGAAGGTGCGGCGATACTCGGCGGCGAAGCCGGTGCGATCATCCAGTACTCGGGGAACGCGCTGAAGGCGGACGATCCAAACCAGTCGAAGGTTGTCGGCAAGCTCGACTTCGGTGTCGTGCCGCAGAAGGAGAAGGCAATTGCTCAGATGGGCATTTTCATTGCCGGCGTGCCGAAATCGGCGCCCAACAAGGCCAATGCAATTGCGTTCCTCAAATGGTATTCGAGCCCGGCGACTCAGGCGAAGCTTGCCGAAGCCGGCTCGATACCGGTGAAGCGTACCGCTTTCGGAGTACCCAAGCCCGGCAACCGGCTGATCCCGGTCGCTCTGCAGCAGCTCGACGCAGGGGCACTGCCGCGGCCGCGCACGCCGGACTGGGCCAAAGTCGAAGAATTGCTCGGCATTCAGCTCAACAAGGCGTTGCAGGCTGGTACCGGCGGCGGTGCAGCGCTTGATACAGCCGCGCAGCAGGTAACGGATTATCTGAAACAGGCCGGCTATTACGGATGAAACAAACGGCGTCCTTAGGGGGGCAAAGGCGCGTAAGAGGGGCAGGGCTCGACATAGCCCTGCCTTACCTGCTTCTTGCGCCAAGCGTGCTGACGGTTCTGGTAGTCCTCGTTTACCCGCTGTGGGACGGCCTTAGGACAAGCACGAAGTTTTATCGCTATGGAAAGCCCCTGCGCGAGGTCGGCCTCGACAACTATTTTCGCCTGTGGTCGGACGACCAGTTCCGCAACTCGCTCGCCGTGACGGTCAGCTTCGTTGGAGCGGCCGTGGCCATCGAGACTGTGCTCGGGCTGGCGCTGGCGCTGTTCTGTCAGCGTGAATTCCGCGGCATCCGGCTGCTGCGGACGGTGCTGATCGTGCCGATGGTGATCACGCCCGTTGTGGTGGCAATCGTGTTCCGGCTGATCTATGCAAGCGACGCTGGCATGCTGACCGCGCTTTCGGAACTTGCCGGGGGTGGACCGGTGCAAATACTCGGCGACCCCAGGAAAGCCTTTCTGGGGCTCGTAGCCCTCGATGTCTGGGAATGGACACCGCTCATGTTTCTCATTCTTTTGGCCGGCCTGCAGTCATTGCCTGGCGAACCGCTGGAGGCGGCGCGGGTGGATGGGGCAGGGCGAGGGCGAATTCTCTTCGATCACACGCTTCCGATGCTCGCCCCGGTGCTGGCCATCGCCATCGTGCTCAGGACCATCGATGCTTTCGGCACCTTCGATCAGGTCTTCGTGCTCACTCGCGGCGGCCCGGGAGAGGCGACTCGGCTCTTGTCGGTGCTGGGCTATGAAATGGCTTTCAAATTCCAGCAGACCGGTTATGCAGCCGCGCTGTTCGCGACGATGGGATTGCTCATTTTAGCACTGACGCTCCTGGCGGTGCGGCTGCTGAGGAGGGCGGACACGAGGTGAGACGCGCTTTCACAGCAATTGTAACCTCGCTGCTGCTGGCAGTGGTGCTGCTGCCGATCTATTGGATGGTCGCGGCCTCGCTGAAAACGAACAAGGAAATCACCCAGGACGCGACGCTCTATCCACATGCGCCGACATTTGGCAACTACATCCGGCTGCTGTCGCAGAAGCAATTCGACGCCTACCTAATGAACTCGCTGGTGGTGACAGCTGCATCTGTCGTACTTTCCCTGATCCTTGGATCACTTGCGGCTTATGTTATCGCAAGGTTCCGTCTGAGATTCCGCCTAGAGCGGGTGGTGGGACTGTCGTTGCTCACGCTCCGCATCGTGCCGGCGGTTGTCATAATGATTCCGGTCTATCTGCTGATGCTGCAGCTCGATCTGCTGGACAGCTGGCTCGGGTTGATCATCACTTATACGGCACTGAATCTCACCTTCTGTGTCTGGATGATGGAGAGCTTCTTTCGCGAGATTCCGGTGGACCTCGAAGAAGCGGCTATGGTCGACGGCGATTCCCGGCTCACCGCTTTTCGCCGCATCACGCTTCCGCTTGCCGCGCCGGGGCTGGTGGCAACGGCCATCTTCGCCGTCATCGTGACGTTCAACGAGTTTTTGTTTGCGCTCGTTCTTACCGCCACTCCCAACGCAATGACGATGCCCCGAGGAACTGCCACCCTCATCGGCAGAATTGATACGGACTGGGCCTCGATGGCGGCCGCTGGAGTGATGGGAGCTCTGCCCATCGTTGTTTTCGCTCTGATGGTGCAGCGCCACTTGGTGCGGGGTCTGACACTTGGCGCGGTTAAGTAGCGTTTGCGATTTTCTCCAGCACGAAGGCCATACCATCCCACAGCTTGAAAGGGCGATCGCCATACTGGACGACATTGAGGCCGTTGGCCTCCGCAAGGCGAATCAGCCCCGCTCGATCGGCATCGGGCTCGCTCCCGTAAGAAAAGTTTAGCACCACAACGGCGCCGCCAGGCGCCAGAACGCGGGCAGTTTCGGTCAGGGTCATGTTCACGATCTCAGGGCCGGCTTCCCAGATATAGGGAAATACGTCCGCCGCCAGCACAATATCGAAACTCTCATCAGCGAAGGCGGTAAGATCATGCGCAGGCCCTTTTGCGATCTCCACATGGCCAAAACGCCGGCAACGCTGCTCTGCGTGTTGCACCATCGCATGAGAAATATCGATGCCCACGGCACTTCCGACTAGGGGCGCTAAGGCCTCGATCAGACGGCCGATGCCACATCCCAGTTCCAGCAGCTTCCTCTGCGGTCCGAGCACCCCGAGGCGCTCGAGATAGGAGACAACCTCGTAGGTCGCGGCGTTTAGAAGCTCCGGATTGCCGAGTGAGTAGAGCGCCACGCTGGCCTCGGGTGAGGTCCTCGCCGCCTCGTCGTAAGCCGCCGACCAATAGTCCAGCGCGTGACCAGCCGAGTGATGCCGCGATCCGTGCCAGGTTCCAATTGCTCGCACCGTCTCCCATGCCTGGGGATTTTGCAACCACAGCTTCGCAACCTCCTGCAAGCGTTCGATCGCGGGCCGGCCCCCCTGCGCCGCACTCCGCAGCGCGAGATCTATCGCCTGGCCGGCATCCCGTGAATGTGATGCGCGCAAGAGCAGATGCATGAGCGCGACATTCGCAGGTGCTGCTCTCTCAACCGACCGGAGCAATTCATTCGCAAGCACCGCCGCTGAATTGCTCATGGCTGTCTTCTGAGTTCCAGCCGCGCATTCCAGCGGTCGCTTGCACCCCACTCGTATTTGTAAGCTTCACGGCCGCGCAGGAAATGAAACTCTGAGGCACCCTCGTGGAGAGCCTCCTCGATTGCATGGCCGATCAGCACCGTGCCCGGGCTGTGATAGGCGAATGCCGGATCGAAACCGCCCAGATAGGCATAAGCGCGCTCGCGCCAGTAAAAACCATAATACGCCCCCGTCAGTTTCCCGCCGATGTAAAGCCCATAGAGCCTGAGCAGGTCCGCATCGAGCATTGCCGGGAGAGCCATCTCGTGAAATTGCTGCACCCTCTCGTCTGCCAGCACTCCGGTTTCTCCGCGATTGGTCCAGCGCGCGGCATGCAGCCGGAACAGCTCCCCGAGAAAACCGCACGCCGCATCCCTCTTCGGCGCGATGATGACGCCTTCATGGCGTTCGACCCGATGCCTCGCCATTCGCAATTTGCGCAGCTTATGTCGCGGTATCTGAGCTTCGAACGAGGGGCCGAGCGGCAGCACAGGACAGGCGCTCTGAGGATATCGCGCCCTGAGCCACTCGCTTAGCCCCCAAATTCGGAGCGCGGCTGAGTCATGGCGCAGTTCCTCGCAGCAGAGCGTGCCGCCGTACGGCGGCTGGAGCAAATGCCTTAGTAAAAGCGCGCCCGTTGTACTTTCGTGCGCCGGATCGACCAGCACATCATGATGATCGCTGAGCGATAATCCCAGAGGCAGCAGGCGACTGCAACCTGGGCTATCTTCCGCGTAGAATGGCGCAAGGCCGACCAGCTTTCCTTGAAAATGCACGGCGACGCAACGCAATGGCCCGGGCCGGAAGCACGCGTACCATGCGATCAGCCAGGCCGGCGATTGGAAAGGCGTCGCAGTAGGGATGCGTCGCCACAGCTTCCACCATTCCTGCGCGAGTTCACGCAAGCCTGACAAATCGCCGATGCGCTCGACCGTAAGGCCAGGGCCCGTAGCCTTCGCTTCATGTCTCGACATGGTCATGGCCGCGTTGCGTCAGATACTCATAATGGGCGAAATAGTCTCGGATCATCCGCCGATCTGAGAAACGCTCCCTCGCCGCATCCCGGCATAGCAGCGGGTCGATACCGCCGCAGTCGTGGATGGCGCTGGCCATCGCCTCAACGCTGTCCACCAGGAATCCGGTCCGGCCCGGCTCGATGACCTGAGTCAAAGCTCCATTCGGAAATGCAATGACGGGCGTGCCGCATGCATGCGCCTCGCGCGCGACCAGTGAGCTCGTCTCCGCGACCACCGAGGGAACCAGGAGGCAGCGGGCCGCGGTCAGCAGCCGGCGCTTGCGCGCAAACGGGATCGGACCGATCAGGCGGCGCTGATGATCGAGCCGCGGCCGGACCTCCTCGTCGAAATAGCGCAGATGCGCCCCATACGCAAAAACTTGTCCGGCTATCAGCAGCGGAATATCCGCTTTTTTTGCCGCTTCTATCGCAAGGTGCACGCCCTTCTCGGCGCAGATGCGGCTCAGCATGAGCGCGAAGTGACGCTTGCGAAGTCTGGTTGAAAGCCGTTCGATCGGAACGCCGTTCTCTATCGGCGGCAAAACATGCTGCCCTGCAAGCCGCTGCACAGTGGATACGCCGTTCAGCCAGGTGCGCGGACGGCGCGGCGCGAGGGCTTCCGCCGCATACCATTCGACCGGCAGATGAAGCGTTGCCAACAGCGGGGCACCGGGGCGGGGCAGGTAGCGATTGTAGTCGATGCCGTGACAGTGAATGACGTCGATGTTGCGAATCGACTGAATGTGGTCGATCTCGGCGCGATAACGTGCCCAGATCTCCGCGCACTCAAATTCGGAAATTACGCCCTCAAGCCGGGGCATCGCGATCAGTTCGCCGGCTATCTGAGAGCCTTCTTGGGCGATGACGATGGAGTGCTGGCCTGCCGCAACTAGGGCGCGGTCAAGTGCACTCAGGATCTGCTCGGCGCCACCGACGCTGTCGGGAGAAACGATGGCGAAGGGAAACGCAACGCTGAGCACGGACAGCTTCATTGGGGTCGACGATCAAATCATTGTTTGGTCCGCAAGCCCGAGCTTCGCGCGCGCTCCGCTCGCAAGGTCCAGCCACGTTCGGGCGTTCATGCCCCAGTCATAGCGCTCGTAAAGCAGCGAACCGCCATTTGGCAGGCGCTGGAAGTCGTAATCTGGCGCGATCCGAAAGCACTCACGATCTAGCCGGAAGCGCCCGAGCAGGGCGCGTTGCGACACATGCGCCGCGATCATCTGGGTCTTGACCCGTTGTTCGTCGCGGCAGAGGTCGATGCAGACTTCAGCCGCGCCGTCGACAGGCGCGAAATCTTGCAGCGCCCACTCGGTTCCAGAGGCGCGGTAGAACGGCATTTCGACAATGTCCGGCCCGCTCCCGGTACGCCTGATCCGAGCACAAGCCGCGTGCACGGCAAACGAAACGGCATCATGATCCGGATGGCCGCCCTCGAAGGCATGGGTAAGCACGACAGGAACATGCGGCAACAGCGTTTCTAGACGCTGCACCAGAGTTTCGAGTAAAAAGGCAGCGCCCTGATCGGGAACGCCAAAGTCCAACATCCGCGCTGGAGGCACGCCGGCGACCGCCAAGGCGGACGTAACTTCTGCGCTTCGTGCGGCCGCATAGGTCTCCCGACTTGGGAATCCAAGACGATAGGCATCGGCCATGCTGTGGGGCGCGCCGTCG
>Ga0126306_10002374_pt1 | contig 10578 bp, 10 predicted proteins | sample Plot27_FD_92592 | JGI IMG/M metagenome (GOLD analysis project Ga0126306, IMG submission 92592) | Serpentine soil microbial communities from UC McLaughlin Reserve, CA, USA - Plot27 | ecosystem: Environmental > Terrestrial > Soil > Grasslands | place: USA: UC McLaughlin Reserve, Lake County... | reverse complement strand
GTCCTCGTAGGAGGCCTGGTTGCAGTGGATCACCACCTCGTCGCCGGGCTTCCACTTGGTGACTCCCTCCCCGACCTTCCAGACGATCCCTGAGGCGTCCGAGCCACCGATGTGATGGCCCCACTGCTCGTGGTCGCCGTAGCCGAAGACCGACACGGGCTTGCCGAGCGCCGCCCAGACATTGTTGAAGTTGACGCCGGCGGCCATCACGCGGACGATCACCTCGAAGGCGCCTGGCTCGGGGACCTCGATCTCCTCGACCTGGAAGGCGTCCTTGGGCTCACCCTCGCGCTCTGGGCGGATCACCCAGGCGGCCATCTTCTCGGGCAGCGCGCCCGGTTCGACATCGAGCTTCGATACGTCGGCGATCTCTACGGCCATGTGACTCCCGTTTGTGCGAGGGCGCGCCGTTAGGCGCGACCCGTTTGTGCTGGTGGACGGCTGGATCGTATTCAACCCACCCCCGTCAGGTTCTCGTCCGGGACCGCGACTACGTTCAAGAGTCCATGGAAGCGTCCGAGAGACAACTGCCGATTGAGCCGGGAGATTCCGGCTCAGTCCGCGTGGTCGAGGACCGGATCGTGATCGAGGCCCTGACGATCACCGACCAGGAGACCGCTCGCGTCGTTCGCGAGCGAGCGGAGTCCGGCGAGGAACCGGCGCGCTCGGTGCGGCGCGCGATCGAGATCGGCACCCGGGTGCTCGATCGCGAGGACACCGCGATCGAGGTCGATTACGTTCGCCGCGAGTTCGAGCGGCTCACCCGGGCAGCGAACGAGACCATCGAGGAGCGCAATCGCGAGGCGGTGGAGCGGATCGAGGAAGGCTTGCGGCGTGCGCTCGGCGGCGAGGAGGGCCCCGGCGCACTCGGTCAGGCGCTCGAGTCGCATAGTGAGGAGCTCTCGGAGCGGATCGCGGCCACCTTCGGTGAGGATCGCGAGGGCGCGGTGCAGGCACAAATCAAGCGCATGCTGGAGGAGCGCGACGAACAGTTCCTCGACCGCCTCTCGGCCGAGGACGCCAATAATCCACTGGCGCCGATTTTGGCCAACCTCCGCAACTGGACCAAGGAGCGCAGGGAGGATCAGGACAGCCGCGATCGCAAGCTCGAGGAGAAGCTCGACGAGCTGCTCAACCGAGCTTCGGAGCTGGCCGGGCTCGACCAGGGCCGCGAGGCACTGGAGGAGGCCGAGGAGGCGGGAACCCGCAAGGGGCGCAGCTTCGAGGAGCGCGTCGATCAGGCGCTGGAGCGCGTCGCCTCCACCAGGGGCGACGCCTCATCTCACACGGGCGGTGAGGGCGCCGAGGGCGGGGGCAAGAAGGGGGACACGCTGATCGAGCTGGGTGCAGCCTGTGGTCCTTCCGCGGGCCGGATCGTCTTCGAGGCCAAGGACGCGCAGCTCTCCAAGAACGTCGCATGGAAGGAGCTCAACGAGGCGATGGCGGCACGCGCCGCCTCATTCGCGGTCCTGGTCGTCGCCGGCGAGGACCGCGTGCCCGCCGGGCGGGAAACGCTCGTCGAGTACGAGGGGAACAAGCTGATCGTCGCGGTCGATCGCGACGAACCCGATGGTCTCGCCCTGGAGGTCGCGTACCGGCTGGCGGCGGCGCGGGTCGCCATGGCCCGCGAGCAGGACATGACCCTCGACGCCGCCGAGGTGCGGATTGCGGCGGAGGAGGCGGTCTCCTGTCTGAAGGCAGCGCAATCGATCCGCTCGACGCTGACCGGCATCAAGACGAGCTCGGACAAGGCGCGCGCCATGCTCGACGAGATGGTGGAGTCCGTCCGGGCGCGGCTCGAGCGGGTCGAGTCGCTGATCGAGGTCGCGGAAGAGGACAAATGACCAGGCGAGACTTGCGTCCAGGGGCTCGGCAAACCGTCAGGGATCCCTTGGACGCCGACGAAATAAGCCGCAGAGAGACCATGGAAGCGTCCGAAGACACCGCGCTGCCGCAGCCTGTGGGCGGCCCCGCCCTCCATCGCGTCGACCCGAATCGGGTCGCGAAGAACCTGTCCTCCGGGGCCGAAGCGGCTGGCTACGCCCGGCTCAACCTGATGGTCAACACGATCTTCGACCGGCTCACAGCGCTCGACCGCGCGGGTGGGCGCTAGGGCCTAAGGGAGCAGCAGGTCGTTCTGCCCGGATGCGCGCTCCGGCCCCACGGTGAAGCTGAAGGGCCGCACGGCGACTCCGCTGACGCTCGCCTCGTAGCTGCCGGTCTGCATGTCGACCTTGATCGTGTCCGTGCCGGCGGGCGGGATCTCCATGCTGTCGGCATCGACCGGACCGTGGATGGCGAGCGTCCCGGGCTTCATCGTGAGGTTCGCGATCGTGAAGTTGACGAGGCCGGCGCCGAACTCCCTGGGCGAGACCCCTACGCCGTCCTTGGCGATCTTCACCGAGACCTCGGCCGGGATCGGCGGCCGCGGATCGTTCTTGAAGTCGTCGCTGCCGCATCCGGCCACCGCCAGCGCCGTGACGAGGGCGACGGCGAATACCAGCACTCTGCCCCTCTCCCGCAGCATGCGGGGAGAATCTAGCCGAACGGAGCGGCGCGCAGCGGCAGTTGGGCATCAGGCGATGAAGGGCAGCTCGGCCACCTCGGCGGTGGCGCGCCCGTCGCCCACAGCGAGCCGGTCGCCGTTCTGGGCCTCCCGTCTGACGATCGCCAAGGCGATTGGACCGAGCGCGGGGGAGAGGCAGGCGGTCCCGATCGTGCCGACCTCCCGCTCGCCGAGCAGCAGCGCAGCGCCGTGATCCGCGGGTTCGCTCAACCGCAGGCCGCGCAGGGTTCGGTTCGGCTTGCCGCGGTAATGCAACCGCGCCACCGGCTCCTGGCCGATGTAGCAGCCCTTGTCGAAGTTCACGGCGCGCTCTGTGATCCCGGCCTCTGCGGGCATCGACTCGGGGCCCATGTCCAGTCCGAGCCGCGGCCGGCCGGACTCGACGCGGATGATTTCGGCCGCGGGCTGGCTCACCTCGGCGGCGCCGGCCACCCGCAGAAGCTCGGCGAGGCTCGCCGCCTGCTCCACCCTGGTGAGCAGGTCGAGTCCGACGTCGGTGGCGACCGCAAGCACCTCGACCCCATCCCATTCCCGGAAACGCTGGGCGTGTTCGGGACCGAGGCCCTCGAAGCCGGCGAGCTCCCCGGCGCGGGGGCCGATCAGCGAGGAGATCGCCCAGCGCGCGCTCGCGTCCTCGATCTCGACCTCGCGGCCGATTGAGTAGGTACGCAGGTGCTTGAGCACGGCCGGTGCGGGGTCGGGCTCGAGGTCGAGCCATATCTCACCGTTGTCGAGGCGTAGGACCCGCATGTCCGACTGGAGGTGCCCCTTGCGGTCGAGCAGCGCCGCGTAGCAGCCGTGCTGTGGCTCGAGTGCCTCGACGTCGTTGGTGAGCTGTCCCTGCAGGTACTCGGTGGCGTCGCCGCCCCTGACGAGCAGGGCGGCGCGGTCCCGGCGCAGGAATCCCGCCTCCTCGCGCAGGGCCCGGTATTGCCCGTCCAGCTCCACCGGGGTTGTCGCCGCCTCAGCCACGAGGCGATTGTAGGTAGCGGCGCTGACCGGCCAGGCCAGCATGGCCGCCGAAATTGTTAGGTATGGCTAAATCTAGGTTTCGGGTGTGCTTCAATTCCTGCGATGGCCAAGATCAATCGTCGAAAGCTTCTGATCGGCGGCGCGGCCGCCGGAGCGAGCATGCCCCTGCTCCATCAGTTCGTCCCCCACCATGGGCTGCACGAGGCGCTCGAAGGCGCTCGCGCCGCCGAACACGGATCCGGGCACGGCACGGGCGGGTCCTCCGCGCTCCACGGTGGCGGCGCGGCGGGCCCGACGTTCCGGCCGGGGAAAACTGTCGATCACGCCGCCAACGGCTTCCACCCGACCGAGATGCTGCGGGACTTCGACTGGGGAAAGACGCGCCGGCTGGCGAGCGGCCGGGTCCTTCGCGAATGGACCCTGTTGGCCGGCGACAAGGAGATCGAGGTCGCGCCCGGCGTCCACTATCCGGCCTGGGCTTACAACGGCCGCGTTCCGGGTCCCACCCTCCGCGCTCGCGAGGGGGACCTGCTGCGGGTCCGCTTCGTCAACGGCTCCGAGCACCCGCACACGATTCACTTCCACGGACTCCATCCGGCCGAGATGGACGGCGTCCCGGGCGTGGGTGCGGGTCTGATCGACCGCGGCGGGGAGACGACCTACGAGTTCATCGCCGAGCCCTTCGGCCTTCACCTCTACCACTGCCACGCCGGTCCACTTGCCGAGCACATCGCGCGCGGGCTCTACGGCGCCTTCGTGGTGGACCCGAAGCAGGGCCGCCCGGACGCCGACGAGCTCGTGATGGTGATGAACGGCTTCAACACGAACTTCGACGCCGAGGGGAACCAGACCTACGCCGTCAACACGGTCGCCTTCCACTACGTCAACGAGCCGGTTGCCGTCGAGCGCCGCTCGCCGGTCCGGATCTACCTGGCGAACCTGCTCGAGTTCGACCCCCTCAACTCATTCCACATCCATGCCAACTTCTTCGACTACTACCCGACCGGGACGCGGCTCGAGCCGAGCGAGTTCACGGACACGATCGTCCAGGCTCAGGCGCAGCGCGGGATCCTCGAGCTCGAATTCCCCTATGTGGGCGACTACATGTTCCACGCCCACAAGACCGAGTTCGCGGAGCTCGGCTGGATGGGGTTCTTCCGGGTCGGGGGTGACCGGGAACGCCAGCGCCAGCCGGCGGCCTTCCATGATCCCGTTCGGGACGAGGGGGAGAGCGCCTGATGGAGGCGCGCACGGAGGCCGCTCCGGCAATCGCTCGCGCCCCGACGTGGGTGCTGGTCGCAGTGCCGCTCGCGCTGATCGCCGCTGCGATCGGGTTGATCGCCGCGCTCGGCGGCCCGGGTCTGGACGAGCGCCGGGGGCCGCCCGTGGAGGAACTGGCGGTCGAGCGCACCGTGCTGCGGCCCGGCGAGATCCAGTTGAGCGTGCGCAACACGGGTCCGGACGCGGTCGAGGTCGCACAGGTCGCGGTGAACGACGCGTACGTCGCCTTCGCGGCAGACCCCGACGGCGACGTCGGTCGTCTCAGTGAGCAGAAGCTGACGCTCGAGTACCCGTGGCAGGAGGGCGGTGCCTACACGATCAGCATGCTGACCTCGACCGGCGCGACGATCGAGCACATCATCGATGTTGCGGTCGAGACACCGGATACCGGGATTGGCTTCTACGGCCTCATGACCCTGCTCGGGACCTACGTCGGGGTGATCCCGGTGATCCTCGGCATGCTGTTCATGCCGGCGCTGCGACGCGTCTCGGAGGACTGGGTGCGGTTGTTCATGGCCGTCACCGTGGGCTTGCTGGGGTTCCTGGTGATCGACGGATCTCTCGAGGGCCTCGAGATCGGCGGTGAGGCGAGCGGCGCCTTCGGCGGGCCGGAGCTGCTCTTCCTCGGCGCGGCCCTCGCCTACCTGGCGCTGACCGCAGTCGATCGGCGGCTCAAGCGCGGAGTCGAGCGCAGACGCGCGAAGGGTGAGGGCGCGTATCGCCTCTCGCTCATGGTCGCGATCGGGATCGGACTCCACAACCTGGGAGAGGGACTTGCGATCGGCTCGGCGTACGCGGTGGGCTCGGTCGCCCTCGGCGCCTTCTTCGTGATCGGCTTCGCCCTGCACAACACCACCGAGGGGTTCGCGATCGTGGCGCCGCTCGCTCGGGCGGGGCGGCCGGGCTTCATCCGGCTGCTGGCGCTCGGGCTGATCGCCGGCGCGCCCGCGATCTTGGGCGCGGTGATCGGCGCCGGCGCCTACAACCAGGAGCTCGCGACCTTCCTGATCGGCGTCGGCGTGGGCGCGATCGTCCAGGTGATCGGACAGCTCCTGCCCTCGATCAGGGACCGCGAGGGCCAGGCGCTTCATCCGCTCAGCATCGCGGGCCTGATCGCCGGCGGGGCGATCCTGTACGCGACGAGCCTGCTGGTGAGCGTCTGATGGGCCGCGCGGAAAGCGCCACGGCGCGCACCCGAAGGGACGCGCACCACGCTCATCCCGACCGTCGCACGAACGAGGGCGCGGAGAACTACGCGAAGGCGATCTACCACCTGCAGGGACGCGGCGACCAGTCAGTCCACACCAACGCCGTCGCCGAGCGCCTCGGCGTGGCGCCCGGGTCGGCGTCGGCGATGCTGAAGCGCCTGGCGGAGGAGGGGCTGGTCGACTACGAGCCCTACCACGGCGCCCGCCTCACGCGGAAGGGCGAGCGGGTCGCGCTGGAGACGATTCGGCACCACCGGCTGATCGAGCTCTTCCTGGCGGAGGTGCTGGGCATGCCGTGGGACCGCGTGCACGCCGAAGCGGAGGTGCTCGAGCACCACATCTCCGAGGAGCTCGAGGAGCTGATCGCGGCGAAGCTCGGCGAGCCGGCGCGCGATCCGCACGGCGATCCGATTCCGGATCGCGATCTGGCGATCACGGCCGATGACTCGGTCCCCCTGGCCGAGCTCGAGGCCGGCGAGACGGGCGTGTTCGCCCGGGTCTCCGACAGCGACGCCTCGATGCTGCGCTACCTGGCCGAACGGGAGATTCGGCCGGGCGATCGCCTGGAGGTCCAGGGCCGCGAGCCATTCGGGGGCCCGTTGATGGTCGAGGCCGCGGGCCGTACCTATCCGCTCGGCCCCGAGCTCGCCGAGAGCATGCGTGTCCGCCGGGCGACCGGCGATGAATAAGCCCGATCTCAGGGTCACCGAGGAGGACGTCGGGCTCGTCGAGCCGGTCCCGGGCCGATCGTCTGGCGCTACGGCGGCGGACGGGACGGTCGAGTCGGCACTTCCGGGCGAGGCCGCCGTCGCTCGCGCCGCTCGGGCCTCGCTCGAGGGGCGCAGGCGCGGCGTGCCGAAGATCTGGCCCTTCCTGGGCCCGGCCTTCATCGCCGCCGTCGCCTACATCGACCCGGGTAACTTCGCCACCAACATCACCGGCGGCGCCAAGTTCGGCTACCTGCTGCTCTGGGTCGTGCTCGCGGCGAACCTGATCGCGATGGTCGTCCAGACACAGTCGGCCAAACTCGGCATCGCGACTGGGAAGAACCTGCCCGAGGCCTGCCGCACGCTCTTCTCGCGCCGGACCTCGATCGGGCTCTGGATTCAGGCCGAGATCGTGGCGATGTCGACCGACATCGCGGAGGTGGTGGGCGCCGCCCTGGCGCTCAACCTCCTCTTCGGGATGCCGCTCTTCCCGGCGGGTCTGGTCGCGGGCGCGATCGCCTTCGCGATCCTGGCGCTGCAGCAGCGCGGCTTCCGTCGCCTGGAGGCCGTGATCGCGGGCATGGTCGGGGTCGTCGTCGTTGGTTTCGCGTTCGAGATCGTCAGCGTGAAGCCCGACGGGGGCGAGACGCTCAAGCATCTGGTCGTGCCCGGATTCGGGGGCACGGAGAGCGTGTTGCTCGCCACCGGAATCATCGGCGCGACCGTCATGCCCCACGTCATCTACCTGCACTCGGCGCTCACCCAGCGCCGAGTGGTGGGCCGCAACGAGCGCGAGAAGCGGCAGATCCTCCGGTTCGAGCGCATCGACGTGGTCATCGCGATGGCGCTCGCCGGCGTCGTGAACATCTCGATGATGGCGATGGCGGCGGGCCTTTTCCACACCGGGGGGCTGACCGAGGTCGAGACCATCGAGGGCGCCTACGACGGGCTCCGCGACCTGCTCTCATCGAACGCGGCTGTTGTCTTCGGCATCGCGCTGCTGGCCTCCGGTCTCGCCTCCTCCTCGGTGGGCACGATGTCCGGGCAGGTCGTGATGCAGGGCTTCATCCAGCGCCGGATCCCGATCTTCCTGCGCCGCGCCATCACCCTCGCTCCGGCGCTGGTCGTCCTAGGGGTCGGCCTGCCACCGACCGATGCCCTGGTGATCAGCCAGGTCGTGCTCTCCTTCGGCATCCCGTTCGCCCTGGTGCCGCTGCTGATCATCTGCGCGAAGCCCGAGCTGATGGGCTCGCTGGTCGGTCCGCGCTGGCTGACCGCGATCGCGGGCACGCTCGCCGGACTGATCATCGCGCTCAACGTCTTCCTGTTGGAGCAGCTCTTCTTGGGGTAGCTAGGGTTCGGGCATGCCCCTCGCCGAGGACTTCCAGGAGGTCGTCGATTCGCTGCCCGACGACTGGACCGACCTCGCACTAGACCTGCGGATCGCGGACGAGTCGCGCTACGTCGACGCCGCGGTGATGCTCGCTCAGGTGAACGCCCAGCCCTATTCGCGGGCCGACTGGCACTGGCGCATCAACGTCGCCCACCGCTTCGGCCACGCCGCCGCCGCCGAGACGGTGAAGGGTGCGCTGATCAAGCTCGACCACGAGGGGATCGGCGGCGAACTGCGGGTTCGCGACGCGCAGGAGGGAAGGGCAGAGGTCGTGCAGATGTGGGGCCGGCCGGAGAGCGTGCGCCGCGACTTCAGGCGTCGGCGAAGTCTGTAAGCGCCTGGCTGCCGCTACGGATCACCGGGGTCAACTGGTTGGCAATGATCCGGGCCCGGTTGATCTCGGTTCGCGTCCAGGAGCGCTCCTCCTCGCTCATCGCCTCGACGATCCCGAGGCTCTCGCCGCGGTGGACCACCGGGACCATGATCAGCGAGCGATAGCCCAGCGAGAGCAGGAGCTCGACCTCGGAGGACTCGGCGCGCGGATCGCCCGCCATCACCTGCGCGGCCGTCTGCCGCTCGAGAACCTCGGCGGTGAGGGGGAAGTCCCTGACGGCGAACACCTCCTTGCCTGAGCCCTCGCCGCTCTCGGCGAGGGTCTCCACAGAGCCCAGCGCCGGGGCCCACCTGGAGAGGGCGACCTTGTCCGCGTGGAGCTCGCCGGCGATCAAATCGAGGGCGCTGTGCAAATCGGACACCGTCCGCGCGTTCGCGAGTCGGCCGCTGAGGTGCTCGAGCCGGCGATCGCCCGCCGAGATCGTGGGCGAGTCCCCGCCCGGGCTGGAGATCAGCGCCTGCGCTAGCGCCGTCCTGCAGGTCTCCGCCGCGGGGGGAGAGATGCGGCTCCAGGGAGGGGCCGGGCGGCCCAGCGCATAGCCCTGGCCCCAGGGCACGTCGAGGTTGGCAAGGGCCTGGATGTCGTCGTGCTGTTCGATGCCCTCGGCGCAGACGGTCGCACCGACGCGCCGCGCGAATCGGACCAGCGACTCCACCAGCGCCATCCGGACCGGATCCGAGTGGATCGCGCGGGTCAGGTCGAGGTCGAGCTTGACGATGTCCGGGCGTACCCACATCACCTGCTTGAGGCCCGCGTAGCCCGCACCTGCGTCGTCGATCGCGATCCGGGCCCCGCGCTCGCGCAGGTCGGCGAGGGTGTCGGCGAGCAGGCTGTCGCCGACGTAGACCTCGTGCTCGGTGAGCTCGATGACGATCCCGGAGAGGTCGTCGGACAGCACGCTCCTGACGACGTCCGTGGAGAGCGCCGACGGGCTCACGTTGACGGCCAGGTGGGTTCCCGGCGGGCGCCCTGGCGCCTCGAGCGCGGCCTGGATCGCGGCCGCCTCAAGCTGGGGCCCGAGGCCGCAGGCATTCGCCTGAGCGAACCAGGTCGAGGGCGGCCGCTCGGGCGAGTCCGGGAACCGGGCGAGCGCCTCGTAGCCGAGCAGGCGGCCCGTGGTGAGCGAGGCGACGGGCTGGAAGACCGGCTCGATCGCGCGCTCGCGGAGGATGCGCTCAATCTCCGAGCGCTGGGGGGCATCACCCGAAAGCCGCACGTGGTCCGGGTCGAACCGGCGGGTGCGTGACTTGCCCGAGCGCTTCGCCCAGTAGGGCGCGCCCTCGGCCAGCTGCAGCACCGAGGCCGCGCTCTCGGCGTCGAACGGATAGACCGCGACACCAGCCGAGCAGGTGAGCTCGGATCCGGTCGGGGCGAGCTGCCCGATCGCGATCCGGATCCCCTCAGCGATCTCCTGCGCTACGTCCGCGTCGGTTCCCGGGAGGATCAGGGCGAACTCCTCGCCTCCCATTCGCGCGACGGTATCTCCGGCGCGGATGGACTCGCGTAGCTGAGCTCCGACGCCCTGCAGCACCCGGTCCCCGAAGGGGTGTCCGTGCCGCTCATTGATCGTCTTGAAGTCGTCGAGGTCGATGACGACGAGGGAGACGGTCCCGCGCTTGGCGCCCGCCGCCCGGAGCTCGCCCCGCAGCGCCTGCTGAAAGCCACGATGGTTCGTAAGCCCGGTGAGTGAGTCCGTCTCGGCGCGGCTCTGTAGCGCGGACTGCTGGCGGAAGAGGAGAACGGTGAGGACGACGGTGAGCAGCATTTCCGCCAGACCGAAAAGCGCCAGCCCGTGGTCGTCCTGCGTGAGGGCGAGACCGAGCACCGCGCCCCAGAGCGCGGAGAAGCCCATGGCAGCCCAAGGCAGCAGCCGGCGGTGGGAGCATCGCGGTACGGGGATTGGCCCCACGGGTTGAGCTATCGGCAACGCCCGTCCACGTCTGCATCCCGAGTTTTTGGTCAAATGACCTGCTTGGACGCATGGTCCGTCTGGACGGTCGACAGCGCTGATGGCACGTATCGCCGCCGTGGTGGCGGATCTGATGCTGGCGAGCCGC
>Ga0126306_10002372_pt1 | contig 10583 bp, 10 predicted proteins | sample Plot27_FD_92592 | JGI IMG/M metagenome (GOLD analysis project Ga0126306, IMG submission 92592) | Serpentine soil microbial communities from UC McLaughlin Reserve, CA, USA - Plot27 | ecosystem: Environmental > Terrestrial > Soil > Grasslands | place: USA: UC McLaughlin Reserve, Lake County... | reverse complement strand
TACCTCGTCGTCAACCTGGACAAGTCGCTGGTGGAGCGCGGCCTCGACGCGGTGCCGGTCGCACGCGAGGCGGGCAAGAAGATCGGCGGCGGCGGGGGCGGCCGCCCGAATCTGGGCGAGGCAGGCGGGAAGAACCCCGACGGCCTCGAAGAGGCGTACGACGTTGCGAGGAGCCAGCTAGTTTCTGCCCTGACTTGAAGGTCGTCGCCCTGGACTTCGGACGCGCGCGGACCGGCGTCGCCGTGTCCGATCCGACCGGCACCCTGGCGCGGCCGATCGGGGTCGTCGAGCGGGCCGCGACAGATGCAGGGCTTGCCAGGGTCGTCGAGCTCGTCCGGGCGGAGGAAGCGGAGCAGGTCGTCGTCGGGATGCCGCTGACACTCCGAGGTGAGCACGGGGAGCAGGCTCGGGAGACGCAAGCCTTCGTCGAGGCGCTCCGGGCGGCCGTCGACATCCCCGTCGAGACCTTCGACGAGCGTTTCACGACGACCCTCGCGGAGCAAGGAGGAAACGGAACCCCGGCCGACGCGCGAGCGGCGGCACATCTGCTGAGCGGCTATCTCGAGTGGCGCCGACGCTGACGCGACCTCCGGCGGCGCCGCCTCCCCGGCGGCGGGTCTCGCGACGACGCCTCCTCGTCCGGCGGGTCGTGGCGCTGGCCGTCCTGCTCGTGTTCCTCGGCGCCGCCGCCTGGGCCGCCGTCGCCGGGATCGGCAGCGTGAAGGACAAGGTGGCGCCGCCTCCTCCGCCGCCGGCCGCTCCACCACCGCCGAAGCCGCTCAAGGTGATCTTCCCGGAGGGCTTTACCCGGCGCGAGATGGCGGAGCGCGTCGCGGCGGTGAAGCAGATCGCGGCCGAGAAGCGGAAGAACAAGACGCGGATCTCCGAGGCGGCGTACCTGAAGCTGACGCAGCGGTCGTCACTGCCGGGCCGGTTCGCGGAGGACGGGAAGCCGCGTGACCTCGAGGGCTTCCTGTTCCCGGCGACCTACGAGTTCCTGCCCCGGACAACGACGAAGCAGCTGGTGAACAAGCAGCTGACGGCGTTCCGGCGCAGCTGGGGAAAGCTCGACCTCGGGTACGCCGAGTCGAAGAACCTGACGCCGTACGACGTGCTGATTATCGCGTCGATGGTCGAGAAGGAGACGCTCGCGCCGGAGGAGCGGCCGCTGGTGGCGGCGGTGATCTACAACCGGCTGAAGGCCAGGATGCCGCTCGGGATCGACGCGACGATCCGCTACGGGCTGAACGTGCCCGGCACGGAGTCGCTGCGCCAGTCGCACCTGGCCAACCCGACCCCGTACAACACCCGCCTCCATGCGGGCCTTCCGCCGACCCCGATCTCGAACCCGGGCCTCGCCTCCATGCAGGCGGCCGCGCACCCGCGCAAGATCGACTACCTGTTCTTCGCCCGCAAGCCGGACAAGGTCCACCACTTCTTCACGGCCGACGAGGACGAGTTTCTCCAATACCTGGCCGAACACGGGTACGGCTAGGCGAGCGGTTCGGTAGCCGCCCCCCACCCATTGGGGTGGGGCTTGGAGTCCCGCCTCCCTCGCCGTCGAGCGTACCGGCCACGCGCGGACCGAACCCGCGCTGATCCGTGAATCTTTCGGGTCGGCTCCTCCACAGGGCTCGCTTCGGTCAGAGTCCGAGGCGTGATCACCGCCGAGACACGGCTCGTCGCGTTGCTCGGTCACCCCGCCGCCGGCTCGCTGTCGCCGCGGATGCAGAACGCCGCCTTCGCGGCGCGCGGCCTCGACTGGGCGTATGTCGCGCTCGAGGTCGCGCCGGCCGACCTCGAGACGGCCGTGCGGGGGCTCGTCGCGGCCGGGTTCGCCGGCGGGAACGTGACCGCTCCCCACAAGCTCGCCGCGGCGGCGCTCGCCGAGACCGACCTCGCCTCCGTGAACACGCTCGTATTCGACCGGGGCATGATTCGCGGACATTCGACCGATGCCGCCGTTGTCGACGGTATCGCCGCGGAACGCCCGGTCGTGATCGGCGACGGCGGCGCCGCCCGCGCGTTCTCCGACGCGCTTCCCGGGGCGCGGACGTACGCGCGCCGCAGCGCCTGGCCGCCCGAGGTCGAAGACGCGGACCTGGTCGTGAACGCCACGCCGGTCCGGGACGAGGCTCTCGTCCAGCTCACCGCCGGCCAGACGCTGATCGACCTGCCGTATCCGGACACGATCACGGCGATCGCGGCGCGCGAGGCCGGGGCCAGCGTGATCGGCGGGCTCGAGGTGCTCGTGGCGCAGGGCGCGGCCGCGTTCGAGCTCTGGACAGGGCTGCCCGCGCCGATCGACGTGATGCGCCGGGCCGTAGGCTTGCCCACGTGACGCTGGAGCTGAGGACCGCCGGCGAGTCGCACGGCCCCGCGCTCGTTGCCATCGTGAACGGCCTGCCCTCGGGGCTCGTTGTCGACCGGGAGGCAATCGACGCCGACCTCGCCCGCCGCCAGGAGGGCTACGGCCGCAGCCCCCGGCAGCGGATCGAGCGCGACCAGGTCGAGGTTCTCGCCGGCCTCCGCCACGGGCGCACGCTCGGCACGCCGCTCGCGCTCGTCGTCCGCAACCGCGACCACGCGAACTGGGAGTGGGGGATGAACCCGTGGCCGCCCGAGGGCGAGCCGCACGGCAAGGGCACGAAACCGGTCACGCTTCCGCGCCCGGGGCACGCCGACCTCGCGGGCACGCAGAAGCACGGCTTCGACGACGTCCGGAACACGCTCGAGCGTGCGAGCGCACGTCAGACGGCCGTCGTCGTCGCCGCCGGCGCGGTCGCGAAGGCGTTCCTCCGCGAGCTCGGAATCGCGGTGGAGAGCCGTGTCGTCGAGCTGGGCGACATCGACGCGGCCCGGGCCGAGCGGGACACGGTCGGCGGCGTCGTCGAGGGCCGGGCGCGCGGAATCCCGCCGGGCCTCGGCTCGTACGCGAGCCGAGGCGAGCGCCTCGATGCGAGGCTGGCCGGGGCCGTGATGGGAATCCAGGCGGTCAAGGGCGTCGAGATCGGCGAGGGCTTCGCGCTCGCGCGGCTCCGCGGCTCCGAGGCGCACGACGAGATCGAGCCGGGCCTGCGCCGCGCCAGTAACCGCGCCGGCGGGATCGAGGGCGGCGTCTCGAACGGCGAGGAGATCGTCGTTCGCGCGGGGATGAAACCGCTTCCGACGCTCATGCGGCCGCTTCATTCGGTGGATCTGGCGACCGGCGAGCCGGCCGACGCGCACGTCGAGCGCAGCGACGTCGCGGCGGTCGAGGCGCTCGCCGTCGTCGTGGAGGCGGCCGTGGCGTTCGAGCTCGCACGGGCGGCGCGCGAGAAGCTCGGCGGCGACGCGATGGTCGACGTCCTCGCCGCGCATCGCGCCTACCTCGAACGGATCGAGTGGACCGCCACCTCGCCCTGATCGGCTTCATGGGTGCGGGCAAGTCCACGGTCGGCAGGGACGCCGCAGACCTGATCGGGCTGCCCTTCGTCGACGTCGACGAGCTCGTCGCCGACGAGTACGGCGGCACGGTCGCTGAGCTGTTCGCTCGGGACGGCGAGGAACGCTTCCGCGAGGTCGAGGAGGAGTGGGCGGCCTCGATGCTCGAGTCGCCGGACGCGCGCGTGCTTTCCCTGGGCGGCGGCGCGATCGAATCGCCGCGGACGCGCGAGGCGCTGCGGGCCCACGCCAGGACCGTGTGGCTCGACGTCCCGTTCGACATCTCGTGGGAACGCTCTCGGGGCACGGCGCGGCCGCTCGCCCAGGACGAGGGCAGCTTCGCTCAGCTGTACGAGCGGCGGCGGTCGCTCTACGACACGGCGGCCGACTTCGTCGCGCACGACCTCGAAGACGTCGTCCTCGCCGCCGCGGGCGTTCATGTCCGGGTCGGCGCCCTCGAGCTCCTCGGCTCGTTCGTTCCCGGCGACGGCGCGGTCGCGCTCGTCACCGACGCGACGGTGGCCGGGATCCACGGCGCGACCGCCCAGCTGTCGCTGGGGGAGCGGCTCGTGGGCGTCCACGAGCTACCGGCGGGCGAGGACGCGAAGACGCTGGCGGTCTGCGAGCGCCTTTGGCGGGAACTCGAGCTCGGCCGCGACGGCACGATCGTCGCGCTGGGTGGCGGCGCGACTACCGACACCGCGGGGTTCGTGGCGGCCGCGCACATGCGCGGCATTCCCTGGCTTGCGGTGCCGACCACGCTCGTGGGGCAGGTCGACGCGGGGATCGGCGGGAAGACCGGCGTGAACCTCCCCGAGGCGAAGAACCAGGTCGGCGCCTTCCATTGGCCGGTGCGGACCGTTCTCGATCCAGGGTTGCTCGCGACCCTGCCCGCCCGCGAGCGCGAGAACGGCGCCGCAGAGGTCGTCAAGACGGGCCTGCTCGCAGGCGAGGCGCTCTGGGAGCTTCCGGAGCCTGAGCAGGTTCGGCGCTCGGCGGCCTACAAGGCTCGCGTCTGCCTCCGCGACCCGCACGAGCGCGGCGAGCGAGCCCAGCTCAACCTCGGTCACACGTTCGCGCACGCGCTCGAGGCGGCGTCCGACTACGAGCTTCCGCACGGGCGCGCCGTTGCGCTCGGGCTGCTCGCAGCGCTGCGGCTGTCCGGGCTGCCGACCGACGTCGTCGACGAACGGCTGCGTCCCGTCCGGGTGAAGGCCGATCGCGAGCGCGCGTGGGCGGCGCTCCTGCGCGACAAGAAGGGCGCGCAAGGGCGGCCGACGCTCGTGCTGCTCGAGAAACCCGGCGTGCCGCGGATCGGCGTCGACCTCCCTGCCGACGTCGTTCGCGCCGCCTTGGACGCGCTGATAGAACCCTGAGCCGTGCGCGTCGTCGTTCTCAACGGGGTCAACCTCAACGTCGTCGGGCGGCGACAGCCGGAGCTCTACGGTGGGCTTAGCCTCGCGGAGCTCGAAAGCCGGATCTACTCGTGGGCATCCGAGCTCGGGCTGACCGTGCTGTGCCGGCAGACGAACGCGGAGGCGCAGTACGTCGAGTGGTGCCACGAGGCGCTCGACTGGGCGGACGGCGTCGTCGCGAACCCCGCGGCCTGGACGCACTACAGCTACGCGATCCACGACGCGCTCGAGCTTTTCCGCGTCCCCGTTGTCGAGGTGCACCTTTCGAACGTCGAGGAGCGCGAGGAGTGGCGGCGGCACTCGGTGCTGGCGGACCTGGCGGCCGCGCGCGTGATCGGCAAGGGCCCGAATGGCTACCGCGAGGCGCTGGAGTACCTGGCGGCGGCGAAGTGAACGGCCGCGTCGACCGGCTGCGCGACTCCCTCGAGGAGCCCCTGCTCGTCAGCGCGCCTGCGAACGTCCGCTACCTCACGGGCTTCGTCAGCTCCAACGCGGCCCTGCTCGTCGAGCCCGACCGCCTGCGGCTGTTCACCGACTTTCGCTACGCCGAGGCCGCACAGGCCGTCGAAGGCGTCGAGGTCGAGCTCCTGAAGCGCAACCTCTACGGGAACCTTTCCGAGCTGCTCTCGGGCCGGATCGGCTTCGAGGCGAGCGCGCTCACGTACGCCTCGTGGGAGACGCTCGCCGCCGGCAGTGCCGAGCTCGTTCCGCGCCGCGGCCTCGTGGAGCGGCTCCGCGCGGTCAAGGACGAGTCTGAGCTCCGTGCCATCCGGGCGGCGGCCGGGATCACGAACCGCGTCTATGACGCGCTTTCGAAGGAGCAGTTCGTCGGCCGCTCGGAGCGCGACCTCGCCTGGCGGGTCGAGGTGCTGTTTCACGAGCTCGGCGCCGAGGGCGTTTCGTTCCCGGCTGTCGTCGCCGCCGGCCCGAACGGCGCCAAGCCGCACGCCGATCCAGGGGACACGCCGATCGGCCCCGGGCAGACGGTCGTCGTCGACGCCGGCTGCATCGTCGACGGCTACTGCTCGGACTGCACGCGCACGTTCGCGACAGGGGCGCTTCCCGACGAGCTCGCGCGCGCGTACGACGTCTGCCTGGCGGCGCAGGAGGAGGCGCTCGCCGCCGTACGCGTCGGTGAACAGGGCGAGGACGTGGACGGGGTCGCGCGGCGTCGGATCGACGGGAAGGGGTTCGGCGAGGCGTTCGGCCACGGGCTCGGGCACGGCGTCGGCCTGCTCGTCCACGAGGCGCCACGGCTCGCGCCGGAGTCCAGCGACGTGCTCACGAGCGGGAACGTCGTCACCGTCGAGCCCGGCATCTACCTGAGCGGGCTGGGCGGGATCCGGATCGAGGACCTCGTCGTCGTCGGGGACGACGGGCCTGATGTGCTGACCTCGTTCCCCAAGGAACTCACGACCGTTCATTAGTCCCTCATCCGGCGACGACGCCATCAACGCAGCAGCGGGGCGACATCACCGGACGAGGCACTACACTGGCCCGCCGATGGCCGACGTGGTCAACACGAACCAGTTCAAGAACGGCATGCACATCGAGCTCGACGGCGGCGTCTGGCGGATTGTCGAGTTCCAGCACGTGAAGCCCGGCAAGGGCGGCGCGTTCGTGCGGACGAAGGTGAAGAACATCGACTCCGGGGCGGTCGTCGACCGGACGTTCCGCGCCGGCGAGAAGTTCCCGCGGGTGCACACCGAGGTGAAGAACGCGCAGTACCTCTACGACGCCGGCGACGAGGTCGTGTTCATGGACGAGGGCACGTACGAGCAGTTCTCGCTCACGCGCGACTCGGTCGCGGAGGCGCTCGACTTCGTGGAACCGTCGTCGACGGTCCAGATGCTGACGATCGACGGCAAGCCGTCGGGGATCCAGCTGCCGTCGTCGGTCGAGCTGGGTGTGAAGGAGACCGAGCCGGGCGTGCGCGGGGACACCGTCTCGAACGTGACGAAGCCGGCGACGCTCGAGACCGGCGCCGTCGTGCAGGTGCCGCTGTTCGTGAACACGGGCGACCGGATCAAGGTCGACCCCCGCGAGCGGCGCTACATCTCCCGCGCTTAACCGTTTTCACACACTCGGCACGATTCCGCGCGCCCTGCGTGACGCGCCGCCGTCTAATCTCGGCGAGTCCCCGGGTGGGCGGGGGCTAGGGATGGGGCACGGCGCACGCCTGCGCCGGGGTTAACCTCTCCCGGCACCGCATGCCCGCGCTCGTCGACACCACCATCCGCCTGCTCTCGCAGGAACCGCTCGCGGGTCGCCTGCCGACCGCGGCGATCCTCGAGCTCGCGGAGATCCTCGACGGCGCCGGCTTCGCGTACCTCGAGGTCTCGGGGGGCGGCGTCTTCCACAGCGCCGTCCGCGGGGGCGTCGAGAGCCCCTGGGAGCGGATCCGCGCGCTGAAGGGCCGCACGACCACACCGCTCGGACTCGCGCTCCGCGGCCGCTTCCTCGTCGGCTCGCGCCCGGTTGGCGGCGACTTCGCGCGTCGTTTCGTGGCGAGCGCGGCCGAGAGCGGGATCGATGTGTTCCGTCTCCACGACCCGCTCAACGACGTCGAGAACCTCCGCGAGGCCGGCGAGGCGGTCACCGACGCGGACAAGGAGTTCGACGCCGGCCTCATCTACAGCCCCGGCCCGACGGGCGACACGGAGACCCTCGTCGCGCAGGCGCGCAAGCTGTCCGACCTCGGCGCCGCGCGTGTGCTCCTGCACGACCCCTCGGGGTCGCTCGCCCCGCATCGCGCCCACGAGCTCGTTTCCGCGATTGCCGAGGCGTCGGGCCTGCCGGTCGGGATCTACAGCCAGGGCTCCGCCGGAAACGGGCTCGCCGACGCGCTCGAGGCGGCGCGCGCAGGGGCCGACCGCATCGCCTGCGCGGTCTACCCCGTCGCGCTCACTCTCCATCGGGTCTCGGGCGAGGCGCTCGCGCACGCGCTCGAGGGACTCGGCCTGGACAGCGGCGTCGACGTCGACGCACTCTGGCGCGCGGCCGACCTCGTGGACGAGCACATCGGGGACGAGCCGGTCACGCCTCTGGCGCCGCGGGTCGCAGTCCGCGCCGCACAGCACAACGTCCCGGCGGGGCTTGTCGCGAGCCTCGACGCGCAGCTTCGGGCACACGCCGCCGGCGATCGGATCGACGAGGTGCTCGACGAGCTCGGGCGGATTCGCGCCGAGGCGGGGTGGCCGCCGCTGGCCGCGCCGATCGGCCAGATTCTCGGCTCGCAGGCGCTCGTCCACGTGCTCTCGGCGACGAGGTACGGCCTCGTCGTCGACGAGCTTCGCCATCTCGTGCAGGGCTCGTTTGGCACGCCGCCCGGGCCGCTCGATCCGGCCGTCGAGCGCGCGGTGGAGTTGCTCTCGGGAGATCTGCCGACCGACCAGCCGGCGTCCGACCTCGAGGCCATCCGCGATGAGGCCGAGGGCCTGGCCGCGAGCGAGGAGGAGCTCCTGCTGCTCGCGCTGTTCGGGGTCGAGTCGGAGCCGCTCCTCCAGACGATCCGCAGCCGGACGCGCGGGGACGACTCGCTCGTCGGCGGCGGCGTCGACCAGGGCCGCGCCGAGCGCATCCGCGAGCTGGTGCGGATCGTCCAGGAGTCGGGCGTCGGCGAGCTTTCGATCGAGGAGTCGGGGCTGCGTGTCTCCGTCCGCCGGAGCGAGGATCGCGCTCCCGCCGAGGCGGCGCCCGTCGACGCCTCCCTCGCAGCGCCCGCGGAGCTCGAGCCGGGGCCCGTGTCGCCGCCGTCGGACGGCGTGGTGCGCGTCGAGGCACCGATGGTCGGCACGTTCTACCGCGCGCCCCAGCCGGGCGCGCCGCCGTTCGTCCAGGAGGGCGACGCGGTGGCGCCGGGACAGACGCTCTGCATCCTTGAGGCGATGAAGCTCATGAACGAGGTCAAGGCCGACGTCGAGGCGACCGTCCGCTCGATCGCCGTCGAGAACGGCGAGGCCGTCGAGTACGGGCAGCTGCTGTTCGAGCTCGAGCCGGTGCACGGCCGGCCGCTCGACGCGCTCTGATGTTCTCGCGCGTCCTCGTCGGGAATCGCGGGGAGGTGGCCGTCCGGGTCATCCGCGCGCTGCACGAGCAGGGCATCGAGGCCGTCGCCGTCTATTCCACGGCCGACCGGGAGTCGCTGCACGTCGCTCTCGCCGACCGGGCCGTCTGCATTGGGCCGCCGACCGCTGCCCAGAGCTACCTGAAGATTCCGGCCCTGATCGGCGCGGCCGAGACCACGGGGTGCGAGGCGGTGCATCCGGGATGGGGCTTCCTGGCTGAAAACCCCGCGTTCGCGGAGGCGTGCGCCGACAACGAACTCGTCTTCATCGGCCCGACGCCGGACACGCTTGCGCGGATGGGCGACAAGAGCGCCGCGAAGCGCGAGATGGCCGCCGCCGGGCTCCCGCTCGTTCCCGGCACGGAGGGACCGGCCACGCTCGACGAGGCGCGAACGGCCGCCGCCGAAGCCGGCTACCCCGTGTTGCTTAAGGCCGCGGCCGGCGGGGGCGGCAAGGGGATGCGGCTGGTGGGCGGGCCGGACGAGCTCGAGCGCGCCTATTCGACCGCGGCCGCCGAGGCCGAGGCGGCGTTCGGCGACGCGAGCCTCTACGTCGAGAAGGTGATCTCGCCGGCAAGGCACGTCGAGATCCAGGTGCTCGCCGACGCCGAGGGCAACGTCCTCACGCTCGGCGAGCGCGAGTGCTCGATTCAGCGCCGCCATCAGAAGCTGATCGAGGAGTCGCCGTCGGCCGCGCTGACGCCGAAGCTTCGCGAGGAGATGGAGAGCGCGGCAGAGATCGCCTGCGACGCGATCGGCTACCGCAATGCCGGGACGTTCGAGTTCCTCGTCGGGCCGGACGGCTCGTTCTACTTCATCGAGCTCAACGCGCGGCTGCAGGTCGAGCACCCGGTGAGCGAGCTCTGCACGGGGATCGACCTCGTGCGCGAGCAGCTACGCGTCGCCGCCGGCGAGTCGCTCGCGCTGACGGGGCGCGCGCCGCGGCGCGGGCACGCGATCGAGCTCCGGATCAACGCCGAGGACCCGGCCCGCGAGTTCATGCCGAGCCCGGGCCGGCTCGAGCGCTTCCGGCCGCCGCTCGGCCCGGGGGTGCGCGTCGACTCGTCCGTCAGGGAGGGCTCCTCGATCCCGCCGTTCTACGATTCGCTGCTCGCGAAGCTGATCGTCTGGGACGTCGACCGGCCGGCCGCGATCGCGCGCGCTCTCAGGGCCTTGGCCGAGTTCGACGTGACCGGCGTGCCTACGACGATTCCGGCCGTCGGTGACATCCTCCGCAGCGAGGAGTTCCAGTCGGGCCGCTACTCGACGACCTTCCTCGAGGAGGCGGGCGCCCGTCTGCCGGCGCTCGCGGGGGCCGCCTGATGGCCGGGCGGCGGGCGGCCAGGCGGGCCGCGCTCACGATGCTCTACCGCTGGGACGTCGCGGGCGAGCCGCTGGCCGCGCAGGAGGGCGAGGAGGTCGATCCCTTCTCGATCGAGACCGCGGAGGCCGTCGCCGCGCGGGCCGAGGAGCTCGACCGCCGCATCGACGAGGCGGCGATCGGATGGACGGCAGACAGACTGGGGGCCGTGGAGCGGAACGTGCTGCGGATGGGCATCTACGAGCGGGAAACGGGCTCGGTGCCGCCGGAGGTCGCGATCAGCGAGGCGGTGAAGCTCGCGCGGCGCTACGCGTCGAACGAGGCCGGCAAGTTCGTCAACGGGATCCTCGACCGGATC
>Ga0126306_10002371_pt1 | contig 10583 bp, 7 predicted proteins | sample Plot27_FD_92592 | JGI IMG/M metagenome (GOLD analysis project Ga0126306, IMG submission 92592) | Serpentine soil microbial communities from UC McLaughlin Reserve, CA, USA - Plot27 | ecosystem: Environmental > Terrestrial > Soil > Grasslands | place: USA: UC McLaughlin Reserve, Lake County... | reverse complement strand
GCGCGCCGGGTCGAAGGCGGCGAAGACGTCGTCGAGCGAGCCGCTGGTCGGGCGGAGGCTGTAGCCGGCATAGAACGGCGTCCCCTGCCTGAGGAAGCCGTCGAGCTCGAGGTACGTGAGGACCGTCTTCAGCACGAGCGGCCGCACGTCGTGCCGGGCGGCGACCTCGTACTCGGCCACGTCGAACTGCGCGCCCACGTCGTTGGCGAAGACCTCGGCGAGCAGGCCGGCGAGGGCGTCCTGTGTCGGTGTGTCGCCGAAGGCGAAGTTCTCGAGCGACGGCACGTCGTCGAGGCACGCGAACAGCTCGCACGTGCTGGGGGCCCCGTCGCGGCCGGCGCGCCCGATCTCCTGCGAGTAGGACTCGAGCCCCTTCGGCAGGTTCAGGTGGTAGACGTAGCGGACGTCGGCCTTGTCGATGCCCATGCCGAAGGCGATCGTGGCGACGACGACGTTCCGGTCCGAGCCGGTCCACCACTCCTGCACCGCCACGCGCTCCTCCGCGCTCATCCCGGCGTGGTACGGGCGGGCGGGCAGGCCGGCGGCGGCCAGCAGCGTGGCGACGCGCAAGGCCGTTCGCTGCAGCGTCACGTACACGATCGTGGGCCCGGGAGGCCGTTCCCGCAGCCGATCGATCAGCAGCTGATCCCGCGCCTCGGCGGGAACCGGCGTGGTGCGGAGCGTCAGGTTCGGCCGGTAGAAGCCCGTGACCACGGCGTCGGCCTCGGCGATCCCGAACCCCTTGCAGATGTCCGCGACGACGGCCGGAGTCGCGGTGGCGGTGAGAGCGAGCACGCGCTCGGCTCCGAGCTCGCCGGCGCGAACGGCGAGCTTCAGGTAGTCGGGACGGAAGTTGTGCCCCCATTCCGAGATGCAATGCGCCTCGTCGACGGCGAAGAGCGCGATCTTCGTCCCTTCGAGCTGCGCGAGGAACCGCTCGTTGTTGAAGCGCTCCGGCGCGACGTAGAGAAGCTCGAGCCGCCCGCCCTGGAGCCGGTCGGCCACGTCGCGAGCCTCGTCCGGGCCGAGGCTGGAATCGAGGCGGGCCGCGTCGACGCCGTGGCGGACGAGGAAGTCGATCTGGTCCTTCATCAATGCGATCAGCGGGGACACGACGACCGTGACGCCGTCGAGCAGCAGGGCTGGAAGCTGGTAGCAGAGGCTCTTGCCGCCGCCGGTGGGGAACACCGCGAGCGCCGAGCGGCCGGCCAGCAGCGCCTCGACGACCTGCTCCTGCCCTGGGCGGAACGAGCCGAAGGCGAAGCGGGCGGCGAGGACCTCCAGCGCGCTGTCGCGGGCAGAGACGCGCGTGCTCAATCCGAGCGGGCTGCCCAGGCCTCGATCTCGATCGACATCTCCGGCCACACGAGCGCTGGCACGACAACGAGCATCGACGCGGGTCTGGCCGAACCGAGGAAGCGTGAGCGGATTGCGGCGTGGGCGGCGATGTCTGCGGCGTCGGTCAGGTACTGCGTGATCTTGACGAGGTCGGCGACGGTGAAGCCGGCCTCCTTCAGCGCGTCGCAGACGTTGCTCCAGGCCTGCGTGGCCTGGTCGTGGAAGTCGGGCGAGATCGACCCGTCCGGTGCGAGCCCGGGGGTTCCGGAAATCGCCAGCCACCTGGCGCCGGGAGCGACCTCGACGGCGTCGCTGTAGGCGCCGATGAGGGCAGCGATTCCGATGTCGCGGACGGTGTTCACGGTGTGCCTCCAGGCTGGTGGCGTTCGCCCTGGCGATCCTAGTTGTGAGCCAGGCTTGGCCCGGCGCCGTCATGTGGGATGCTCCCGCGCATGATCCCGCTCCGCTCGCGCCGCCGGGCGGCGGCGCCCCGCGAGACGTCTGAGGGCGGGCCCTTGCTACGCATCGAGCGCGTCCAGCTCGGCTACTGGGTCGACGCCCGCTTCCACCTCGCCGTGGCCGAAGCCACGTTCGAGATCCAGCCGCGCGAGAAGGTCATCGTGATCGGGCCGTCGGGCTGCGGGAAGTCCACGCTGCTGAAGGCGATCGCGGGCTTCATCGCCCCCGCCTCCGGCTCGATCTCCGTAGCGGGGCGCTCGACACTCGCGCCGGGGCCGGATCGAGCGATCGTGTTTCAGGAGTTCGACCAGCTCTTCCCCTGGAAAACGGTGCTCCACAACGTCGCATACCCGTTGCGCGTCAACGGGCACAGCAGGGGCGAGGCGCGCGCAACGGCACAGCAGTTCCTGGAGCTCACGCACCTCGCGCACGCGCAGGACCGGTATCCGTATCAACTGTCCGGGGGCATGAAGCAGCGCGTCGCGATCGCGCGCGCGCTCGCGCTCGATCCGACGATCCTGCTCATGGACGAACCGTTCGGTGCGCTCGACGCGATCACCCGCCAGCGCCTCCAGCTCGAGCTGAACCGCATCGTCGCGGAGACCCGGGCGACGCTGATGTTCGTCACCCACTCGATCGAGGAGGCGCTCGTGCTCGGGAACCGGGTCGTGGTTCTAGGTGACACGCCGTCGCGAGTACTCGAGATCGTCGACGTGGGCGACCTCGGCGGACCGGAGACGCAAGAGTACGGCGCGATGCGCGGCAAGCTCCGCGACCTGCTCGCCGTCGATCGTGAGCTACCGGAGGAGGAGGAGGATGGAGGCATCAACTAGCACCGTCGCGTTCACGCGGCCCCGCCCGCTGGGCTGGGCACGGCTGCCCGTCTGGCTGCGGCGCGGGATCATCGGGGCCATCCTGATCGTCGTCTGGCACCTCTACGCCGTCCACAAGGGGCCGCTGCTGGTCGCAACGCCCTGGCAGACCGCTGAGGCGTTCTACGACGGCTGGAAGAACGGCAATCTCGCCTCTCAAACCTGGACGACTCTGCGCCTACTGCTCGAGGGCGTCGCGATCGGTGCGCTCGTAGCCGCCGGTTTGACGGCGTTCGCGACGCTCTCCAAGGTCGGCGAGGATCTTCTGATCCTGCTCACGTCGGTGCTGAATCCGCTCCCGGGCGTCGCCATCTTGCCGCTCGCAATGCTGCTCTTCGGGCTCAACGAGTCGGCGCTGCGCTTCGTGATCGCCAACGCGACGATCTGGCCGATCGCAATCGCGGTCAGCACGGGGTTCAAGACGACGAACCCGACGATCGTGGCGGTCGGCCGCAACATCGGGCTGTCGCGCGGGCGCGTCATCACCGACGTGCTTGCGCCGGCCGCGCTGCCCTATGCGATCTCGGGCCTGAAAACGGCGTGGGCATTCGGCTGGCGGACGATCATCGCCGCAGAGCTCGTCTTCGGGGTCGCCGGCAGCGAGGGCGGACTCGGCAACTACATCAACAACGCCCGCCTCTACTTCCTCACGCCGCAGATGTTCGCCGGCCTCGTGACGATCGCCCTCCTCGGGGTCGTGTTCGAGACGCTCTTCGGCGCGCTCGAGCGACGGACGGTCGTGCGGTGGGGTATGAAGACGTCCTAACGAACCGGGAAGGAGGAGTCGTGAAGAAGCTGATCTCGATCCTGGCGCTCGCCGGCCTTGCGGCGGTGCTGGGCGCCGCGACGGCGCTCGGGGACGGCAAGCAGGCAGCGCCGAGCAAGCTCACGATCGCGTACCAGCCGGGGCTCGGCTATGCGCCGCTGATTCTGATGAAGCAGCAGCGGACGATCGAGAAGCAGTTTCCCGGGACGCAGGTCGAGTGGAAGGTGCTCGCATCCGGGACGCCGATCACGAACGGCGTCATCTCCGGCGACATCCAGATCGGAGCCGTCGGTGTCGGGCCCATGCTCGTCGGCTGGGCGCGTGGCGTCGACTGGAAGGTGATCGCGCCCCTGAACGACGGCGATCTCTGGCTGATGGCGAAGAACCCCGACATCAGGACGATCGCCGACCTTCGGGGCAAGCGGATCGCGACGCCCACGAACACGTCGATCCAGGCCGTGACGCTGCGCAAGATGGCGGAAGCCAAGCTCGGCAGCTCCAAGGCGCTCGACTCCGGCCTGCTCGCGATGGATCACCCCGACGGGATGCAGGCACTCCTCACCGGGCAGATCGACGCGCACTTCACATCGCCGCCGTTTCAGTTTCAGGAGAGGGCGCGCGGTGCGCACATCGTCGCCCGCTCCTACAACTACTTCGGTGCCCACACGTTCCTCGTCACGGTCATGACGCAGAAGTTCTACGGCGAGTATCCGCAGTTCGCGCGGGCGTTCTACAGGAACGTCGCGAACATGCAGAAATTGATCAAGGCGAACCCGGACCGGGTCGCAAAGATTCTCTCCGCGGACGCCGGTGGACTCCCGACGAACCGACAGTTCAAGCAGTGGCTCGTCAATCCCGCCCTGAACTGGACGACAAGGCCGCGCGGCCTCATGCGGACGGCCAACTTCATGAGGCGAACAGATCAGATCGGGAAGATGCCGGGCTCGTGGAAAGAGCTCGTCTTTCCCCCCGTCTACCCGACGAAAGGCAGCTGAGCGGTCGGGACTCAGCACACCGCACCCGTGAGGAGGGTTCCCCGCCAGAGGGAGGGGAGGCCGCGCGCCGTAGTTTCCCGCACGTAGTCGGCGGTTCTCCCTGATGCTCCTTGACGGGCGCCGCCGTAGCCTCGCGCCGAGGCAGGGGAAAGGAGTGCGTGATGGCACGCAGGCTGTTCGCAGTCGCGGTTGCCGGTCTTCTGATGCTCCTCGGGAGCTCAGCGAGCTCCGCCGCGACGTCGTTGTCGGTCCTCCACTCGTTTGCGGGGCCGGAGGGCGAGGTGCCGGCGGCGCCGCTCGTGGAAGGCGGCGACGGCTTCCTCTACGGCGTCGGGCGTTACGGCGGCGACTTCAGCGTCATGCCGCCCGACGGCGGAGGAACGATCTTCCGAACGGACGGGGCCGGCAACGTAACGACGCTCCACGTCTTCAGCGGCGAGGACGGCGCCGTACCCACCGGGCTCACTCAGGGACGGGACGGCATGTTCTACGGCACGACCGTCTACGGCGGGGTGCCCGAGCCGGATTCGTTGAACCCCGGTCCCGGGACGATCTTCCGGATCGATCGTTCCGGCAACCTCACCACGTTGTTCGTGCTGCCTGGATGGGAAAGCGGCTACCGCCCCGGGCCGCTCGTGCAGGGCTCCGACGGAGCGCTGTACGGCACGGCGGTCGGAGGAACCTCCTTGTACGAGCGCTTTCCGGGCGTGGTCTTCCGCTTCGACCCGGCCGACAGCAGCTACCGGATCCTCCATACCTTCACGATCGCCGACGGACGCGACCCCACCGGGCGGCTGTTCGAAGCCGACGGGTTCTTCTACGGCACCACGAACCAGGGTGGGCCGTTTCGCTGCGGCGTCGTCTACAAGGTGAACGCGGCCGGTGATTTCACGCTCTTGCATTCGTTCGACTTCAACGACGGCTGTGAGCCGAAGGCCGGTGTCTTCCGCGCCAGCGACGGGTTCTTCTACGGCACGACGGAGAAGACGGCCGGCGGCTACGGCGAGGTCTTCCGCCTGGACGGATCGGGCAACCTCACCGTCCTCCACCGGTTCGGCCCGTACTCCGCAGGCGGCCTGAGCCCCGACACGAACCCGACCGAGGTCAGTCCCGGCGTCTTCTACGGCGTCACCCCGCTCGGCGGCACACTGAACCCGTCGTACGGGCTCGTCTACCGGATGGACAGCTCGGGATCGACGTCGGTCGTCCACGAGTTCAGCGGCCCGGACGGCATCGCTCCGCACGCGAGCCTCGCGCTCGCAAGCGACGGAGTGCTGTACGGGTCGACCTCCGTGGGCGGGGCCTACGGGCTCGGGACGCTGTTCCGGCTCGCGTCCACGGAGCCCGCACTGCCTCCGACGCTCCTGTCCCTCACGCCGTCGCACTACGGCGTCGTGGGCGGCTCGTCTGTCAGTGCCACGGTCGAGCTCAGCTGGGCCGCCCCGGCCGGAGGCGCGGTCGTCTCGCTCTCGAGCGACTCGAATCTCGCGTCCGTGCCGGCGACCGTCACAGTTCCAGCCGGGGCCACGCGCGCGGACTTCACCGTGACCACCCGGCAGACGAAGCGCACGCGTGTCGCGACGATCACCGCGGCCTACAACGGGTCGCACGTGACGACGACCCTGACGGTCACTCGGTAACCGTCCGACTGCGGGCCGGCCGCCGACGGCGGCCGGCCCGCTTACCCGGCCGGGGTACGTGGAAATCCGCATGGGAGTCAGGTCGTTCCACGATGCGGCTCGGGCTCCGCGCGTCGATCCTCTGAGAGACCCCGAACAGGAGGAACGATGCGCGCACGCCTGCTCGTCGCACTCGTCTCGATCGCCCTTCTCGCGGTCGCCGCGGGTGGTCTCACTCTCGCCTTCGCCTTCGACGGCGATCGCGGGAACGATTCGCCGACGCCGGTCTCCGAGCACGCGCAGGCGATTCCGGTTTCGGCACGGACCGTGCTGGTCTCGCGCGCGATGCCGATGCCGTCCGCTCACGCACGCCGGCTCTCGGCGAAGCTAGAGGAGGGCGCGATGCCGGAGGGGCCGATGATGGCCAAGGTCTTGACCGACTCCGACTGCACACCCGACCCGCAGATGATCTCGCGCTGTCGAAACGTGATGCGGCTCGCGGATGGGCGGACGATCGTCCTCCGCCACCCGCACAACATGACGACGGTTCCGTGCCTGGCGCCCGGAGAGCGCGTCCGGTTGCTGCCGACCGACGTCTGACGTCCACACGACCGCTCGCGAACGCATCATTGAGCCGGATGCACTCGCCGTCGGCTCTGACCGCGTTTCTCGCCTGCCAGCACCTGGCGGCGCTGCAGCTCGCCCGCGTTCCCCGGCCGGCCGTCGACAACGCTCCGGCCGAGCTGATCAGGCGCAAGGGCGACGAGCACGAGCGCGCGTATCTCGACGAGCTCCAAGGTCGCGGCTTGAGCATCGTGGAGATCGAGCGCGACGACTGGGAGCGGGCAGCTGTGGAGACCGAAGACGCGCTCGCGCGAGGCGTCGACGTCGTCTACCAGGGCGTCTTCGTCGACGAGGGGTGGCGCGGCGTCGCGGACTTCCTCGAGCGGCAGCCGGACGGCTCCTACGAGGCCGCAGACACCAAGCTCGCGCGGACGTCGAAGCCATCGCACATCCTCCAGCTCTGCTTCTACACCGAGCAGCTCACGCGCGTGACCGGGCGGGAGCCGGCGTTCATGCACGTCCTGCTCGGGTCGGGGCTGCGCGACTCCTTCCGGCCGGGCGACTTCATGGCCTACTACCGGCGCGTCAAGCAGCGCTTCCTCGAGTTCGCCGCCGATCCGCCCGAGACGTATCCACTGCCCGTCTCGCACTGCTCGATCTGCGACTTCCTTGAGCGCTGCAGAGCGCAGTGGGTGCAGGACGACCACCTGACGCTCGTCGCCCGCCTCGGCCGCAACCAGGTGCCGCGCCTCGAGGATGCGGGGATTACGACGCTAGCGGAGCTCGCCGCCACGCCGGCCGAGACGACGGTCCCGCGCATGAGCCAGGGCAGGTTCGAGGCGCTGCGCGAGCAGGCGGCTCTGCAGCACCAGGCGCGGATAACGGGCGAGCACGCCTACCGCCTGCTCCAGCCGGAGCCGAAGCGGGGGTTCGAGCTGCTGCCGAAGCCCTCGCCTGGCGACGTCTTCTTCGACATCGAGGGCGACCCGTTCTGGGCGCCCGACCGCGGGCTCGAGTACCTCTTCGGCGTGCTCTGGCGCGAGGACGGGAGCACGCGCTTCCGCGCCTTCTGGGCCCGCGACCGCGAGACCGAGAAGCTCGCGTTCGAGCAGCTCGTCGACTTCCTCCACGAGCGCCTGCGCGCCGACCCGGCGATGCACGTCTACCACTACGCCTTCTACGAGCCCGCCGTGCTCAAGCGCCTGATGGGCCTGTACGGCACGCGCGAAGAGGAGGTCGACGACTTGCTCCGCGCCAACGTGCTCGTCGATCTCTTCGCCGTCGTCCGGAACGCGCTGCGCGCCTCGTACCCGAGCTACTCGCTGAAGGAGATCGAGCGCTTCTACCTCGACGGCCGCATGGCCGAGGTCAAGGGCGGCGAGGACTCGGTGCTCCTGTACGAGCGCTGGCGGGAGACGGGCGACGACGCGCTGCTCCAGGCGATCCGCGCCTACAACGAGGAGGACTGCCTCTCGACGCTGCTCCTGCGCGACTGGCTGCTCGAACGGCGGGCCGAAGCGGAGTCGCTCTTCGGTCGCCAGCTCGCGTGGTTCGAGCCCGAGCCGCCGCGGGCCGTCAGCGATGAAGCCGTCGAGGCCCTCGCGGAGCGGGAGCGGCTGCGCGCGGAGCTGCTCGCCGGCCTCCCCGACGACCCGAACGAGCTCTCCGACGACGAACGCGTGCGCTACCTCGCCGCCCACCTGCTCGAGTATCACCGGCGTGAGGCCAAGCCCGTCTGGTGGGCGTTCTTCGACCGGCTCGGCAAGACCCCGGCCGAGCTCGTCGACGACGCGGAGGCGATCGGCGAGCTCGAGCCGGTCGGCTCCGAGCCCGAGCCGCGGGCGCGCTCGCTCGTGCACGCGTTCACGTTCCCGGTGCAGGAGCACAAGCTCGGCCCCGGCGACGACGTCTTCGATCCTGCGACCGGCAAGGGCGCGGGCGAGATCGTCTCGGTCGACGACGTGAGCCTTCGGCTCGCGCGCGGGCCGTCGCTCGAGGACGTGCCGCTGCCGCGCGCGCTGATTCCGGGCGGGCCCTACGACACCAGGCCGCAGCGCGAGGCCTTGGTCCGGCTCGCGCGCTCGCTCGAGAGCTACCCGGCGCTCGAGGGGATCTTGCGCCGCGACCGGCCGCGCGCCGGCCGCGAGCTGCTGCAGACGACCGAGCTCGAGGAGATGAAGCGGCTCGTGCTCGACCTCGACCGCAGCCACCTCGTCGTGCAGGGGCCGCCGGGCTCGGGGAAGACGTGGACGGGCGCGCGGCTGATCGTGCGCCTCCTGCGCGAGGGCAAGCGCGTGGGCGTGACCGCCACGAGCCACAAGGCGATCCACAACCTGCTCTTCGAGGTCGAGCGTGTGGCGGCGACTGAAGGCGTCGACTTCAAGGGGCTGAAGAAGTCGACCGGGAGCGTGGAGTCGGCCTTCAGCGGCGCGCGGATCGAGAGCTCGGGCGAGGTCGCGGACTTCGCCGACCCCGACGAGCGGCTGCTCGCCGGGACGGCGTGGCTGTTCGCCCGCGCCGAGCTCGATGGGCAGCTCGACTATCTGTTCGTCGACGAGGCGGGGCAGGTGTCGCTCGCCGACGCGCTGGCCGTCGGAACGGCGGCGCGCAACGTCGTCCTGCTCGGCGACCCGGTGCAGCTCGCGCAAGTGACCCAGGGCACGCACCCGCCCGGGACCGGCGCCTCGGTGCTCGAGCACCTGCTCGCGGGCGGGCAGACGATCCCGCCCGACCGCGGCCTCTTCCTCGAGCGCAGCTTCCGCCTGCACCCGGACGTGGCCGCGTTCGTCTCCAAGGCCTTCTACGAGGGTCGCCTGCGCGCGGCGGAGGGCTGCGAGCGGCAGGGGACCGCGTTCGGCACCGGCGTCCGCTTCCTCCCGGTCGAGCACGAGGGGAACCGCCGCTCTTCGGTCGAGGAGGCGGCGCGCGTGGGCGCCGCCATCGAAGAGATGCTCGGCGGCTCGTATACCGACTCGCAGGGGCGGACGCGGCCGCTGCGGGTCGACGACTTCATGGTCGTCGCGCCCTACAACGCGCAGGTGCGGTGCCTGCGCGAGGCGCTGCCGCCGGGCGTCCCGGTCGGGACCGTGGACAAGTTCCAGGGTCAGGAGGCGCCGGTTGTCTTCTTCTCGATGGCGTCGTCGAGCGGGGAGGACGTGCCGCGCAACATGGAGTTCCTGTTCTCGCGCAACCGCCTCAACGTGGCCGTCTCGCGAGCGAAGTGCCTGGCGATTCTGGTCGCGAGCCCTACGCTGCTCGACATCCGCTGCCGCACCGTGGAGCAGATGCGGCTCGCGAATGCGCTGTGCGCGTTTGTCGAGATGGCTACGGCGGACGGCGACTCCGGACGCCTACTCCCGTACGCCTAACAGGAGGGTGTATTCTTTGACCTAGTCAAAGAAATGGCCGCGGCAGCTCCAGGTCAAGTCGAGCGCTTTCGCGCGTTCAACCGGTTCTACACCGGGCTCGTGGGCGCGCTCGAGGAGCGCCTGCTCGAAACTCGCTTCACGCTCACGGAGGCTCGCGTGCTTTTTGAGCTCGGCCGCGCTTCGAGCCTCGAGGTGCTCGAGCTCAGGCGTAGGACGGGTCTCGATCCTGGCTACCTGAGCCGCATCCTTGCCGCGTTCGAGGAGGACGGCCTCGTCACTCGCCGTCGTTCTACTGAGGACGCCCGGCGGGTCGTCGTCGACCTGACCGCGGATGGGCGGGATGCGTACCGCGATCTCGATCGACGCTCCGCGGCGGAGAACGGGCGCTTGCTGGGGCAGCTCCCCGATGCCGACCGCGAACGGCTACTCCTGGCCGCGGCCGAGCTGGAGGCGCTGCTCGCTGACGAACCGGCCGACAGCGTGTCGATCCGCGACGCGAAGAGCGGCGACTTCGGCTGGATGGTCGAACGGCACGGCGTGCTCTACGCCGCGGAGTACGGCTGGGATGAGACTTTCGAGGGCCTGGTCGCGCAGATCGTCGG
>Ga0126306_10002370_pt1 | contig 10586 bp, 12 predicted proteins | sample Plot27_FD_92592 | JGI IMG/M metagenome (GOLD analysis project Ga0126306, IMG submission 92592) | Serpentine soil microbial communities from UC McLaughlin Reserve, CA, USA - Plot27 | ecosystem: Environmental > Terrestrial > Soil > Grasslands | place: USA: UC McLaughlin Reserve, Lake County... | reverse complement strand
CCGCGGCCCCGGCCAGCCTGGCCACCCGGGCGTCCAGCTTCTCCCTGGCCTCCTGGCGGACGGCCCGTACCCGTTCCAACTCGCCGACCTGGCGCCGCACCTTGGCCTCGGCCGCGGCCCGGGCCTGCTCGGCCCCGACCATGACGGCATGCAGCCGGACCGATCGCCGACGCGCAAGCTCCAGCCGGCCCAGCACGTCCTGGTCGGCCCGGATCACATAGCCAAGGGTGACCGCCCGCTCCAGCAGGTCACGCAGGTCATTGGCCTGAACCATTACGGCCAACCCGGACACCCCGCCGGTCATGTAGGCCCGGCGGACCTGCCAGGCCAGCCGGGCCTCCTGCCGGCTGACCTCATCGGTGGCCGCCGCCAGGGCGCCCAGCGCCGCCGCCCGACGGCGCCGGGCCCCCTCCAACTCACGGGAGGCCGCGGCCAGCCGGGCCCGGGCCACGGCGACGGCCAGGTCGGCGGCGGCCACGGCGTCGGCGACCACGGTGGCGTCGGCCCGGGCGTCACCCAGCACCGCCTCGACCTCGCCCAGGCGTCGGCGGGTCTTGTCGAGCTCGTCCCGCTCATCGGCGGCCACCGGATGAGGGAATAGCAGGAGCACGACGACCGCGGCGGCCACCCAGTGCCGCCGAGCCGGTGACCACCGAACTCGCATCCTCGACCGTGCGGACATAATCGGGCCATTCCGTCAGATCGCCAGGATCGGGCTGGGTACTCTACCGCGGCGCCGCCCGGAACTGTGGGACCCGGGATGGACGAACCTGCGCCGTCTTGGCGCCTGGCCCGCGGATCGCTCCGTCATCGAGCAGGCGGCCAGTTAACGATCCTCTCCGAGTGTCCGGACAGGGTCAGCGTGGCCGCTCTGGGAGTAGTCAGTATTCGCGATGCGATTTCGAACTTGTGTTCGATACTCTGGACCAGTGGGGACTTGGCAGGACCCGGACCTGGGCCGGCCGATCGCGGCGCCGCTGCCGCAGTGTGCGGAGCTGCTCGGCGTCGACCTGGCCACGATCCAGGAAGCGGCCGCCAACGTCGAGCCCTACCTGCGCACCGACGGCACTAGGATTTGGAGCCTGATGCAGCTGGAACGCCAGCTCCGGCCAGAGGCGTACGGTCGGCGGCGAGGCGGCTACCTCGACCGCCGACGGACCCCGGCTGCCGATGGCTAACAATCCGGGCGTCGGTGCTGACGCCATATGGCGCGAAGTGCTAGGGCGCCTTCGGCCAAGCTGTCGCCAGATCTCTTGCATGCCATGCCATCCGCACCAGTTCATGACGCCCTGCGCTACCTTGCCTTGCACCGTAACATCCTTGGTCAGAGAGGTGGCCAGCCGAGGCGCTGTGATGCGACGCGAGGCGACGTGTTGGATCGTTGCTGACAACCTGCTGACAGGTCCGCCCTCAGGCACAGGCTCGTGAAGCAGCGCTGAAGGCGTCCAGAAGCCATGTCCGCCAACGTCGCTGAACGTGCCCTCATCGCACAGTTCTCCGGTGCTGCCTGAATATGTGCACGGACGCTCATGGAGCGCCAACATGGCCATCAGACGGCAGCGTCATTGGTCGAGCACGCGTCGCAACGCATCGCGCAGCCGGCCGTACTCGCTCGGGCGGGCGGCCTTCAAGCGGCGAGGTCGGCGTGCAATTGATCAATGCGCGTGGCGGCCGCATCGAGCTTAATCTCGTCGATCTCTTGCTTCATCGTGGTGAACTCCGTGAAGCGCTCATCGCTCGAAGCCCCCTCGCCACGCTCCTCGATCAAGGCTTCGAGCGCATCGGCCATGCGGCCGAGTTGACGGCCGTAGCTGTGACGCTGTACGACCTCCACCTCGGTCTGCGGCGCGCTGGAGTTGATGCGTTGATGGTTATCGTCCAGCCGGGCAGGATCGGCTGTGTGAGACTCTGTGGCGCCAGCCCGAAGGTCGTCCACCAGTTGCGCATCCAAGCCGCCGGGTCGATGCCAGCCCATGGCCACCCCCAGCTCGTTGATTCGGTGCCCATAGTCCTCCCTCTTCGTGGTGCACAGGTTGAGCGTGGCTACCTGCACTCCGGGCCTCGGTGTCGTTGCCGCTCTACTTCAGCTCGCCTTTAGGTGAAGCCAGTCGAGAGGCATGACCTTCCCGAGGAATTAGCGTGACTTGGAACATGATGCGATGTAGCGTATTCGGCGTCGATAGCCGCGCTGTCTCAGGGCAGTGCCTGGGGGGGTTCCCGTGGGCCGTTTCCTGTGGGCCAGAGTATTGACGACCGATCGAGGAGGTCGTTGATGCCGCAGCCCGATCCCGGTCCTACCGTAGAGATCATCGTGCAGTTGTCATCGGAGACGTCGGTTGCGGCTGTCGATCAGGTCGCGGCCGATGTCGGGGCCACGCTGCAACCGCTGCACCCGGCGACGAGCGACGCGGAGCTCGCTCGCTACGCCGTCGTCCGTGTCCCTCCGAGCCAGGTCGACCTGGTGCTGGCCACGCTAAGGAGCAGCCCCGACGTCGACGCCGCCTACGTCAAACCGGCAGGGGAGGCACCATGATCGAGAGGAGAGCCAGCCATGCCACCTCGTAAGCGCCCACGGCAGGGCGCTTCCCGCAATCCGCCGCCGACTGAACCAGTCGGCCGACCGGAACTCGTCGTCATCGCCAAGCCCGACGCCGGTCTGCGCGTCCGGGCCACCGAGCTTGCCTCGGCCGCTGGGGCCGACACCACACCCCTCGCCGAGGTGCTGACCCGGTACGGCGCATCCCTGGAGCCGAGCTTCGGCGCCAGCGAGGAGCGCGCCCGGGCGAGGATGACCGCGGTGCCGACGGCCGAGAGTCTCCCCGACCTCGGACTCTTCTACAACGTCACCGCCGAGGACGCTCGGCTCGACGAGCTGGCGGATAACCTGCTGGCCCAGGATCTGGTCGAGGCGGCCTATGTGAAGCCGGCGGCGACCGTCCCGCAACTGGTTGCGGACGACGTGGCGGAGTCGATCAACGCCATGTCGCCGGACCCTAGCGACGCCCCACCGGTGACGCCGGACTTCACCGCCCGCCAGGGCTACCTCGATGCCGCGCCGGGCGGGATCGACGCCCGCTACGCCTGGACGGTGCCGGGTGGCAGGGGCTCCGGCATCCGCATCATCGACTGCGAGTGGGGCTGGCGCTTCACCCATGAGGACCTCGTGCAGAACCAGGGTGGCGTCGTCGCCGGCACCAGTAGCACCAACACCAACCACGGGACGGCCGTCCTCGGTGAGATCAGCGGCGACCGCAACACCCTCGGCATCATCGGCATCGCCCCCGATGCGATCGTCAGCGCCTCGTCGTTCAACGACCAGAGCACCGCCACCGCCATCGTCAACTCCGCCGACCGCCTCAGTGCCGGCGACATCCTCCTGCTCGAAATTCACCGGGGCGGCCCGAACACCCCGGACCCGCCCCAGGGTCAGCTTGGCTACATCGCCATCGAGTGGTGGCCGGACGACTTCGCGGCAATTCGCTATGCCGTCAACAAGGGGATCGTCGTGGTGGAGGCCGCCGGCAACGGCTTTCAGAACCTCGACGATCCCATCTACTCCCAGCCGCAGGCCGGTTTCCCGGCCACCTGGAGCAACCCCTTCGATCCAGCCAACCCGTCATCGGGCGCCGTGCTGGTCGGTGCCGGCGCGCCACCACCGGGAACCCACGGCTCCAACTGGGGCCCCGACCGATCCCGGCTCGACTTCTCGAACTACGGCGCGCGGGTCGATGCCCAGGGCTGGGGCCGGGAGGTGACCAGTACCGGCTACGGCGACCTCCAGGGCGGACCAAACGCCGATCTCTGGTACACCGACGCGTTCTCCGGCACCTCCAGCGCTTCGCCCATCGTCGTCGGTGCGCTGGCCTGTCTACAGGGCGCCCTCCGGGCCGCCGGCCGGCCACCGCTGTCGCCGGCGCGGGCGCAGGAGGTGCTCCGCGCCCACGGGTCGCCACAGCAGGACGCCGCCGGCCGGCCGGCCACCCAGCGGATCGGCAACCGGCCCGACCTGCGGCAGCTGCTCCCGGTCGTCCTCCAGTCCGTCGGCCCATGGACCGGTGTCCAGTTCCGCGGCACCGTGGGCCCCAACCAGACGACCTGCTGGTTCACCTTCAACTGGCCGGCGCACTGGCACGTGCTCTGGACGGTGGCCCCCACGAGTCCCGCTCCCGGCGCCCCCCAGGTGAGCTGGAAGGTGAAGGTCGAGCGGGCGACCGATTGGTACGCGACCTACTGGATCTGCGTCACCAACCTCACCGGTCAGCCAGTCGCCATTGAGGGCCGGTACGCCGTGCTCGGCTGGTAGCCGGTTCTTGCGAGAGGAGCGCAGCATGCGAGTCGGTGTTCAGTTCACCGGCAGCCTGGGGCCCAACCAGACCCGTCGCTGGTTCACCTTCAACTGGCCCGAGAGCTGGCACGTGGCCTGGTACATGATGCCCATCACACCGGCCCTCGGGGCCCCAGAGCTGGAGTGGGACATGGCCGTGGAGCGAGCCGATCCCCAGCACGTCACCTACTGGCTGACGGTGAAGAACCTCACCGGGCAGCCCGTCAACTTCGAGGGCCGCTATGCGGTTCTCAACTGAGGAGGCGACCATGCGGGTACGCATCGACATCGATCCCGGGGCGGCGGCGGGCGCCGCCTCCGACGGCGCCGTGGCCGCCGCCCCGGGGACGGGCGACATCGCCATCAATGGCGGTTCCCCGAGTGCGGAGCTGCTGGAGGCGATGGCCGCCGCCGGCGGCTTGCGGTTCGCGACGCCGGAGGCGGCGTCGTCCACGGCCACGGGCAGCCAAGCCGTCCAAACCCTCGACGCCGGCGGAGCGCCAGGTTGACGCCAGGTTCCAGAGCTGCCAAGCGGCCGTCATGACCGAGGTCATCGTCCTGCCGGGGGCGAGTTCGGCCGAGGGCATCGCCGCCGGTGGCGAGGCCACCTTCTACGCCGGCGACCTGTTGCGTGGCGACATCTTTCGCGGCGACCTCCAGCGCGGCACCGCCGAGCGCTTCATCGACGCCCCCGATGGTCGCAGGGCTATGGGCATGGCCGCTGATGACGCCAACGAGCTGCTGTTCGTCGCCGGTTTCCTGACCGGGCAGGGCTATGTCTACGACACCCGCAGCGGCGCCACCGTGGCCAGCTACCAGTTCGGCAACTCGCCGACCTCGCTGGTCAACGACGTGGCCCTCACTCCCGACGGGGCCTGGTTCACCGAGTCGCGGCAGGCCCGGCTGTACTTCGTTCCGGTCAGCCAGGCCGGTGTCCCGGAGGCAACGTTCCGCACCCTAGTCGTCAGCGGCCCGGCGGCCGACATCGCGGTCGGGAAGGGCAACCTCAACGGCATCCAGGCCACCCCCGACGGCAGGACCCTGATCGTCGCGCACTCGGTCAACGCGCAGCTGTACACGGTCGATCCGGCCACCGGGGCCAGCGCGACCATCGCCGGGGTGAGTTTGCCCGACGTTGACGGTATCGTGCTCGAAGCGGAGCGGCTGTGGGCGGTCCAGAATCGCAGCAACCAGGTGAGCCAGATCCGTCTGGCCCCCGACCTGACCTCTGGGGTGGTGGAGAAGGTCATCACCAGCGACCTGTTCCAGGTGCCGACCACCGCGGCCCGCTTCGGCAGTCGCCTGGCGGTGGTCAATTCCAAGATCGAAAACCACTTCCCGCCCGACGCCGATCAGTAGAGGGTGTCGTGGTCGACGGCTGAGCGTGGCTCACCCCCGCTTGATCGGGTCTACACTCGTGCAGGATGGGTACGTCGAAACGAGCGCTTCCGCAGAACCTGAGCCCCAAGGCCAGGAAGCGCCTGCTCACTGCCGGTGCGGGCGAGGTGAGCCGCGCCCTTGTCCAAGTGGCCCCGACCGCCGACCCCGCTGAGCTTGGCCGTCAGGTGGCAGCACTCGGCGGCACCGTCCACTCCTGGCTCGATGAAACCAGCCTGCTCAGCCTGGAGCTGCCGACCTCCCGCCTGGTCGAGCTGGCCGGCCTCGACGGCGTCGTGTACGTCGAGACCGGTGAACCCTACCGCCCTTCGGCTAGCGAATCAGGTTGAGCACCGCTTCGGCATCGACACGTCCATAGCCCCAGGCGATGTCGAACGGGTCCACGCCAGGTGGTGGGCTCGCGGAGGCGATGAGGGTGCTGCGTATCTGCGGGGAGGTGAGCTTCGGGTTGCGCTGGAGCAGCAGCGCTGCGATACCCGCGACGTGCGGGGCGCTCATGCTGGTGCCCGACATGCGCGTCCGCATCGGGTGGGACGGCTTGCCGGGGCCCGCCGGGCGGCCGCCGAGGGCCGAGGATGAGGTGATGTTGGTGCCGGGAGCGGCGACCTCAGGCTTGGTTCTGCCGTCGCGGGTCCGGCCCCGGCTGCTGGAGTTGCTGGGCGCCACGGTGACGTGGTTGTAGTTGGCCACCGCGATGCCACGTCGGGTGGTGGCCGGGGTTCCGAGCGTCATCACCTGGTCGAAATCGGCACCGATGAAGAACGACTGGTCCCCGAATTTGTTCTCGGAATCTCGAACATCCCGCTCGATCCAGGCGTCGAACCGCTCGACCGGCCCCCCCACCGCCTCGAGCTCCACCCGCCAGACGCCGGTGGCGACCCGCTCGGCCGTTGCCGTTCCAGGGCTGGCCTCGATGTAGATCCTTCCGTCGCCGTTGAGCACCGAGAAGCGGTCGGAGATGATGACGGCCTTGTTGCCGTTGCTAAAGTCGTGGGTTGCGGCCTCGCCTGGTCGCACGACCTCGGTCGCCTCACCGGTCGGATCGACGAGCCTGACGTGGAGCACGTCGCGCGAGGAATACCAGATCTCCATCTCGTTCGGCGTGAAGTCACCCGGACCGGGCGCCACCGTGCCCCCACCGGGAATCGGGAGCTCCCCGCCGGCCTTCCACTGCAGCACCCGCTTCCCGCCGGCCGGAAGCGCTCCCGAGGCATGACCGCGCCAGATGTGCTCGTTGCCGGCCGCCCCGACGAACGCGCGACCCGGCGCCTCCAGCAGCCGGTCGATGGCGCGCTCGACGATGCTCTCCCCGTCGTGGCTGCCGCCGTTCTGCCCCAGGCTCATGTTGATGACGCATGGCATGCCCAGCTCGGTGGCCTTGCCGAAGATGTAGGCGATAGCCTCGGCGACATGGACCGAGTCGGTGAAGCTGCCCTCGCCATCGCGCGAGTCGGGTTGCACGAAGACGATGGTCGCTCCGGGAGCCGCACCGATGAAGCGGCCCGCAGCGAATTCGGCATCCGCCGAGCGGCCGTTCCCGGCCGCGATTCCCGTGACGTGCGTGCCGTGACTGGCTGGCTTGGGCTGATGGCGCACCACGGCAAACGGGTCGGGCGCCTGGAGCGCCTGGTTGATTGCGGCCGCGTCGTACTCCACACCGTAGTCGAACCGAGCGGGCGAGCGCTCGGCGCCCTCCGGCTCCAGGAACTGGTCCCACAGAAATGCGACCCGCGTCTTGCCGTCCACGCCGATGAAGTCGTCCAGGGTGAAGTCCAGGCCGCTGTCGACAATGCCCACGACCACGCCGGTTCCCGTGAGACCCGCCCCCCCGCCGGGGGGATGGTGGACACGGTTGGCATGGGTCTCCGGAAGCGAGGTGTCGAGCAGCGGGCCGAGGAGCCGGGCCGCCTCCACGAAGTCGACCTGCGGGAGGGCGGCGAGCCGCTCCAGCTCGGTGATGGGCACCTCGACCGAGTAGATGCCTTCGATCAGCTCGATCCAGCGGGCGTCAGGAATCGCGGTGAGCGGCTCGGGGGGCCGCGCCCGGACGAGCACCCGGGTGGTCAGTACCGACGGCCGGACGACCTCGTCGAAGGCCAGCTCGGTGGATGCCGACACCACCGCCTGGTCCAGGTCTCTGCGCATGCGGGAGGGATCATCCATGGTATGCACGAGACGCCGGAGCCTCGGGTCGAGCGTCTGATTGTGCAGTACGGACATGGTGTTGCCTGCCTCACCGGCCCGGTCCGTCACCTTCGCCTCCCCTGTCCGACCTCACGCGACAGCCTAAACTTCTGCTACGCGACGTCCATTAGCAAGGGGTCAATTCCGAGCGACGTCGGATGCGACCTGGCTGGTCCACATCTTGCAGGAGATGAGCCGAACGGCCGTCTCGGCAAAGGGGTCAGCCCATGGCAGCAGTCCCGGCAGAGGTGGGCGGTCCGCGTGATCGACTGACCGACCGGATCGGGCCGGGACGGCTCGTTATGGACCGCCTTCCGCAGCTCAAGTCCCACAGGGGCCGGCCGCCGGACCTCGTCCTGCGTTGGAGAGGGCGATGCCGCGCTCGGCGACCGTCGACTTCGTCGTGCACCTACACGGCTACACGGCTACTCGGACTGCGGCCAGTGCATGGACCTGGTCAGGGAGATGGAACCGCGGAGCGGGCTAGACCTGGCGGACCCGGCGAACCCCGCGACCGCCGGCCGGACCACGCCCACGTTGCTCACCCTGCCGCGCGGCAACTTCTACGGCGGGCGATCGGGCCACGGCTACGACTTCCCCGCTCAGGTCCTGAGCATGGGCGGGAAGACTCGAACTCTGGCCCGCCTTCTGACGTGGTGCCTGGTGGCGGCTGCGCTGGGGGTCTGACCTGCGGTTCCTTAGCTCCCGTGGGGACCGCTGGTGCCCGTTGCAGTCCCCTACCTGCCGGCTCCGCGTGTACCCACCATGTACCGGCGGGCTGCGGTCCCGTCCGGTCGCGGCCGCCTCGGGCGCTCCGGTCCTCCGCGACCAGGGACCGACCGGCCGGCCGGGCACGGCAAGGTCGCTGCAGGCGTCGAGGAGAGCAGCAGGCTACTTGTCGGTCTGGTCGTCGATCTCAGCGGCGGGGGCGTTGCGCTTGACCGACTCGATGCCCTTGATCGCGCTCGCCTTGCTCTCATAGGCCTCGCTAGTGGAAATCACCTGACCGTTGGTGGCGACCAGGTTGAAGCGAACTTGCCGGTCGAGCCCTTCTTGAGCACGAACTTGGCCGCCATGCGCCCTCCCCTGGGTCGGAGCTTGCTTACTCGGACCGATCCAATCGTCCTTCTCAGCGACCCGCAAACTGTGGTCCGACGTGTTGCATGCCATGCCATCCACACCACTTCACAAAGCCCTCCGCCGCCTCACTCGGCACCACATCAGCCCTGCTTACGGAGCTTCCGAGACGAAGCATCGTGGTGCGACGCGAGGCCGCGTGTGGAATCGCTGCTGACGATCTGCTGACAGGTCGTCGAGACCTCGGCCGTCTCAGCGCGGTCCACCAGGCCCTGTCGGACTACGCAGCGCTCCCGATCCACCCTCGAACTTGTGTTCGATATCCTGGTTCAGTGGGGACCTGGCATGACGTGGACGTGGGCCGGCCGATCGCGGCCCCGCTGGAGCAATGCACGCAGCTGCTCGGCGTCGACCTCGCCACCGTCCGCAGACTGGCCGCCGAGGTCGAGCCCTACAGGATCTGGAGCCTAGCGCAGCTGGAACGCCAACTCCGGCCCGAGGCGTACAGCCGGCGGCGAGGCGGCTACCTCGACCGTCGACGAACGCGGCAGTAGCAGCATGGCCGACCTCTCGTTCACTGTCCGCCATTGACCGTGGTTGTCCGTGTGACCCAGCTCGCCTGCGGCCCCAGCGCGGCCCAAAGGTCGAGGGTGGACCGCTTCGGCCTGAGCCCGGAGCGGCCCTACCCGCTGGTCAGCTCATAGACGTTGCCGTCCGGCGCGCGAAAGTGGCGCCAACCTCCGCCGCGCTCATCCACCTGGCCCCCGAGAAGCTCCACGCCGGCTGCCTCCAACTCCCGGACGGCGCCGGGAAGATCGTCGACCACGAAGCCGACGACGGGACCGGTAGAGAAGTGGGCGTGGTCCATATCGCGTGGACCAAACACCTCGAACGTACCGCCCTCCGGCAGTGGGAAGGCGGCGAAGTCGGACCCTTCTTGGCTGGTGGTCAGCCCGAGGACGGCTTGGAGGAATGTCACCATGGCGGGGTACTCGCTTGTCCTCGTGCCCGCCCAGCCAATGCGCTTGACCCGCATCCTTGCCCTCTCCCCTGTTCAGGTGCTTCGCGCCCGCGAAGCTGCCACGTCGCCGCCAACGTCCAACCGCCGTCGCCCACCGCCTCGGCGTCGTGCAGGCGACCGGCTGGCGTCGATATCAACCCGCGGATCGCCCTTGGTCAAGTGGGCGTGACAGGGGTTCTGAACCTGTGGCTTCTGCCGTGTGAAGTCAAGAACGGCTGGTTCAGCACGCCTGGTCACTGGCGTTTCGCCAGGTCGATCCTGGAATTTCGCTTCCCGCGGTGGTCCGTTGGTGACCGCTGTTGTCCGGTGGTCCATGCCCCAGCTGTGCCCCACAAGGCTCCCGAGTCTGGCCTACAGCCCCTCAAGAGGAGCCGGGCTGCCTTCTGCGGATCCAGGAACTCCGAACCTCGAAGCGTTCCTGCCTTGCCGCCAACTGCCATCAGCCGGGACCGTGCCCCGACCGGGCAGGACGAGCGCCCTTTCAGGGGATTAGGGAATGGTCACTCGACGGGTGATCTGCCCGTTGCTCTCCCAGTAGGTTCGCTTGCTGGCCAGGAAGGGATCATCCGGCGCCGGCTGTTG
>Ga0126306_10002369_pt1 | contig 10587 bp, 12 predicted proteins | sample Plot27_FD_92592 | JGI IMG/M metagenome (GOLD analysis project Ga0126306, IMG submission 92592) | Serpentine soil microbial communities from UC McLaughlin Reserve, CA, USA - Plot27 | ecosystem: Environmental > Terrestrial > Soil > Grasslands | place: USA: UC McLaughlin Reserve, Lake County... | reverse complement strand
TCAGCAAGTCAGCAAGAGAAAAGCTGACAAGCTGAAGTGCTGAGAAGCGAAGCCCGAAAGGCTAAGCGTGCTGAGAAGCGCAGTATCAGGAAGGGAACTTCCTCATACTGCTACCACACCATACGGGTTGCGAGATGTATTAAACTAGGGAGGCCAGAGATTTTGCATACAAGAGGGGTATTTTAGATGGCCGAGAGAGCGTATGATGTCGTGATAATCGGTTCGGGTCCGGCGGGGTACACGGCGGCGCTTTACGCCGCGCGGGCGAGCCTGAACGTGCTCGTCTTCCAGGGTTTCGAGAGCGGTGGGCAGCTCATGCTGACCTCCGACGTAGAGAACTATCCGGGGTACAGGGATGGTGTCATGGGCCCCGAGATGATGGACGACTTCGAGGCCCAGGCCGCGCGTTTCGGGGCTGAGATGCGTCCCGAGAACATCGAGCGGGTGGACTTCTCGGACCGCCCGTTCAAGCTGTGGGCCGAGGATGAGGATGAGCCGATCCTGGCGAAGGCCGTCGTGATCGCCACGGGCGCCAAGGCCAAGTGGCTGGGGCTCGAGAGCGAGCAGCAGTTGATGGGCAAGGGCGTAAGCGGTTGCGCCACCTGCGACGCCTTCTTCTACAGGGGCAAGAAGGTCGCCGTGGTCGGCGGGGGAGACACGGCGATGGAGGAGGCCGGCGTCCTCGCCAAGTTCGCCGACGAGGTCGTTTTGATCCACCGCCGCGATGAGTTCAGGGCGTCCAAGATCATGCTCGAAAGGGCGCGCAAGAACCCCAAGATCACGTTCATAACGGACACGGTCGTAGAAGAGATCCTGGGCAAAGACGCCGTCGAGGGGGTGCGCCTAAGGAACACGAAGACCGGCGAGGAGCGGACCATCGAGGTGAACGGCTTCTTCACGGCCATCGGACACACCCCTGCGACCTCCCTCTTCGAGGGCCAGGTCGAGATGAAAGAGGGTGGCTACATCGTCCAGAGGGAGAACACCATGACGAGCGTCCCAGGAGTGTTCGCCGCCGGTGATGTCTCCGACACCCGCTATCGCCAGGCTGTCACGGCCGCCGGCGACGGCTGCCGTGCCGCCATCGACAGCGAACGCTGGCTTGAAGAGCAGGGCGAAGCCCCAGAGGAGGCCGAGGATCCCGGCGTCTGGACCGCCGAGAAGGACATGGCCAACTTCTAAAGGCTGAAAGCTGACGGCGCGATTCGCAGAGGGTAAACTAGGTTGCTGCTTTCGAACATACTTCTCTCAGCGGAGTGCGCCGCACCCCGACCGAACTGCCAGCCGGCCACGACAGCAGCATGCCAGCGGCGTATACCAGGTACCTCAATGAGGGCGAAAGCGTCCTTAGCCACTCGATCATCTCATCTCCCGCGCTCCGCGATCCGGTGAGTACGTCCTAGTAACTCTCGGCCGGAAAGAACATCCCCTATACGGCCTATTTCCACTGTTACGTGGAAGGCCTGAGAGTTGATCATCCCTGGGTAGATTTCTTACGTCCCAACACGTGGATCAAGCGCGCTACGGACCTGTAGGGTTCTCTACGACCGGCCTCCCACTCGAGCTCGAGCACCTCGGGCAGGTCTTCACCCGGCATCGCATCACCGAGGTGATCCGTGAATACCCTTACCCCGTACCACCGCAACGCTTCGACACCGTCCTTGCGGAACGCCCCGTACAGGTCCTCCACTGTGTCCCCGCGGGTGATCACCCCGAGGCGCCCGCGGTCCCGATCGACCTCCAGCGAGGAGAGCGCATCAAGGTAACGGCCTTCGAGTGCCGGACGCATGGCGAGGGCGCCCGCGTTCTTGGCGAGGACGGAGACCACCCCTCCGGGACGGAGCAGGGCCGAGAGGGCGTGGATCATGGGCCGCGGGTCTTCCAGATACATCAGCACCCCGTGACAGAGCACGGCGTCGAACCTCTCCCCGCCGAGCGCCTCGTGCGCCCGCTCCCCTGTACCCTCGACGAGCCGCACCCGCTTTCGCACCCCTTCGGCTTCACGGGCGAGCCTCTGTCGCGCTTCCGCGAGCATCTCTTTGGAGGGGTCGACGATTGTGACTCTGTGGCCTCTGCGGGAGAGTGGGATCGCCTGCTGGCCCGCGCCGCCGCCGATGTCGGCGATGCTGGCCGGCGGATCGGGAAGGTGTTCGGCGAGCCCGCGGTCCACGAGCTCGTGGCGGACCACCTGGCGCAGGATCCCGCCCGACGTATTGTAGCGTTCGGCAAGATCGGAGAAGGGGTCCCCCACGGAGATTACTTCCCGTTCTTCAGGTACTTCTCGAACTCGACCCAGGGGAGGCAGTTGATCACGCTTCCCTTCTCGACCCAGGCCCGCCTCGCCTGCGAGACGCCGTACTTCATGAAGCCAAGTGCCCGCTCGTCGTGGGCATCCGTGTCGATGGTGATGCTCACGCCCGCTCCTACGGCCTCGCGGACGTAGGGGACCGCGAGGTCGAGGCGGTCCACGTAGGCGTTGAGCTCGAGGGCCGTGTTCGTGGCGGTCGCCTCCCGGATGAGACGCGAGACGTCCACCTCGTAAGGTTCCCTGCGGTTCAAAATGCGGCCCGTAGGGTGCCCGATGGTCCGTACGTAAGGGTTGTTCATCGCCCGCACGATACGCTCGGTCATGGCCTTCTCGCCGATCCCGAAAGAGGTGTGCACCGAGGCCACGACGAAGTCCAGCGTGACCAGCACATCGTCTTCGTAGTCCAGGCTACCGTCCTTGAGGATGTCGACCTCGGAGCCGCAGAGGAGGTGGATCTCACCGTACTTTTCGTCGGCCTTCCTCACGGCTACAAGCTTCTGTTGCAGGCGCTCGGGTGAGAGACCGTTCGCCACCCTGAGGCTCTGCGAATGGTCGCAGAAGACGAGGTATTCGTAGCCGAGCTCGATGGCGGCCTCGGCCATGCTCTCGATGGTGCCCTTGCCGTCGGAGTAGTTGGTGTGAACGTGCAGGTCTGCGCGGATGTCTTCGACGGAGACGAGCTCGGGCAGCGTGCCCTTATCTGCTGCTTCGATCTCGCCCGTGTCCTCCCTGAGTTCCGGCGGTATGTAGGCGAGGTCGAGACGCGAGTAGAGATCCTCCTCCGTGGCGACTGGTTTGTAGTCGCCGGTCCCCGCACGGGCCAGGCCGTACTCGGAGATGTTGATGCCCATCTTGACGGCCCGCTCGCGCAGCGCGATGTTGTGGGCCTGGCCGCCGGTGAAGTGGTGCAAGAGCGTTCCGTAGGCCTCGGGCTCGACTATCCTCAAGTCAACCTCGGTCCCGCCGCTCAGGATGAAGACCTTCTTCGGGCCGTGGGCGAGCACCTCCTCTGCGAACGGGGCCTCCGCGAAGTCGTCGGCCAGCGAGTCGGGATCCGTGCTCGCGGCTACGATGTCGATGTCGCCGATGGTCTCTTTCATGCGCCGCAACGAGCCCCCGACCTCAGCTCTCTCTGTCGCCGGATGCGAGCGGACGAACGAGAGGATCCGCTCCCCAAGGGAAGTCGCCTCGTCGAGGAGCATCCTGCTCTCCGTCGCGTTGTACGTCCTTGCGGCCTGCAGGATCTTCTCCGCGCTCTTGTTTCCGAAGCCCTTGAGCGAGGCGATTTGCCCCTGATCCAAACCTGCCAGCTCCTCGACGTTCGTGACGCCCAGCTCCTTCCACAGTCGGCCGACCGTGCGCGGCCCGACGCTCGGGAGGCGCGTCATCTCGAAGAGGCCCTCGGGGATCTCGGCCGTCAGGTCGGCGAGTAGCTGGGGCGTCCTGTCTTCGGCGAGGTCCCTTATTACCTCGGCAGTCGTCGCGCCGACGTGGGGCAGCGTCTTGAGGTCCTCTACCTCGGTCGCCGGGCGCCCCAGGGCTGCCACCGACTCGGCGGCCCGCTGGTAGCCGAGCACGCGGTAGTAAGCTTCGTCTTTGATCTCCATGAGCGTCGCGATCGTCTCGAGCGCCCGGACGATGTCGTTGTTCTGCAAGGTGCTCGCCCCTCCTTCTCCGGACCGGCCACGGAGATTATACGCGCCGTCCTGCTACCTGAAACGGGCTAGAATCTCTCCATGCTCGAGGGAAAGCGAGAGACGGCCCGGTGGCTCGCGGACCGCCTGACGGTGATCTCGGCCCTCTGGCTTGCGGCAGGACTGGCGTTTTCGGCTTTCGTCGTCTGGGCCTTTATCGAGCTGGCCGACGAGGTCGTCGAGGGCGAGAGCCGCACCTTCGACAGGGCCGTGCTACTCTGGATCCACTCGACCTTCCCGGGCTGGCTCGACGAACCGATGCGCCTCGTTACCGCGCTCGGCTACTACTGGGTCGTGCTGCCGCTCCTGGCCGTGGTCGCAGCTCTCTTGTACCGGAGGGGCTGGAGGCTCTCCGCCGTACTCCTCCTGGTCTCGATCGCCGGGAGTATCGTGCTCACCACCGTGTTGAAAGGCGTATTCAGGCGGGCGCGGCCCGAGCTCTTCGACTCGGGCTACCATGCCTCCTTCTATTCTTTTCCGAGCGGGCACGCCACCGTCGCCGTCGGATTCTACGGAATGCTCACGCTCATCCTGGCGTACCGGCTGCGGGGAAAGGCCCGATGGGCCGTGGCGGTCTCGGGGGTGATCGTGGTGCTCTCTATCGGCTTTTCCAGACTCTACCTCGGGGTGCACTTCCCGACTGACGTGCTCGCCGGCTACCTCGCCGCCCTCCTGTGGCTGGTCTGTGTCGGGGCCGTGTACGCGCTGTGGCTCTCCGTCAGGGGTCTGAGGGCAGCCGAGTCGAGCCGTGATGGATAGCATCCTGCACCTCGTCACCAGGTACGGATATTTGATCTTGGGCCTCCGTCTGCCTTACGGCGGCCGAGGTCTTTAGGCGACGCTTCGAAGAATAAGGCGGCGGATAGACGTTGTACATCCGTACCTCTAAGTGGTAGCTTCTCGTCGTGCTAGAAGCGGTCCTGCAGCCCCTCATAGAGTTCGTCACCGAGACCATCGGTAGCTACGGCCTACCGGCCGTCTTCATGCTCATGGCGCTCGAGAGCATGGGCATCCTGATCCCCTCGGAGGCGATCTCACCCTTCGCTGGTTACCTGGTCTCGGAGGGCAAGATGAGCCTTTTCGCAGCGGTGATCGCAGGAGTCCTCGGGAACCTCGTCGGCTCGGTGGTAGCCTACTTTATCGGGCTTTGGGGCGGGCGCGAGCTCTGGTTCCACTACGGGAAGTACGTAGGTGTCAGGGCGCATCACCTGCATATTGCCGAGAAGTGGTTCGACAGGTACGGTGAGCTCACCGTCTTCGTCTCCCGCTGCCTGCCCGTGGTCCGCACGTTTATCTCGTTTCCCGCCGGCACCGCCAGGATGAACTTTACCAAGTTCGTTCTATACACCCTCCTCGGGTGCATACCCTGGGTCTTCGCGCTGACGTACTTTGGGTACGTGCTAGGCGAGAACTGGACCACGATAGGCCACTACCTTCACTACCTCGACTACGCCGTCGCGGTGGCACTGGTTGCCGGAGCCGTCTACCTCTTCTGGCGCTGGAGACGCTCGTCGTAGAGCACGCTACGCCCTACGGGCTTCGCTTGTCAGCTACTCAGCTTTTCCCGTTTAGCCCTCGTTCTTCCGCGCACGGGACCGCTGCCTGAGGCGGTCGGGTTCGATGCTCGTAGCGGCGCATCGAGACGACTGTGCTGAGATGCTGAGAGCCGCCGACCGGAGGGAGGCAGCGGGCTGACAAGCCGCGAAGCGGCGTGCTGACATGCTGATTTAGAATAGCGCGGTGGATTATCTAGAGTTCCTGTTCCTCGGGGTAATAGGGGTCATCGGGGGGATGCTCTCGGGGCTCGTCGGGGTCGGAGGCGGGATCGTCTTCGTCCCCGGCCTGTTGTACGCCGGCGGATGGAGCATCCAGGATGCCGTCGCGGCGAGCCTGGTGATCATCATCTTCAGCTCCCTCTCAGGCACGATCCGCAACGCCAGGAGCGCCGACCCGGTGAACTGGCGGGTCGCCGGCCTCCTCTCTTTGGCGGTCGCCCCTTCGTCCTTGATCGGGGTCCTCATAAGCCGCGTCTCCCCCGAGATCGTCGTAAAGATCGCATTCGCCACGCTCCTCATAGCCCTCGCCTACCCGACCGCCCGCGGTGGGGGCGACTACGACAACGACCGCAAGGATATACCCCTCCCCCTCGTCTTCCTGGCGGGCATCTTTATAGGGTCGATCTCGGGGTTGGTGGGGGTAGGTGGCGGGGTGGTGATGGTCCCGCTTATGGTGCTCGGCATGGGCCTCACGACCAAGCGGGCCGTCTCGACGAGCCTCGCCGTGGTGATGTTCACAGGCATCGTGGGGGCCGCCGGCTATGTGGCTACCGGCTTCAGGGACGTGCAGGATCTGCTCGGCCTGCCGCCCCTCATTATCGGGTCCGTAATCGGCGCTCCCCTAGGAGTACGCATCAGGGACTGGCTGCCCGAGAGCGCGGTTCGGATCGGCTTCGGAGTGTTCATGGTGATCGTGTCTCTACGCCTTTTCGGCGAGGCGCTAGGTGTATTCTAGAGATCGGAGAAGTTTTTTTAGGGTCATATCGGTCAAGGTGCGTTATCCTACTACTTCATGTCCGAGAAGCCTTACTACCACGACCAGCAATTTCAGACCTCCAGAGAGGAGCGCAGGCCGACCTCCAAGAAAGGCGGAGGGGCGCTCGAGTACCTGGTCATACTGCTCGTCTCCTTCGCGCTGGTCTTCGGTTTCGTCAGGCCTTTCGTCATGGAGGCCTTCTGGATCCCCTCAGGCAGTATGATCCCTACCCTCGAGATCGGCGACCGTGTGCTTGTCAACAAATTCATCTACCGATTCACCCAACCCGAGCGCGGGGACATCATCGTCTTCGAGAGCGTCGATAACTCAGATGAGGACTTGATAAAGCGGGTCGTCGGGCTGCCTGGGGACAAGATCGCCGTCAAGAACGGCAGACTCTTCGTCAACGGCGAAGCCCAGAAAGAGCCTTACACGAACAAGAAGCTCCCCGACAGGAGCTTCTTCGCCCAGACCACGGTCCCGAAAGACCACGTTTTCGTAATGGGTGACAACCGCGGCAACTCCGCAGACTCCAGAGTCTTCGGACCCCTGCCCGAGAAGAACATAGAGGGCGAGGCCTTCCTACGCTTCTGGCCGCCCGACCGTATCGGGTTACTTTAGAGCGGCTCGCTTCGCGAACCGCGGCTTCAGGTTTTCTCTGTGCAAACTGAGCCGGAGACCAGCGTGTGATGTGTACCACCGCGGTCGTTCGTAGATCCGAAAGAAGTTCCACAGCCACACGGGCTCTCAGGAACGCGGAAGCTCTTCTATCTCGATCCGCTCTATCCTGTCGCCCGGCTCGCGGTCGCGCTGCGGGTCCCGCTCCCTTATGGCGCCAACGACGTCCATCCCATCGACTACCTCCCCGAAGACCGCGTGCCTGTCGTCGAGCCATGGCGTCGCCACGTGCGTGATAAAGAACTGAGATCCGCCGGTGTTCGGTCCGGCGTTCGCCATCGAAAGGACGCCGGGCCTGTCGTGGCGCAGGTCGGGATGGAACTCGTCCGGGATCCTGTACCCGGGACCGCCGGTACCCGTACCCGTCGGATCCCCGCCCTGGACCATGAAGTCCTCTATGACACGGTGGAAGGTCGTCCCGTCGAAGTACCCGTCGCGCGCCAGAAAGACGAAGTTGTTGACGGTCTCAGGAGCCTCCTCGGCGAAGAGCCTCACTCTGACGAGGCCCTTCTCGGTAACGAAGTTGGCGTAGTACTCGTAGCCGGGCTCGAGTGCCATCTCGGGCGGCCCCTCGTAGATCTTGTCTGCCATCGAGATCCCCTCCGTCGGTATTTGTCCTGACATCGAACGCACATGCTACCGCATCGGGGGTCCCGTTTCGGCGACGCCTACCCCGGGCGCCCGCATTCGTCTCAGGACGCTTCTACCTCCCCGTCCGCCTCCTCCTCGGTCAGGTCGGCACTTACGACGCAGATGTGGTAGTCGATGGGGGAGTTCCCGATAACCCAACATACCAGCCCGTCGTCACGCAACTCGGCCCCCGCCGTCCGTCCGAGCGCCATCAAGAACTCAGCGCTGTTCTCCTCGATGGCCCAGACCTTATCCACGCCTACAGAACATTACCGGTTGGTCGAACCATCAAGGTAGTAAACAGGCCCCCATTGCTCTTCCCAGGGGAATCCTGAAGCCTCCTTACAGCGCGTAGTCCGCGTCCGACGCCTCTTCTAGATAGCGGGCGAGGAGTGTTATGGCGGCCTCGACATCCGTGGCGCTAACCATCTCGTTCGGGGTGTGGACGTAGCGGCACGGGATGGAGAGCGTAACGGCGGGGATCCCGCCGTGCAGGCGCTGGACGCCACCCGCGTCCGTGCCGCCCGCCGGGAGTATCTCCATCTGGTAGGGGATGTCCTCGCGCTCGGCGATGGCGCGCAGATGATCCACCAGCTTCGGGTGGGAGATGGAGTAGCCGTCCATTATCTTGATGGCAACGCCCTTGCCCAGCTCGGTTATGGTGTTCTCGTTCCCTCCGCCAGGCACGTCCATAGCGAGCGTCACGTCTAGCGCGACGACGACCGTGGGCTCGAGGGCCGAGCCGCTTGCCTCGGCCCCGCGCAGGCCGACTTCCTCCTGCGAGGTAGCGGCGGCGAAGATGGTGGCCTGGTGATCCCCCACCGCCCTCAGCGCCTCGTACATCACGAAGACACCCACGCGGTCATCCATCGCCTTGCCGACGTAGTTCTCCCCAACCTTCTCCAGGGTGCGGTCCATGACCACGAAGTCGCCGATGCGCACCTTCTCCTTGACCGTTTCGGCGTCCATGCCCAGGTCCACGTAGAACTCGTCGGCCTTCGGCGGCTTCTGCTCCTCTCCGCGCGCGAGGTGCGGTGGCTTGCGCGCCGGCTGCAGGGCGCCGCGGAGCGTCTCGCCGTCAGCGGTTCTTATGAGAACCCTCTGTGAGACCATGTTCGCCGGGTCGTGGCCGCCCAGGGTCTGCAGGCGGACGAAGCCCTTGTCGTCGATGTGTTTGACGAGGTAGCCGATCTCGTCGGTATGGGCGGCGATCATCACACGCCCATCGCCGCTCCCCTTCTTCGTCCCGATCACACTGCCGAGGGCGTCGGTGCGTACCTCATCGGTCAGAGAGCCGAGTTCCTCGCGCGCGATCTCGCGCTGCCGCTCCTCCCGCCCGGGAACGCCGGGCGTCTCGATCAACCGTTTGAGTAGTGCCTCGTTTAGCGCCATGCTCTTCCTTTCCACAGGGTACGCACGGAGCCTAACAACAGCACATAGGCGCGTCAAAGTGGCGGAGGGATCGCCGACCCTACTGCGGGAACTCCGCGAACTCGAAGCCATACTTTCTGGTAAAGGGCTCGACCTCTTCCTTGACCGCGGGATCTTCCGGTACCGTCTGCAGCGGGATGCGTCCCTCGGCCGCCTCTTCGAGGAAGCGCTCCATCCTCGCGGGGGAGAACATGAGGAGCACCCTGGTCGGCTCTGTCTCCGGGTTCTGGTGGACGACGCCCCACGGTATCATGACGAAACGAGCCTGCCGGAGCAGTGATCCTACGTTCACATGTACGGTCAGCTCTCCCTCGACGACTTAGAAGGTCACCTCATGGTCGCGGTGGAGGTGGGGAGGGGATCGGGTCCGTCAGGCTTCTATCGTGCTCCGTTCCATCGTTCGCCACCAGTTCGAGGATCAGTCCTTCCGGCTCCTCGCCTGAGATCCTGAACCCGCAGTTCTCAAGAACCCGGATAGAGGCGGCGTTGTGTTTGGCGACGTGGGCGTAGAGGGGGCGTCTCGCTTCGAGGGCCAGAAACCCAGAAAGCGCCCTTGTGGCGACGCCCCTGCCCCAGTATTCCCTGCCGATCCAGTAGCCCACCTCTCGATCGCCTGACTGCACGAAGCTCACCACGTTGCCGGCCACCTCGCCGTGGAAGAGGACTGTCTTCTTGACGACGGACTCGTCGCCCAGAATTCTGTTCCAGTGCGCCAGGAATGCTTCTCTGTCCCTGGCGGGGAAACCGGCCATGCGGGTCGCTTCAGGGTCGAGCTGGTGTTCGAAGAATACGGGGAGGTCGTCTTTCTCCACGTCCCGTAGCAGGACGCCACCTGTCAGAGGACTTCTTGCGCGTCCGGCCACGTGTTCCTCCCCCTACTTGCCGCGCGTGCCCGAAGTACTTCGGCCCGACGATCCCTCCTAGTCCGCAATCTCCTCTTTCAGGCGCCTGGCCTCTAGCAGCTTGGCGGAGAGGTAGAGGCTGAGGCCGAAGTAGTAGACGAGGTAGAGGATGGAGAACCCGAGGATGCGGGGGTCGGGGTCGGGCATCTGCCACAGGATCGCGGCGTAGCTCGCGAGCCACAGTGCTGTGAGCGTCAGAGACAGCTTGCGGAAGGCGACCGTGCGCGTTGGGTAGACGTAGCGGATCGGGATGAAGATCAGGAAGGAGCACGCTACGAGTACGGCGGCGAGCGCCAGCGGCCCCGGATGGAAGACGATGGCGTAGAAGGCGACGACGTTGAAGTAGCTCGGGAAGCCGAGGAAGTAGTGGTCCTCGGTCTTGGCGTCCACGCGGCAGAACTGGTAGCTGGAG
>Ga0126306_10002368_pt1 | contig 10588 bp, 8 predicted proteins | sample Plot27_FD_92592 | JGI IMG/M metagenome (GOLD analysis project Ga0126306, IMG submission 92592) | Serpentine soil microbial communities from UC McLaughlin Reserve, CA, USA - Plot27 | ecosystem: Environmental > Terrestrial > Soil > Grasslands | place: USA: UC McLaughlin Reserve, Lake County... | reverse complement strand
CGGTACATCAGGTCGCGCCAGGTCCAGAACGATCCACGGTCGCGTTGGGTTCGGCCACGCAGGGCCCGGTGGAAGGCGTGCGAATGCGCATTGGCCAGGCCCGGAATGACGAGTCCGCGCAGCCGGTTTGAGTCGGGCCGCGCGGTTGTGTCGGTGTCGATCGTGGTGATCCGGCCGTCGCTGACCGTGAACAGAACGCCATCGGAGACGGAATCGCCGCCGAGCCAGGCGTGTTCACACCACCACGTGTCAGTCACGGTGCCACCCAGTCCGCCATGACGTCGGCCAGCGCCACCGCTCCGGTGTTGCAGTCGCGGGACTCTGCGAACTCCTCCGGCGAGTGCGACACACCGGTTGGGTTGCGTACGAACAACATTGCGGTTGGGACCACCGGCGACAGGATGCCCGCATCGTGGCCTGCCTGGGTGGGTAGCACCCGAATGTCGCCGAGGTGGGTGAGTGCCCGTTGCAGCTGGGTCCGCGGTCCCTCGGGAAACTCGACGATGGGCGTGACCGATTCGGCGCTGACGGCGAGTTCGATGCCGTCGGCCGCGGCGTGCTGCCGCGCTTCGGCGGTGATCTCGTCGACCAGCGACCGCAGCGTTGCTTCGTCGGCGGCGCGGGCATCGAGCCACGCCTGCACCGATGAGGGGATCGCGTTGGCCCCGTTGGGTGCGACGATGACCTTGCCGAAGGTGGCGACCGCATCGTGGGCGGTGGCCAACGACCGGGCCGCGTGCACCGAGGACGCGAACGCGAGCATCGGGTCGCGCCGATCGGCCAGCCGGGTGGTGCCCGCGTGGTTGGCTTCACCGCAGAAGCTGAATTGCCAACGCCCGTGCGGCCAGATGGCCGACGCAACGGCGATGGGGCGGTCGACGAGGTCGAGCGCCCGGCCCTGCTCGACATGAAGTTCGACGAAGACGCCGACGCGGTCGGCCAGTCGGGGGTCGGCGCCCAGGTGCTCGGGCCTGCGGCCCGCCTTCGTCATCGCCTCGGCGAGTGTGACGCCGTCGTAATCCCGCAGCCCGCAGGCCTTCTCGGCGCTCAGCACGCCGGTGGACAACTGGGAGCCGACGCAGGCAACCCCGAACCGCGCTCCCTCCTCGTCGGAGAAGGCGACGACCGCGACGGGAACCCGTGGCACCACGCCGCGCTCGCGGACCATGTCGATGGCCGCGAAGGCCGACACCACACCCAGTGGCCCATCGAAGGCGCCACCGTCCGGCACCGAATCCAGATGGGAGCCCGTCACGAACGCGCCGCTCGGATCGCCGGACCAGCCAGGCGGCAGCCACCACGCCCACAGGTTGCCGTTGCGGTCCTCCTCGACGTCCATGCCCCGCTGGGCGGCGCAGCCGGCGAACCACTCACGCAAGGTCAGATCGGCATCCGACCACGCATACCGCCGGTAGCCGCCGGTCGACGTGTGCCTGCCGACGTCCTGGATCGTCGGCCACAGGGCGTCGAACGCCGTCATGCGTTGTCCCTCATGGGGATCCGCACACCACGTTCGGCAGCGATCTCCGTCGCGTGTTCATAGCCCGCGTCGACGTGCCGGATCACGCCCATGCCAGGGTCGTTGGTCAGCACCCGCGCGAGCTTCTGCGCGGCGAGGTCTGTCCCGTCGGCGACGATGACCTGGCCCGCGTGGATGGAGCGGCCCATCCCGACTCCGCCGCCGTGGTGAATCGACACCCACGTCGCGCCCGATGCGGTGTTGACCAACGCGTTGAGCAGCGGCCAGTCGGCGATCGCGTCGGACCCGTCGAGCATCGCCTCGGTCTCCCGGTAGGGCGAGGCCACCGAGCCCGAATCGAGATGGTCGCGGCCGATCACGATGGGCGCGGTCAGTTCACCCGATGCCACCATCTCGTTGAACTTCAGCCCCGCGAGATGACGTTCCCCGTAGCCGAGCCAGCAGATTCGTGCCGGTAGCCCCTGGAACGCGACCTTCTCGCCTGCCATCGTGATCCATCGGCGGAGGTGTTTGTTGTCCGGAAAGAGCTCGAGGATCGCCCGGTCGGTCGCGGCGATGTCCTTCGGATCGCCCGAGAGTGCCGCCCACCGGAACGGGCCGAGGCCCTCCTCGAACTGTGGCCTGATGTAGGCGGGGACGAAGCCGGGGAAGTCGAAAGCCCTGTCGTATCCGGCCTTTCGGGCCTCGTCGCGGATGGAGTTGCCGTAGTCGAACACCTCGGCGCCGCGGTCTTTGAAGCCGACCATCGCCGCGACGTGCTTGGCCATAGACGCCCTCGCCTGTTCGGTGAAGTAGACGGGATCCTTTTCGGCCATCTTCTTCATGTCGTCGAACTCGACGCCGATCGGCAGGTACGACAGCGGGTCGTGTGCCGACGTCTGGTCGGTGACTATGTCGATAGGAGCGTTGCGGCGCAGCATTTCGGGAAGTACCTCGGCGGCGTTGCCCAGCAACCCGATCGACAGCGGCCGCCCAGCGTCACGGGCCTCGACGGCAAGACGGAGGGCGTCATCGATGTCGACGGCCTTGGTGTCGAGGTAGCGGTGCTCGATGCGCCGGTCGATGCGGGTTTCGTCGCAATCGACACAGATCGCCACACCCTCATTCATGGTCACGGCCAGCGGTTGCGCACCGCCCATGCCTCCCAGTCCCGCCGTGAGGGTGATGGTGCCGGCCAGCGTGCCGCCGCCGTGCCCATGCCGGCCAGAGGCCGCGAGCTTCTTCGCAACCGCGCCGAAAGTCTCGTAGGTGCCCTGCAGGATGCCCTGCGTGCCGATGTAGATCCACGAGCCTGCTGTCATCTGCCCGTACATCATCAGGCCCTCGGCCTCGAGCTTGCGGAACTGCTCCCAATTCGCCCAGTCGCCAACGAGATTCGAGTTCGCGATCAACACTCGCGGTGCCCACTCGTGGGTGCGGAACACGCCGACCGGCTTGCCGGACTGCACCAGCATGGTCTCGTCGGCCTCCAGTGACCGCAGCGTCCGCACGATCGCGTCGAACGCCTCCCAACTGCGGGCGGCGCGGCCGGTCCCGCCGTACACCACCAGATCTTCGGGATGCTCGGCGACCTCGGGGTCGAGGTTGTTCATCAGCATCCGCAGCGCGGCCTCCTGCGGCCAACCCTTGCAGGACAACTCGGTGCCGCGGGGGGCCCGGACAAGGCGCGCTGTGGAGGTCATGAGGCTTTACTCTTTTCCCTGGTCAATCTTGGTGTTGGTTCCAGAACACCGCACCACCGCCACTTGCGGTAGGGAGAATCCCGCGATAGTGTCTCGCATCCGAGACGCAGGGAGGTGCGCCATGTCCAGCACGTCACCAGCTGTGGGTCGGGCGCTCGATGTGCTCCTCCACCTCGCCTCCCGGCCGGGCCCCGTCCAGGGCTCGGCGTTGATTCGAGACATCGGCATGCCGCGATCGTCGGCCTATCACCTGCTCGATGTGCTGATCGAGCGTGGCTTCGTCGTGCATCTACCCGATCAGCGTGCCTATGCACTGGGGTTCTCGGCATTCGAGGTCGGCTCGGCGTATCTGCGCCACGAGCCGCTCGAGCACATCGCCAGGCCCATCCTCAAGCGGTTGGTCGCGGGCGTCGGCGAGACAGCCCACCTCGGGGTCCTCTACGGCGCGGAGAGTGTCTACTTGCTCAAGGAGCAGCCGCAGACCGCTGGTGTGCCCGTCACCCTGGTCACCGACGTGGGCGTGCGGTTGCCGGCGCACCTGACGGCGAACGGTCGATCGATCCTCGCGCACCTGTCCGCCGCTCAGGTCAGGGCGCTGTTCCCGTCGTCGGCCTCATTCATCCGCCGCACCGCACGCGGGCCCAATTCCCTTGCGGAACTGCGGCGAATCCTGCAGACCGAACGCGCGCAGGGGTGGGCGGAGGAGTCGGGCATGATCACCGAGGGGCTGCAGTCCGTCGCGGCCTGCGCCTTCGACCATGCGGGGCGTCCGTGCGCCGCGTTCAGCGCAACTCGCCGCGAAGACCGTCCGAACACCACATTGCCCACGTTGGTCGAGGCCGTCCGTGGGGCAGCGCGGCAGTTGACTCAGGCGTTGTCCGGCCGCGCCCCCGAGGGATGGTTCTGAGGTCCGGCGAGCAGACGCAAAATCGCCCGTTCTGACCCCAAGTCGTGCGATTTTGTTCTGCTCACCGGGACAATGACGTACCATCTGGTACATGATTACTGATTGCGGCGTTGAAATCGAAGCGCCCGCCGCCGTCGTCTGGGATGTGTTCAGCGACGTCGAGCGCTGGCCCGAATGGACGGCGTCGGTGACCCGGCTCGTCGCCCTGGACGGGCCCGGGCTTGCCGTCGGTAAGCGATTCGAGATCAAGCAACCGCGCATGCCCAAGCTGGTCTGGGAAGTCACCGAGGTGACACCCGGGGAGGCGTGGACCTGGGTGCAGCGCTCACCCGGCGGATTGACCGAGGCCCGCCATGAGGTCATCGCGGAACCCGACCGGCGCACCCGAGTTCGGCAGCAGATCAACCAACGCGGGCCTATCGGCGCGTTGGTGGGTCTGCTCATGCGCCGGATGACGAGGCGCTATCTCGAGCTCGAGGCGGCCGGCCTCAAGGCCCGAAGCGAGCAGCGGCACGCCGATGGCCCGTCCGCCTGACCTCGAACGGCGCCAGGAACTGCTCGACGCGGTGGTGAAGGAGTGCGCGGCGCATGGCATCGGTGACCGTTCACTTCGCGATATCGCCGCGGCGGTCGGCACCAGCCACCGCATGCTCCTTCACCACTTCGGCTCGCGGGACGAGTTTCTGCTGGCGATCGTCGAGGAAGTCGAGCGCAGGCAGAGGTCGCTGCTGCGCGAGCTGCCCACCGAGCCGGCCGCGGCTATCGCAGCCATGTGGGCCGACCTTCGTCGGCCGGAGTTGCGTCCGTTCGAGTGCCTGTTCTTCGAGTGTTACGCGCGCGGGGTCCAGGGTGAGCAGCCGTTCGCCCGGATGCTGCCAGGGGCGGTCGACGCGTGGCTTACCGACGACGGGACGACCGATCCCGCGCTGGTGCGCCTCGGGCTGGCGGTCATGCGTGGTCTGCTCCTTGACCTGGTAGCCACCGACGATCTCCGCGCGGTCGACGACGCCGCCCGGGCCTTCGTCGACCTGGTTCGGCGAACAGGCGTTTAGCCCACGGGGACCGCTGGGTAGCCACTGCGCTCGGGGGGTTCGCAACTGCTGGCTGAATTGTGAGCGGTAGTGATTGATACTGCGTGTTAGTGAGCGGTGTCGGAGCGTGGATCGGTGTTGTTGTCGGTGCTGGCTGTCAGGATGTGGTGCATGGCTGGGGGGCGGGCGCTGCGTCGGATTGGTGATCCGTTGGTGGCGGCCGCGCCGGGGGGTGTGCGGATCCGGACCCGGTTACATCCCACGGCCGCCGAAGCCGAGGCGTTGTCGGCGATGGGGGAGCTGCTGGGGTCTTTGTATCGCGGTGAGTTGGCCGGCCGGATCGGCTGCGGTGTGCTGGATCGCGACGGCCACGCATTGTGGCGCGCGCAGCGCAAGCAGGCGCTGACGGCGGTGTCGTCGTCGCGGTGGGCCGGGGCGATCACCCGCGCGGTGTACCAGCTGGGCATGCGGGGCTTGGCCGCCCAGGTAGCGGATCTGCGTGTGGCGGTGGGGGTGCTGGAGCAGCGGTGCGTGCTGCGGCCCAGCGAGCTCGCACCACTCGAGGACGGCGAGCAGAAGAGCAGGGGTCGTTCGCGGCGTCGGCGTCGCGGGTATCGCAGCGCCGCGGAACGATTCGGCAAAACCCGACGCCTGGCCGTGCTGCGGACCCGGTTGGCCCGCGCTGAGGAGGCGTTGGCGACGGGTCGCCCGTCGATCACGGTGGGCGGGAAACGGTTGTGGCGCAACCGCAACCACCTCGACGCCACCGACATGACCGAACAACAATGGCGAAACAACTGGGACGCGGCGCGGCTGTTTCTCACCGCTGACGGTGAATCAGGTAAGGCTGGCGGTAATGAAACGATCCGCGTCGACGCCGATGGCCGGTTACGGATCAAGACCCCGGCGGCGTTGGTGGGCCGGTTCGGTTCGCATGTGGTGATCGGCGAGCCGGTCGGGTTCACCCACCGTGGCGGCGAATGGGCCGAGAGGGCGGCCGGGCGGCGCGCGGTGCGCTACGACATCGGCTTTGACCCCCGCCCGTGGCCGGTGGTATCTGCACGCGTCGTGGAAAACCGGCCCCGAACCAGCGCCGGGCCTCGAGAAACTCCGCCGGCACCGGGTGCTGGGAGTGGACCTCAATGATGGCCACCTGGCCGGCTGTGTGCTGGATGGGTCGGGTAATCCGCTCGGCGCTCCGGTCAGTTTCGCGATGCCCACCGCGGGGTTGCGGGCGTCGCGGCGTGACGGGCGGGTGCGTGCGGCGATCACCGCGGTGCTCGAGCACGCCCAACAGCACAACTGTGCGGCGATTGTGGTGGAGAACCTCGACTTCACCGACGCCCGCGCCACCGGACGCGAAACTATGGGCCGCGGTGCGCGCGGGAAACGGTTGCGCCGCACCGTCGCCGGCATCCCGACTCGCCGGTTTCGGGATCGACTGGTCAGCATGGCGGCCCGCCGCGGTATCGCGGTGATCGGCGTGGACCCGGCCTATACCAGTAAGTGGGGCCGCCAGCACTGGTGCACACCCTTACAACAACAGAGTTCCGATCCCTCAACGGTCACCGGCCATCATGGCGCGGCGGTCGCGATCGGTAGACGTGGACTCGGACTGGCGATCAGGCGACGGCCGGCAGGACCCCGCAGCGGACAGCGGACCGCTGCGGGCACACCACCGGGCAGGCCTGATCATCACCCGAGCACCACACCACGACGGTGCAGCAGTTCCGACCCACCGACACACCCACCACGAGGCGTGCCGGTCCACCGGAAAACACCCACCGCCAGCGGCCAAGACCGTTCGGGCCGCACAGGACTCACTCCTGCTCACTAATCAGGAACGGTCTGTCCTGACCAGCGCGTCCACGCATGTCGTGGGCGTGCCGATCGAAGGAGTCACATGAAGCTGAAGCAAACTGCGGCCAAAGCAACTTTGGCGGGTGCACTGAGCATCGCCGCGGCGGGGTTCGGCGCCGGGTTGGCGCACGCTGATCCGCCGTTCCCGCCTCCGCCGCCGTGGCCGGTCCCAGCGCCGGACCGGACCGGGCGCAAACGTTTGGGGACCTGGCACGCCCGCACCTCCGGGGCAAACCGACACGGTGGCCTTGGCGAGCTCAGCCCAGTAGATCCCGGACCGCGGCCGCGCTGTCGGCGGCGAGTACCTCGGCTGAAAGAGACCGGGCATCAAGGCTATTGACTGCGCGGACAGCCTCCTTCGTGGCGGGGATAGCCGGAGGCGTTACGGACAACGCGTCAACGCCCATCCCGATCAGCAGACTCGCGGCGCGTTCGTCGGCGGCGAACTCGCCGCATACCGAAACCGACGCCTGCCCTGCCGCGCCCTGACAGGTGGCACGCACCAGCTGCAGCAGGCCCGGATCAAACGCGTCTCCGATCGAAGCGACAGCGTCGTTGTTGCGGTCGGCGGCCAGTGCGTACTGCGTCAGGTCGTTGGTGCCGATGGACAAGAAGTCAACGTGGCGGGCGAACGCCGCGGCCTTGCGCGCGGCCGCAGGCACCTCGATCATCATGCCGACCCGAAGCTCCTGCGGGTGCCCGCGGCCGACACGGTTGATCGCGTCATCCAAAAGCGTCCGCGCGGTAAGCAATTCATCCAGCGTGGCGATCATCGGGAACATCACGCTGACCGGCGTCTGCTGCGCCAGCAGCATCATCGCCAACAGTTGGTTGGCCAGCAGTTCGGGATGAGCCAACGACAGCCGGATGCCACGGACCCCGAGGTAGGGGTTTACCTCTGCGGGAGTTGGTAAGAACTCCAACGGCTTGTCACCGCCGACATCCAAGGTGCGCAGCGTGATTCGGCGTCCGTCAAGCGATTCGGCGATCTTGCGGTAGACCGCGAGTTGCTCCTCGACGTCCGGCGCATCCTGACGTCCCAGGAACAGAAACTCGGTGCGCACCAGGCCCGCGAAATCCGCCCCATGGGCGGCGGCCGCACGGGCGTCGTCCACCGAGCCGATGTTGGCGCCTACCGGAATGGTGACACCGTCACAGGTGACCGCAGGCTCGGCGGCGCGGGCGTGCGCCTTGCGCTGCCGCTTCGCGAGGGTGGCGACGCGGGCTTGAAACTCGTGACGAACATCCTCGGGCGGATCGACGACGATCTGGCCTCGGTCGCCGTCGACGGCCACGACGGTGCCGTCGGGAATGGACAGCACGGTCGGCCCGGCGCCGACGACCACGGGAATTCCCTTCGCCCGCAGTAGGATCACATTGTGGGCGTGCGGGCTTCCGAAAGCCAGCAGCACCGCGGCGACGCGCGCAGGCTCGAGCTCGGCGGCCTCGGCGGGCGTCAGGTCGGCGGCGACCAGCACGCCCGTGGGGCCGGTCGAAGTTTCGACAGTGCCGAGCATCGCCCGCAGCACCTGATCGCCCACGGCATTGACATCGTCTGCCCGCGCCTGCAGGTAGGGATCCGGCACGGCAGCGAACTCCGCCGCCAACTCCTGCACGGCGGCCGACCACGCCGACACCGCGGATTGCCCGTCATCGATGCGGTTTCGCACGCCGTCGAGCAGTGCGGCGTCGTCGAGCAGCAGTTGATGCGCGTCGAAGATGGCCGCCTCGGCCTCGCCGACCTCGCGCGCGGTGCGGGTCCGCAATTGGCTGATGGTCCGCCGGACCGCGGCGATCGCCTTTCCGAGACGGCGCCACTCGATCGCGGGCGCCTCCGCCGGGGTGTCCGGGAGGGTGATGGCGCCCACTTGCGCCGACCGCGCGGGTCCGATGCCCAGCCCGGGGCTCGCGCCGATCGGTGCGTGCTGCGCTGACGGCGCGGCCACGGGCGGGGCACCCGTCAGCGACTCGTCGAAGTTGCGCGCGGCCAGCGACAGAATGTGGTCAAGGGTTTCTGCGGCCTGGCTGCCCGATACCCGCACTTCGACCTTGTCGCCGGACCGCACACCCAGCGTGGCGATCTTCGAAAGGCTGGCTGCGTCAACCCATTCCGATTCGGTGCGTCGATTACGGAGTCGTGCCTGCGCGTCGCGGCGGCGCACTTCCTGGACCAGCCGCGCGGCTGGGCGGGCATGCAGTCCGTGTGGGTTGGCGACGACGAAGCTGCCGGTCAACGCGTCAGCATCGTCGGGCACGTCGGTTGCTGAAGCCATAGGCGCCGTCCCGAGATGGCCGATCTTTCCGGCCAGCGCGCCGGACGCTTCCGCCGCAACCTCGGCGCTGGAAGCGCCACCCGCGGCGGCGACCGCCGCCACGACCAGGCCTTCGACGAGGGGAGCGGGACACAACACGACCCGTCCGCGGACATCGTCATCGAGCAGTTCCAGTGCCAGCTCGGCCGAGAGCACCGCACTGCCCAGGTCCATCAACACGACAACACCGGACCCCTGGTCGGCCGCGGTGATCGCTTCGACTATCTGCGCGGCGTCGGTACCGAACGTCGTCTCGTCGAGACCGGCGGCGACGGCGATGCGAATCTGCTTGCCGTGCAGCATCTCCTGGGCCAGTGCGACGGCGGCGCGGGCCAGCGCCCGGCTGTGTGAGACGACGACGAGTCCTACGGTCATTCCATCACCCGCTGGTGGCGAAGGCCGTGGCCGCGGCCGCGATCAACATCGCCGACGACGCTGCACCCGGGTCGAGATGGCCGACGCTGCGCTGCCCAAGGTAGCTGGCCCGACCCTTGCGGGCGACCATCGATTCCGTTGCAGCCCGGCCATTTTCGGCGGCCACGGTGGCGTCGGCCAGCGCTGCGGCCAGACCGGTGCCCGAGGCCAGCGCCGAGTCGAGCGCCTCCAGCGTCGGGGCCAGTGCGTCGAACATGGTTTTGTCACCGGCCTCGGCACGGCCGCGCTGCACGACACCCTCAACCCCGGCGCGCAGAGCCTTGGCGAAGTCTGCGGCATCTACACTGTCGCTGGAGCCCACAGCGGGCGCCATCCGCAGGAAGAACGTTCCGTACAGGGGGCCGCTGGCGCCACCGACGGACTTCACCAGCGTCATGCCCACCAGCTTGCAAAGCTCTGACATGTCGGCTGGTGAGGCTTCGTCCAGCGCCGCGACCACCGCCGTCATGCCGCGATCCATGTTGATGCCGTGGTCGGCATCGCCGATGGCCGCGTCGAGATCGGTTAGATACTGGGCATTTTCGCCGATCACCCGCGCGAACTCACGCACCCATCCGGTCAGCAGCGACAGGTTCACGTCACCCATTCAGCATCCCCTCCGCAGTGCGGGTGTGTTGACCGGTTGGTCCCAGAGCCGCAGCAACTCGTCGTCCGCGCGCATCAGCGTGACCGAACAGCCGGCCATGTCCAGGCTGGTGATATAGGGGCCCACCAGCGACCGTGCGATCGCTACGCCCGCCTTGTCGAGGATGGCGGCGAATTCGGAGTACATGAGGTACAACTCGATCAGCGGAGTGGCCCCCATGCTGTTCACGAACAGGACGACGCCTTTCGAAGGTGTTGAGCCGCCGGAGAAGTCGAGATCGGCGAGCACGGGCTCG
>Ga0126306_10002367_pt1 | contig 10589 bp, 9 predicted proteins | sample Plot27_FD_92592 | JGI IMG/M metagenome (GOLD analysis project Ga0126306, IMG submission 92592) | Serpentine soil microbial communities from UC McLaughlin Reserve, CA, USA - Plot27 | ecosystem: Environmental > Terrestrial > Soil > Grasslands | place: USA: UC McLaughlin Reserve, Lake County... | reverse complement strand
CGGTCATGGCGCACGCCGACTGGATCATCGACCTCGGCCCCGGCGCCGGCCACGACGGCGGCCGGATTGTCTTCGAGGGCACTCCCGCCGACGTCGTCGCCGCCCGCTCCACCCTCACCGGCGAGCACCTCGCGGCCTACGTCGGCACCTGACCGAGGCCCCGCGGACACCGTGAGACGAGTTCTCTCATCTGTTTCGACTCGTCCCACTCTTGCGCCGATAAGGAACATTATGTCAAGTACAAGGAGCTGAGACGGTCCTCATGGGATCCAGGAGATGTGGCCCTAGGCCCTGCTCTGACGTTCTGCCGGCGGCGGATCCTGCGCACGAGCCAGCCGCGAGCCGCACAGGCAGCCAGGCGCGTGAATCACCTGTCACGAATGCAGCGCCCGGCGGGCGTCAGTCCAACAGCGAGTCGAACTGCGGGCTGCCCAGTTTCGAAGACGCCTGCCGCTCTCGCCGCTCACGTTTGATGCATAAGCAAGCTTATGCATCAAACGTGAGTGACTCAGTAGGAATAGGAGAGTGGGCCCACGTGGCCCTGCTCTGGGGCCCCGCTCCCCCTCGACATCTCGGACTGTCCGATTTGTCGGGTAACCGAATGGCTCGCCCACCCGCCCGGCTCCCTACGCGGAGGTCGGTACCGCCGGCAGGCTCTCCACGGGAATCTGCGAGACGCAACCGGCCTCATCGAGCAGCCGGCGTACCGCGTCGGTGCCTTCGACGGAGACGACGTAGCCGCCGTTGCGGCGCGACGCCTGGGCTGGCAGCTCGAGCAGCGCCGCAGCCCGCAGCAGCACGTCGACCGCGCGCAGGTCCGCCAGCCGCAGCCGCACGCAGGCCACCCCGCGCCCCGGCCCGACCACGAGCAGCGCGGCCCGCCACGCCGCCCTGGCAACCGCCAGCCGCTTCGGCGCGTTGACGGCCCGCTGGTCGACCAGGAGTTCGGTGTTGGACTGCCACGCCCGGCCGAGCCGGTTCAGCACCATCGGCTCGAGCCGCGTCGGCACCGTGACCTGGTGTACCTCGTACGTGTGCCGCCAACCGAGCTGCTGCCCGCGCACGTCCACCTCGGGCACGAGCGGCGCGATTGCCGCCACGTAGCGACGGGCCGCTGCGGAGGCCGCGAACTCGATCAGGACGCCCGGTTCCCTCTGCTCGCCCACCACGGCGAACCGGCGGGCGGCCTGCCCGCTCGCTCGCGACATCTTGGTCGGCGACGCGGCGCAGCGCGACATCATCGCGGCCTCGAAGAGCGCCATCGACCGGTCGATCGGGGCCGCGGCAAGCTCGGTCCGGAGAGCAACGTCGACGCGTCGGATCATGAGACACCTCCTCGGTCGACGACAACACCGTACGCGTGCTGGTGACCGGACCCGGGCCACGAGGCCGGCCACCAGCGGTCTGCGAAGCACGGTCACCCCAGCTTCTTCACGCAGCATGACCGCGAGGGTGGCATCCGACAGAGCGCTTTGAGGTAGATCTGAGCAAGTCTTACCGGGCGTACACGTTACTATTGGGCGTAAGCGGACGCGGGCGACGACCGGACAGCAACACCCCGATCCGTATTTGTCGTACCCAGCCGCCATGCTGCCGCCGTGACCGCCGACCACTCCCCTCCCCTGCTGCTGGACGCGATCGCCGCGTTCTTCATGGCACGCAAGCCCCGAAAGGACAGCCCGCACACCACCGCGGCGTACCAGCGCGACCTGGACACGGTGGCCCGGCTCTGCGCCGTCCACGTCGGAGCCCCGGTGGAGGAGCTCGCCCTTCCCCAGCTCGACGTCGCGGTGCTGCGCGCCGCGTTCGCGGACTACGCGGACGCCAGGGCGAAGACGTCGATCAGCCGGGCGTGGTCGACGTGGAACCAGTTCTTCGCGTTCTGCGTCAGCGACGGCCGGATCGCCGGCAACCCGATGGCCGGCGTGGCGCGTCCCCGGGTCCCCCGCCGCGCACCGAAGCCGCTGCGCGGGGAGGACACGCCCGAGCGGCTGCTCGCCGCGGTCTCCCAGCGCCGGGACGGGCGGGATCCGTGGCCGGAGCGCGACCTGGCCGTGTTGGCGACGTTGCTGCTCACCGGGGTCCGGTCGGCCGAGCTGCTCGGGCTGACGCTCAGTTCGCTGGTCGGGCCGGCCGGCGACCGACGGCTGCACGTCGTCGGCAAGGGCGGCAAGTCGCGGTCGGTCCCGGTCGAGAAGCCGCTCGAGTCCGTGCTGGAGGCGTACCTGGCCAGTCGCCGGCGTCGCTTCCCGACCAGCCGGGCTGGTGCCGCCGCGCCGCTCTTCGTAGACCGCCGGAACGAGGCGCTGCAACGCGGCGGCCTGCAGTACCTGGTTCGCACGAACCTGCGTTCGGCGGGGCTCAACGACCGGCGGGCGAGCGGGGCGCTGGTGCACGCGCTGCGCCACACGTACGCCACCCGGCTCGCCGAGGACGGCGCGAGCGCCAGCGAGATCATGGCGCTGCTCGGGCACGTCTCGATCACAACGAGCCAGTCCTATATCGACGCCACCGCGCGGGAGCAGCGGGCCGCCGCCGGCGCCAATCGCACCTACCGCGTCGTCCGCGAACTGCTCACCGCCTCCCTCGCGGACGACTGACCGGCCCGCGTCGATCCGGGCTGCCTCCGATCGACGCGTTGACAAGGGCCGGGTCGAAGGCCAGCCCGGCTGGTGGCAACAGGAGGTTCCATGAGCAAGGTCGTGTTCGACATCAGCATGTCGCTGGACGGTTTCATCACCGCGGCGAATCGTCGCGCGGAGGAGCCGTTGGGCGACGGCGGGCAGCGGCTCCACGAGTGGGCGTTCGGAGCGGATGAGCGGAACCGCCAATACCTCGAACGTGCCGTCGCCGGCGGTAATCACAGGCAGGGACACCTACGACACATCGGTGCCGTCGTGGGGCCCGGACGGGCCGTCCGGGCCCGCCCGTCGGCCGGTGTTCGTGGTGACCCACGGGGCGCCAGCGGAGTCGCCGGAGGGCGGGGTCTACACGTTCGTGACCGACGGCATCGAGAGCGAACTCGAGCAGGCCAGGGAGGCCGCCGGTAAGCAGGACGTCTGCGTCATGGGCGGCGCCAGCATCGGCCAGCAGTACATCGCCGCGGGCTTGGTCGACGAGATCTCGATCCATCTCGTGCCGGTGCTGTTCGGCAGCGGCACCCCCATGTTCGACCACCTGGGCGACGAACACATCCATCTCGAGGTCGTCGAGGTGGTCGATACCCGCGCGGCGATCCACACCCGCTTTCGCGTCGTGAACTGAGCTGCGGTCCGGCGGAGGCGGCGGCGATCGTGGCACGTGCCTCGCATCCGCATCGCTGACGCCGCTCCCCCTGTGTCCCGGGATCCCGCCGTCCGCTCCCCGGCGCCCAGGACCCCCGGTCCACTCCCCTGCCCCACTCGCCGCGTCCACTGTGGTGCTCCGGCCGGCGCCGTTGTGTCGGTGCCAAGGTGTTTGATCTTGTCGACCGGAAGCCGAGATTCTTGAGTCGTCAAGGACCACTCAATTTTAGGAGTGCACATGCCCGCGGATCCGCTCGACGTCTGCCTGCGGCTGGTGCGTGTGCAGGCGGCTGTGGCCCGCCGGTTCGACACCGAGCTCGGTGCGGTCCACGGCGTCAGCCTCAACGACCTCACGATCCTGCTCAACCTGCACGGCGCGCGCGGCGGCCGGATGCGCCGGGTCGATCTTGCGGTGCGGCTGCTCCTCTCCCAGTCCGGCGTGACCCGCGCCCTGGTGCCACTGGAGCGGCTCGGTCTGGTCGCCCGGGAGACGGATCCGCGCGATGCCCGGGTCGGGTACGCCACCCTCACCCCCGCCGGCCGCCAGCGGCTACGTGAAGCCCGCGCGACCGCCGAGCGGATCAGCCGGGAGACGTTCTCCCTCGGCTGGACGCCGGGCGAGGTCGACACGCTGACCCATCTGCTCACCCGGCTCGGCGCTACCGGCGTCCCCTCCCCTGCTGTCGAGTAAGTGCGAGCCTTCGCGTGACTCCGCGGTTAGACGGCGACACGCCGGCGTGACACACCCCATAACCGCGGAGTCATTGCGGGGTACCGGCGTGCCAGCCGGCGCTGAGGCAGGTTGCTTGAGTCGTCAAGGAGACCGCAATGTCAGGGCCGGATCAGCAGCCGGGGGCGGGTGAGCGCCCCGGCCGTGACGTCGTAGCGGTGGAGCACCAGCCGGGCCAGCGCCGGGTGGTCGGCGAGCGGCGCCGAAACCACGTCCGCCCCCGCGGCCGCTGCCTGGTCGTGGAACTGGCCCGACGCGATCAGGTAGGAGGCGACCGCTATCCGGCCGGCCGCTGCCCGGCGTAACCGGGCGACCGACTGGGCCACCGTCGGGGACGTGCCGGCCGCGAACCCGACGGCCACCTGCACCTTGGTGCGGAGCGCGAGCAGGCGCGCCATCTGCCGGACGTCCACGGTGGCGCGTGGCTCGGTCGAGCCGGCCGCGGCGAGCACCAGCGGGGTGTCGGCCCGCCAGCCCACCTCGTCGAGCCGGGCGAGCAGCGCGTCGACGAGCAGCGGGTGCGGCCCCAGCGCCGACCGGGCCAGGAACAGCGCGGCCGGCAGGTCGGCGCGGAGATGGTAGCCGGCGGAGAGCAGCAGCGGCACGACGACGGCGCGGCCGCCGGACTGGATCATAGCCGTGGTGGCGGACGGCGGGGCGAACTGCAGGTACGCGGCCTGGACCCGCAGGTCGGGGCGGAGCTCACGGACCCGGTCCAGCAGCGTCTCGATGATCGGGCGGTCGCGACCGTCGCGGGTGCCGTGCGCGGCGGCGATCAGCACGGGTGCGCTCATGCGGGGCGCTCCTGTCCCGCGGGGGGCTCGGCGATCAGCCGGTAGCCGCGCTTGATCACGGTCTCGATGAGCTTCAGCTCTCCGACGGCGGCGCGGAGGCGGGTGACGGCCATCTCCACCGCGTGCTCCCCCGCCTCGGCGGCCGGCACCGCGGCGAGGAGTTCGGCGCGGGAGTAGACCCGGCCGGGCCGGTCGGCGAGCGCGCGGAGGACCGCGAGCGAGGCGGGCGGCAGCGGGTAGAGGCGCCCGTCGACGACGATCGCGTGGCCACGGAGCTGCAGCTCATGGCCGTTGACGGTGAGCCGGCGGCAGCGTGCGGGCAGCTCGGCGGTGACGGTGCGGACCAGCGCGCCGAGCCGGGAGCGGTCCGGCTGCGCGGTGGCCACGCCGCGGCGGCTCAGTGGCCCGGCGGTGACCGGCCCGACGCAGGCGGCCAGGACCCGGCCGCGGAGCGCGTCGACGAACGCGTCCTCCTGGCCGCTGTCGCGGGCGACGCCGAGCAGGCAGCTGACCGCAGGCGCGCTGGTGAACAGGACCGCGTCGACCGCGCCGGCGGTGACCTGGTCGACGAGGCGGCGCTGGGCGGCCGCGTCCTCGTGTGGCGCCCAGCGGTACACCGGCACCTCGACCACGTCGGCACCGGCCCCGCGCAGTGCCGAGGCGAAGCCGGGCAGCGGCTCGCCGTGCAGCTGGATCGCGACCCGCTGACCCGCCACGCCGCGGGTGAGCAGGTGGCGCAGGCACTCGTCGGAGCACTCGGAGTCGGGGTGGAACGCGTCGGCCAGGCCGGCCGCGCGCAGCGCGCCGCGCGCCTTGGGACCGCGGGCGACCACGTGCCCGGCGGCGAGCCGGTCGCGGAGGGCGTCGCCGAGCCCCCAGCCATCGGCCGCCTCCATCCAGCCGCGGAAGCCGATGCCGGTGGTCACGACCGCGACGTCGACAGGAGCCGCGACGATCGCCCTGGTCGCGTTGAGCAGGACCTCGTCGTCAGCGAGCGGAGCGATCCGGATCGCCGGCGCGAGGTGGACCCGCGCGCCGTGGCGTTCGAGCAGGGTCGCGAGCTCGTGCCGGCGGCGGTCGGCGGTGACCGCGACGGTGAAGCCCGCCAGCGGCGGGACGGTCATCGCAGGCGCACCTCCAGCGTGCCGTCGGTCACCCTGGTCGCGTAGGTGGGCAGGGTAAGGCCGTCGGGGTCGTCGACCGGGCGGCCGGTGGTCAGGTCGAAGATGTTCTTGTAGAGCGGCGAGGCGACGGTCGGTGTGTCGCCGCGGCTCCCGACGATGCCGCGGGAGATGACGTAGGCGCGGCCGTACGGGTCGTAGTTGCCGACCGCACGCACGGTGCCGTCCCAGAGCAGGAAGATCGCCACCTGCTGGCCGCCGAAGAGGGCGCAGACGCCGCGGCCGGCGAGCAGCTCGTCCACCCGGCAGGCCGGGCGCCAGTCCTGTGCGATGTCGACGTCGAGCGCGAGCGTCATCGGGTCACCACCTTCAGTCGGGGGCCGGCGACGAGTGCCGGTTCGGGTCGCTCGCCCGGCCGGGCGGGGCGGCGCTGGCCGCGCTCGGGCACGGTGACGATGCTCGGGTCGGTGGCCTGGGGCGCGTTGACGAACGGGACGAACCGGCGGAGCTTGGCCGGGTCGGCGAGTGCGTCGGCCCACTCGTCGGAGTAGGACGCCACGTGCCGGGCCATCGCGGCGTCCAGTTCGGCGCAGATGCCGAGCGCGTCGTCGACGATGACCGTGCGGAGGTAGTCGAGGCCGCCGTCGAGGCTCTCCAGCCAGGCGGCGGTGCGCTGCAGCCGGTCGGCGGTGCGGATGTAGAACATCAGGTACCGGTCGATGTAGGTGACCAGGGTGTCGGTATCGAGATCGGTGGCGAACAGGTCGGCGTGGCGCGGCCGGAAGCCGCCGTTGCCGCCGAGGTAGAGGTTCCAGCCCTGCTCGGTGGCGATGATCCCGAAGTCCTTGCTGCGGGCCTCGGCGCACTCGCGGGCGCAGCCGGAGACGGCGGACTTGATCTTGTGCGGGGCCCGCAGGCCGCGGTAGCGCAGCTCGAGGTCGATGGCGAGGGTGACCGAGTCCTGTACCCCGTACCGGCACCAGCTGTCGCCGACGCAGGACTTCACGGTGCGCAGCGCCTTGCCGTAGGCGTGGCCGGACTCGAAGCCGGCGTCGACGAGCCGCCGCCACACGGCGGGGAGCTGGTCGAGCCGGGCGCCGAAGAGGTCGATCCGCTGGCCGCCGGTGATCTTGGTGTAGAGGCCGAAGTCGCGGGCGACCTCGCCGATCACGATGAGCTTCTCGGGAGTGATCTCGCCGCCGGGGATGCGGGGCACGATCGAATAGGTGCCGTCCTTCTGCAGGTTGGCCAGCGCGTGGTCGTTGGTGTCCTGGAGGCTGGCCTGTTCGCCGTCGAGGATGTGGCCGGTGCCGAGGCTGGCCAGGATGGAGGCGACCGCGGGCTTGCACAGGTCGCAGCCCTGGCCGCGGCCGTGCTCGGCGACCAGCTTCGAGAACGTCCGGATGCCGGTCGAGAGAATGAGGTCGAACAGTTCGGCGCGGCTGAGGTCGAAGTGCTCGCACAGCGCGGTGCTCTGGGTGACGCCGCACTCGGTGAGGATCGTCTTGACCAGTGGCACGCAGCTGCCGCACGCGGTGCCGGCCTTCGTGCAGGCCTTGACGCCGGCGATGTCGGTGAGGCCGTGCTCGGCGATGGCGGTGGTGATCGTGTCCTTGGTGACGGCGTTGCAGCTGCACACCTGCGCGTCGCCGGGCAGCGCCAGCGGCGTCCCGTTTCCGGGCGGCAGGAGGAGCTGGTCGGGGGTGGACGGCAGCGGCCGGCCGGCGAGCGGGCGGAGGCCGGCGTAGGCGGTGGCGTCGCCGACCAGCACCGCGCCGAGCAGCGTACTCGCGTCGTCGGAGAGGACGAGCTTCTTGTAGACGCCGTCGACGGGGTTGGCGTACACCACGTCCAGCGGTCCCTGCGTGTCGCCGAAGCTGGCCACGTCGACGCCGAGGAGCTTGAGCTTGGTGGCGGTGTCCGGCGCGGCGAGCACCGCCTGCCCGCCGAGCAGCCGGTCGGCGACGACCTCGGCCATGGCGTACCCGGGCGCGACCAGCCCGTAGACCCGGCCGTCGACGGCGGCGCACTCCCCCACCGCCCAGATCGCCGGGTCGGCGGTGCGGCAGGTGTCGTCGACGGTGACGCCGCCACGGTCGGCGACCGGGAGTCCGCTGGCACGGGCCAGCTCGTCGCGGGGGCGGATGCCGGCCGAGATGACCACCAGGTCGACGTCGATGGCCTCGCCGGCGACGACGAGCCGGGCCACCCGGCCGCCGGGGCCGGCTTCGATCGCGGCGGCTGGTGCTCCGGTGCGGACGGTGACGCCGAGCCGCTCGATGTGCCGGCGGAGCGCCTCCCCGCCGCCGGGGTCGACCTGCTGCGGCATGAGCCGGTCGGCGACCTCGACGACGTGCACGGCGGCCCCAAGATCACGCAGAGCGCCGGCGGCTTCCAGCCCCAGCAGCCCGCCCCCGATCACGGCGGCGGTGCGGGCGCCGGCGGTGACGTCGGCTGTGATTTCGGAGTAGATGGCGTCGAGGTCGTCCAGGGTGCGGTACACGTGGCAGCCGGGCAGGTCGGCGCCGGGGGTCGGCGGGACGAACGGCCGCGAGCCGGTCGCGAGCACCAGCGCGTCGTACGGCACGCGTTGCCCGGAGGCGGTGCGCACGGTGCGGGCGGCGCGGTCGATCTCGACGACGGGGTCGGCGACGTGGACGGCGTACCGGCCGCCGTCGTAGAAGCCGTCCGGGACCATGGCCAGCGCGGTCGCGTCCCGCCCGGTGAGGTAGGACGAGAGCGCGACCCGGTCGTAGGCGGTGCGGGCCTCCTCGGCGAGCACGGTGACCCGCCAGGCGCCGGCGGTGTCGCGTTGCCGGAGCGCTTCCACGAGCCGCTGGCCCACCATGCCGTTGCCGGCGACGACCAGGTGCTTCATGCGGTCACCTCCTGTCGCTGGTCGGGTTCCGCCTCGGCGAGCCAGGCGGTGATGCCGGCGACGGTCTCGCGGCAGCTGCCGCAGCCGGTGGTGGCCCGGGTGGCGGCGGCGACGTCGGCGACGCTGCGGGCGCCGGCCAGTACGCAGGCCGTGATCGCGCCCTTGGTGACGCCGTTGCACTGGCAGACGGTGGCCCGGTCGGGCATGAGCGCGGGCGTCTCGGCGGGCATCGGCGCCCGGTCGCCGAAGAGCAGGGCGAGCCGGTCGCTCGGGGCCGGTGCGCCGCGGTCGAAGAGCTGGGTGACGGTGCCCACGGTGTCGATCTGGCCGAGCAGGATCGCGCCGGCCACCTTGCCGTCGCGGATCACGACCTTCTTGTAGGTGCCGCGCGCGGGGTCGGAGAAGTGCAGCACCTCGGTGCCCGTGTCCTGGTCGGCCAGGGTGTCGGTCTCCCCCATCGCGGCCAGGTCGACACCGGCGGCCTTGAGCCGGGTCACCACCCGGGAGCCGGTGTAGGTGGCGGCCGGGTTGGCGCCGGTGATCCGGTCGGCGGCGACCCGGGCCTGGTCCCAGGCGGGTGCGACGAGCCCGTAGACCTGGCCGTCGTGCTGGGCGCACTCCCCGATCGCGTACACACGCTGGTCGGTGACGGTGCGGAGCGTGTCGTCGACGACGACGCCGTCCTCGACGCGCAGGCCGGCAGCGTGGGCCAGCTCGACGTCGGGGCGGACGCCGCAGGCGACGACGAGCAGGTCGGCGTCGATCCAGGATCCGTCGGCGAGGAGGACGGCCTCGATCCGCTCCGCGGTGCCGAGGACGCCGGTAACGGTGGTGTCGGTGCGGACCTCGACGCCGAGCCCGCGCAGCGTCCGGCGCAGGACGGCGCCCGCACCGGGGTCGAGCTGGCGCTCCATCAGGTGGCCGGCGTGGTGGACGACGGTCACATCGAGGCCGCGACCGGCCAGCCCACGGGCGGCTTCCAGCCCGAGCAGCCCGCCGCCGAGCACGACGGCGCGCCGCGCGGTGCGGGCGGCGGCGACGATGGAGTGGCAGTCGGTGAGGGTCCGGAACACGGTGACGCCGGGGCGGAGCGCGCCGGAGTCTGGGCGGTCAGCGCCGGTGTCAACAGTGAGCCCCGCGACCGGCGGGAGCCAGGCCTGGCTGCCGGTGGCGAGCACCAGCGTGTCGTAGTGGTGCTCGGTGCCGTCGGTGGCGCGGACCACTCGGGCGGCGCGGTCGACGGCCGTGGCCGCGGCGCCGAGGCGCAGGTCGACCCCGGCCTCTTCGGGCCAGCCGGGTGGGATGAGCGCGATGTCGTCGGCGTCGCTGCGGCCGGCCAGCACGTCGGAGAGGAGCACCCGGTTGTAGGCGGCGTGCCGTTCGGCGCCGAGGACGGTGATCGCGTGCTGGCGGTGCGGGTCGCGCGCGCGGACCTCCTCGACGAGCCGGCTGCCGGCCATGCCGTACCCGATGACGACGAGCCTCATGCGACCTCCTCCGCGGCGAGCGGGTCGAGCCGGACGGCGCAGATCTTGAACTCGGGCATCCGGGAGGTGGGGTCCAGCGCGGGGTTGGTGAGCAGGTTGGCCCGGCCGTCGCCGGCGTAGTGGAACGGCATGAAGACGGTGTCGGCGCGCATCGTCGGGCTGAGCCGGGCGGCGCCGACCGCGCTGCCGCGCCGGCTGGTGATCCGGACCGACTCGCCGTCGGCTACGCCGAGCCGCTCGGCGAGGTCGGGGTGGAGCTCGACGAACGCCGCCGGGGCCGCGCCGGCCAGCGCCG
>Ga0126306_10002366_pt1 | contig 10593 bp, 6 predicted proteins | sample Plot27_FD_92592 | JGI IMG/M metagenome (GOLD analysis project Ga0126306, IMG submission 92592) | Serpentine soil microbial communities from UC McLaughlin Reserve, CA, USA - Plot27 | ecosystem: Environmental > Terrestrial > Soil > Grasslands | place: USA: UC McLaughlin Reserve, Lake County... | reverse complement strand
GGCGTGAACTTCGACGTGCTCGGCAGCCGCAACGCCGACCACTACGGCGGGCTCACGCTCACCGAGCTCGAGGTGAAGGTGAAGGGCTTCGCGCGCGAGCTCGAGATGCAGGTGAGCTTCTCCCAGACGAATCACGAGGGCGACTTCTGCGAGCGGCTCCACCGGGCGGGTGAAAGCGCGGATGCCCTAGTGCTCAATCCCGGGGCGTGGACGCACTACTCGTACGCGATCCGCGACGCGCTCGAGGTGGCAGGGCTCCCGGCCGTCGAGGTGCACCTCTCGGCCGTCGATCACCGCGAGGAGTGGAGGCGCGCGTCGGTGATCCGCGACCTCTGCATCGGGGCGATACAGGGCAGGGGCGTGGACGGCTATCGCGACGCGCTCGCGATGCTCAAGGAGCGGCTCGAGGCGTGAGCAGGACGGATCGGCTGGTCGAGCTCCTTCAGGCCCGCGACCTGGATTCGCTCCTGGTCACGGACCTCTCGAACCTGCGCTACCTCACGGGCTTCACCGGGACGAACGGCGCGTCCATCGTCACTCCGGAGGAGCGGCTCTTCTTCACGGACTTCCGCTATGTGGAGCAGGCGCGGGCGCAGGTGCCCGAGTACGAGCGCATCGAGGCCGGCCGCGACATGCTCGGCGACCTGTCGGGGCGCCTTCGCGGGCGCGCCGGCTTCGACGACAACGACCTCAGTGTGGCGGCGCACGCCAAGCTCTCCGAGAAGGTGCCCGACGGTGTCGAGCTGGTGCCGTCCGGCGGCCTGGTGGAGCAACTGCGAGCGGTGAAGGACGCCTCCGAGGTGGCGGCGATGCGCGCCGCCGCTGAGTTCTCCAGCGCGGCCTACGACTCGCTGCGCGAGCGCGGGCTGGCCGGGCGCACCGAGCTCGAGGTGGCGATCGAGCTCGTCCGCTTCATGGAGGACTCCGGTGCGGAGGGCCCCTCCTTCCCTCCGATCGTGGCGGCGGCCGAGCATGGGGCGCACCCCCACGCGGTGCCGCGCGACCTGGAGATCCCGAAGGACACGCTCGTGGTGATCGACATGGGCGCGATGGTGGACGGCTACTGCTCCGATTGCACCCGCACGCTCGCCACCGGATCGCTCGACGACGCCGAGCTCGAGGTCTACGAGCTGGTGCTGCGCGCCCAGACCGAGTCGCTCGCCGCCACACGGGCGGGCGCGGCGTACAGAGACGTGGACGCGGTGGCGCGCGAGATCATCGACGCTGCGGGCCACGAGGAGCACTTCGGCCACGGGCTCGGGCACGGAGTGGGACTCCAGGTGCACGAGGGGCCGCGGCTCGGCAAGACCGCCGAGGGCGCCCTCGAGGCGGGCAACGCCGTGACGGTAGAGCCGGGCGTCTATCTGCCCGGCCGGGTGGGCGTGCGGATCGAGGACCTCGTGATCGTGACCGACGGCGAGCCCGACGTCCTCACGGGCTTTCCGAAGGAACTGGTCACAGTCGGCTGATGGTCCTGGCCGCCGTGGCGGCGCTGGTAGGTGCCGCCGTCCAGTCGGCCACCGGCTTCGGCTTCGCGCTGGTGCTCTCGCCGGCGCTGTTCGCGGTGATGGAGCCGGCGGAGGCGGTGACCACGCTGCTGGCCCTCGGCGCGGGCCTGAACCTGCTCGTGCTCGTCGAGGGACACGACGCACGCTGGTCGCGTCTCCCGCCGCTGCTTCTTCCAGCGCTTCCCGGCCTCGCGCTGGGCGCGGTCATCCTCGCCGCCCTCTCACGCGAGCCGCTTCAGATCGGAGTGGGGGTGGCCGTGATCGCGGCCGCGCTGTGGCAGCTCCGCCACCGGGCCGCGGCGGCGCGCGTGCCCGCGCCCGCGGCCGGGTTCCTGAGCGGCGTGCTCACCACCTCGATCAGTATCAGCGGACCTCCGATAGTGCTCTGGCTCGAGGCGCAGGCACTGAGCCCAGCCGAGTTCCGCGCCACGCTCGCCGCCGCCTTCCTCGCCCTCAACGTCGCCGGCTGGGCGGTTCTGGGCGTGGCGGGCGACGCCACAGCCGACCTCGGCGAGCTCGCGGTTCTGCTCGCGCTCGTCGTCGCCGGCTACGCGCTCGGGGCCCTGGCTTTCCGGCGGCTCGACCACGAGCGCTTCTACAGGATCGTGCTCGCGCTGGTCATCGTGACCGGCGCTGCGAGCGTTGTCGCGGGCCTGACGTAAGTTGCACGAATTCCGCATTGGGGTGGCCGCTGCGCCAAATCGGGGCTAGCCTCGCCGTCCATGTTGGCCCATTGCCCATGGACGGGTGGACCCTGTCATCACTGCATTGAGGGAGTCTGAATGAGCGGATCGCTCATCGCCGGGGTGCAAAGGCACCGTCCGGCCGTCGCGCGCACACTCGCCGCGGCAGTACTCGGTTCGCTGGCGCTCGCGGCCTCTGCCGCGGAGGCGAGCCAGACCGTTACAGCGGGCACATCGGTAGCCCGCTCCTGCCATCGCGACGTCTCCTCCGGCACCGCCGGTCGCGAGCTCGTCCACGCCACGGCTAGGTCGCGCAGCATCGTGAGCGCCCGCCTGAGGTCGCGCGGGGACTGGGACGTCGCCATCTTCGGCGCCAAGGGGCGCCTCGTGGCCGGCTCGGCTTCATTTGGAGGCAACGAGCTCGCCGAGGGCTTCGTCCGCAGGGGCGAGCGTCTCACCATCCAGGCCTGTCGTTTCCGCGGCAGCGCCTCGAGCGCGAGGGTGTCGATCCACTTCACCCATATCGCCAAGCGCGAGCAGGGCAAGGTTCAGGTCGTGGACGTGGCCACCCCGACTCGTGCGAGCAAGGAGCGGCTGCAGGCGCTCGGGCTCGACCTCACCGAGCACGGTGGCGACAAGTCGCTCGAGGTAATTCTCCACGGCCGGGCGGATGCCCGGACGCTGCGCCGGGCGGGGTTCGGGTACACGGTCCGCATCGCGGATCTCGCTGCTCGAAGCCACCGCAACCAGCGGCGGGACGCGCGTCACGCCCGTGCCACGGCCGTGTCGGGCCTCCCGAGCGGGCGTGACAACTACCGGCACCTGCCCGACTACGACCTCGAGATGAAGCGGCTCGCGGACCTGTACCCGACGCTGGTGAAGCCGATAACGCTGAACCACAGGAGCGTGCTCGGCCGTGACGTGAACGGCATCGAGATCACCACGAACGCTGGGAACACCGCAGACGGCAAGCCGATCTTCCTCAACATGGGGGTGCACCACGCGCGCGAGTGGCCCTCGTCGGAGCACGTGATGGAGTTCGCGTACGACCTGCTGCGGAACTACGACAAGGATTCGCGCACCACGCAGCTCGTCCAGACGACGCGCACGGTCATCGTGCCGATCGTGAACCCGGACGGGTTCAACATCTCGCGCGAGGCCGCCCCGCTGGGCGACTTCTCGCTGTTCGACTACGAGATGAAGCGCAAGAACTGCCGCATCTCGCAGAGTACGCCACCCCAGTACAGGAAGCGGGCGTGCGACGACAACAACGCGGGCCGCCTGCGCGGCACCGACCCGAACCGCAACTACGGCGGGCTCTGGGGCGGCAGCGGGGCGAGCGTCACCTGGTTCGACGACACGTTCCGCGGCGACGCTCCGTTCTCGGAACCGGAGGTGCAGAACGTCCGCGAGCTGGTGTCCTCGCGTCAGGTCACGAACCTGATCACGAACCACACCTACTCGAACCTCGTTCTGCGCCCGCCGGGCGTGGCCGACTTCGGGTTCCCGCTCGAGGAGCCGGCGTACAAGGCGCTGGGCGCGTCGCTGACGGCGCACAACGGCTACTCGAACGACCCGGGCTTCGGGCTCTACGACACGACCGGCGCGACCGAGGACTGGAGCTTCTGGTCCACCGGCGGCTGGGCGTTCACGTTCGAGATCGGGCCGGACGAGTTCCACCCGCCGTACGCGAAGGGCGTGGAGGCCGAGTACCTCGGCCTGGCGCCGGCCGCCGGCGCCGGCAATGGCGGGAACCGGGAGGCGTACTACACGATGCTCCAGGCCACCGCCAACGCGGCGATGCACTCGGTGATCGAGGGCGCTGCGCCGGCCGGCTCCACGCTGCGGCTCTCGAAGACGTTCCAAACCTCGACCTCGCGCGTGTGGCAGGACGACTTCGGCAACGTCATCGGTAACCCGATCCAGTTCACGGACACGCTGACGTCCGAGTTGAAGACCACGGGCCCGACGTTCGCGTGGCACGTGAACCCGTCCACGCGGCCGGTCGTGGCCGGACGGCACGGACGGGACCCGACCGGGCCGCCCCAGGCCGACATCCTGTTCGCGAACCCGCCCGGGATCCCGGCGGAGAACGTGAACTACCCGCCGGATCCGCCGTACGAGTCGATTCCCTTCACGGTGAAGGGACCGGTCGATGGCGTGGACAACGGGCGCTTCACGGTCCATATCGAGTGGTCTAACCCGGAGACCGACTGGGATATCTACGTGATCGGGCCGAACGGCCAGATCGTCACCCAGTCGGCCGCGTTCGGCGACACCACCGAGGACGCGTCGCTGTTCGACCCGCCGCCGGGCGACTACACGGTGCACGTGATCAACTACGACCAGGTGTCGAATACCCCGGACGACTGGACGGGCGGGAAGGTGAGCTTCCTCTCGCCGACCCCGAAGAGCGAGACCGGTACCAAGGAGAGCTGGACGCTCAGCTGTCTGGACGCAAACGATCTCGTCAAGGCGACTCGCCAGGTGACGGTGGACCGGGGCCAGCTCGTCCAGGTCGGCAACGCCTGCACCAGCTCGAAGTAGGGGCAAGCTGAGCGGCAATGGGCCGGGCCTTCGGGCCCGGCCCTTGCATGCCGCCGACCATGATGCGAACATGTGTTCGATCATGGTCATCTGCGTCCTCTACCCCCGCTTCGAGCTCCTCGCGGCGCTCGGAGACCGCCGCGCGCTGCTCTCGGAGCCGGCGGCGCTGGCGCCCGAGGCGGGGCGCGAGCAGGTGGTGGGGGAGGCTTCCGCGCCGGCCGAGGCGTTTGGCGTAGTGCGCGGGATGCGGCTGGGGGAGGCGATGTCGCGCTGCCCGTCGCTGCGGCTCGTGCCGCCCGACCCGGAGGGCGTGCGCTGCCTCTGGAGCGTTGTGCTCGACAGGCTCGAGGGGATTGGCGCAGAGCTGGAGTCGGACCACGCGGGAGCGGCGTTTTTCTTGGCCGCGGGCCTCAAGGGAATTCACGGGGGTGACCTCGCGGGCGTACTGGCGGCGACACGCCGTGCGCTCGGAGCCGGCGCCCGCTTCGGCGCCGCGCCGTGCCGCTTCGCGGCGCACGCGGCGGCACTCCAGGCGCGGCCACGGCGAGCGCGCCGCGGTGCGGCCGCCCTCGCTGGTGCCCACGTCGTCGAGGACCGCGCGGTGCGCGATTTCCTCGCTTCGCTGCCCGTCGGCCTGCTGCGCACCCGTCCCGAGCTCCAGGCGCTGCCCGAGGTGTTCGAGCGGCTCGGCATCCGCACGCTCGGGGAACTGGCAGCGCTGCCCTCGCGCGCGGTGGCCGAGCGCTTCGGCCATCCGGGGCTGCTCGCACTCGATCTCAGCCGCGGCCGCGACACCCCGCTCGAGCCGCGCCGGCCCTGCGAGCCGGTGGTCGAGCGGCTGGACCTGCCTGAGGCCGCGTCGGGCCAGCAGCTGGAGCGGGCGCTCGAGCTGCTGATCGCGCGCGTGCTCGCCCGCCGCGAGCGCCGCGGGCGCTCGCTGCGCGCGCTCGCGGTGTCGGCGCGCTTCGTGGCCGGCGGCACCTGGCGCACCGCGGTCACACTGCGCTACGCGAGTGCCGACCCGGCGCGCATCCGGCTGGCGCTGGCACAGAAGCTCACCGAGCTGCCGGCGCCGTCGGAGTCGCTGGCGCTCGAGGTGGAGGCGTTCGGCCCGCCGGCGCAGGACCAGGGGCGCCTGCTCGACGAGGCGGCCTCGGTGCGCCGCGCCCGGCTCGGCGAGGCCGTTCGCCAGGCACGCCAGGCCGCGGGGTCCGACGCCGCCCTGCGCGTACTCGACGTGGATCCCGACTCGCGCATCCCCGAGCGCCGCGCGGTGCTGGCGCCGTTCCCGGACGCGTCGTGACGCCCTCCGGGGGGAAGCGGCCGGCGGGCCCGCGGGAGCGCGCGGCGGGCGCGGGGGGCCGGCGGGAGCCCGCGGCTGGCTCTGCGCGCCGGCTCGGCACGCCGAAGCCGACCTCCGTGATCCAGGGCGACGGCGGCTCACCGCGCAACATCGCCGGTCGGGCGGTGGACTGCGTCCGCGAGGAGTGGGTCGTGGAGGACCGCTGGTGGACGGGCCGGCCGCTGCGGAGGCGCTATTTTGAGGTGGTGCTCCTCGACGGCCGCAACGTGGTGGTGTTTCGCGACCTCGTTGGCGGGGGCTGGTTCCTCCAGCGTTCGTGACCGAATGCGTCCCGCGCGCGAAAAAACTCCGTACTTTGCGCTGATTTGGCGCCGGAGTCCGCCAAATTAGGGCTTCAGTTGGCGGCAACCTCCGCCGATACAAATTGGGAGTGGCCCGCCTTCGGAGTACCCGCGTGCGAAGGAGCGCATGATGCGCACCGACAGGCTCCCCATGATCGCGCGCCTCGGAACCATGTTCGAGCGCACTGCCGACGTGCGCGACCAGAGGGACCTCGAGGACGTCCTGGAGGACGTCTGCCGCACGATCGCCGACCTGCTCGGCTACCGCGCCGTGGTCGTGAACGTGTACCGGCCGGCTTTCGACGACATGCTCACCTCGGCCGCGGTCGGGTCGGCGGATGCGGTGTCGCAGCTCGTGGGCAAGAGCTCGCCGCGCGAGACCTGGGTGCCGCTGCTCGACGAGCGCTTCGGGCGCCGCGGCGCGTACTTCGTCCCGGGGGGCGAATTCGACTGGGAAGGCCTGGGCGTGGACAGCTACGTGCCTCGGATCGAAGCCAGCGAGGAGCCCGACGCGTGGACCGCGGAGGACGCTCTGTTCGTGCCGTTGCGCGACCCGAAAGGCCTGCTAATCGGCGTGATCTCGGTCGACGAGCCCGAGACCGGCCGCCGGCCTACCGACGAGGAGCTGGACGCCCTCGTGGCGATCTCGCGGCATGCGGCGCTCGCCCTCAGGATTGCGCAGGACACCGCCAACGACGCCGAGCACCAGCGGATGCTCGAGGGCATCCTGGAGGTCTCGGCGCGCGTCGCCGAGGCGGAGGAGCCGGACGACATCCTCCAGGCCGTCTGCGACGGCATCCGCGACGCGCTCGGCTTCGACAAGGTGGTGATCGAGCTGGCGCCCACGCGCGAGGCACCGCTCACGCCCTACGCCGCCAGCGGCTGGGACATGGACTCGGACGCCGTGAACCACGGCATCTCGCTCGAGACGCTCTCCCCGCTGTTCACCGACGAGTTCGAGGTGTCCGGCTGCTATCTGGTCCCGACCGAGGTGGCCGAGGAGCGGCTCGGGCGCCACCCCGTGGACTATCGCTCTGAGCTGAACGGCCGCGGCCCGCACGCTTGGTCGCGCCACTGGCTGCTCGTGCCGCTGGCGGAGCCGCAGGGCCGCACGCTCGGCCTGATCTGGGTGGACGACCCGCGCGACCGCCTGCTCCCGACGCAAGCTCGCCTCCAGGCGCTGCGGCTGTTCGCCAACCAGGCGGTGGCGGCCCTCCAGTCCGCCGACCAGGCGCTGAAGCTCCGCCACGAGGCCACCCACGACGCGCTCACCGGGGTGCTGAACCGGCGCGCCTTCCGCGCCCGGCTGGCCCGCGAGGGCGCGCAGCCGGACGCGGCGTTCGCGCTGATCCTCTGCGACATGGACAACCTGAAGCGGGTGAACGACACGCTCGGCCACGAGGCCGGCGACCTCGCCCTGCGGCTGCTGGCGGACGCCCTTCGCACCGGGCTCCGCCGCGACGACGCCTACCGCCTCGGCGGCGACGAGTTCGCCGTGGTGCTCGCGGGCGCCTCCCAGCTCGACGCCGAGCGCGTGGCCCACCGCCTCCAGCACGCGGTCTCGCGCGCCGCGCGCGCGCCGATCGCGACCATCGAGGCGAGCTTCGGCATGGCGGTCTATGAGCCGGGGGAGAGCCCGGACCGCCTGGTGGCCCGCGCCGACGCGGTCCTCTACGAGGCAAAGCGCCGCCGCCGCGAAAGCGTGGCGTAAGTATGCGAACATACGTTCGTGCCATACGTCGAGCTCCACTGCCATTCGGCCTACTCGTTCCTCGACGGGGCATCTCATCCGGCCGAGCTGGCCGGGACCGCGGCTGAGCAGGGCCACGACGCCCTCGCGCTGACCGACCACGACGGGCTCCACGGCGCCATGGAGATGGCGCAAGCGATGAAGCCGCTCGGGGTGCGGCCGATCACCGGTGCGGAGGTCACGCTCGACGACGGCACCCATCTCACGCTCCTGTGCGAGTCGCGCGAGGGCTACACGAACCTCTGCCGGCTCCTCACCGCCTCGCACTGGCACACGCGCCGCTGGGCGCGCGAGGGCTGGACCGAGGCCGGCCGCCGCCAGGACCCGCTCGACGGCGAGCCGCACATCTCGCTCGACGATGTCGAGCCGCTCGCCGCCGGGCTCGTGTGCCTGTCGGGCTGCGCGCATGACGGCGCGGTGGCCTCGCGCGTGGAGAGCGGCCGCCACGTCGAGGCCGCGGCCATGGCGCGCCGGCTGCTGCGGATCTTCGGCTCCGAGCGCTTCCGGATCGAGCTACAGCGCCCCTTCTGGCGCCACGACCGCCGCCGCAACAGGCTGCTCGCGGAGCTGGCCGAGCGGCTGGGGGTGCCCACGGTCGCCACCGGCAACGTTCACGTGCACGCGCGCGACCGGATCGCGCTCCAGGACGCGATGGTGGCGGTCCGGCTCGGCAAGACCCTCGACGAGACGGAGCCCAGCCGGCGCGGCAACTCCTCGCACGTGCTCGCCCCGCCCGAGCGGATGGCGGCGCGCTTTCGCGAGCACCCGGAGGCGGTTGAGGAGAGCGGGCGCCTCGCCGAGCGGCTCCGCTTCGACCTGACCGAAGACCTCGGCTACCGCTACCCCGGCTCGGAGGACCCGGATGCGGATTCGAAGCTGGCCGCCCTCTGCCGCGACCGCTTCGAGGAGCGCTACGGGCGCTCGGACGAGGCCGCCGCCCGGCTCGACGAGGAGCTGCGGGTGATCCGCCACCTCGGGCTGTCCGGCTTCTTCCTGCTCCACCGCGACATGCTCGAGCTCGCCCGCGAGGTGGCGGCGGAGGTGCGCGGGCCGGAGTCGTCGCGGCGCCTCTTGCCGCCGGGGCGTGGGCGCGGCTCGAGCGTGTCGTCGGTCGTCTGCTACCTCACCGGGCTCTCGCACGTGGACCCGATCGCCAACGAGCTGCTCCTCGGCCGCTTCCTGAACGAGGAGCTGACCGCGCTGCCGGACATCGACCTCGACTTCCCACGCGACATCCGCGACGTCCTGATCCCACGCGTGCACGACCGCTATGGCCGCGACCGCTGCGCGCTCGTGGCGGCCTTCTCGACCTTCCAGGTGCGCTCCGCGGTGCGCGATTTCGCCAAGGCGCTCGGGCTGCCGCCGGGGGAGATCGAGCGGCTGGCGCGCCAGGTGGACCCCTGGAAGGACCACAACGACATCGAGGGCGAGGTCCCGCGCGGCGGCTCACCGCGCTGGGACGCGCTCGTGAAGCTCGCCCACGACGCCTGGGGGCTGCCGCGCCACCAGTCGCAGCACCCGGGCGGGATGGTGATCGCGACCCAGCCGCTGATCGACCTCTGCCCGGTCCAGCCGGCCTCGATGGAGGGACGGCAGATGGTGCAGTGGGACAAGGACTCCTGCGGCGACGCCGGCTTCCTAAAGATCGACCTGCTCGGGCTCGGGATGCTGTCGGCGGTCGAGCGCTGCATCGACGAGATCGCGCGCGTGCGCGGGGAGAAGATCGATCTCTCTCGCATCCCGTACGACGACCGGGAGGTCTACGCCGAGATCCAGGAGGCGGAGACAACGGGCGTGTTCCAGATCGAGTCGCGCGCGCAGATGCAGATGCTGAAGCGGACGCGCCCCGAGACGCTCGACGACCTCACCGTCCAGGTGGCGCTCGTGCGGCCCGGGCCGATCATCGGCGGGGCCGTACATCCCTACATCGAGCGGCGCAAGGCGCTGCGCGAGGACCCGGACTACGAGGTGCCCTACGAGCACCCGTCGCTCGAGCCGGCGCTGCGCGACACGCTCGGCACGATCGTCTTCCAGGACCAGGTGCTGGAGGTGTCGATGGCGTTCGCGGGCTTCAGCGCGGGCGAGGCCGAGGGGCTGCGGCGCGCGATGAGCAGGCGCCGCTCCGAGGCGGCGATCCGCGCCTACGAGGAGAAGTTCCTGGCCGGGGCGGCTGAGCGCGGGGCCACGTGCGAGACCGCCTCGACCGTGTGGAACCAGATCGTCGGCTTCTCCGGGTTCGGCTTCCCGAAGGCGCACTCGGCGGCCTTCGGGCTGCTCGCCTACCAGTCCACCTGGCTGCGGGTGCACTACCACCCGGAGTTCCTCTGCGCGCTCCTGAACGAGCAGCCGATGGGGTTCTACCCGCCGGACGCGCTCGTGCACGAGGCACAGCGGCGCGGGGTGAAGATCCGGCCTCCCTGTGTCGCCCGCAGCCATGCCGAATGCCGCGTCGAGAATGGTG
>Ga0126306_10002365_pt1 | contig 10594 bp, 9 predicted proteins | sample Plot27_FD_92592 | JGI IMG/M metagenome (GOLD analysis project Ga0126306, IMG submission 92592) | Serpentine soil microbial communities from UC McLaughlin Reserve, CA, USA - Plot27 | ecosystem: Environmental > Terrestrial > Soil > Grasslands | place: USA: UC McLaughlin Reserve, Lake County... | reverse complement strand
GACCGGAGCACAAAACCGACAGAGAAGGGCCGCAGGACGCGGCGAACGATCATCGAGTGGGCGATCCTGATCGGGAGCGCCCTGCTCATCGCGATCCTCATCAAGACGTTCCTCTTCCAGGCGTTCTACATCCCCTCGGAATCGATGAAGCCGACGCTGAACGTGGGGGACCGCGTTCTCGTGAACAAGGTGAGCTATCGATTGCACGACGTGAACCGCGGCGACATCGTGGTCTTCGAGACGCCGCCGAGGGCGAAGGACGCCAACGGCGCGATCAAGGATCTCGTCAAACGCGTCGTCGCCCTGCCCGGCGAGACGTTCTCGACGCGCAACGGCAGCGTCTACATCAACGGCCAACCGTTGAAGGAGCCGTACCTGCAGGAGGGCGTGAAGACGTGCGCGCCGAACACGGCCCCAACGACCTGCGGCGACATCGACGACCAACCGATCCCCGCTGATGAGGTCCTGGTGTTGGGCGACAACCGCACGGCGTCGAAAGATTCGAGGTTCTTCGGCCCGATCGAGGAGTCCTCGATCGTCGGGCGCGTGTTCGTGCGCATCTGGCCGATCAACGACCTCGGCTTCCTATAGCGCTTCATTCCTCGTCGGGCGACTCGGTCCATTCGGCCACCGTGGCGACCATGCGGTCGACGCGATCGCAGTACACGGCGTCGACGCCCAGGTGCAGCATCGATCGCAGGTGGCGGACCTCTTGCACGTCCCAGGCGAACGCACGCACCTCGAAGCGGTGGAACAGCGCGACGAGCCCGGCGGTCCATTCCGAGTGGTGGAGGTTCATCGTGTCGATCCCGGCCGCGGCCAGATCGGCGGCGTGGCGCTCGAGCGGCACGTCGATCTGCCGGCGGCGGCGAGAGTGGACGAGCTTCACATTGGGCACGGTCTCGCGCAGGCTGGCGAGGAACCGGAGGCTGGCATGGCAGAGCCAGAGGCGCCCCGGTGCTTCGTCGCCGGCGGCCCGGGCGAGCGCGACGATCGGGTCGGCGGCGGCGCGGTCCTTGACGTCGATCGAGAGCTCGAACGCCGAGCCGAGCTCGGCGTAGAAGTCGGCGAGGCGAGGGACGCCCAGCTCGCCCAGCTCGGCGGCGGACGATTTGGTGACGTTGCGGCGGCGCAGGCCCCGGCGGGCGACGCGGTCGTGGACGAGGACGACTTCGCCGTCGGCGGACACCCACGCGTCGGTCTCGACGCCCCGGGCGCCGAGCTCGAGGGCGCGCCGGAACGCCGGCATGGTGTTCTCGGGGGCCTCGGTACGGGCGCCCCGGTGGGCGAACGTGATCGGTCGCACGGGTGCCCGCATCACTACCATCGACCCCGGAGCCCGGCCACGAAAGGAGCTCGATTGCCGCAGATCGGCCCGCTCGAGATCCTCGTGGTCCTCATCGTGGCGCTGGTCGTGTTCGGCCCGACCAAGCTGCCGGAGCTCGGCCGGCAGGTCGGGCGCGGCTACCGCGAGTTCCGCAAGTTCCAGCAGGGCATCCGCGACGACATCGAGGGCGCCTTCCGCGAGGACGACGACGATCTTCCCGGGTCCGAGGACGGCATCGACGACGCCACCCGACAGATCGAAGCCCGTAAGCCCGACCACTCCGCGCCTCCCGAGCCGCCGCCGGCTGACACCACGTCATAACGGGCTCCGTGGCAACCCCCGAGAACGGCGGCCGCATGACGGTCGTCGAGCACCTGACCGAGCTTCGGCGCAGGATCGTCATCTCGCTCATCGCCGTCACCATCGGCGCGATCGTCTGCTTCGTCTTCTCCGAGTCGATCATCAAGTTCCTCATCACGTACTACCGGGACGCGACGGCGGGCGAGAAGGACGCCCTCATCTTCCTCGGTCCCCTGGACGCGTTCCTGACTCGCATCAAGATCGCCACGTACGGAGGCATCGTCCTCACGCTGCCGGTGTGGCTGTTCGAGCTGTGGCGCTTCATCACGCCCGGCCTCAACCCGAACGAGAAGCGCTACGCGATCCCGTTCGTCCTGTCGTCGATCGTCCTGTTCGGGCTGGGCGCCTTTATCGCGTTCCTCACGCTGCCGAAGGCCCTCGAGTTCCTCCTCGACGTGGGTGGATCACAGCTGCGACCGGAGCTGACCGCCGACAAGTACCTGTCGTTCGTCTCGCTCATGACGGTGGCGTTCGGGGTTGCATTCGAGTTCCCCGTGGTGCTGGTGTTCCTCCTGCTCGCCCGGGTGCTGACGACTCGGCAGCTGCGCCGCTGGCGCCGGCCGACGGCCGTGATCATCGTCGTCTTCGCCGCTGTCATCACGCCCAGTCAGGACCCCTACTCGTTGTTCTTCATGGTCGTGCCGATGTACATCTTCTACGAGATATCGATCATCATCGGGAGGGTGTTGAAGCGATGAGCCCACCCCGCCGCCGGCGCGGTGACTACCGACCTCCGCGTAGCCGGAGCGAGGTGCTCACCGCGATTGCGGCCGTCGTCGGCGTCCTCGTCGTCACCGCCGCGCTGATCTGGTTCCTGCGGCCGAGCGACGACGACTCGGGATCGGAGCAGCCGAGCATCAGCACGCCGGTCTCGGTACCCGAAGCGACGCTGCCGCCCGAGTCGACGCCACCCAGCCTGCCTCCTGCGAGCACGCCGTGAGGTCGTGACCGAAGCGCGCGTCGCAGACGAGCACGCGAACCGGCGCCGGTCGTTCGAGGCGAGCCGGCCCTTCCCGCTCGACGGTTACCAGCGCCGCGCACTCGACGCGATCGACCGGGGCGAGTCGGTGCTCGTCGCGGCACCGACCGGATCGGGCAAGACGGTGGTCGCGGAGTATGCGATCACGACCGCGCTGGACGACGGGGGCAAGGCGTTCTACACGACGCCGCTCAAGGCGCTGTCCAACCAGAAGTTCGGCGATCTCGCCCGCGAGCACGGCGCCGGGCGCGTCGGGCTCCTCACCGGGGACAACTCGATCAACGGCAACGCGCCGGTGGTGGTCATGACGACCGAGGTGCTGCGCAACATGATCTACGCGCGGTCGTCGACGCTCGAGGGCCTTCGCTTCGTGATCCTCGACGAGGTGCACTATCTACAGGACCCGTACCGGGGCGCGGTGTGGGAGGAGGTGATCATCCACCTTCCGCCCGAAGTCCGGGTCGTGTGCCTGTCGGCCACCGTGTCGAACGCGGAGGAGTTCGCGGCCTGGGTCGAGACGGTTCGGGGCGAGACGACGGCGGTGATCGAGGAGCGGCGACCGGTCCGTCTCGAGCATCTGTACATGGTGGGGGAGCGGGGCAGCGATCAGGTCCACCTGCTTCCGACGTTCGTCGAGCGGGACGCGGAGGCGCGTCCCAATCCCGAGGCAGCGCGTCTCGACGCGCGCGGCGGACGCCCGCCCGGCGGGCGCGGCCGCCCGCGCGGCCGGCTCCGGACGCCGCGGCGGGTCGAGATCGTCGACGAGCTGGCGGAGCGACGGATGCTGCCGGCGATCACGTTCGTGTTCAGCCGCGCCGGATGCGACCAGGCCGTCCAGCAGTGCGTCACCGATGGGCTGCGGCTGACCGGGTCGGACGAGCGGACCGAGATCCGTCGCATCGCCGAGGAGCACACCGACGCGCTCTCCGACGAGGACCTCGAGGTCCTGCGCTACGGCGAGTGGATCACGGGCCTCGAGGCCGGCCTTGCCGCCCATCACGCCGGCATGGTCCCGCCCATGAAGGAAGCGGTCGAGGAAGCGTTCGCCGCCGGGCTGGTGAAGATGGTCTTCGCGACCGAGACGCTGTCCCTCGGGATCAACATGCCTGCCCGGACGGTGGTGATCGAGAAGCTGTCGAAGTTCACCGGCGAGCAGCACGAGTTCCTCACGCCCGGCGAGTACACACAGCTCACGGGACGCGCCGGCCGGCGGGGAATCGACGACGTCGGGTACGCGGTCGTGTGCTGGAGCCCGTTCGTGCCCTTCGACCAGGTCGCGTCCCTCGCTTCCCGCCGCACGTACGCGCTGCGTTCCTCGTTCCGGCCGACGTACAACATGGCCGTCAACCTCGTGCAGCGGTATCCGGCGGACGAGGCTCATCACCTGCTGAACCTCTCGTTCGCGCAGTTCCAGACCGACCGCGACGTCGTTTCGCTCGAACGCCAGCTGGAGCGCAGCCGCGAGCTGCTCGCCCGACATCGAGCCACGGCCCGGCGGGGTCCCGGCGACGTCGAGGACTACCGCCGCCTCAGCGCGGCGCGCGACGCCGAGCGGCGCGTCCGCCGGCGCGCCGGTCGCGCCGCCGAGGCGCTCGAACGACTCCGGCCGGGTGACGTCGTCGCGGGCGTCCGCCGGCACGGCCGCGTCGCAGTCCTCGGCCACGAGCGGAGCCGCCGCGGCACGCCACGGCTGCTCGCCCTCAGCGAAGGACGCGAGCTGGTCCGGTTGGGGCCCGACGACTTCGACGAGCCGCCGGCGGCGGCGGGGCAGGTCGAGCTGCCGGTGCCGTACGCGCCACGGAACAGTGGTTTCCGGCGCGAGGTCGCGGATCGGCTCCGTCGCGTACGGCCGTCCCGAGACGAGCACGACACCGATCGGCACGCGGCGCCGCGAGGGTCGGACCTCGAAGCGCAACTCGCTTCGCATCCGGTCGCGACCGACCGCGGGCGCGAGGCACGGGTGCGGTCGGCCGCGTCGGCTGAGCGCCTTGAGCGCGATGTGGCGCGTCTGGAACGGCGCGTGCGCGGGCGCAGCGAGAGCCTCGCCCGTCAGTTCGACCGGGTCTTGCGCATCCTCGAGGCGTGGGGGTACGTCGACGACTGGTCGATCACGGAGTGGGGAGAGGTCCTGGCGCATCTCTACACCGAGACGGATCTCGTCGTCGCCGAGTCGCTGCGCGAAGGGCTCCTCGACGGCCTCGACGCCGCCGAGCTCGCCGGGCTCGTGTCGTGCTTCACGTACGAGCGGCGCGGTCCGGACGCCGCCGCTCCGCTGTCCCCGGAACGGTGGCCCACGCGGGAGCTCGCGACCCGGTGGCGTGCGCTCGACCGCATCGCACGAGACCTCAACCACAACGAGGACGACGCCGGCCTGTCGGAGACCCGCGCCCCGGATCCGGGGTTCGTGGCGTACGCCCACGCGTGGGTGGCGGGCGAGGATCTCGCCGACGTGCTGACCGACGACGCGGAGATGACGGGCGGCGACTTCGTGCGGCACGTCAAGCAGTGCATCGATCTTCTCCGGCAGATCGGCGATGTGGCGCCGGCACCGGAGACACGCGCCACGGCCCGCGCCGCGGCCGACGGCTGCTTCCGTGGCGTGATCGCGGCGTCAAGCGCCGTCGGGCGGTGACGCGTCCGCTGCCGCCCGGCGAGCCGTGGGGTCACGCCGCCTCCGGCCCGCCCGACGTCGAGATCGCAGGCGACGACGCCGACCTCGCCGCCGCCGCGGCGCGTCACCGTGGCGAGCTGATCCGCTTCCGACCATCGGCGCGGTCCGACCTCGGGCGGGCCCTGGGCCTCGCTGCCACGAGTGGCGAGGGCGCTGCGACCACCGAGGTCGCAGCGGACGCCTTGGCCATCGACGAGGACGACGTCGCCGTCAATGCCGTGGTGTTGGGGCCGCCCCCGGACCGGTTGCGATGGGATGCCCGGGCCGCGGACCTCACGGTGCGCGTCGACGGACGGCTGTGGTTCGACGGCCGCGCCACCACCGTCGTCGTAGCCAACGGCCAGTTCCTGCGGCACGCCGATCTGGTTCCCCGCGGCCATCCCGGCGACGGGTGGGCCGAGGTCCAGGTGTACACGTTGGCCCGCCGGGCGCGCGCCCCGATGCGGCGCCGCCTCGCGACCGGGACGCACGTGCCGCATCCGGGCATCCGGGTGGGCCGGGCGCGCCGGGTCGAGGTGGACGTCGCCCGGCGCCGCCTGCCCGTCGAGGTCGACCGACGCCGGCGGGGCCGCACCGACCGGCTCGCCGTGACGCTCGTCCCGGAGGCCATCCGGCTCCTGGTGTGAGGTGGGGCGCGCGGGGTTGCGCGCCGCCCATCCGCCGACCCGTCGAGAGGCGCCGGTACGATCGGCGTCCCGTCCACCGGACCCGGACTCGCTGCATGCAATACGTGCCCGAGCGCTTCACCCACCAGGAGCAGGCGGTGCTGCGCCCGTACTTCACGAACCTCGACGCGCCCGTCTTCGCGCTCGTGAACCTGCCCGAGGTCGTGAAAGGCGCGCTGTTCGCCCGCTACTCACGGTCGTCGAAGAGCTTGCGGCGCCTCTTCCTCGACGAGTTCGTCGGCGATCTCGATCTCACCGGTGACCTCACGGTCGACGCCACCGTCGGGCTCCGGCGGGCCGAGGAGCTCTACGAGCGGGTGTTCTTCGAGTACGGCGACGACTCGGTGGCGCAGCTCGGAGGCGTGCACCTGGCCTGCGAGCAGGCGTCGAACCTGCTCACCAAGATCCTCGAGTGGGGACGCCTCATGGCGTATCTCGAGCAGTCGACCCGCTACATCCCCTACGACAGCCGCCTCGGGGGACGGTACCGGTACTGGCGGGACCCGGAGATCGCCCGCTCGTCGTTGGGAGCGCGCTACGTCGCCGACCTCGATGCGCTCTTCGACACCTACGCCCGGTTGCTGCCCGACCTCATGGAGTGGGCGCGCGCCCGGTACCCGAAGGACTCCGGCGACTCCGACTTCGTGTACAAGCAGACGATCAAGGCGAAGGCGTGCGACGCCGCCCGCGGCATCCTTCCCGGAGCGACGCTGTCAAACGTCGGGATCTACGGCACCGGCCAGGCGTTCGAGGCCCTGTTGCTCCGCATGCGGGCGCACCCACTGCCCGAGGCGCAGCAGTACGCGGCGCTGATGCTCGGCGAGTTGCGCAAGGTCATCCCGTCGTTCCTGTCGCGCGTCGACCGGCCCGAACGCGGCGGTGCTTGGACGGAATACCTCTCCGGGACGCGCCGGGCAACGGCGGAGGTCGTCGACCGGCTGCTCGGCGGCGAGGCACCGGAGCCGCGGCCGGCGGTGGTCCTCACCGATTTCGACCCCGACGGCGAGGAGAAGCTCCTGGCCGCGGTGTGCTACCCGCACACGAACCTGCCCGAGGATCAGATCCGGGCCCGGGTGCGGCGCCTCTCGACCGACGAACGGGTGGCGCTGCTGCACGCGTACGTCGGCGAGCGCACGAACCGGCGCCACAAGCCCGGGCGGGCGTTCGAGCGCACCGACTACCGGTTCGACATCCAGTGCGACTACGGGGCCTTCCGGGACCTCCAGCGGCATCGCATGCTGACGATCGAGTGGCAGCCGCTGTCGCCCGCCTACGGCTACGACGTCCCGGAGGCCGTCGTGGAGGCCGGCCTGGCCGAGCCCTTCGAGGACGCCATGGCGCTCTCCGCCGCCCTGTACGAGGCGCTGGCACCCCGGCTCCCGGAGCAGGCGCCGTACGCGGTGTCGCTCGCGTACCGCATCCGGTTCGTCGTCCAGATGAACGCCCGCGAGGCGATGCACATGCTCGAGCTGCGGACCTCGCCCCAGGGTCATCCCGCGTACCGACGGGTCTGCCAGGAGATGCACCGCCTGATCGCCGACGAGGCCGGCCACCGCGCGGTCGCGGCCGCGATGCGCCACGTCGATCACACGACGTACGAGCTCGAGCGCCTCACGGCGGAACGCGCCGCCGAGCAGCGCCGCGCCGCGCCTCGTCCGTAGGCCCGGCGAAAAAAACTCGAGGCCGTTCTGAGCAGCATCGACGCGCGACGGCGCTGGTCACGACGCCGGATCGCGGGCGGCTGTCGCTTGACACGGCTGCGGATCTCGGGCGTACTACTCGTCACCCCTGCGCCGTGATGCCGGTCGTGGGTTCTTCCGGTGGCGATGCCGCGGAGCTCGTTCGGAAGGGGCGGTGCGGGGTGTTGGGGGTCCGGGAGACCAAGTAGAGAACGCTGGAATAACCTCGCTGCCCGGGCAGTGCGGGCCAAACAGTGGCCCCAACGGTCTCCCGGACCCCTCCGTTTCTCCTCGCCGCCGGCCCGATGCCGCCGTCGCGTCGGGAATGAGCGAGGATCCGGGCTCGTTGTGCAGCATCTTGGGGACGCGGCGTTATACTCCGCGCCCCCACGGCCCCGGAACCGCCGGTCAGCGAGGCGCAGCGGGGGCCGTTCCTTCCGGCTGACGCCTCGCGGAGCTGAACACCCATGAGCGACGACGACCTCGACGAGGTAGAGCCCGAGCTCGACGAGGAGGCCCTCGACGAGGACGAGCTCGAAGACGAGGACATCGAGGACGAGGGCATCGAAGACGAGGACCTCGCGATCGACGACGACACGGCGGCTGACGCCGCGCCCGCGGCCGAGGTCGTGGTGGCCGAGCCGGCGAAGGCGGCCGCCGAAACGACCGACGAAGAAGAGGATGTCGTCGACCTCGACGAAGAGTTGCACCCCGACGACATCGAGGAGCCGCTCGACGTCCTGCTCCAGGAGCGGACGGCGAGCGCGACGCTCGAGGACGAGGAAGAGGAAGCCGAGGAGGAGGAGCCCGACGTCGACGAACGCGGCGAAGGGCCGGCACGCATCGTCCCTCGGCGCCCCGGTGAGTTCCTGTGCGCATCGTGCTTCCTCGTGCTGCCGCGCAGTCAGCTCGCCGACGCCAAGCGCATGCTCTGCCGCGATTGCGCGTGACGGCGGCCCCATCGGGCTGACACCGTCGCGAAGGCTACGAATGCGACCATGATCCGATGAGGCGCCTCGGCAGGACCCTGCGCGACCGCGGGGTGCAGCGCCGCATGGGTGCGGCAGCCGTGTCCGGCGTCCTCCTCGCGCTGGCGTTCCCGGCCTTCGACGTCGGTGCGCTCGCGCTCGTGGCGCTCGTCCCGTTGCTCTGGACGTGGCGCGACGCGTCGCCTGCTCGGGCCGCGCTCTACGGCTTCACGTTCGGTGTCGTCTTCGCGGCCATCCTCATGTACTGGCTCTGGTACTTCGGGATCGTCGCCATCGTGCCGCTCGTCGGGGCATGGGCGGCGTACACGGCGCTCACCGGATACCTCGTTGGCTGTCTGAACCGGGGTGGACTCCACTCGGGACTCGGATCAGCGTGGCTCATCGCCGCGGCATGGGTCGTGCCCGAGGCGTTGCGTGGACGCTGGCCCTTCGGCGGTCTGCCGTGGGGCGACCTCGGCGTCGCGCTCCACGACTTCCCCCCGGCGCGTGCGCTGGCGAGCTGGGGCGGGGTCGCGCTGGTCTCGTTCCTGCTCGTCGTGCTGAACGCCTACCTCCTCGAGCTCGCGATCGCGCTCCGTGCGCACGCGCGCGAGTCGATCGTCGCGGCAATGGCGGGCGTCGGCGTGATCGTGGCCGTCGTCGCGATCGCCGACGTGGCGCGCTATGAGACCCACCCGAGAGGCGAGCTGCGAGTCGCGATGCTCCAGGGCAACGACCAAGACCGCTACCTCACCACCGAAGAGAAGCGCAGCGGTTACCTCACCGAGCAGCACTTCGCGCTGGCCGGCCGTCTGCGCGGCCCCTACGACCTGGTCGTGTTCCCGGAGTCATCGCTCGACGACTTCAGTCCCGAGAGCAACCCGAATCTCCGCCGGCGCCTAGTCGCGGTGGGGGAGGAGCACGGCGCGGACGTGCTCGCCAACGCGGCGGTCCCGGCGCCGGACGGGCGCGAGTTCAACGAGAACCTGCTGTACTCGCCGGACGGCCGGCTCCTGGGCACCTACGCCAAACAGCACCTTGTCCCGTTCGGCGAGTACGTGCCCTTCCGGTCGATGGTGGACTGGACCGGGATCGTGGATCGCATCCCGTACGACTACTCCCCGGGCAAAGTACGAACGATCTTCGAGGTCAAGGGACACCGGCTCGCCACGGTGATCTGCTTCGAATCGGCCTTCGGGCCCCTTGTGCGCGACTTCGTAGACCGCGGGGCCGAGGCCGTCGTGGTGAGCACCAACAACCGCTCGTACCGCCGGTCGGGCAACGCCGACCAGCACATCGCCCAGACGCAGATGCGGGCGGCCGAGACGGGGCGCCCGTTCCTGCAGGCGTCGATCTCGGGCATCAGCGCCGTCTTCGACGCCGGCGGCGACGTGCGCAACACGACGGATCTGTTCCGCCGGTCCGTCGTCAGCGACACGATCACGACGACCAACGGCAAGACGCCGTACGTGCGGTTCGGCGAGTGGGTGGTGGTCGCCAGCGCCCTGCTGCTCATCGGCGCCGCGGTCGTGAGCCGTGTGCGCCGGCCGCGGGAAACGTTTCCTAGACTCGCCGAGGAAGAGCGCGAGCCAGTCGGAAGCGGGAGGCTCACGTGAGCGACGACGCTCAGAAGACGGCCGAACGGGCACTCGACCTGTTGGTGTACGCGCCCGTTGGCGTCGCCCTGTACCTGCGCGACACGGTGCCCACGTTCGTCAACCTGTTCGTGTCGCGGGGCCGAGCCGAGCTCGGGCAACGCCGCCAGCAGGCGCAAGGCCAGGTCGCGCAGGCGAAGGCGATGGGGGAGTTCGCGGTGAACTTCGGCGGGCCCAAGGTCCGCGAGCACGTCGAGAAGGGCATTGCCATGGCCCGCAAGGGAGCGGAGGCGGTCCTCGGTGGCGCCGACGAGACCTTCGTTCCCGAACCGGCCGCGGACACCCCGCCG
>Ga0126306_10002363_pt1 | contig 10597 bp, 8 predicted proteins | sample Plot27_FD_92592 | JGI IMG/M metagenome (GOLD analysis project Ga0126306, IMG submission 92592) | Serpentine soil microbial communities from UC McLaughlin Reserve, CA, USA - Plot27 | ecosystem: Environmental > Terrestrial > Soil > Grasslands | place: USA: UC McLaughlin Reserve, Lake County... | reverse complement strand
TCGTCGCCGGTCTACGTGACTTCGTGAGCACGCTCGCCGACGCCGACCCCGAGGACAAGGCCGAGCTGTACCGGAGCTCGGCGTCACCCTCACCTACAGCCCGGACGGGCGGGTCAACGTCCAGGTGCTGCCGCGTGGGGTAAACGTCCGTGTCGGAGGGGGACTCGAACCCTAACCCCACGCGCTCCAGCAACTGGCCAGTTCGCGATCGCCCCATGAGCCTTGGCCTGGGGTCCGACGGCCCGGCTTGCGGACGTGTCCGACGCGCACCCCCTGTCCGGCGATCGAAGACGGCGCGGCGGAGCCGTCGACCCGTGCGAAGGATCGTTCTCGTCTCGATCGCTCCGTGGCCATCAGCTGGCGATGTAGATCGCGTGGCCGTAGGTGTCGTTATCCCCGCTGACGGCAAGGATCAGGTGCGCGACGTCGGCCCGAGACACCGCGAAGTTGCGGGGCAGGTTCAGGTCGCGCCGGGTGCGGTAGTCACCGGTGCCCGGCTTGTCGGTGAGGCTTGGGGGTCGCACGATCGTCCAATCCAGTCCGCTGGCGCGCACGATGTCTTCCATCGCCACGAAGTCCGCGAAGACATGCTTGAGAAAGCGCCTGCCGAGTGGCTTTATGACGTAGCGCATGCCCGGCCCTTCACCCTCGTCGAACGGCCCGGTGCCGCTGACGACGACTAGGCGTCGCGTGCCAGCTTTGTGCATCGCTTCGACGATGCTGCGGGACGTGTCGGCGCACACCGTGGTCGGTTTCCGCCCGTTGCGGGTGCCGATGGTGGAGATCACGGCGTCGCTGCCGGTCACCGCCTCGACAATCGTGGCGGGATCCATGACATCGGCGACGATCACGTCGAGGCCGGCTCGGTCCGGGGCCAGCCCCGTGGCGTCTCGAACGACGGCGCGCACGTGGTGGCCGGCGGCGAGGCCTTGCTCGATCACCTGCAAGCCCGTGCGTCCTGTTGCTCCGAACACTGTCAACTTCATGGGTGCCTCCTTGAGGATCGAACACAGCGCCCAGGAAATGAACAGCGCTGGTCCTGTCGTGGACGGTACGGGTCGACGGTGTCGTCGTCGTCACCCGAAGGTGGACGCGCGGGTGGATTTCCCGGGAGTGCTTGTCGTGGTCCAGGCGCCGCTGTCGACGAAGTGGAAGTCGTAGCGGTCCTGCTCCGGTGCCAGGCTCCGCGGGCTCCTGGCCCAGGGCGATCCGTTGGAGCTGGCGGAAGTAGCCGAACCGTGCGACGCCCGCAGCGATGACGACCAGCACGTCGGCGGTCGAGCCCGGTGCGGCACCGAAGGCGTGGGGCATCCGGGGTGGCACAAGAACGAGGTCCCCTGCCTCGACGATCGAGACCCGGTCGTCGAGGAGGAATTCCATGGCGCCGTCGACCAGGTAGATCAGCTCCCAGGAGCGGGCGTGGTGGTGGGCGTGGCGCCATCGGCGCCGGTACCGAGGCTGCGGCGGTTGGCACCCAGGGTTCCTGGGTGGTTCCGCTGTCCGCCAACAGCCCGAAGGATGGCGGCCGGCAGCTCCAGCTGCTCCGTGTTGCCGTGGCGGACGATCACGGCCTGGGCGGGGGTGCGGTGTTCGATGCCATGTCGGCTCCCTCGTGTCGACGGTGACGAACGCGCCGGTGGTCCTCGCGGACGGCCCTAGTGGGCGATGCTCGATGACCGTGTGAAGTCGCGGATGGCCGGCGCGAGCTGCGCGGGCTGATCCAGGGGGATGAGCGTGTAGCTGTCCGGGAGCTCGACCAGGCGTCCCTGCGGAAGGAGCTCGGCGAGGCGGCGACCGTGGTCGGGCGGCATGACGCGGTCCTCACTGGCCCAGACGACGAGGGCGGGGCGGTCGTAGGTCGGCAGGCACTCGGCCGCGTCGAGCATGACGTGCTTGTCGGCCGCGGCCGCGCGCAGGACTCGGACCGTGTCGCGGCGGATCTCGCGCTGCTGCAGGAGCGGCCTCATCCATCGGGCGGTCGCGGCGTCGCCTCGCTTGGTGAGCCACCCGAACGCGATCGGGAGCCGCCGCACAGGCCGCATGCGCATGTGCTGCATGAACAGGCCGAACAGCGCCGGTGGGAGCTTGCCGGCGAGCACCAGCGTCTTGCCGGTGAGGCCAGGGGGGAAGTTATCGAACGCGTCGCAGGAAGCGAGGACGATCCGGCCGACGCGGGGGGCGTCGTCGTAGGCGAGCAGCTGGACGAGAGCGCCACCGGTGTCGTTGCCGACGACGGTGACGTCGCGGAGATCGAGGCGGGCGATGAGCTCCGAGACGAGCCGGGCGATCCCGCGCAGCGACAGGTCGGTGTCGGCGTGCATCGCGTGGCGGTGTGCCCCCAGCGGCAGCGTCGGTGCCACGCATCGATGATCCGCGGAGAGGTCAGCGATCACGTCGTCCCAGAGGGACGCGTCCATCAGGAGCCCGTGCAGCAGCACGAGCGTCGGTCCGTCGCCGCCGGTGTCCTCGTAGTCGATCGTCCCCGCGGACAGTTCGATCTGGTTCATCGTCTTCCTCTCTGCTGCCGTCCGGAACGGACGTGACTGGGTGGTGTGGTGGTCTCGTCCGGCCGGTCGAGCAGGTGTCGACGCAGGAACGACAGCTCGGCTTCGGCGGCCTGTTCGTGGCCGCCCAGGAAGGGCTCGTAGTGCCCGCCGGGCATCCGGACGAGTTCGCCACGGGACGCTCGCTTCGCGGCGCGGACGGCGGGCTCGGCAAGTGCGGACTGATCCTGGTCGCAGACGAGCACCAGCAGCGGGCACAGCACGTGCGATGCGTGGCGGCCCGGCCGGTAGAAGCCGAAGCTGAGCGCGGAGCGGGCGGCGACCGCCTGCTGCCAGTCCGGGTACCTGTTGTCCGGGTTGAGGGCTCTATCGCCGTCGAGGCCGTCCGGTGTGGTGAGGAGCGCGACAGTCCCCGGCTCGCCGGCGAGCGGCACCAACCGAGGCGGACAGCCGACGAGGCCGCCGAGGGTGTCGAGGACGGCCCGGCCGGTGAAACGCAACGACGCGAGCGGCCTTTGGTGGCGCGTCGCGTTGCGCGCGGCGGCCGGACCATCGGCGTTCGGCGTCTGCGCGATCGCCGCCGCCAGCTGCGGGTTGCGCGCCGCGACGCGGAGAACGTGGCCGCCCGAGAGGGAGAAGCCCCAGATCGCGACCCGGGTCGGGTCGACTCCCGGCAGGGTCGGGGCGAACGCGATCGCGGCCTGCCAGTCGGCGAGCTGATCCCTGATGCGCACGATCTGGCGCGGCTGGCCACCGCTCTCTCCGAGATGGCGGTAGTCGATGGCGAGGACGGTGAACCCGGCGTCGTGGAATCGCTTCGCGAACAGGTCGGTGCCCGGTTCCTTGGTCACCGCGCCACCGCCGGCCATGATCACGCACGCGCCGTTGATCCCTGGGTAGTGCCACGCAGCGCAGTCCGTGTCTCCGCTGAGGAAGTGAACCTTCTCCCGCGGAGCGGACACCCGGGTGGGCTCGGTCCCGCTGAGGCCGTGGGCGCCGGTGCTGGGGGTCATGGCGAGGACGGTATGGACGGGCGCGTCCTACGTCATCACCCGAAGGTGGATGCGCGGGTGGGCGTTCGCCGAACCCGTGGGGCGACGCGCGGCGGGAGGTGGCACTCCGTGGGCGCCGGGGGTGGTGTGGCGGCCCGGGCTAGGTCAGCAGGCCGAACTCGCGAGCGCGGACGGTCGCCTCGGTGCGGTTGGTTGCACCGAGCTTGTCGTAGATGTGCGTCGCGTGTTTCTTGACCGTGTTGAGCGCCATATGCAGTTCGTCGGCGATGTCCTGGTTCTGCTTGCCGGCGGCCAGCAGGTGCAGCACCTCGAGTTCGCGCTCGCTGAGCGCCGTGACCAGGCCCGGCACGACGGCCGCGGTCGGCCGCTCGTCCGGGGTACGGCCTGCGCTGTCGTGCTCGAATGCCCGCACCAGCCGGCCGACGTAGTCCCCGGGGACAGCGACCTGCTGGGTGCGTATGAGCCGGCCGAGCAGTGTGCCCATCGTCGGGCCCTCGTCGACGAAGACCCGGGCGTAGCCCTGGGGGTGGGCCAGCGTGAGCGCCTCGGCCAGGGTGGCCACGGCGCCGTCCTCGTTGCCAAGGGCCGCCAGCCCCAGAGCCCGCAGTGCTCGGATCTCGATGACGCCGCCCGTCCGGTCCTGCGCCACGGCCGCTGCCTGCAGCCGGTCGAGGACCCTGAGCGCCTGGTCGGGCTGATCCTGCGCGAGCAGCACACGTGCGAGCAACAGGTACGCCGGCTCGCGGGGATAGCTCGACTCGTCGTCCGCGGCGAGGCCACGCTCTTCTGTCCACCGGGCCGCGGCGGCGACGTCGCCTTGGGACAGCAGCAGCCGTGCCCGCTGTGCCGGCACCGAGTTGAGCAGGTCGACCACGGTGGGGTCGGAGGCCCGCTCGGCCTCGTCCATTGCGTCCAGGGCAGCCGGCAGATCGCCTTGGGCGCGGCGGATCCATGCCAGGGTGGCGAGGCCGTTGGCCAGCGAGTCGGGATTGCCGAACTGGCGGCACAGGCGCAGCCCCTCGGTGAGATGCTCCAGGGCGGTGTCGAAGTCAGCCCGCTGGTAGGCGACAGCGCCGAGACCCACGTGGGCGGTGCTCGCGGCGGGCAGCGCCCGGCGGTCGGGCACCGTGGCCGCCTCCAGCACCTGCTGGTAGGTCTCGACCGCCAGGTCCAGGCGGCCGCGCGCGCACTGGATCTGGCCCAGGGATTGGGACCACAGTTCGACCTGGTCATACTCGTCGGCCGCCTGCCAGCGTGCGATGCTCGAGGCGATGGCGCGCTCGGCTTCCCCGAGCCGGCCATGCAGCCACGCAGCCGCCCCGAACAGTGCCCGGGCAAGGGAGTCCAGCCACCACTCCCCCTCGCCGATCTCGGCCAGCGCCCGCGACGCGAACGCCATCGTGGCCTCACCGTCTCCGCGCTCGTATGCGACGAACGCGCGCCCGATCGCGATCATCGCGGGCACGTTCGCCAGCCGGCTGACGCCCCGCCCGGCCGACGGCTCGTACGGTTCGTCAGCGGTGTGCGCGAGCGCAAGCTCGGCGGCGTCCAGCAGGTCTTCAACTTCCTCCAGGCCCGCGAAGCGTGTCTGAGTGATCAACAACCGGGGCCGGGTGTTGATCGACCCTGGGGGCAGGGCCGCAAGCCATCGCTGGAGGGTGGCGCCCTCGCTGCGCAGGAGGAGCTCGTCGGCGTGCCGCTCGATCAACCGCGCCGCCCACACAACATCTCCCGCCGCGATCCCGTGGCGTAGGGCGTCGTCGATCAACTCATGTTCGTCATGCCATAACGCGGCGTTGCGGTGCAGCTCGCGCATCCGCTCGGGATCCTGTTGTTGCAGGCGGGCGCGGAGCAGGTCGGTGAACAGCGGGTGGTAGCGCCACCAGCCCCGTACGTCGTCCAACGGCGTGAGGAACAGGTTGGCCCCCTCGATGGCCTCGAGCATCTGTTGGCCGTCGGCTCGCCCGGTGATCGCGTCGCACAGCGGTCCCGACAGCCGGTTCAGCACTGACGTCTCGAACAGGAACTCTCGCACCGACTCCGGCTGTCGTTCGAGTACCTCTTCGGTCAGGTAGTCCAGGACGTGGCGGTGGCTGCCCGAGAACGACTCGACGAACCCGGCGACGTCCGGCTGGCGGTGCAGCGACAGTGCTGCCAGTTGTAGGCCAGCGGCCCACCCATCGGTGCGGGCCACCAGCGGTGCCACCTCGTCGGCGCGCAGCTCCAACCCGGCCGCCTCCCGGAGCAGAGCTGTCGCTTCGTCCACCGTGAACATCAGCTCCGCGGCACGCAGCTCGGCGAGCTGGCCACGGGCCCGCAGCCGGGCGAGCGGCAACTGCGGGTCGGCGCGTGTGGCCAGTACCACGTGCAGCCCCGGGGGCTGGTGCTCGAGGAGGAACTGCAGCGACGCGTGCACGGGTTGTGCCTCGATCAGGTGGTAGTCGTCGAGAACCAGCAGCGCGTCGCCATCCTCGGTGGCCAACTCGTTGACCACCGCCGTGGCCACCGCCTCGAACGACGCCGGTGCCGGCGGACCGAGCAGTGGCGAGGCGCGCTCGGCGACGCCTGGCCGCGCCCGATCCAGCGCGGCGACCGCGTGGCGCCAGAACCGCACCGGGTCGTTGTCGCCGGCATCTAGCGACAACCAACCCACGCGTCGCTCGCGCCGTTGGCTCCAGTCAGCCAGGAGCGACGTCTTGCCGAACCCGGCGGGCGCGCAGATCAACGTCAGCTCCCGCGCCAGCCCGTCATCGAGGCGGTCCACCAGCCGCGGGCGGGCCACGAAACCCCCCGGCGGTCGCGGCAGATGGAGCTTGGTTGCCAGCAGCTCATCCGGCCCATGGGTGGTCGCGTGCTGGGGAGTCCTGTCGGGTGGGTCAGCCATCGCGCGCCACCTGCTCACCGCCGAAGCGCCGAAGTACGACGCTACTACCTTCGGCCCCGGGCGAGACGTTGGCGGCGCGCAGGAACGCCCCCGGGAAGGCACTTGTGGGTGACGCCTCGTCTTCGCCCACGCTGTTGGCTAGGACCCTATGAGATACGAGATCCGTGTCGAGGGAATCCTCGACGAGTGCTGGTCGGGCTGGTTCGACGGAATGCAGGTCACGTCCCAACCCGACGGCGTGACCGCTATCGCGGGCCCGGTCACCGACCAAGCCGCTCTGCACGGCCTCCTCGCCAAGGTCCGTGACCTCGGCCTGCCGCTGGTATTGGTCCGGCGCGTTGACCCCTGAGAGTCGAGGGCGGTAACGGCTTATAGAGCGCGCCATGCGTTGCCCGCGCACTGACCGCAGTGGCAGCGACACCGGGCCCGGCCGGGCTTGGCGGGAGCACCCGCGTCTCCGTGTACCACGGGCTCCGCTCTCATTGGCACCAAGGCCGCGACTGGCTCAGAGAAGAGCCCACCCCGGCACACACCTTCGGGTGATGACCACCGCAACGTTGGTCCATACCGTCGCTTGCATGACCACCAATCATTCATCTGCGATCCGGGTCGAGGCTCTGGCCAAGACCTATCCCGGCGGCATCGAGGCGGTGAAGGGCATCGACTTCGCCGTGCCGCCCGGCGAGGTGTTCGGGCTGCTCGGTCCCAACGGGGCAGGCAAGTCGACGACTGTCGGCATGCTGACCACCACCATCGCCCCCACGTCGGGTCGTGCACACGTTGCGGGTTTCGACGTCGCCCGCCAGCCGATCGCGGCCCGCGGGGCGAGCGCGGTCGTGTTCCAGGAGCCGGTCGTCGACCGCAGCCTCACCGGCCGCCGCAACCTGGACGTGCATGCCCGGCTGTGGGGCCTGGACACGGCGGCCGCCAAGCGGCGCATCGCCGCGGTCGTCGACCCGTTCGGTCTCGGTGAGGTGATCGACCGGCCGGTCGACAGCTACAGCGGCGGCCAGCGCCGCCGGCTCGAGATTGCCCGTGCCTTGATCTCGGAGCCCCAGGTGCTGTTCCTCGACGAGCCCACCGTGGGCCTCGACCCCCGTTTCCGGTTCGAGCTGGTCGACCTCATCGCCGGTCTGCGGGCCCGGTCGGGCATGACCATCCTGCTCACCACCCACTACCTCGACGAGGCCGAACAGCTCTGCGATCGCGTCGCCATTGTGCACCGGGGCCGCGTCGTTGCCCTGGACAGCCCGGCGGCGTTGCTGGCCCACATGGGTCGCGAGCTCGTCGAGCTGCGCGTCGATGGCGATGTCTCGACGGCGGTGACGTCGCTGCGCGGCCGCGGCCTCGCCGGCGACGACGCCTTTGCCGTGGGCGCCACCCTGCACGTGCCGGTGCACGACCGACCGGCACACGAGGCCGCGGCGTCCATCGCCGAGGTGGGCCTACCGGTCACCGCGATCACCAGCCGTCCACCCACCCTCGACGACGTCTACCTCCAGCTCACCGGCGAGCCGATCGCCGCCTGAACCTCGTCGGGCGTCGACCGACGGCGGCGTCGACGCCCGACGAAACCCCCTTCTGTCACCCCTGACCTCAACCAAGGAGACCCCATGACTGCCGTCACCGGCACCGTGACACTCGAGACCCCCACGGCCACCCGACCCCGGCCCCGGGGGGGCGGCCTGGCCGCCGTGGCCACCCTGGCCCGCCGACGCTTCGCCATCAGCGCCCGGACCCCCCGTGAACTGTTGATCCCCCTGTTGGCACCGTTGCTGTTCGCCATGGTCGTGGTTCCCGCCCTGGCCGACACCTTCGGGACCCCGGTCGGAGGCGTCGACTACATGACCTTCGTCGCCGTGGCCACCATCGGCCTGCTCGTGCCGCTGAGCACCATCCAGTCCGGCCTCGGCGTCGTCGTCGACCGCCTCGGCGGCGGCCTCCGTGACCTGCTGGCGGCACCGATCTCCCGGCCGATGATCGTGGCCGGCAATCTCGTGGTCGCCGTGGCCCTCGCCGGGCTGCAGGTGGCCGTGCTGCTGGGTGCGGCCGCGATCCGCGGCGCCGAATACGACCTGAGCGCCAGCGGCGTCCTGTGGTTCGCAGGCGCCACCCTCGCCTTCACCGTCGCCATGTACGGCATCGCCGAGGTGCTCGCCAACCGCCTGCCCAGCCAGGAGGAGTACATCGCGGCGCTGCCAGCGGTGGCCATCGTCCCGTTCTTCTTCGCCGGATCCTTCTTCCCGATCAGCGCCCTGCCGGCCGGGCTCACCGTCGTCGGCAAGCTGCTGCCCATCACCCACGTGCTCGCCCTCGTGCGTTATGGGATCGCCGGCGACAACGGCGCCGGCCTCCACGACATCTGGGGCATGAGCAATCCCACGGCCATGGCCTCGCTCAGCCTCGGCGTCGTCGCCCTGTTCGCCGTGGCGCTCACCGCGGCCGCGATCCGCACCTTCCAGCGCACCGCCGTCCGCTGAACGCCGGCCGCCCCCGGCCGAGGCCACCGGTTCGCCGACATCGACGAGCCAGCCGGCGTCGAGTCTCCCCGCTCGACCGCCGGCTGGCTGCAGGCCCCGCCCGGGCGGGCGGGGCACTCACGTTCCACCTCCCCCTGAAAGGAACGCCACACCATGCATGCCACCGTGGACATCCCATCCCGCCCTCGCGTCGTGTTGAACGGAGATCCGGTCCCCTCGGTCGTGGCCTATCGCGCCCGAGGCGGCGGCGAAGGACTGCGCATCGCCCGATCCCTCGGTCCCTGGCGGACGGCCGAAGAAGTGACCCTGTCGGGCCTCCGCGGCCGCGGCGGAGGCGGGTTCCGAACCGGCCGCAAGTGGCTCTCGGTCCTCGACACCAGCCGCGACGACGAGCGCCGGTTCGTCGTCGCCAACGGCGCCGAGGGTGAGCCCGGCACCTTCAAGGACCGGGCCATCCTGCGCCACAACCCGTACCAGGTGATCGAAGGACTGGCCATCGCCGCCTTGACCGTGCGGGCCTCCCAGGCCTACCTGGCCGTCAAGTCCAGCTTCACCGTCGAGGTCGAGATCCTGCGACGAGCATTGGTGGAAATGCGGGCCGTCGGGCTCGCCGGTCAGGTCCCGATCAGCCTCGTCCTCGGCCCGGACTCCTACCTGTTCGGAGAGGAGAAGGCGCTCCTCGAGGTCATCGAGGGCGAGGATCCCCTCCCGCGCCGTGACCCGCCATATATCCACGGCCTGTTCGCGTCAGGGCCACAGATGGGCTGGTCGACTCACCGCGGAGGTGACGCTGGGGGTGAGGCGGCCAACCCGACGATCGTCAACAACGTCGAGACCCTCGCCGCCGTGCCCCACATACTGACCAACGGCGCCGAGTGGTACCGGGCGCTGGGGACCTGGGACTCGCCGGGCACCATGGTGTTCACCGTCGTAGGCGACGTCGCTCGCCCCGGCTACGCAGAGCTCGAGCTCGGCGCCACGATCCGCGACGTCATCGAACAAGTCGCCGGCGGACCCCGCCCCGGCCGCCAGATCAAGGGTGTGTTCTCCGGGGTCGCCAACGGCGTGATCACCGCCGACCAGCTCGACGTGCCTGCGACCTACGAAGACCTCGCCGCCATCGGCAGCGGGTTGGGCTCGGCAGGGCTCATCGTCTACGACGACACCGCCGACATGGTGGCCGTGGCCCGCATGTTCGCCCGCTTCCTGAACGTCGAGTCGTGCGGACAGTGCGGCGCCGGCAAGCTCCACAGCGGCGCCATCAGCCACACGCTCTCGCTCGTCGAGCAGAGCGTGGCAGAGGATCGTGACCTCGAGGAGCTCGGCGCCGCGCTACGCATGGTGACCGATCAGAACCGCTGCTACATCCCCGTCGAGCTCCAAACCGTCATCGCCAGCATCACGCGAGCCTTCCCCGAGGATTTCGTCACTCACCTCGAGGGCGCGGTGCCGCTCCCACGCTTGTACCGGCTGCCAAAGATCGTCGACATGGCAGACGCCGCCGTCACCTACGACACCAGGAGCCCCCTCGAGCAACCGGACGGGACATACGTCGACATACGACGCGCCGGATGATCGCGGCTCAGACCACGATCCGTCAGCAGAGCCGGGACAAGGAGCACCCACGATGGCAAGCAGACGCCGTGACGAAGCTGTACCAGGGCAAGCTGACGGCCTTCGCCGAGAGCCCCGACTGGACCGTGGGGGTTCAACTCG
>Ga0126306_10002362_pt1 | contig 10598 bp, 9 predicted proteins | sample Plot27_FD_92592 | JGI IMG/M metagenome (GOLD analysis project Ga0126306, IMG submission 92592) | Serpentine soil microbial communities from UC McLaughlin Reserve, CA, USA - Plot27 | ecosystem: Environmental > Terrestrial > Soil > Grasslands | place: USA: UC McLaughlin Reserve, Lake County... | reverse complement strand
GCTGTCGAGCACCGAGTCGACCTGGTCGTCGTTCGGTTGCACCATGCCGAGGTACGAGCCGTACGACACGACGGCGAGCCCGGCGTCGCGCGTGCGGGCGCCGAGCTCGGCGACGGCAGCGTCTCCGCCGGGTGCTGCGTGCACGTCGGCGCCCCACTCGATGCCGTGCACGCCGGCGCGCGCGGCGAGGTCGACCACCTCGTCCGACGACAGCGTCCGGAACGTGATGGAGCAGAGGCCGGCGGCGACGGTCATCGGCGGGTGCGCTTGCGCGTGGCCTTCTTGATCGCGGCCAGCTCCAGCCGCTCGGGCATGTCCTTGTAGAAGTCGTCGAGCGGAAAGCACCCCGAGACCAAGCCGTTGCGGGGCGCGGTGGTGCAGTCGCTGAAGGTGCGGCACAGCCGTGATCCGTCGAGCGTGCGACCGTTGAGCACGTCGGTCGGGAGCTCGGGGTAGCTGAGCATGCCGCGGCCGATGCCGACCGAGGCCGCGCCGCCGGTGCGGATCGTGTGCTGCGCGGCATGCGGCAGCCACTGCTGCAGGTACGAGTACCCCGAGCCCACCAGCGCGAGGTCCGGATGCGCGTGTGCGAGCTCGGCGCACGCGGCGATCATGCGCGCCGCGCCGACAAGCGGGTCCTCGGGAGGCGTGTAGCCGTCGGACGGTGGGAAGAACGCGGGTCGCTGGACATGCGGGTTGTAGTACGGGCTGCCGGCGGTGACGCAGACCAGCGCGATGCCGAGCTCGACGCACAGGTCGAGAAACCGGTGCGACTCCTCGAGGCCGAACTGGAAGCGAGCGACGTCGGCCGCCGCGGCGACCGGGACACCGACGCCGTCGTCGCCCGCCTCGTAGGGAGCGACGTCGTAGGCCGACAACCGCACGCCGATCGCGAGCCCCGGCACTCGGCTGCGGATTCCGTCGGCCACTCGCCGGAGGAACGCGGTGCGGTGCTCGAACGAACCGCCGTAGGCGCCGTCCCGGTCGACCGCGCCGAGCAGCTCGTGCAACAGGTACCCGTGGCAGTGCTTGACGTCGACGAAGTCGAAGCCGGCGTCGGCGACCAGGACCGCCGCGTCGACGTACGCGCCGACGAGCGCGTCGAGGTCGTCGTCGGAGAGCACGAACGCGGCCTCCACGTCGACGCGCTGGTCGAGCACCGGGTGGTGGAACGCCAGTTGGGGTCGTGACGCACCGGTGGGGCGCGACCACCGACCGGAGTGCGTCAGCTGCAGGCCGACGACGAGGCCGTCGGCACTGCCGTGCGCGCCGACGTGGGCATCCACGAGCTCAGCGCGCAGCGCCGCGAGATCGTCGACGGTTGACGGATCGAGCAAGAGCTGGCGGGGATTCGCGCGCCCGTCGGGCCGGACCGCCACCGCTTCGCCGCCCCAGACGAGCTTGGCGCCGCTCGTGCCGAAACGCCGCCACCGGCGGTGCACGAGGTCGGACGGTCGTCCGTCGACTTGCCCGTCCCAACCCTCCATGGGCAGCACCGCGAACCGGTTGCCGACGCTGCGGGTGCCCGCAGACCCGTCGGTGAAGGTGAAGCTGCTCGCGAGCGAGCCCGTCGGGTCGACGGTGTCATCGACGCCGAGTTGTTCCTCGATGCCGAGCAACGACAGTCGGTCGCGCAGCTCGTCGACGGTACGCAGTCGCTTCACCTGGACGATCGCGTCGTCGGTCACTGCAACTCGTCCAGTTGTCGGGCGATGTCGGCGAGCACTGCTCGGTCGCTCTCATCCCGCCGAGGCGCGCCCGGTGGGGTCGCGTCGGAGGCGATCCGGCCGCGGAGCTGCAGGAACAGGGCGGCATCGTGTCGGTAGGCCGGGACCGGCGCGCGGAACGCGAATGCGCCGAGGTACTGGAGCAGGTCGTTGAGCTCGTGGAAGGACCGGTCACCATCCGCCCACCGGCGGTCGCGCTCCGCGAACGCGGCCGGCGCGAAAGCGGAGAGCCCGAGCAGGTAGTCGGACCCGTAGCAGACCATGTCGATGGCGAGATCGTTGCCGGTGAACACGTGGAAGTCGGGCCGGACGCGGTCGCGCACCGCGAGGCGGTCCCACTCGGCGGCGCGTGAGAGCGACGAGTGCTTGGCGCCCACGCAGCTGCCGACGCCGAGGAGTCCCTCATACGCGTCGAGGGAGTAGATGCGGCCGTACGGGACGAACATCGGGCCGAGCTCGAACCCGATGAAGCGATCGACGTGGCGCCCGATCGCCTCTTGCGCGGCGACCCAGGCGGCGTCGTCGAGTGCGTTGAGCCCGTACGACGGGAAGATCACCGGCGTGCCACCGGCGCCGGCCACCGCGTCGACGTCGTCGAGGTACGAGTCGAGCACGAAGGGCGCCCCCGCTTCGTCGGCGACGAACGCACCGGCCACGAACCCGGCGGGCCCGGCCGCGCCCGCCGCGCGCTCGAGCACCTGCGCGCGCGTCGCTGGGTCGAGGAGTTGCACGTATCCGGTGTCCATGTTGACCGCGGGCAGGAGGCCGGCGGAGACGGTGTCAGCGCGCCGCGTCGCGAAGGAGCGCCAGTCGACCTCACCCTCGGAAGTGAACGGCAACAGCACCGCCGAGATGCCGAGGATCGTACGACCAGGCCGCACCGCGGGCGTGGCGGTCACGTCGGGTCCTCTTGCGCTGCGAACGCATCGAGCCGCTCGAACAGTGTCTGCTCCACCGCGGGCGCGAGCTCCGGCGCGACCAGTTCGGCGTGGCGCGACGCGCCCACTGCGCACGCCAATCGGTGGCAGCCCGGGGGAACAACCACCTTGAGGGCAGGCACGACGGTGTGGGGATGCATGACATTGGCGTTGGGACTCAGCGCGACGAGCTCGGCGCGTCGCTGCACCTCACCCGACGGTCGGTCGACGACGGTCGACGCTCCTGCTGCGGTGGTCATCGTCGCCACGCCGCGCTCGGGGTCGTCGAGGGTCGGGAGCGCAAACCCCTCGGGTTCCCACGCGAGCGCGAAGCCGGTCTCGGTGAGTACGACGTCGCGGTCGGTGTCGATCCGGTGCAGGCGCACGTGCCAGGGGGCACCGCCCGCGAGCGCGGTGTCGATGCGCACCGCCGGCATCGGCGACCATCGGGTCAGCGCGACGCCGTCGTCGACCTCGCTCAGCAAGACACCCTCGCGCACCTTGCGCAGACCGGTCGCCGGATCGGTCACGGCGAGCATCGAGTCGGTGGCGCCCAACCCGTACATCGTGAAGTCGCCACTGAACCCGAAGCGGCTCGAGTACGCGAACTTCTGGTACTTGGCCTCGGCCTGCTCGACGAAGGACCACCCCGGCGGCTGACCCATCAGCGCGACGACCTGGCCGTCGTCGTGACCGAGCACCATGCCCGGGGTACGCAGCGAGACCGTTCTCGACGCGGGCGGCGGCGCCTCCTCGACGGTCCAGAAGGGATGGTCGTCGGGGGCGGCGAGCATGGTGAACGCTTTCATGCACCAGTAGGGCGAGCCCGCCGAGTTGTACGACTCGGCCAGGCGTCGGTTGTCGTAGGCGTACCCGACCGACACCACGCCGTCGCGGTCGCTGATCGGTCGTTCGCTCCACCAGCGCAGGTGTCGCAGCGCGAGGCCGCGCACCTCCGCCCAGTCGAGCGCGTCGACGTCGGCCAACGCGAGCGCGCCCCAGATGCTGCCCTGCGCCATGCGGTAGGTCAGGCTGCGTCCGAAGGGGAGCGCGCCGCCGTCGGTTGCGAACCAGTGGCGGATCTGGGGTGCGAACGCGTGCGCCCGTTCGACGTAGCGCGCGGCCGCGTCGCGGTCGCCGAGCCCCGACGCCGCGAGCACGAGGCCGTAGGTGTGCAACGCGAACGGCACGTACCAATCGATGTTGCCGCCGGCGCCGTCCGTGTACCAACCGTCGTCGATGGAGAACGAGTCGAGGAGCGCCACCGACCGTGCCCGCGCGTCGGGATCGAACTCCACGCCCACGCGCTCGAGTCCCATCTGCACGAGCAGGCGGAAGAACTGCCAGTTGTTCTGCGCCGGCTCACGCCGCTCGACGCCGCGGAGCCACTCGACGACGTGGTCGCGCTCGGTGCCGGTGAGCGGATCCCACAGGCGCTCGGGCACGAATGCGAGCGCGAATCCGATCGCCGCCATCTCGACCATGCGCTGGTCGATGTCCTGCGCGCACGGTCCCCAGTACTCGTCGTGCTCGGGATCGGTGCCGTGCGCGAGACCCTCGACCCAGCGGTCCCAGTGGTCGAACGTGGCACCGCCTGCGACCAGCGGGACGATGCCCCAGAGCGGGCGCGCGTAGCCCTCCAGCTCGGCGACTCGAGGCGCGAAGTGCGCGCCGAACGTGCCGAGACGCGCACGGGCGCCGCCGGGAGAAAGGTGGGCGACGATCGGTTCCACGAGGTCGACGACCGCTCGCTGCACGTCGGCCTTGGTGACGAGCGGGTTGCCTGCCATCGGGTTCGCCCGTGCGTCGCTCACCGGCTCCATCACGCGATCCGATCGAGGTGGTCGGCCCGCACCTCGTGCTCGAGCGCGGCGCCGCCGACGAAGCGCCGGATCTCGGCGACCGCGAGATCACCCATGCGCAAGAGCTCGGTGCCGAGCGAACCGGCGATGTGCGGAGTCAGGACCACGTTGGGGAGGTCGTAGAGCGGAGAGTCGGCGGGGAGCGGTTCCGGATCGGGCGTGTCGATGAACGCGTTGAGCCGGCCGGCGACGCACTCGCGCGTCAGCGCCTCGGTGTCGACCAGCGAGCCGCGCGCCGTGTTGACCAGCCACGCGCCATCGTGCATCCGCGCGAGGCGGTCAGCGTCGACGAGATGACGGGTCGACGGCAGCTCCGGTGCGTGCACCGAGACGACGTCGGCCCAGATGACGAGCTCGTCGAGCTCCATGCGCGTCACGCCCAGCCGCTCCGCCTCAAAATCGTCGAGGTACGGATCGGCGACTGCGATCTCGACGTCGATCGTCGCCAGTCGTTCGATCACGAGACGTCCGATGGTCGACGCGCCGATCAGACCGATGCGCATCCCGCGCGTGCCGAGCTCGCCGTTCGGCCCGACGCCGGTCACCGGCGTGCGCCCACGCGACTCGCGCAGCGCGTCGCGCACTCGGAACACGTCTTTGCCGATCATGACGACGGCGGCGAAGGTGAACTCCGCCACTGGCACCGCGTTGGCCGCCGCCGCGCTCGACACGACGACTCCGCGATCCCAGGTCGCGGGCGTGACCGTGAACTTGACCGTGCCGGCGGCGTACGCCAGGAGACGAAGCTTCGGCATGCGCGCCAGCAGCGCGTCGTCGAGGAGGTTGCAGCCCCAGCTCCCGAGGACGATCTCGATGCGTCCCAGTACGTCGTCGGGAAGCGCAGTGAGATCGACTGCGGACCGGTCCACGAGCGCCACGATCTGCTCGAGCTCGTCGCGCGCCCGCTCGCTCAGCAGCTGCTGCTCCACGCCCGGGACCATCGCGAGAGCGGCGAGCGGGCGATCGGCGTCGCTTCCCGCGGTCGCTACGTGCCCCATTCATCCCCCTCGTCGAGCCTCTGCACGATACGAGGGCCTCGCGAAGGATGCAAGGGTACCCTTGCATTCGTGGTCCGAGCGGCTTACGATCCGGCCGAGCCACCCGGTGCAGTGCCCGGTGGCGCAGCCAGGGGGAAGCATGCACAGGTCGCTCGCGGCGCTGGTCGCAGTGGTCGGGCTGGTGGCGGTGGCGAGCGGCGCAGCCGTGTCCGCATCGACACGCGCCGCGGCCGACGGCGTCACGAAGGACGAGATCAAGATCGGGATCACCTACCCGGATCTCGAGGCCATCCGCAGCGTGACCAACACGAACCACGGTGACTACGAGAAGGCCTATCGCGCCGTCATCGACGACCTCAACAAGAAGGGTGGCGTCAACGGTCGCAAGCTTGTCCCCGTGTTCGCGGCCATCGACCCGCTCGGCACCGCGCCGGCGCAGGAGGCGTGCGTGAAGCTCACCGAGGACGAGAAGGTGTTCGCGGCGATGAGCTTCTTCAACGCCGACGCGCCCTTGTGCTTCGTGCAGTCGCACGACACGCCGATCCTCGGCGGCCAGACCACGGCCGCCAACCTCGCGAAGGCGAAGGCGCCGTGGACGACGTTGGAGTCGGGAGCGGAGCTCGCGCCGCGCCAGGTCGACGCGCTGGTCAAGTCCGGTGCGCTGAAGGGCAAGTTGGGCATCGTCGCCACTGCCGACGACGAGCAAGCATTGTTGAAGGGCGTCGTGGAGCCGGCGTTGAAGCAGCACAGGCTCAGCGGCACCACCGCGATCATCGACGCGCCGTCGAGCGACCCGGTGGCCGCGGTCCAGCAGGCTTCCACGATCATGGAGCGGTTCAAGTCGGACGACGTGAGGACCGTGCTGCTGGTCGGCGGGGCGGTCTCGGCGGTGACCAACGCGCTGTCCAAGACCGACTACCGACCCAAGCTCGCGGCCACGAATGCCCGCAACGTCGCGTCGGCAGCCTCGAACCCCGCCACCGACCCCTCGGTGATGAAGAGCGTGGTGGTCGCCGACTCCGGGTTCGACTACAGCGACCCCGCCCTGAAGAAGTGCTTCGCGACGGTCGAGAAGGCGACGGGCAACAAGATCGTCATCGACGTGCCGCAGGGGGAGCCGCAGTACCGGGTGTCGGCGCAGACCGCGTGCGAGTACGTCAGCCTGTTGACCACGCTGCTGAAGGCCGCCGGCAAGAACCCGACCGTCGACAGCTTCGGCAAGGCAATCGACACGATGAAGAACGTCGAGGTGACGGGTCTGGGGTCGATGACCTTCGATCCGAAGACCCACACGTACTCGTTGCCGATGTTCCAGTACCACTACGACCCAGAGCTGAAGCGGCTCGTCGCGGGAGACCAGGTCAGCTGATCGACGTCTCGCGGCACGCTCCGAGCGCCATGACGACGACAACGGCTCGACGTCCGAACACGCGAGAGCGCATCCTCACCGCGTCGCTCGACCTGTTCCTCGAGCGAGGGTTCGACGGCACGACGATCAGCGACATCGAGCGCGCGGTGGGACTCGCGGCGGGGACCGGCAGCTTCTACCGCCACTTCCGCTCCAAGGACGACGTCTTCGTCGCCGCAATTCAGCGGAGCGCGACCGAGTACATCGAGCGGTTCCTGGGGGTGCTGCAGGAGCTCGACGGCATCGACGACCCTGTCGAGCGTCTGAGGCGCGACTTCCACATGCGCCTCGATGCGATCCAGACGTTCGACCCCATCGTGCGTCTGGTGACCGCGGAACAGGAACGGTTCCCGGAGCTCGCCAAGAGCTTCACCGCCGGACTGGAGCTCGACCAGTGGCGGCTCGGCTGGAGCGACCACCGCCTCCCCGGAGTCGTGATGGCGGCGCTGGTGGGCTACGGCCAGCTGTCACAACTCGAGGACAGCCCCTACCGCGAGATCCCGGCCGACGAGTTCATCGACGAGCTCGTGGCGATGTTGACGAGCGCGCAGGTGGTGCCGCCCGTCCGGGAGCACTGAGTCACGCGCCGGTCGTCGCCGTGCCCGCCGTCGCGGCCGCAACCGCCGAGGCGCACGTGCTGTCTTTCGACCCGCCGCCCGCGGTCGTCGCGGTGTGGTACGTCCCGTCCGGACACGTCAACTTGCGGTTGAGTCCGCTGAACACGCCTTCGTACGACTCGTAGCCCGGCACCGTCCACACGTGCACCATGTAGCCGCTCTGTCCGACGTACATGCCCTGTGCCGCCGCGCACTCTGCCGCGGTGATGTTGTCGTCGTCGGGCAGGAGCACTTTGATTCCCTCGCTGCCGATCTTGACGCAGAGCTTGCTGTGGTAATGCCAGTGGTCGTTCGAGCCCACGAACCCTTCGGGTACTGCGCCCTCGGGTGCTTCGGCCATGTACATGAACCCCGCGAGGGGCGAGCCGGGGTCGGTGCCGTCGTAGATGAGTTGCGGCACCATCACTTCCCCGTCGACACCGGTGATCGCACCGTCGGCGCCACGCCCGAACGCCCCGTAGTGCACCCCGAGACCGGGGTTGAAGCGACCGGCGCGCCGGTAGCCCGCGGCTTCGGCGTCGGCGAGCGTCGGGTACTTCGCGATCAGCTGCGCCGTCGGTGCGAGCTGCACGCTCAGCTGCACCTGGGTCGCGTTATCGAGCTCGATGACGCCGCTCCCGTGCTGATGCCCGTTCTCGCCGAGCGCGCTCCATCCGCTCTTCACGGCGGCGGCCGACGCGTGCTGGTGATCATTGGCCGAGTCTGCGCCCGTCGCCACGCTCTCTCCTGAGTGGTCGTGGTCGGCGTGGCTGCTCTCGGCGTGGTTCCGCGCTCGGAGACGCGAGCGCGGCAGTGGCGAGCGTGAGCACGGCGACCGATGCGACCGCCGTCGTTGCGAGCCCGGCACGGCCCGTGTCCTGACCGAGCGCAGGCCGGCACAGGACGACGCCGGCCAGGGCGACGAACGCGACCTCGAGACCGACGCACGCGAGGTCGACGAACGACGGATCGTGAGGATGCCAGGCGTGCTCGCCGAACGGGAGTCCCCAGACGCGACTGACGACCCAGATCGCGATGAACACGTAGGTCGCGACCATGCCGACCCGCAACACGTTGGCCACGGGGCGTACGAAGAGTGTGACCGCGAGCGCGAGCTGTGCCCATCCCACGAGCGCGAACCCGAGGCCCTCGAGGGGTGTTTCACCCCAGTGTGCCGGGACCATGGCGAGATGGATGATCCCCGCCGCAGCCGCGAGGACGACGAGGAGCGTCCTCGTTCCGCCGCGCACCTCGACGGGTGCCGTGGACGCCATCCCGATCAGCTCCAGCTGCCGGCGCCGGCGCGGAACGCGATCACGCTCGCTCCCGCCGGCACCGCGTCGATCGGCGTGGCGAGGTCGTCGAGCGTCGGCGCGTCGATGTCTCGGGCGATGCCGCGCAGTGCGTCGGCGTCCAAGCCGTAGACGTCGATCGCGTTCCCGCCGACCATGCGCACCGTCTCCGACGCGGGGACGTTGCAGAAGGTGTTGCGCAGCGCGAGCCGGGTGACCGACGGGATGTTGCGTCCCTCGGGCGACACGAACGTGCCCTCGAGGTGCGGGTAGTCGGAACCCCAGAGCAATTGCGAGCCGAGCCCGTGCAGCATCGCCTGGTCGACTTCGTACGGTGACGCGAAGCTCGCACCGAAGTACACGTTCCTCGCCATGTACTCACTCGGTGGACGCGGCACCTGCGCGAGCAGCGCCTGGTTCAGCGGCTCGTCGCGCTTCGAGTCGTAGAACGCGTGCAGCGTGTCCAGCTCGGTCGCGGTCGGCGGGTACCAGTTGCCGGGCGTCTCGGTGATCACGAGCTTGAGCCCGGGAAGGCGCTCGAACACCCCCGCAAAGATCATCCACCACACCGCGCGCCGCGAGAACATCGCCGACTCCAGCTGCAGGAGCGCGACCGACTCGAGACCCGAGTAGCTCGCCGTGGTGCCGCCACCGACGTGGGTCACCAGCGGCATCGCGAGCTCTTCGCACGCCGACCACAGTGGTTCCCAGCTCCGCCGGTTGTACGGCTTCAGCTCGCCGTCGCGCATGGCGGGGAAGTTCACGCCCCGCAATCCGGCACCCCGAGCCCAGCGCGCTTCGTCGACGGCCGCGTCGACGTCCCACATCGGCAGGTGTGCGAGGCCCACGTGGCGGTGCGGTGCCTGCGCCACGAAGTCGGCGAGCCAGCGGTTGTAGATCGACTGCCCCACGCCCACCAGCGCCATGTCGCCCTGCGGCTTCACTTTGCCCAGGCCACCGGCCACGAAGGGGATCGGCTCGAGGTTCATCGAGCCGTGGAAGAGCACGCCGGCGGCCACGCCGTCGTGGTCGTAGTCGGCGAGCCGGGCGGCCGAGTCGTGGTGCCCCGCGGTGCGGAAGTTCGGGTGGTCGAGGTAGCCACTGCCCTCCAGCATCGTGATCGCGGCCTGCTTCTCCTCCGCGGTCGACGCAGCGAAGCGGTCGAACTCGTCGAGGTACGCGGCGGGGCAGTAGGCGCGCAGCTCCTCGACCAGCCGCGGACCGATGTGCGTGTCGTTGGAGACGACGACGACCGGTTCCGAACCTGCCGGCATCACGGGAGCACGATGGGCATGTGCTGCCAGCCGCGCACCGTCGACGTCGGCGCGAGCTCGATGCCGTCGTCATCCACGTCCCACTCGGGAAAGCGGTTGAGGAATTCGTCGAGCGCGACGCGTCCCTCGAGCCGGGCGAGCGCGGCGCCGAGGCAGTGGTGCACGCCCCAGCCGAACGTCAGGTGGCCCCCGTCCTCGCGGCGCACGTCGAACTCGTCGGGACGTTCGTAGCGGCGCGGGTCGCGGTTGGCCGAGCCGATCAGCAGCAGCATGGCGCTGCCGGCCGGCACCGTGGTGCCGTAGTAGTCGAGGTCGTGGGACGCGACGCGCGCGGTGGCGTGGCCGGTGGGCTCGAAGCGCAGCGTCTCCTCGATCACCTTGGGGATCAGCGAACGGTCGGCGACGACGTCTCGCCGTTGGTCGGGGTGCTCGGCGAGCACCTTGGCCAACCAGCCGATGAGCCGCCCGGTGGTCTCGTTGCCCGCGCCGGCGATGACCGCGGTGTACGTCAGCACCTCGTCGCG
>Ga0126306_10002361_pt1 | contig 10599 bp, 7 predicted proteins | sample Plot27_FD_92592 | JGI IMG/M metagenome (GOLD analysis project Ga0126306, IMG submission 92592) | Serpentine soil microbial communities from UC McLaughlin Reserve, CA, USA - Plot27 | ecosystem: Environmental > Terrestrial > Soil > Grasslands | place: USA: UC McLaughlin Reserve, Lake County... | reverse complement strand
GCGGCCGCGGCGGACGCGATCGTCGCGCTCACCTACTCGGACGTGCTTGCGGCGCTCCCGGAGCGCCACCGGGAGCCGTTCCTCGACAGCCTCACGCGGCTGGTCGGCGGCCGCTTGTCGACCGTCCCGGCATGCGAGAAGCCTCCGCGCCGGCGCGCCCCGCGGCCGCCCGTGACGGTCCCGCGGTAGATCGTACCGAACGGAACTATATGCTACGGTCCTTTCCTGGTGACACCAGACCAGGAGAGGAACGGCATGAGCCAGGCAGAACGCGACACCCGCTGGCGCGCGCTCGTGGTGCTCTGCGCCGGCATGCTGATGATCATCCTCGACGGGACGATCGTCACGGTCGCGCTGCCCTCGATCCAGAGCGACCTCGGCTTCTCGCAGTCGAGCCTCGCCTGGGTGGTGAACGCGTACCTGATCGCCTTCGGCGGGCTGCTGCTCCTCGCGGGACGGCTGGGCGACCTGATCGGCCGCCGCCACATGTTCCTGACCGGCCTGGCGGTGTTCACGGTGGCCTCGCTGCTGTGCGGGCTCGCCCAGAACCAGGAGATGCTGATCGGCGCGCGGTTCCTGCAGGGCATCGGCGGCGCGATGGCGTCGGCCGTGATCCTGGGCATGATCGTGACGATGTTCCCCGAGCCGGGGGAGCAGGCGAAGGCGATCGGCGTCTACAGCTTCGTGGCGTCCGCGGGCGCCTCGATCGGCCTGCTCGCGGGCGGCGTGCTCACGCAGGGGATCAACTGGCACTGGATCTTCTTCGTCAACATCCCGATCGGGATCGCGACCGCCGCGCTGGCGCTGCGCCTAATCGCATCCGACCGCGGGATCGGGCTCCGCGAGGGCGCCGACGTCGCCGGCGCGCTGCTCGTGACGACCGCGCTGATGCTGCTCGTCTACACGATCGTCGAGGCCGCGGACTACGGTTGGGGCTCGGCCCGCACGCTCGGCTTCGGCGCGGTCTCGCTCGTTCTGCTCGCCGCGTTCGTGATCCGCCAGGCGACCGCGCGCAAGCCGCTGGCGCCACTGCGCATGTTCCGCTCGCGCAACGTCTCGGGCGCCAACCTGATCCAGGTCCTGATGGTGGGCGGGCTGTTCGGCATGTTCGTGCTCGGCGCGCTGTACATGCAGCGCGTGCTCGACTACGACGCGATCGAGACGGGCCTCGCCTTCCTCCCGGTGTCGGTCGGGATCGGCGTCCTGTCGGTCGGGCTGGCGCCGAAGCTGACGATCCGCTTCGGCTCCCGGGCGGTCCTGGTCCCGAGCCTCGCGCTGCTGGCCGCCGGGCTCCTCCTGTTCAGCCGCGCCCCGGTGGACGCGGACTACGTGACCGACCTGCTGCCGACGATGCTGCTGTTCGGCATCGGGGCGGGCATGTCGTTCCCCGCGCTGATGACCCTGGCGATGTCGAGCGCCTCGCCGAGCGACGCCGGGCTCGCCTCCGGACTCGTGAACACGACGCAGCAGGTCGGCGGCGCGCTCGGGCTGGCGGTGCTCACCACGCTCGCGACGTCGCGGACCGACGCCCTGCGCGCCGACGGCGATGGCGCGGCGCACGCGCTGACGGAGGGCTACCAGCTCGCGTTCGGCGTCGGCGCGGGCCTGCTCGCGGCCGCGATCGTGCTGGCGCTGATCGTGCTCAAGCCGGTCGCCGTAGCGCGGCGGGAGGCCGAGGAGCAGGCGCGCATGGAGCCGGCCTACTCCGAGGCCGCGTAGCCGACGAATGTCGCCTCGATCTACCCCCCGCGATACGCGTTCGTGATCGGCATCCGCCGGTCGCGGCCGAACGCGCGCGGCGTGATCTTGATCCCCGGCGGCGCCTGGCGGCGCTTGTACTCCGCCCGGTCGACGAGCGCGAAGACGCGCTCGACCGCCTCGCCGGGCAGCCCGGCGAGCGCGAGCTGGTCGCGCCCGGCGTCCTCCTCGATGTAGGCCTCGAGGATCGCGTCGAGCGTGTCGTAGTCGGGCAGCGAGTCGGCGTCCCTCTGGTCCGGCCGCAGCTCCGCGCTGGGCGCGCGCTCGATGATCGAGCGCGGCACCGGATGCTCCCTGTCGCGCCCGTTGCGGAAGTCGACGAGCCGGTAGACGAGCGTCTTCGGCACGTCCTTGATGACCGCGAAGCCGCCCGCGGAGTCGCCGTACAGCGTCGAGTAGCCGACCGAGTTCTCGGACTTGTTGCCGGTGGTCAGCACGAGCCAGCCGAACTTGTTCGACAGCGCCATCAGCAGGTTGCCGCGGATCCGCGCCTGCAGGTTCTCCTCGGTAATGTCCGGCTCGCGGCCCGCGAAGGCCTCGGCGAGCATCCGCTCGTACACCTCCACCGCGGGCGCGATCGGGAGATCCAGGCACCGGACGCCGAGCCCCGCCGCCAGCGCGCGCGCGTCGCTCTGGGTGCCCTCGGAGGAGTAGCGCGACGGCATCACGACCGCCGTCACGCGGTCGGCGCCGAGCGCGTCGACCGCGACCAGCACCACCAGCGTCGAGTCGATCCCGCCGGAGAGCCCGAGCACCACGTGCTCGAAGCCGTTCTTCCTCGCGTAGTCGCGCACGCCGAGGCAGAGCGCGGCGTAGACCTCGGCCTCGGGCTCGAGCAGCGGGGCGACCTCGCCGCCGAGCGTTCGCGCCGCCGCCGGCGCGCGCTCGAGCGCGTCGAGCCGGCGCACGTCCGGCAGCGCGCGCCGCACCGGCGGGCGCAGCCGCGTGTCGCGCAGCCGCGCGGTGGCGGCGCCCTGGAGGTCGACCGTGCACAGCGTCAGCGCCTCGGCGAACTGCGGCGCGCGCGCCAGCACCGTGCCCTCGTGATCGACCACCACGGAATGCCCGTCGAACACGAGCTCGTCCTGCCCGCCCACCAGGTTGCAGAACGCGACGGCGCAGAGGTTGTCGCGCGCACGCTGGATCAGCATCCGCTCGCGCGACGCGCCCTTGCCCGCCTCGTACGGCGACGCCGACGCGTTGACCAGCATCAGCGCGCCGGCCAGCGCCTCGTCCGAGCCGGGCGAGCCAGGCACCCAGAGGTCCTCGCAGATCGTCAGCCCCAGCCGCGCGTCGCCGAGGTCGAGCACGGTGGCGCCCTCGCCGGCCTGGAAGTACCGCGGCTCGTCGGCCACGCCGTAGTTCCACAGCCGCGACTTGCGGTAGACGGCGTGCACGGAGCCGCGGGCGAGCACCGCCAGCGCGTTGTAGACGTCGTCTGCGCGCTCGGGGAAGCCGACCATCGCGACGATCCCGTGCATCTCCGCGGCGAGGGCGGCGAGCGCCTCCTGCGTCGCCTGCAGGAAGTGCTCCTTGAGCAGCAGGTCCTCGGGTGGGTAGCCGGTCAGCACCAGCTCCGGGAACAGCACCAGCTCGGCGCCGGCGTCGCGCGCCCGCGCGGCGTTCTCGCGCACGAGCCACGCGTTGCCGTCCAGGTCGCCGACCGTCGGGTCGACCTGCGCGAGCGCAAGCGTCAGCGGTGGGAGCGTGCCGGGCAAGGGCGCCGATTCTGTCAAGCGTGCTGCTTGGCGCGCGCGCGCGGGCCGCGCGGCTTGCTCGACACGCCGGCGACGGCCGCGAGCTCCGCGATCGCGCCCTCCAGCGCCGCGGCGACGTCGTCGAGGTCCGGCAGCGCGTCGTAGTCGGCGACGAGGCCGAAGTCGATCCGCCCGTTGTAGGACATGATCGCGATCCCGAGCGCGGCGTTGTCGACGATCGGCACGAGCGGGTAGAGGCGCGACAGCGGCCGGCCGAGCAGGTAGAGCGGGAACTGCGGTCCCGGGACGTTCGTCACGGTCAGGTTGAAGAACCGCTGGACGCTCTGGATGCGGGCGGCCTGGGAGAGGATCGTCGGCGGCGCGAAGTCGGCCAGCGTCGTGAGCGTCTTGGCGCCGACGGCCTGGCCGGACTCCTTCAGGCCGCCCATCGCCTCGTGCACGGCGCGGAAGCGGGCGATCGAGTCCGCCAGCCCGATCGGCAGCGGCGCGTACATGGCGGCGACCTTGTTGCCGAGCGCCCCACGCTCCGAGTCGGCGCGGACCGAGACCGGCACCATCGCCTTGAGCTCGACGTCGGTGTCGTAGCCGTGGGCGAGGAAATGGCTGCGCAGCGCGCCGGTCACGACGGTGAGCACGACGTCGTTGACGGTGCCGCCGAGGGCGTCCTTGACGGCCTTGAACGTCGCGAGGTCGCCGTCCACCCAGGCGAAGCGCCGGTGCGGACCGATCTTCACGTTCAGCGGGGACCGCGGCGCGCCGCCCAGCCCGGCCTGCGTCAGCGATGCCAGCCCGCCGAGCGCCGACGCGCCGGCGGCGAGCGCCTCCTGCGGGTGGGTGACCGCGCCCGCCGCCGCGCGCGCCAGCCCGACCGGGGTCCGCGCCCGTTCGACGACCGCGTCGGCCAGCAGCGCCGTCTGCGTCGGCTCGGGGCGCGGCACCCACGGCTCGGGCGGCGGCTGCACGGGCGGCTCGGCGTCGAGGTCGAAGAGCACCGTCGCGATGTCGACGCCCGAGACGCCGTCGACGAGGCAGTGGTGCGTCTTGGAGATCAGCGCGAAGCGATCGTCGCCGACGCGGTCGACCAGCCACAGCTCCCACAGCGGCTTGGAGCGGTCCAGGCGCTGCGCGAAGACGCGCCCCGCGAGCCGGCGCAGCTCGTGCTCGCCTGCCGGCTCGGGCAGCGCCGTGTGGCGCACGTGGTAGCCGGAGTTGAAGTGCGGGTCGTCGATCCAGACCGGCCGGCTCTGCACGAGCGGCGGGAACGCCAGCTTCTGGCGGTAGCGCGGCACGAGCGCGAGCCGGCGCTCGAGATGGGCGACGAAGTCCTCGTACGCGGGCGCCACGCCGTCGAACAGCAGCACCGATCCGACGTGCATGTGCGCGCTTCCCTCCTCCAGCGCGAGGAACGAGGCGTCGAGTCCGCTCAGGCGGTCAGGGTTCGTCACGGAGTGATTGTGGCGCATCGGCGAGGCGGCCGCCGCGATCGTGTCAACCGTCACACGGGTTTCCGGCGCATTCGCTATCCTCGAACGCTCGTTCGACCGCCGATCCGCGGCACAGGATGTGCCGCCGGGCGGGGGGCCCCAGTTGCCGGGACCGGGGGAGGACCTGGCTGGGGCGAATCTGCGGTAGCCACGCGCATCGGGGCAAGCGCCGGTCTCTCGGCGTTCCGCGATGCGGCCGTGAGCCCGTGAGCTCACCTCGCAGGCATCCGGGTCGAACGCCCAAGGAGGTCTCCATGAGGCCGCGGAAGGCCACGCGCCCGGCTGCCGCCGGGGCGCTCTGCTTCGCGTTCAGCTGTGCCGGTGCCGACGACGCGCCGGCTCAGACCGAGACGACAACGCCAACCGCCCGCGCGGCGCAGACGCCGCAGATCGCGGTGCATCAGCGCAGAGTCCATGTGCGCGCGGGCAGGCGCGCGGCCGTCGCCGGGCGGCTCGCGCCGGCCGTCCCCGGCCAGGCCGTCGCGCTGCAGCTCAAGCGCGGGCGGAGCTGGAGCACCATCAATCGAGATCGAGCCGATGCCGCGGGCCGCTACGAGCTGCGGCGGCGATTTCGCCGCACCGGCAGCGCGCCCGTGCGCGTGCGCGTGGACGGAGCGCCGGGCGTGCTGTCCGGCGAGCGCAGGATCGGCCGGCTGAACGTCTACCGGCTCGCCCGTGCGTCGTGGTATGGGCCTGGCCTGTACGGCAACCGCACCGGCTGCGGCGGCACTCTCGCCGCGGGCCGCCTCGGCGTCGCGCACAGGTCGCTGCCCTGCGGCACGATGGTCACGTTCAGGCACGGCGGGCGCTCCGTGCGCGTGCCGGTGATCGACCGCGGCCCGTACGTCGGCGGGCGTGAGTACGACCTCACCGCCGCGACCGCCCGGCGGCTCGGCTTCCATGGCCACGGCGCGATCCTGACGACCCGCTGAGCCGCGTCAGAGCGGAAGCGCCAGCTGCGGTCCCGCGGCCGGCAATTCGGCGTCGAGCTCGTCGAACGCCGCGACGCGCACCCCGAGCAGGCGCACCGCACGCGGCGGCGCGTACGCGCGCAGCAGCTCGAGCGCCACGGCGGTGATCGTCGCGGTGTCGTTGACGGCGCCGGGCAGCGTGCGCGCGCGCGTGACCGTCGTCCAGTCGTCGAGGCGGACCTTGATCGCGATCGTGCGGCCGCGTGCCCGCTTGCGCTGCAGGCTCTCGCACAGCTGGCCCGCAAGCCGCGTGAGCACGACCTCGAGCTCGGCCAGGTCGGCGATGTCGCGGTCGAACGTCGTCTCGTTCGAGCGCGACTTGGCGGGACCGGACTCCGCCTCGACGACGTCGGAGCCGTGGAAGTGCGCGCGGCTGACCAGGTCGCGCGCGTAGCGCTCGCCGAAGCGGCTCGCGAGCGCCTGCTCGTCGGCGCGCTGCAGAGCGCCGATCGTCGTCAGCCCGATCGCCGCCAGCCGCTCGGCCGTCTTCGGGCCGATGCCGGGGATGATCCGCAGCGAGCTGCCCGCGAGCCGCCGGCACGCCTCCTCGCGCCCCATCGCGACGAAGCCCTGCGGCTTCTCGAGGTCCGATGACACCTTTGCGATCAGCCGGTTCGGCCCGACGCCGACCGACATCGTGATGCCGGTGCGGTCGCGGACCTCCGCGACGAGCTCGCGCAGCACCCGCAGCGGCTTCTCGCACTCCGTCACGTCGGCGTAGCCCTCGTCCATGCCCGCCTGCGACACGATCGGGAGGCGCTCTCGCACCAGCGACCAGACCTCGCGCGACTTCGCGCCGTAGGCGCCGAAGTCGGGCGGGATGAAGATCGCCTGCGGGCACAGCCGGCGCGCGTGCGCGGCCGGCGAGGCGGAACCGATGCCGAACTTGCGCGCCTCGTAGGAGGCCGTCGTCACGACCGCGCGTGGCCCGGTGCCGGCGACGACGACCGGCTTGCCGACCAGCTCCGGCCGGCGCAGCAGCTCGACCGAGACGTAGAACGCGTCGCAGTCGAGGTGGGCGATGACGCGGCGGGTCGGCATGACCCTCCATGAATACCGCCCGGACCGGCGGCTACGGCGCTTGCCTGGGGGGCGGAATCGGCGGTGTGCGACCTAGCGTCGGTATGCGACGAGAACTCGCACCCGACGCCGCGATCGCGGCTATCGCGGACCGCCAGGGCGGCGTGATCGCGCGCGGGCAACTGGTCGCGCTCGGGCTCAGCGCCTCGGCGGTCGATCGACGCATGCGCGCGCGACGGCTGCACGTCCTTCATCGCGGCGTGTACTCCGTCGGGCATCGAGTGGTCGGCGCCTGCGGGCGACGATGGGCGGCGGTCCTCGCCTGCGGCCCCGGCGCCGTGCTGAGCCACGCGAGCGCCGCCGCGGCCTGGGACATCAGACGCTCGGCCTCCGCGACGATCGACGTGACGGTCGGTCGCACGGGGCGCGCGAAGCGCGCCGGCATCCGGCTGCACTGGCGCGTGCTTCCGCGAGACGAGATCACCGACCTCGACGGTCTCCCGATCACGACACCGGCGCGCACGCTCCTGGACCTCGCCGCGAGCGGGCTGCGCGGCCGCAGGCTCGAAGCTGCGCTGGACAAGGCCGAGCTCATGCGCCTGCTCGACTTCGCCGACTTGCAGCGGCTGCTCGAGCGCCACCACCGACGCCCGGGCTCGCCGGCCCTCCATGCGCTGTTGTCCCGTTATCACCCCGGGAGCATCGACACGCGCAGCGAGCTGGAGCAGCTCGTGATCGAGCTCTGCGACTCCTATCGCCTGCCGCGACCGAGTGCCAACTGCGTCATCGAGGGGAGGGTGCGCGACTTCCACTGGCCGCACGCGAGGCTCGTCGTCGAGGCCGATTCCTACACCTGGCATCGCTCACCCTCCGCGCTCGACGACGACCGCGAGCGCGACGTCGCCCTGACGCTCGCGGGCTACCGCTCATTGCGCTTCACCTGGGAACAGGTGACGCAGCGCCGCACGTACGTCGCAGCCGCTGTCCTCCGAGCGCTCGGTGCGAGTTAGCGTCGGGGAGCGACGCCAACTCGCACACCGACGCGACCATCCGCCTCGCCGCTTGCAGGCGAAGCGTCGAGCCGCCTACTCGAACCAGAGCTTCTCGAGCGCCGCCTTGAGGCGCTCGGCGCTCGCGCTCACGTCCTCCTCCACGGTGCGGATCGTGACGTCGGGGCGCTCGGGGACCTCGTAGGGCGCGCTGATGCCCGTGAAGTCGTCCAGCTTGCCGGCGCGGGCGCGCGCGTACAGGCCCTTCGGATCACGCTTCTCGGCGACCTCGATCGGCGTGTCGACGTAGACCTCCAGGAACGGCAGGCCCGCGGCCTCGTGCAGCTCGCGCGCGAGCGCGCGGTCGTGGTGCGCGGGGGAGACCAGCGACGCGATCGCGACCATGCCCGCGTCGGCCATCAGCCGCGCCACGTGCGCGGCGCGGCGGATGTTCTCGGTCCGGTCGGCGGGGGAGAACGCGAGATCGCCCGAGAGCCCGTGACGCAGGTTGTCGCCGTCGAGGAAGTACGCCGGGTGCCCGTCCTCGACGAGGATCCGCTCGAGCTGGGCGGCGATCGTCGACTTGCCCGATGCGGGCAGGCCGGTGAGCCAGACGGTCGCGCCGCGGGTGCCGAGCGAGTCCCAGCGGTGGTCGCGCTCGAGGCCGCTCTCGTGCCAGGTCACGCCGGGCGGGTGCTCGGGAGCGCGGCCGCCCTCGTGCAGGCGCCGCACCATGCCGGCGGCGACGGTGTCGTTGGAGTCCTCGTCGATCAAGATGAAGGCGCCGGTGGTGCGGTTCTCGCCGTAGGGATCCGCGACGACCGGCGCGGCGGTGCGCAGCGTGACGCGCGCGATGTCGTTGAGCGTGAGCTCGTCGGGCGGCGGCCCGTCGGTCAGCGTGGTCACGTCGAGCAGCGCGTCGATCGACTCGACCGCCGCGCGCACGGTGCGCGTCGTGTGCTTGAGCGCGACGTGCTCGCCCGCCCGCAGCGGCTGCTCGGCCATCCAGCAGACCGTCGCCTCGATCCGGCGGCCGCCCGCCGGCAGCTGCTCCGGCCCGCAGAGGAGCTCGCCGCGGCCGACGTCGAGGTCGTCGGCGAGCTGCACGGTGACCGAGTCCGGCGGCGCGGCGGACTCCAGCGGCCCGTCGTACGTCTCGATCGCGGTGACGGTCGTGCGCGAGCCGGCCGGCATCACGACGACCTCGTCCCCCGGACGCAGCGTGCCACCGGCGAGCTGGCCGGCGTAGCGGCGCGCGCTGCGCGCCGCGTCGGCGGGCCGGATCACCCATTGCACGGGCAGCCGCAGCGGCCCGGCGCCGCGGTCGGCGGCGACGTCGACCGCCTCCAGGTGCTCGAGCAGCGGCGGCCCGTCGTACCAGTCGGCCTCGCCGCGCTCGACGACGTTGTCGCCGTTGAGCGCGGAGATCGGGAACGCGCGCGGGTCGTGCACGCCGAGCTGCTCCGCGAGCGCGGTGAACTCTCGCTCGATTTCGCGGAAGCGGCCCTCGTCCCAGTCGACGAGGTCCATCTTGTTGACGGCCGCGACCATGTGGTGGATTCCGAGCAGCGCCGACAGGCAGGCGTGCCGGCGCGACTGCTCGATGATCCCGTGGCGCGCATCGATCAGGATCACCGCGAGCTGGGCCGTCGACGCGCCGGTGACCATGTTGCGCGTGTAGCGCTCGTGGCCCGGCGTGTCGGCGATGATGAACGAGCGCCGCGGCGTCGTGAAGTAGCGGTACGCGACGTCGATGGTTATGCCCTGCTCGCGCTCGGCGCGCAGGCCGTCGGTGATCGAGGCCAGGTCGGGCGCGCCGTCGGAGCCGTTGCGGTGCAGCGCGTCCAGCGTGTCCTGCAAGATCAGCTTGGCGTCGAGCAGCAGGCGCCCGATCAGGGTCGATTTGCCGTCGTCGACCGACCCGGCGGTCGCGAAGCGCAGCAGCTGCTTGCCTGTGCCCGTGGACGAAGTCCATTGGGTGCCGTCGGCGACCCTCATCTCAGAAATAGCCCTGGCGCTTGCGGTCTTCCATCGCGGCCTCCGAGGTGCGGTCGTCGGCGCGCGTCTCGCCGCGCTCGGTCACGCGCGTGGCGGCGATCTCGGAGATCACGTCGGCTACGACCGTCGCGCTCGAGCGCACCGCGCCCGTTATCGTCATGTCGCCCACCGTGCGGTAGCGCACGGACTCGGTGAACGGCTCCGACGACGGCGCCACGTACTCGGAGACGGCGTACAGCATGCCGTCGTGCTCGAACACCTCGCGCTCGTGCGCGAAGTAGATCGACGGCAGCTCGAGCTCCTCCTGCTGGATGTAGTGCCATACGTCGAGCTCGGTCCAGTTCGAGAGCGGGAACACGCGCACGTGCTCGCCGCGCCGGATGCGCCCGTTGTAGAGGTTCCACAGCTCGGGCCGCTGCGCGCGCGGGTCCCACTGGCCGAAGTCGTCGCGGAACGAGAAGATCCGCTCCTTCGCGCGGGCGCGCTCCTCGTCGCGACGGGCGCCGCCGAACGCGGCGTCGAAGCCGTGCGCCTCGATCGCGTCGAGCAGGGTCCGCGTCTGCAGCCGGTTGCGCGAGGCCCGAGGGTGCGGCGCGGGGTGCTCCTCGCTCACCCGACCGGCGTCGATCGAGTCCTGCACGGAGGCGACGATCAGCCGCTC
>Ga0126306_10002360_pt1 | contig 10600 bp, 11 predicted proteins | sample Plot27_FD_92592 | JGI IMG/M metagenome (GOLD analysis project Ga0126306, IMG submission 92592) | Serpentine soil microbial communities from UC McLaughlin Reserve, CA, USA - Plot27 | ecosystem: Environmental > Terrestrial > Soil > Grasslands | place: USA: UC McLaughlin Reserve, Lake County... | reverse complement strand
GTCGGGCATGCCGCCGATGTTGCGCACCTTCTGGCCGCCCGAGCAGGGCGAGCAGCCGGTGATCCCGGTGCTGCCGAGCGCGTTCTGGGAGTCCTCGGCCTCGCGCATGAACACCCGGTCGGCGGGGCGCGGCCGGACACGGACGTCCCTGGTGACCGTCTTGGCCCGGCCGAGCGTCTGGAACGCTGCGGTGACGGGGATGTCGGCGGAGGTGACGTCCTGCCCGGCCGGTGACGTCGCGGTCCAGCTGCCGGACAGCTCCTGCCCGAGCCGCATCGACGCCGCCGTCACGGGTGCGCCGGTAAGCGTCCAGCCGGCCGGTACGACCGGCGCCAGCGCGACCTGGTCAAGCGCGTCGTCCACGTCGAGCCGCAACTTCGCCGAGATCCTGATCGACTGCTGACCCGGCCCGACCCACTGGATACCGCCGGGCTCCACGGTCATCGTGGTCTTCGGCACGTACGACTCCGGTGGCAGCGGCGCCACCGCGATGCGGTCGACACCCGGACCCCTGGCCGCCGTGCTGGAGAGCCGGACCGTGTTCGCACCGGCCCGCAGCGGCGCCACGAGAGCGGTGCTGCTCGGTACGTCGGCGCGGTCGGCGGCCACCGGGACCGCCACAGCCGGTGCTCCGTTCACACCCACAGCCAGCGACGTGGCGGCGGCCGACGTGTGGTCGATCTGGAGGCGGTAGTCACCCGACGTGGCCACCGTGACGTCGCGGTAGGTGATCGCGTTCCGGTCGCCACCGCCGAGCCCGGTCACCTGGAGCAGACCGGAGCACGCAGGGCACCAGGTCGGCCGCACCCTGCCGCTGAGCTGACTGCGCTCCGCCTCCAGCGGTGCCGGCCTCAACCATGAGACCGGGTAGCTGTGCGCCACCTTGATCTCGTCGATCCGGAGCTGGTTCAGGAACGTGGGTGCCTGCGGGCCGGCCCAGGTGTTCAGCACCTCCAGCTTGAGGTACCGCGCGTGCTGCTGGCCGATGTCGATGAACTGGGTGCCACGGGCGCTGCGCAGTGCGCCGACGCGTACCGGCCTGCCCCACTGCCTGCCGTCGTTGCTCGCGTAGACCCGGTAGTCCTTGATCCGTGCCGAGTCCTCGGGGCGGCCGAAGGTCTCCCGCGCGTAGGTCGGTGACCACTCCCGCTGATTCACCGCGAGGTACGCGGCCGGGCGGCGCCGGCCGAGGTCGAGCGTCATCGAAACCGGCAGTGTCGCGCCCGAGTCCCAGTACGTCTCGAAGTCGCCGTCGACGAGGTTGGCGGCGGGCTGTCCCTCGGCGGAGGACGACGCGGTCGCCCGGAGGCCGGAGTAGAAGTGCCACTGGCCCGCGGTCTCGACCTTGAACACCGTGTCGTAGGTGTCCCAGTTCGTGATGCCGAGGATCGAGAGGTGGCCGCTGGACTGGGCGAACCGCATCCGCTCGCCCGTGCGCAGGTCGGTTACCCGGGTCACCTGGTAGCCGTTGTCCCGTAGCCGGACCTGGTCGGAACGCGGCCTGGTGACGACGTGGACGTACTGCGCGCGCGCGCCCGGCCCGACCGTCACGACGCCGTGCGCGCCGTCGTTCCAGAAGCCGGGCTGCATGCCGCCGTGCATGTAGCCGCCGCCCTCGACGCCGTACAGGGACTCGCGGATCGGCGGCACCCACTCGGCCATGAAGGTGTTGAACGCCTCCTGGGGCGGCGGGAACCTCCCGCTCACCATCGGTGTCTCGGCCATCAGCGACTTCATCGACGATCCGGCATTGGTGACGTAGCGACCCGTGCTGAGGCGGAAGTCCACCGGGTGCTCGCCGCCGCTGTACCACCAGTCGCCGGTCGTCGGCAGCTTGTAGTCGGCCTCGGTCAGCCGGGGCATCGGCGTGAACGCTGCCTGGGGGTAGTCGTACGAGGGCGTCATGCCGGTCTTCTGCTCGTTGCTGACCGTGTCCATGATCGGCGTGTCCTCGTTGTTGTTGCTCAACAGCCAGGACGGCCGCCTCTCCCGGATCTGTTCGTAGAGGTGGTTCTGCTCCCAGTACGCGTTGTCGTTGTCGATCCAGAAGCCCGCCAGATCGGCGTACTTCTCCATTACCTCGAAGAACAGGTCGTAGCTGAACCTGCCGAAGCCGTCGCGGGTGGTCAGATCGACCTGCTGGCCCTTGTAGGCCGAGTAGGCGGCCGAGTCGAGGGTCTCGATGCCCTGCTCGTTGTGCCACTGCGGATCGTCGGTCATGTACAGGATGATCCGGACGCCCTTCGCCTTGCCCGCCTGGACCAGTTCGCCCAGGATGTCCCGCCCGGTGGCGCAGCTACCGGGGATCTTCGACGGCCACGGGCGCGCGTAGCCGAGCCGGCTGTGGAAGGTCGCCAGCACGATGTACGACGCTCCGAGCTTGCGTGCCTCCTCGACCCAGTACTCGGCGGTCCACCCGCCCTCGGTGACGTCGCGTTCCCATCCCGCACAGTCGAGGTGACGTGGCGCGGTGAACATTCCCCAGTGCAGGAACAGGCCGGCCGTCGACTCGCGCAGCCACCGCTGTCGCGGATGCTCGACCTCCGCGTTGGCGGCGGGAGCGCCGAGGAGGCTTGCCGTCACGGCGAGGACAACGGCTGCGCAGGCGAGGCGCCATCCAGTTCTCGCCGGCAGTGATCTCGGTGCTCGTGGTCCGGTGCGCCGCTGCGGTCGAAGTCTCATGGCCGTCGCTTCTGTCGTCGGGTCGGCTGGGCGGATAACGCCACATGGCTGCTGAGAGGTCCGATGATTACAACGGCAGTGGCCGCGGTCAAGATGTCGGCGGGGGCCAGGTCTCATGGCTCATCGGATGATTCCCCTTTGGCGCGGGCCCGCGATAGCGAATCCGGGCGCCGATGTGCGCCGCTGGGCCATCCGACGGGGCGGCCAGCAAGGCCTCCTTCGTGGCCTGCTCACATCTCCAGTCCGCTGAGGTCCAGGACCGGCCGGACCTCCACCGCGCACCCCAACCCGTAGGCGGCATCCGGCACCCGCGCCGCGTGTTCGACCGCGCGTTCCATGCTCTCGCACTCGATCAGGTAGAAGCCGGCTAGGTGCTCCTTGACCTCGGCGAACGGCCCGTCCGTGGTCATGGTCCGGCCCTCGCGCACCGTGACGCGCTTGGCCAGCGAGGGATCGGCCAGGCCCTCGGACACGATCAGCTCCCCTGATGCGGCGAGGTCCTCGGTGAGAGCGAAATGTCCACGCCCGAATTCGATACGTTGGGCGTCGGAGAGCCCCTCCCACATCTTCACGAACGTCGGGTTGCTGTGGATCAGGATCATGTACTTCACCGGTGCCTCCAGGGTCTCGACAACTGTCTCACCCGTCATGTCGAAACCAGGTCGGCAGCTTCGACATCCCTGTGAGAGGCGCCCGCCGGCCGGTCTGGCCGACGCCCGTGCCGTCGTCGCACGCCTCGACGATCTGGGCGTGCCATGGTTGGCGGAGCTCGAAGACCGGGACGGCAGCCTGTTCGTCACCGCGATCGACCCGGACGGCAACTACGTCCAGATCATCCAACTCAGCGAAGAGCACCGCGCGGCCACGGAGAGGTAATGCCGACCTCCTCGGCGGCGAAGCGCGACTCACCGGGCCGGGCTTGGACGCCCGGCCCGGTGGGCTGGCATTCACCTGTCAGGACGGCCCTGGTCAGGGCGCGCCGGCCAGGCAGCCCGGGTGCTAAGGCCTGAGCGGAGTGAAGTCCATGAGGATCTGCTCGTCCGAGCATGCGCTCGTGGCCGCCTCGTTCCTGGCGTCGCCGCTGTAGGTAACGACCCAGCTGAGCGCTGCGTCAGCGGTCACGCGCACCGAGGTGTTGTTGGTGCTGAACGCACCGTTCGCGTTGACCGCATGCGTCTCGGTGTAGGCGGGAGCCCCGCTGCAGGTGCCGTTGAGGTACAGCCTGAAGACGAGCGTGCCTCCGGACGGCGCGACCAGACCGGCGAGCGTGGCCCGGTCGTTGGGCAGCAGGTTGGGTGCCGTACCGAGCCGCGGCGTTGCCTTCCTCACGACGACTTGTTCGTTCTGGTCACCACAGGCGCCCGACGACGCGGTGTTCCTGGCATCGCCGCTGTAGCTGGCGATCCACCGGTACGTGCCCACCGCGCGCGGGGTGAACGCGCCGGAGGTGTAGTTGCCGTTGCCGTTCACTGCCACCGTGCTCGTGAACACAGCGGCGCCCGAGCAGGTGGCGTCACTCGGGCCGTAGACGCGGAAGGTGATCGTGCCGGTCGGGTTGTTGCCGCCCGACAGGGTCGCGGTGTCGGTGACTGACCCTCCGATGGTGATCGCGTCCGCGGAGACCTTCGTCAGGATCCTCGTCCGGGCCTTCGGCACGTAGCAGAACGACACGTGGCTCAGGCCATAGAACCGCTCGTTGTTGGGGTTCACCTGTGCGTGCAGTCTGGTGCCGGAAGTAATCCCATTGGGACGGTGGTCGTAGAAGTTGGTGTTGGGGCCGCCTTTGACCGCGAGCCCGATCACCGAACCACCGGTCGCGGTGAAGTCGAATACCTGGCTGCCGGTCTGATTGCCGGTGTGGTTCGGGTCGTCGGCGGTGAGTGCGTACACGGACAGCGCCACAGTCAGCGTGCCGTCCGTGTACGAGCCGGTGGTCGGGTTCTCGACCCGCAGCTCGGGCGATCCCGGGATCAGGTCGCTGCACCTCTTGTTTCCCTGTACCGGTGCGCCGTCAGCGTTGGCCGCGGGAGCAGTGACCGCGCCGACTACGACGCTGGCCAAGACAACGATCGCCGCGCTGGCGGCTAACCAGCGCTTTCTCGGTGATGTTCGTGCCATCATGTCCTCGCTTCGTCGCTCGTACCTGCACGCGTTGTTCAGGGCAGTTCTCACCAGGTGGCCGCCTGCCAGGCAGGGGCCATCAGCGACACACGCCGTCCACATCGGAGGAACGGCATGGGTGACCTCCTTTCTGCTCGGGGGAGCACGCTGCTCCTCGGGCAGCGAGCGGTCAAGGCTCAATGGTTGGTCGTTCCACGAGGCAGAATTACCGGCCGGTAGCACCACACCTGGACTGTTGCATGTGGCCAAGACGCTTCCGGCACGCCGACGCGATGCGCCCTTTCGAGCTGGCCCGTGACGACCGATCACGCATCGGTCAGTAACGTCGGCCCGAGCCTTCGTGACGGTCGAACGGCTTGGTGCGGGGACGCGGATGCGGTGGCCGAGGCGGGCGCGGCACCCCGGCGGTGGGCCCCGGGTGGCCGCGGATGCGGTGCTGCGCCAAGGATGGGGTCATGACAACGGCCCCCGGTCGGCTCGCGTTCACGGCTTCGGCGGCGCCCGCGGCTATCGCGGCGGCGGCCGCGCTCCGTCGCCGGTACGGCGACGCACCGCTCCGTGAGGCGGCCGTGGTGGTCGCGGTCGGGGGCGACGGCGCGATGATCGACACGCTCCACCAGATCCTCGGCGTGCCGGCGGGCGCCGAGCGGCCGCCCGTATTCGGCATGCACCGTGGCACGACCGGGTTCCTCATGAACGCCTACGCCGAGGAGGACCTGCCCGACCGGATTGCCCGCGCGGTGCCGAGCACGATCTTCCCGCTGCGGATGCGTGCTCAGGACGTCGATGGTCGCCTGCTGCCGGAGGAGCTCGCCTGCAACGAGGTGGCGCTGCGCCGGATGTACGGGCTATCGGCTCGCCTGCGGGTCAGCATTGACGGCGAGGTGCGCGTGCCCGCGCTCGTGGGCGACGGCGTGCTGGTGGCGACGCCCGCCGGCTCGACGGCGTACAACCGCTCGGCGCACGGCCCGATCATCCCGCTCGATGCCGGCCTGCTCGCGCTCACGCCGATATGCCCGATGCGCCCGCGGCGCTGGACGGGTGCTCTGCTGCCGCGGCGCGCGGTCGTCCAGGTCGACGTGCTGAGCGGGGACACCCGACCGGTGGCGGCCACCGCCGACCAGCGCCAGCTTGTGCCCGTCGGATCCGTGGAGATCGCCGAGGCCCGCGACCTGTCGCTGCGGCTGCTCTTCGACGAGGGTCACGCGTTGGATGAACGCGTGCTGCAGGAGCAGTTCGCCTTCTGACGGTGCGTAACACGTGACGTCGACCCGACCGCCGGGCGTGAAGCATCCCGGGCCTCGGCGCGCGGTCAGAGCAGAAGGTTCAGCACGACAGTCAGGACGACCGAAGCGAGGATGGAGAAGAGGATCATCCCCAGGCAGCCCCACGCCCCGCCGAGTGGCCGGACTTCCACATTGCGCCCCAGTCTCACGGAGATCCCTCTCTGTTGGCGGGCAACTTTCGGTGCACTCGCTTGTCGTTCCGGATGCAGTTCCCGCTGCCCACTGCGCAGATACGGCGACTGAGACGACGTGCTGCTCATACCCACAGCCCGAGGTCCAAACCCCGCCAGATGGGTCCGCCGCGAGATAATCCGGCAGCGGATCAAAGCGGGTACGCTGGTGCGATGGCTACCAGCGCACCCACCCGAACCGTGCGGGATCTCACTGGCATGTTCAACCACGCGGGGCACGTGCTGACGACTCGGCTGACGGCCGCCCTGGCGGAGATCGGGCTGACGCCGCGGATGCAGTGCGTTCTGGTGCACGCGTTGGGACACGAGCGGACCCAGATCCAGCTGGCCGAGCTGGCTGACCTCGACAAGACCACGATGGTGGTCACCGTCGATGAGCTGGAGAAGGCCGGCTACGCCGAGCGCATACCGTCCAGTACGGATCGGCGAGCTCGCATCATCGCGGTCACCCCTGCCGGCGAGCGGATCGCGACCGCCGGGCAGCAGATCGTCGACCGAGTACACGGCGAGGTTCTGGACGCGCTCCCGAAGGGCGAGCGTGACGTCTTCCTCACTGCGCTGACCCGGCTGGTCGACGGCCAACTGTCGATGCCGGTGGCGTGCGACCGCCCGGTGCGGAGGGCACGCCAGAGGGGCGCGATAGATCGGTAGGGGCGGCGGCCCGAGGCTCACCCCGGGCTTAGCGTTGCTTCGGGAAGGCACCGCCTGCTTGGAGCTCCGTCATCGCTCTGCGGAGCTGGGCGGCGCGGGCCGTGGCGGTGCGGGCGGTAACGAGTTTCAGGATCACGGCGTACTGCTGGGTCTTGCTGAGTGCGTCGAAGGCCTGCGCCGCCTGCGGGCTCGCCGCCAGGGCGGCGGCGAAATCGGGTGGGACGGTGGCGTTGCGCTGCGACTCGTAGGCGGCGGCCCACCTGCCGTCGGCCTTCGCGGCCTCGACCTCCGCCACGCCGGACGGTCGCATCCGCCCGGCCGCGATCAGCTCCTCGACCTTGGCCACGTTAACCTGCGACCAGCGGCTGCGTGGCCGGCGGGGCACGTACTTCTGCAGGTAGTAGACCTCGTCGTAGGACTTGCGCTGGCCGGAGATCCAGCCGTAGCACAGGCCGACGTCGACCGCCTCGTCATCGGTCAACGACGGGACGCCCGATCCCTTCTTCGCGATCTTCAGCCACACACCGACCCGCAGGTCGACATTCGCGTCCAGCCAAGCCTCGAACTCCGCGGCGTCCCGGAACGCGAACACCGCGGCTTCATTGTCGGCGCGCTTCGTGGACATGCGTGACTCCTGACGGTCGGAGAGGGTCGCCTACTGCCCTCCGCGGTTGCCCAGGATGTCGAGGTAGCGCCGGTTGTACATGATGCCCAGGACGTTGCCGAACGGGTCGACGACCGAGGCCGTGACGAACCCTGGGCCGCGCTCGGTGACTCCCTGGAGCTGCTTGGCGCCCAGCGAGACCAGCCGGTCAAACGTGGCCGCCACGTCGTCGACGTGCCAGTAGACGACCACGCCGCCTGGTTCGGCGGCGAGCTCGGGAGGGGCGAACCGCCGGTCGATGATGCCCAGCTCCTGCTGGTAGTCGCCGATGCGGAACTCGACGTAACCAGGCCCGCGCCCAGCGGCTTCGCTGGTGAAGTACGGCTCGACACCCAGCAGCTCGGTATACCAGCGGGTCGCCGCCGGCAGGTCGTTGGCCCAGAGGTTCACGGTGCTGATCCCACGCAGCATGGTGACGTCCTTTCTCACCCGCGATCGGCTTCGCCGAAGATACCGGTCCGCTACGACAAGCCGCCTCGATGAGCGTCGTTCGGGTAGTTCTCCAGCGCGATCGAGTGCGTGAGTTCCACGAGCTGGGCCTCGTCGAAGTGCTCGCGCAGCTCGGCGAAGAGCGCGTCAGACACCTCCACCGGCGTGCGGCTCATTTGCAGCGCGGTGGCGGGCGGTTGTCCCTGGCATAGCGGGTCACGTCGGTCGTGGTTCCGTATTCATTGCTATGACGGCACGCGACCAGAGAATGTGACCGTGGACGAGGCTGACTCGGTCGGTCTCGCGCAAAACCGGCGCTGGTGAACGGAGCCGTGGGGGTCGTCACGGCAGCGTGGGGTCAGCCGTTGCGGTCATGGGCTTCACGGTCACGCGCGGAGGATCGTCGAGATCGACGTCCTGGCCGACCAGAACCCCTCCGCCGGCTCGAACAGCGGCCCGCCCGGCGAGCGCGTCATCGAAATCTCTCGCCCCAGACATGTCGAGATCCGTTGAACGGCGTCGACGTCTCTCACAGGGGCGCCCGCAGAGCGGTGCCCATTGATAGAGGACGCATGATGAACAAGGTGACACGCATCCCAGACAGCACCGGTGAAGCTCGCTCCGCCGGGTGGGGGGTGAACGCGGCGGAGCGGGAACTGTCGGAGACCCGCGCTACGGTCCCCGGCATGACTTTGGCAGTGGAGGCTGAGCGCCTCGTGAAGCAGTATCGCGGCCGCGCCGGGACGGTCGACGCCGTGCGTGGCGTGGACCTGAGAGTCCGCGCCGGCGAGATCTTCGGATTCCTGGGGCCGAACGGCGCGGGCAAGTCCACGACGATTCGGATGCTCACGACGCTGATGTCCATCACCTCGGGCACGGCGCGCGTCGCGGACATCGACGTGATGGCCGATCCCGACGCCGCACGCCGGCGCATCGGCGTGGCGCTTCAGGAGGCCGGGCTCGACCCGCGCCAGACGGGGCGCGAGCTTCTCGTCCTGCAGGCGCGGTTGTTCGGAAGTTCGAAGGCGCAGGCCACGGCCCGGGCTCAGGAGCTGCTTGAGCTGGTCGACCTTGTCGAGGCCGCTGACCGGCGGATCAAGGGCTACTCCGGAGGGATGAAACGCCGCCTCGACCTGGCGTCGGCTCTCGTCCACGAGCCCGAGGTGCTGTTCCTCGACGAACCGACGACCGGCCTCGACCCGGCGAGCCGGCTCACCGTGTGGGAGGAGCTGCGCCGCATCAACGCACGAGGCACCACGATCTTCCTGACGACTCAGTACCTCGAGGAAGCCGACCAGCTCTGCGACCGCCTCGCCATCATCGACGGAGGGCTGATCGTGCGCGACGGGACACCGGAGCAGCTGAAGGCCGAGCTGCGGCAACGCCGCGGTCTGGCCGCCGATCCGACGCTCGACGAGGTATTCCTCGATGCCACCGGCCGCACGCGTGAGCGGCTCGCCGGCGAGGTCCAGGAGGTGTCGGCATGAGCGCCGTCGGGCAGGCGAGTGTGCTGGGCGGCCGCGCCCTGCGGGAGGGGCTGCGTACGCCCGAGTCGTTGGCACCGACGCTCTTCATCCCGGTGTTCTTCCTGGTCGTCAACTTCGGGCAGGCCGGCAAGATCTTCCCGGCGACCTCGACGTCGTTCCTGCACGGCCAGACCTACGCCGCGTTCCAACTGCCGATCTCGCTGCTGCTCGCGGCGTCGTTCGGCACAGCGGCGCTCTACCTCGTGGAGGACATCGAAGGCGGCTACTTCGACAAGCTGCGGGCCGCGCCGGTGTCGCGCAGCGCCCTCGTGGTCGGGCGCCTGCTCGCGGAGGCCGTGAAGAGTGTGGCCATCACGGCGGTGCTGGTGGTCCTGGCCCTGCCCTTCGGGGTCTCGATCGCGAGCGGGCCGATCGGCTTCCTGCTGCTGCTCGTGCTGACGTCGCTGTGGGCCGTGGTCTTCGCCGGCTTCATGCAGCTCATCGCGCTCAAGACGCGCAGCGCGGCGGCCACCAACTCCGGCGGCCTGGTGTTCTTCCCGCTGCTGTTCCTCACGCCGAACCTGGTGCCCCGCGATCTGCTGACCCGGCCGATGGAGATCGCGGCGACCTTGAACCCGGTCACCTACGTGATGGAAGCGCTGCGCTCGCTCATCCTGCAGGACCTCACGTGGACCCCGGTGGCGCGCGGATTCGGCGTCGTGGCGGTGCTCGGTGTGCTGATGGTCGCTCTCAACGTGCGGCTCATCCGCGATTACGACTGAGACGGTTGGTGGCCCGTGCGCGGCGACTACTGAGCGAAGGTGCCCACCCCGACGAGCATCTGGCGTACACGTTGGGTCGCCGCTCCGGCGACCCAACGTGTACGACGTTCCATCGTGGTCTCGTTATCCGTTCAGTCGATTCATGGTGTCAACCGGTAGGTCAGTGCGATGTGGACACCAGCGACAGAACGCGGCCGAGCCCGCGCGGCCCGGTCGGGGTCGGTCGCGGAAGGAGGAGGGTGCACAGCCCCGCGGCTACCGCACCAGAGTCGGTGAGTGGATTGTCCCCGACCATCAGCGTCTCGCTCGGATCAATCCCCAGACGCTC
>Ga0126306_10002359_pt1 | contig 10601 bp, 13 predicted proteins | sample Plot27_FD_92592 | JGI IMG/M metagenome (GOLD analysis project Ga0126306, IMG submission 92592) | Serpentine soil microbial communities from UC McLaughlin Reserve, CA, USA - Plot27 | ecosystem: Environmental > Terrestrial > Soil > Grasslands | place: USA: UC McLaughlin Reserve, Lake County... | reverse complement strand
GTGGGGCCGGCGAGCACCAACCAGGGCTCCTTTCCCAGGGATCGATGGAACAGATCCGCCGATTGGAACATGGACGGCGCGACCAATGCATCGAGCCGCCGGTCGCGGAGATCGCGCACCAGCTTTCCTCCGTGGGACTCGACAACCGTGAGCTCGATCTTCGGCCGGTCGCGGCCGAACTCATCAAGGAATGCCGGCAGCGGTCGCCAGGCCGCTTCGGTCGCGATCCCGAGCCGGACGCTACCGACAAGCCCATGTTTGAGGTCACGGCCTGTGGAAGAGGCCACCTCGGCGGCCGCAAGCGCCGCACGTGCCCGGTCGAGAAAGAGCTCTCCCGCATCCGTGAGGTCAACCCCGCGCGAGTGGCGCTCGAAGAGCTCCACGCCAAGATCGGCTTCGAGCTGCCGGATCTGCTTCGAGAGGCCCGGCTGAGCCACCCAGAGCCGCTCGGCGGCACGCGTAAAGCTTCGCTCTTCCGCGATCGCGACGAAGTAGCGCAGATGACGCAGCTCCATGACGATCAGGCCCCTTCGCCGAGTTGCACCAGGGCGAGCTCGTCGGCTGCACTTTCCTCGGCGCGGAGCGCGATTGCGTACGCGGCGAAGGCGCCCGGCTTGGACTCGCGCTCCGCGGCCAGAAAGGCGCGCCAGCGCTCGGACACGAGTCGTTCGGCGCTCCGCCACCGTTCCAACGCCTGCGTGTAGAGCTTGACGCGCTTCTGCTCTGCCTTGGGACGAATCAGGACTGTCATCACTCTCCCTCCGCCGGCTTGGACTTGATGGCAACGACGATGGAAGTGTTCCGCGCCAGGGGGTCCGTGGGTATACCTGCGAGCCAGAGATCTCGCTCGGTTCGACCCGAGTCAGGGGGTGGGGACTTCCCTACCACCGATCCGCTCGCACCCGGCATTCCCACCCGCATTAGGGTTTTCCCTACCCCAAGGCACATCCTTTGGTGGCAAGATCATTCCCATGGACCTGTCCGTCCTCGTAGTCGACGACGACCCCGCCTTCCGGGCTCTTGCCGCGCGCATCCTCACCGCAGCGGGGTTGAAGGTCGTGGGTGAGGCGGACAGCGTCGCTGCCGCACGCGCTGCCGCTGTCGAGCTGAAACCGGACGCCGCGCTGGTCGACATAGACCTGCCTGATGGAAGCGGGGTCGCGCTCGCGGATGAGCTCAAGAACCTGCCCGTTCGTCCTCGGGTGCTCCTGACGTCCGTGGACGGGGATGCGGTCGGGCCGGAGGACGTCCGCCGCGCCGGGGCGATCGCATTCGTGCACAAGAGCGACCTGCCGAACACCGGCATTCTCGACCTCTTCGCCGTCGAATAGAGACCAGTCCCGAGTGCGCAGGGAGCCGGAAGGTGGACGTCGGTCCGGCCCTACCTGGGGGCGGGCGACTCGCGTAGGTAGGCGAGCACCGCGAGGACGCGTCTGTGCTCGGTCGTGCCGGGGTCGAGCTCGAGCTTGTGGAAAATACTGGTCACATGTTTCTCGACCGCGGCCTGGGTCACGACGAGCGCCTCCGCGATCCCCCGGTTCGACTTTCCCTCGGCTATCGCTGCGAGCACGTCTCGCTCACGCGGGCTGAGCCGGTTGAGCGGGCGATCGGGGCGGCGCCCCAGCATCCGAGCGACGATCTCGGGGTCGAGCGCGCTGCCGCCGGCGGCCACGCGCCGGACGGCATCGACGAAGTCGTCGACGTCGCCGACGCGTTCCTTCAGCAGATAGCCGACGCCCTCCGGCCGCTCGCCGATCAACTGGACCGCGTAGTGCTCCTCGTAGAACTGAGACAAGACCAGAACACCGGTGTCCGGGCGCTGGCGACGAAGCTCGACGGCCGCCCGCAGACCGTCGTCACCTTGCCCGGGCGGCATCTGCACGTCGACGACCGCCACGTTTGGCCGGTGAGCGAGCGCCCGCCGCAGGAAGTCGTCCGCATCGCCGGCCTGGGCGGCGACCTCGAATCCCCCTTCCGCGAGCAGTCTGGCGATGCCTTCGCGAAGCAGGACATCGTCCTCACCGATAACCACCCGTAGAGACTCCGGCACAGCGCAACAGTACATCCCGCCGAGAGCCGGAGGCGATGATGCCGCGCGAGTGAATTCCCGCGTCGGAATGTCAGGTCCGACGCGATCGCGTCCTCCGGCTCAGCCGAGCGGCAGCGAGCATCGCACCGTCGTTCCAGCCCCGACCGGGCTCTCGACCGCGATCCTTCCGCCAATCGCCTCGACTCGGTCGCGCACTCCGATGAGGCCCGAGCCACGGGATTCATCCGCGCCGCCGACGCCGTCATCGCGGACGGATAGCTGCAGAGTTCCATTCACTTGCTCGACCGCCACATGCACGACCGAGGCGCGGGCGTGCTTGGCAGCATTCGTGAGCAGCTCCGAGATGACGTAGTAGGCCGCCACCTCGACGTGTTTCGGGAACCGTCCGGACCCGAGAGCTCCAGCTTCACCGGAATCGCGGAGCGGCCGCACAGCGCTCGGGCGGCCGAGCGACGTTGGTAAGTGCCCCGTCCCTTTGGTCTTGGTGACGACCTGAATTTGGGGCTCTGAACCCGGTACCGTGAGCTGACGATGAACCGAGTGTTGCGGCGCTCGTGGTTGCGACGCCGAACGGAGCGCGAGTACGCCGAAATCGTGACCGAACGCCGCCGGGCCGAGAAGGAGGCCCAGGACCTGTTCGAGCACTCGACGGACGCGCTCGCAACAGTCGGGTTCGACGGCTACTACAGACGCGCAAATCCAGCCTTGGTGCAGGCGTTCGGGTATTCCGTGAACGAGTTGTTCTCCCGACCCATCTTCGATCTCATTCATCCGGACGACCTCGAGCCCACACGTGAGGAGTTCACAAAGGTCGTCCAGGGGGAGGAGCTGATCGGATTCGAGGTCCGACATATCTGCGCCGACAGATCCATGCGCTGGTTCCAATGGAACGCGCGCCCCGACCTCGACGAAAAGGTCATATATGGCGTCGGTAGAGACGTGACGGAGAGCCGCCTGGCCCAGCGCGAGTTCGAGGAGATCTTCAATGTCTCGCTGGACCTGCTTTGCATCATCGGCTTCGACGGCTACTTCAAGCGGGTGAATCCCGCATTTGAACAGGCTTTCGGGTATTCGAGCGAGGAGCTTCTGTCGCGCACGATCGTGGACTTACGTCATCCGGACGATGTGGCGATGTCGCGTGAGGAGTTCGAACGGGCTACTCGCGGCGAGACCGTCACAAGGTTCGAGAACCGCAACGTCCGGGCCGACGGCACTCTCCTCTGGGTCGAGTGGACCGCCCGCAGCCTGCCGGAGGAGAGCATCATCTACGCGGCCGGGCGCGACATCACCGAGCGCAAGCGTCGCGAGGCGGAGCTGCGCGAGGCGCGGAAGAACGTCGAGGCGAACCGCGCGGAGCTAGCCGTTTATGCGGAGGACCAGGCAGCGCTGCGCCGTGTGGCGACGTTGGTCGCGCAAGACGTTCCGCCGAGCGAGCTGTTCGACGCGGTGGTGCGAGAGATCGGCACACTCCTCGGCGGCGATTTCGCAGGGCTGGCGCGTTTCGAGGACGAGGCGGTAGTCACGGTCGGCGTTTGGGCGGCGGATGGTGAACACCCGCCAGTTCCGCCTCGCTGGCCGATGCAGCAGGGCGATCCAGCGACCACGATCGCGGAGTCGCGGGAGCCCGAACGCTGGGACGACTGGGTGGGTGTTCCGGGCCCGATTGCGGAGTTCATCCGAGGGCTCGGCATACGTTCCACCGTGGGCACACCAATCGTGGTGGCTGGCCAGCTCTGGGGAGCCCTGGCCCTCCACTCGAAGCAGAGCGCCCCCCTGCCGCTCGACACCGAGTCGCGCATGGTCCAGTTCACCGAGCTCGTCGCCACCGCCATCGCCAACCGTGACGCGCGGGCCGAGGTGGACCGGTTGGCCGAGGAGCAGGCGGCCCTGAGACGAGTGGCGACGCTGGTGGCACAGGGCGCATCGCCTCATGATCTCTTCGAGGCCGTCGCCGAGGAGGTCGGCCGCCTGTTACGCGTCGGAAGCGCAACGATGGGTCGCTTCGAATCGGACGACACCGTTACGAATGTGGCCTCGTGGAGCACCACCGAGGCTGCTGCCTTTCCTACCGGCAGGCGGTGGCCGACCGAGGGCACGAACGTCGCGTGGATCGTGCTCCAAACGGGCCGGACCGCTCGTATCGACGACTTCTCAGCTGCCACCGACCCGATCGGCGTCGCCGTGCGGGAGGCGGGCGTCAAGTCGGCGGTTGGAAGCCCGATCGTCGTCAAAGGCCATCTCTGGGGCGTTGTGGCGGCTGCCTCGACGGAAGGGCCGATGCCGCCGGACACCGAGGCGCGGCTCGCTTCGTTCACGGAACTCGTCGCGACCGCGATCGCGAATGCTGAGAGTTGGTCCGAACTCGCCGCTTCCCGCGCACGCGTCGTGGCCGCCAGCGCGGAGGAGCGACGGCGGGTCGTGCGCGACTTACACGACGGCGCACAGCAACGCCTGGTCCACTCCGTTATCAACATGAAGCTGGCGCTACGTGAGCTGGGACCGAGCGACCAGCATGCCGAGGAGCACATGAGCGAGGCGCTCGATCATGCCGAGCGGGCCAACCTCGAGCTGCGCGAGCTGGTGTACGGCATTCTTCCCGGGGCGCTGAGGAGCGGCGGCCTGCGGGCGGGCGTCGAGGAGCTCGCGTCGCGCAGCACGCTCCCAGTCACATTCGACGTGCCGACGGCGCGATTGCCGACCACGATCGAGGCGACCGCCTACTTCGTCGTTAGCGAGACACTGACCAACGCGGTCAAGCACTCGCAGGCACACAGCGCAGAGGTCGCAGCGCACCTCGACAACGGCATGCTGCTCCTGGAGGTTCGTGACGACGGAGTCGGGGGCGCTGACCCCGGCCGGGGGTCGGGCCTTACAGGTCTTCGCGATCGCGTCGAGGCGCTCGGCGGAACGATCGAGATCTCGAGTCCCGCGGGCAACGGGACCTCGGTGACAGCGAGACTTCCAGCCGAATAGGACCGCTCAGCCGTTCCCGACACGCAGCTGCACTACTGCGTGCGTCCCATAGCTGCTGGTTCACGCCGCCTTCGATTCTCATATAACGGTCCGAAACTCGAAGCCGCAGACCGGGCCTGTGACCACCAACGTGCAGCCCGTGCCCGACAACGCAGCTCCCGTCGCCGGACTCGCAGCGGGGCGCGTGTTCGTGGCGGCGGTCGGTGGCAGCGCCGCAGCGGCGCTCGCGCTCGCGCTCGGTGCGTCATGGTCCGTCGCGCTGACGATCGGGATGACGTTCCAGGTTTCCGATACGGATCTCACCGGCAAACGCATTCGTCGCGTCGCGCTCCATCACGCACTGCTCTCCTATCTGTTCGGGACCGGAATCGCGCGATCGCCGTCAGCTCAGTCGCCACGCTCCTCGGACGCTGAGCACAGCCAGACGCCGAAGCTCTTGCGGAGACTGTCAATCGGTCGAGTCTCAGTCACCTCGCAACGGCAAACCGCACGCCGGCCGGGCTCGGTGGCTTTTTCCGATGAAGCTACCGCCGCCCGTCAATCCCGCGCTGATCAAACACGCCGAGGAGCGCGGCAAGAGCATTCAGAACCGGATCTCCGACAAGATCACGGCGTTCGCGGGGTCGATGAACTTCGTCTACCTGCACGTGATCTGGTTCGGATGCTGGATCGGGTTCGGCGTCGAGAAGTATCCGTTCGGCCTGCTCACGATGATCGTGTCACTCGAGGCGATTTTCGTCTCGACCTTCGTGACGATCAGCCAGAACCGCGCCGGTGGGCGGTCTCGGCCTCGCGAGCGAGGCACCCCTTGGTTCCCTAGGACTGCGCCCGTGCGGCGGACGCTGAGGCCGACGAACGGACCCGCCCTTCCGAGCTCGCGGGCGACGTCGACATTCGCGTACATGCGCGGGGAAGGCGTTCGCTGACGCGATTGCGGACCCGCCGCCAAGCGTCACATACGCCGGCGACCCGTGCCGATCTGCTCAGACTGCCTGAAGCGCCACGCCGGGCCGCGACGGCTTATCGGCTCGGCTGTTTCCGAGCAAAGAACGAGCATTGGCCGGCCCGGCCGCCTCCGGACTGCGCGTTGGCCGGGATTGTCGGCCTGGCGATCGCGGCCTACTGCGTCGCGCCGCCCGACTATTGATTCTGCGTCGCGGCCGCACCTTCAGATCGTGGTTGACGTAGTTCACGCCCAGGGCGGCTTTGGCGTCCTTCACCGCCGCGCGACGTTGCGCGAAGGTGGCGACGGTATCGCGAGCGTAACCCGTCTTCGACCGCGCTCATGTGATCTCCGAGGATGCTGCGATCCGCGGGTCATCGTCGAGCCGCGCACCGACGTCGTCCTCGATCTGAGCCTCGGTAATCATCGTGTTCCTCCTTCTCGGGGTGTCGGTGGGTGCAAGCTGAAGACATCGGGGGCGTCCCGAGACCAGGGCGTTATGGGCCCGGTGGTTTCGGCGTATTGGGAGCTTGGCCGCACGAGCAGCGGCGCCGCACGAATGCGGCGCCGCTGCGCTGACTGGCGGGAGGCGGGGAGCCCCGGCCGGCTGGATCAGCCAACCGGGTTGGGAACTGTCCCTCCCTTAGGGGCCATCGCAGCTGAGACAAGCAGGACGGCGCCGTACGCTGCGAGATACAGGCCGAAGACGATCGCCAGCGTCACGACTCCGATCCCGGGCCAAATGATGAGGAGGACTCCGGCGATGATCGAGAGCACACCCGCTGCGACGACGAACCCGGAGGCTGCGACGACGAACCCGGAGCTCCCGGCGGCTCGGGCCAGCGGGCCGTCGGAGCCCGATAGCTCGAGTACGCCGACCACGATCGCGTAGACGCCGATGATGACGGTGAGGATCTCGGCGGTCGGCCCTGGATAGGCGATCGCAACGACTGCCGCGGCAACGTCGGCCACCATTCTGAGGATCTGCACGATGCGGTCGCCGACCGATCGTCCCGAACTGAACAGCCGGACGACAGCGACGATCGCGTCCACGAAGCAGAAGACGGCGAACAGCGCCACAGCGGTGCCGATCGTGATCCCCGGCCAAATGAGGAAGACCAGGCCGAGGGCGAAGGCCAGCACGCCCCGAAGCGCTGCGTCACTACGTATGAGAGATGTAGGAAGAATGTTCATGAGCCCGAGTCTCCGCGCGCGATGTGTCCCGTCCAATACGCGAGACGTATGACGACATGGCCCCATGGTTCTGGGAAGAAAATCGCTCCGCCCGCAGCCTCCGAGCAACCCTCGAAGCAAGGAGTAAACATGTCGTCATTGTCAGACAGCTTCCGCAAGCTCGCGGACCAGATCGACGAGGCCGAGGCCAACGTCAAGGCCGCGTCCTCACAGCGCAAGGCCGAGCTGCAGACCAAGGTCGGACAGGCGCGCGAGAGTGCCGACAAGCAGTCGGCCGAGATGCGAGCGAAGGCCGAAGAGGCCTCGGATCGGGCCAGCAGCGGGTGGCAACAGATCCAGGACGACTGGAAGGCTCACGTCCAGCGGCTGCGCCAGCGCATCGACCAAAAGAAGGGCGAAGTGGACCGCAACGAGGCCGAGCTCGACGCCGAATACGCGGAGAGCGACGCCGCAGACGCCGTCGACTTCGCAGCGGCGTCAATCGATGAGGCCCAGTACGCGGTGCTCGATGCCATCCTCGCTCGCCAGGACGCCGACGTCCTAGCTGCGACTGCTTAACGCGACGCCGACGCAATCCCGAAAACGGATTGGTCGAAATGTCGCTCGAATCAACAAACCGACCCGTGGCCGGGCATCGTCCGGCCACGGGTCGACTTCACCGCTGGGTCCTTCCGGCGCCTGAACCGATCAACCCCGCGCTCGTGAAGCACGCCGAGCAACGCGCCGAAAACGTGCAGAACTCCAGCGCAGGTATCGAAGCTCCGGGCTTTCTCGAGCACCTCCCGCTCGCCAAGACCGCTTGGACCTTCGCGAATTCCGTGCACCACGAACAGCGGCGGGCCTCGGACGGAGCGTCATTCATGTCCCACCCCGAGGAGGTGGCGGCCCTTCTCTACGCCACGGGTGCTGCGGATGAGCTCGTGGCCGCCGGCCTGCTGCACGATGCGGTCGAGCTCACACCGACGAGCCCAGCGGAGATCGGCGATCGCTTCGGACCCCGGGTGGCCGAGCTGGTGGGCGCCGTGACCGAGGACTCGACGGCTCGCTCCTATCGACAGCGGAAGGCCGCGCTTCGGCGCCAGGCCGTGGGCGCTGGCGAGGAGGCGGCCGCGTTGTTCGCCGCCGACAAGCTCAGCAAGGTGCGCGAGTACCGCGTCCAGCTCGCGCGCGCCGATCGCGGCGGCAGGCCGCCCCGACAGCGACAATTGAATCATTACGCCGCGAGCCTTCTCGACCTGGAACGGGTTATCCCTCGCCATCCTTTGGTGACCGAGCTGCGTCGGGAGCTCGCGCCACTCACGCCTCTACCCACCGGCACCGCAGCGCATGCGTGACGTGAGTTCGCGCAGGCGTGGGCAAGGACCCGGCGGCCGTCGTCGTCGTCCTCTACCAGGCGATCGGCTATCTCGTGCTGCTGATCGGCGGAGCCAACTCGGCGAGCGGGACGGAGCTAGGAGGCGAAGGCAGGAGGGTACGGCAGGCCTCCCATTTGGCCGCCTGTGCTCGGAACACAGGCCGCTGGTTGGCGGTTGTGGACGTGCCTCTTGGCGCCGCGCGACCCCGGAACTACCGTCAGTGACGAGCCGCAAATCAACGACCAAAGGAGGTTGACATGGCTCTATCAGACCAACTCACCAGGCTCGCGACCCGAGCCAAGGACGCGGAGGACCGTGGCACCGCCGCGCAGAACAAGGCCAAGGCCGATCTGGAGCAAGAGGTCGACGACGCCCGCGCGGCGGCTCAGACCCAGGCTCAGAGCCTGAGCGAGGCGGCCGAGGCGGACGAGGCGAAGGTCTCTGACTGGTGGAACGACGTCCAGCGGACATGGAACCAGCACATCGCCGCGGTCCGCCAGAACATCGACACCAAGAAGGCCGAGATCGACCTCGACAAGGCCGAGTCCAGGGCCGACGACGCCGAAGCCGACGCACTCTTCGCGATCGACTACGCGTACTCGGCGATCGACGAGGCCGAGTACGCGGTTCTCGACGCGACGTTGGCGAGGATGGAGGCCGACGAGCTGGAGACGGCGCCCACAGACGCCTAAGGGCAGCGCGCGGTCGGCGGCGAGAGCCGCTGACCGCGCACGCGGCCGGTATGGAGCCACTCCCTAGGAGCCCTGATGCCCAGCCATCACCCCTCACACGCCAAAGCGAATCCGTCGCCCAACGGCACGCAGCCTGGCGCGCGACTGGGCCGATTCCTGTTCCCGAACAAGCCGCGCCCACCGATCAATCCGGAGCTGCTCAAGCACGAGCAGGAGCGGGCCGAGGCGAGGCAGAACCGAGCCGCGGACAAGATCACCGCGTTCTCGGGGTCGATGCTGTTCGTCTACATCCACATCATCTGGTTCGGCTGCTGGATCGGATTTGGGGTCGAGAAATACCCATTCGGCCTGCTGACGATGATCGTCTCTCTCGAGGCGATCTTCCTCTCCACCTTCGTGATGATCAGCCAGAACCGCGCCGACGCCAAGCGCCAGGTGATCGCCGACGAGCAGTGGAAGACGGTCCAGGATGAGGACCACCAGAACAAGGAGCTGCTCGAGCTCTCACGTCAGATCCTCACCTTGACCAAGGAGGTTCGGGCGCTCGCAGGGTCCGACAACCCGGGTAGTCCGCCGGCGAACCCCGACTCGGCCCGCCGGTGAGGGCTCCTGGAGGCACCGGGCATGCCAAATGCCGAAGTCATTCAGCGCGGTGGATTTCGGCATTCGGTTGCGAGCCTCGGGGCCAGGCGCAGTCATGGGAGCAGCCGTAGCCTGATCGTCGCCTTCGTGGCGAAACTCTTCGTCGCGGCAGCCAAGCTCGCAGCTGGGCTGATCACCGGCTCGGCCGCGCTACTCGCCGAGGCCGCTCACTCGCTCGCCGATTCCACCAACGAGGTGATGCTTGGTGTGTCCTTCCGCCGGGCCCGGCGGCCGGCCGATGCGGAGCACCCGTTCGGCTACGGCGGTCTCCGCTTTCTGTGGGCGTTCCTCGCGGCCATCTCGTCGTTCCTGATCGGCGGCTGTCTCTCGGTAGGGCTGGCGGTCAACGATCTGGTCCACGGCAACGTCATCGACGAATTTCTCCTCGCCTGGATCGTCCTGGGGATCGCCGCGCTCGCGGACGGCACGGCGCTCGCCCAGACGGTGAGGTAAGCGCGACGCGAAGCCGCACTCTGGGACCTGCCCACCATCCGCTACCTGCGGCACACGAGCGATCCCACCCTCCGTGCGCTGGCAGTGGAGGACACCGCGGCCCTGATCGGACTTGGTCTCGCCGCCGCCGGCCTGCTGGTGCACGAGCTCGGGGGACCGGCCTCCAGCGACGCGATCTCCTCGCTGCTGATCGGTCTCCTGCTGGGCCTGACCGCAATCGGCCTGGCCCGACCTCTCGCCGATCTCCTGATCGGCAGGTCGATCCTGCCGGCGCGGCTCGAGCTGGCCCGGCGAACGCT
>Ga0126306_10002358_pt1 | contig 10606 bp, 11 predicted proteins | sample Plot27_FD_92592 | JGI IMG/M metagenome (GOLD analysis project Ga0126306, IMG submission 92592) | Serpentine soil microbial communities from UC McLaughlin Reserve, CA, USA - Plot27 | ecosystem: Environmental > Terrestrial > Soil > Grasslands | place: USA: UC McLaughlin Reserve, Lake County... | reverse complement strand
GCGCAGAGGCCTGCCAGCCGATATATCGGGCGCCATCAAGGTTGGAGCGGGCGGTTAGCTCAGCGGTAGAGCACTACGTTGACATCGTAGGGGTCACATGTTCGATCCATGTACCGCCCACCACTTGCTTTCCTGAACCCGTTCAATAGGTTCTGCTGAATTTCTCACGCTCAGATTCAGCGCTTGAGAAAGCGGATGCCCAAGATATGCCCAAGAATAGCGGCTCGTTTTGTTCAGGTAAGGTTCCGTCGGACAGAGGTTAATCACGGGATCAGAGCGACTTTTGGCAGTAGCCGTCATTTTTGGTCGGCTCGTACTGAGGCGTCATGCCGGTTTTCTAACGAAGGCACGAAGGGGCACACGGATTTAACATTGACGAGTCTGCTGTTCCCGCAAGGCCCTAGACGTTCCGCTCGGGTGTTGGCCTTGCTAAAAAGAGTAACCACGGGAGGACCGCACTCAAGCACATCCAAGCAATCGCTGATGAAAGAAAAATGCGTTCTTCAATATGTACAGCTTAATAGCGCCCTGGAGACAGAGTGTACTAGCAGGTGGCCAGAGCGAATTGCCGCTTCGCTCGAACGTAGCTAAAGTGCCCTCGACGTTCTCGGCCGAAATTACGACGACCGTCGACGGGCTCGACGAGGAGGCCGCATGATCTTGGTCGACGTCTTTGTCGGAAATGGCTATGCAGTCAAACGCCTTTCCGACGGCCACATCATCATCCAGCCAGGTCGCTAACGCCGCTCTCGCTGTAAGGAACTTGGGTCGGTTATATCCCCAGCCAGCGTTCGGGCTGACCGCATTGCTCAATCCCGCCCCGCAGCCGAGCCGGGAGCGCCTGCCGCCGACTGAAATACCTTGAGGACTTAACGCATGGCGTCCAAATCTTCTTTGATAGACGCCAGCAATTGTCTTTCAGGGCGGCTCTGGCTGGTCTCACCTAAAAGGCGCAGCAGAATTTCAACCTTACGGCCAACCTGCTCGGTGGTCACGGCGCGTGTGTGAATTAGCCTCTGAACAACATTGTATAATCTAGTGCCGTCCAGGTCGTCGGGAGCCTTGTCTGCATTCAAGTAATCCGCATACGCTGTTGCAAACAGGTCTTGGTCACCTTCGACGCCAGGCGCGGACGGATTTTCGACGTTTTTATTTGCGGGCGCGGACTTATCCTTCATGAGTAATTAGAGCGCGCATCGTAGTGACGGGCAACACATGGTCCGTAATCAAACACAAAGCTCGAACTCTGTTTTAAATGAATGTTCTCTCGAGGAACATTAAGTAAGCTGGCCGAAAGAACAAAACAGAACCATGCAAAACGCCTGATGATTAGCGGTTTGGCAAGCCCATGCCGAGCCGCGCCGCCGCTGTTCGCGAACTGCTGCGACGCGGTCTTGCTTCTGAAGATTTCTATCTTGGGCAAACGCTCCTCATCATTTGGGGGTGACTGACTCAGTCGAGAACAACCACTGCGCCCAGAGCGTCGCGAGCTAAGGCACGAGACGCGATTAGCTGGGGGTTGTCGGGGTTGATCTTTCATCCGCGCGCCTCACAATTGTATAGGAACGAGCCGTTCTTTCCCGGATCAGCTTCAGCGGCGCATTTCGGGTCGGAGGCCATCAGGCGATTCTTACCGCAGTTCCGGGCTTTCAGCCCGATTGTATGGAACCGAACGCTCCTCCGAAGGATTGCCTGTGAGGCAGACCACCAGAAGGTCGGCCGACTGGAGGCTTTGTGCGGATAGGCGACGGCGTCTACAGCGCTGATACACTCCGCCGGTTGCAGAGCTTCTTTTATCTGGCTTGGCTACAGGTTGAGCAGAAAGGCGGCAGGAGCACCTTTCCTAGGCAATAGAGGCAAGCCGCTATACGCTTGCACAACTCGTGCTGGCGTACTCGAGGGACTATCGGCACGTCGAGAAGATCGCTCAGGAAGTCGCTGATGCCTTGGAAGCGTCCCCTTGTCGAACCTCCGACCCCAGAACGGAATAGGGAGGACGACATGACCCTCTGGTCGCGGTAGGCCAGCGCGTGAAGCATTCCGGCTGCGCAACTAGAATAGAGACTTAGAATCCGCGTGGTTCAGGAAGCGTTCGTCTGGCTAAGGCCATACCGTCATTTTTTCAAGTGAGGATGTAACCGGATGACAAATATCTGGCTCGTAGGTCTCGCCATATTGGCTTCAGCAGCCCCTGTGCTGGGGCAAACAATCAGTACGTTGAAGCAAGAGGCCAGCGGCACTATGGTTGTATGCGGACCCAATACGGCAGGTCAGACGGCCTTGGGCACGACGGTCGAAACTACGCCTGGCACACCTGATTCAACTGGGATTACCCGCTCGGGAACCTCGGCAACAGCGGGGGCGACAACCACTTTAGGTCGCAGTTTGGACAATGACGTAAATTCCGAGACTGCTCGATTGGCTTTGAGGAGCAGTCAGGCAAACCTTGAAAAGCTCAGCTCACTAAAAGAATTGAAAATAGTCTGTGTCGTCGATCTGGATACGCTGGCGCAGAAGGATTCCAAGCTAAAGGAGGATATTTTTCGGTACGGGGCCAGCAACGCCAAGATCAAGTCTGTGTTGAAGGCAAGTGCGAAGGTAGTCGGCGCGATCAGAGCGCAGCATCCATCCTTCAATATCGATACGCTTTTCGCGGCGGACATAGGACCAAACGGTGAACTCATCTTGTTCATATCACGCAGTGCCGAGTTGGAGTTCTTATTTACTTACACCAGAGCAGTCTCACTATTCGAGCGTGGATCTGAGTTGGTCATCGGAAGCCCCTTTGAGCATAATGCAATTGCAGCAGCATTGCACAGTTACGAGGTCAGATTCATATCTATCAATGAGCAAGACAAATCAGACTTCCCCTTGGGGGGAGAGGGGACATCCGACAGCGCCTATGTGATTTCCAAAAAGGGCCGGGATTTGCTGGTGGTTTTTGGCGATCTGGAGACACACCGAGTGGATCGGATTGAGGCCATGGCTGGGGTGATTGACGTTGCAGGCGCTACATTGGGATCATCGCTCAAAAAAGCACTTCCCGTGGGCAATGCGGTCTGCGGTGGCGTGGAAGCAGGCGGCTGCTGGTCAGCACGGACACCGGAGATCTTTTATACTTATTCGGGCCCTGACGAGTGTGTCTATGAAGCCCTGGACATTGGGGAAAAGGAAGTCGCTTCCGCGGCGCTCCCTGCCTGCTTGATAATTTCCGGGATCGAGTTGAGACCGCCCCAATGAGCAGCGGACGGGGCCGGGCCCTCTCTCGCGTGATTAGCAAAGAAGGGGCCTCGCCTACGGCAAACATCTCGTGGTTTATGTCGCAGCTATGACGACCAGAGTCAGCCTTCCGCCGCCGCTGCAGTCCGCGTAAAGGTGATGGTCACGTAAGTACCGCTTCCTGGGCTTGTTTTCACTTCGAGTTTAGCGTTTGCATTCTGTCGTAGTGACTGCACAATCAAAGCGCTAAGTTTACCGGGCTTGGGCCATTCCATATCGGGTGGATATCCCACTCCATCATCACCGACAACAATCCGGCAGCCATTTTCATCGACCAGACTATGAAGCTTGATCGTACCGGAATCTCGGCCAACAAATGCATGCTTAAGCGAGTTGGTAAGTAGCTCGTTTACAACCAGTCCGGTAGGCATTGCGACATTCACCGAAACTGGATAGGCGTCGACCTTGAGATCGAGCCGGATACCCTCAGTTGCGTGAGACTTCATTAAGGCTGCAGCAATTTGGCTGAGATAAACCCCGAGATCGAGCTCCTTATTGTCATGGTGCTCAGATAAAGCACTGTAAAGAAGCGCCAGGGATTCAATGCGACCTGCTAAACGATCAAACTGGACCCTGCGTTCCTCGTGAGTGTTACGCGCTTCTAAGCGAATTAACGCTGTAATCATCTGCAAATTGTTCTTTACTCGATGTTGCAGTTCCCGGAGCAACAAGTCCTTTTCCTGAAAGTGCTCTTCCAGCTCCTTGCGTTGTCCTTCGCGACTCGAGCCAGCCTTAACCAAGGCGACAAGCCTAAAGGCAGGCTTTCCATTGTCGTCTTCAATGACGTTTGAATAGGCATCGACAACTGAAGGATCATCGCCCGCTCTTTCGATAAGAAAAGTGCCGACGTAATCTCCCGCTTCCGCCAGAGCATCGCTAAGTTGGCGCTCTGGATTTTGATTGTCGGTGCCAGGCAGCACATCCCATAATTTGCCTTCAACTTCAGCGGCGGTTACACCACAGGCTTGTTCAAGGTCGGGGTTAATGTAGACTATTCGCTCATCACCGCTCAGCTCCGATAGGCCAATGGCGATGGGAATTTTATCGAGAAAGCGCCGGAACTGTTTGCTCTCCAGAGCCCCGGCTAGATCCGGTGTTGCGAGCAGGTCCTCAACTTGGTCAAAATTCTCTTCGTGCTGCGACATTCGTATTTAAATCTCCAACCAGGTAAGGGTGGTCTAATTTCAAACGCAACTGCCCATCTCTACTGCCATGCTAGGCGGGCGCTAGTCCATTGAAGCAATATCGCCTTTGACAGTTCCTTTTGCTAGCTTCAGGTCTAGGCTCCAGGTTGCAGCGCATGAGCCGGTGGTAATCCGGCAAATCAGCTTGGCAAATCCCGATATTGGGCAGGCTTTGGAGCTTCGCCACTGCGGCACTGCTCAGGCTTAGCCGTTGCGGTTTGTGATTGCCCTGCAGAGGCGTCAGAGCCGTGGGCTAGTGCTTTCGAGGACCAAGGCCTCTGCATGCGTCATGTAGCGGCTGCGCAACGCCTTAACCTAAGCTCAAGCAATGAGTCGATCAGAAGCTTGAAGGTTGATGAGCGACTTATCCGAGAGGAAATAAAGCGGATCGCCGGCACAAATAAGCCCTGATCGAATAGGGTAGGAAAAAAAAGCCCGTGCTACCTGGCAACACTAATGCGAGTGCAACAAACACGGTCGAAGGACTGCTTTAAGTAGCAGCAAGGTGCCTATTCAGCAGCACCAATCGATGAACTCTACCGGCAGATCATGTATTTCGTTCCCAGGGGACTAGTGCGCGCTCCATTTCTTTTGATACCGGCGGGACCATGCCTTCGCCGAGACCAGCACTAAACGATAGGAGAACAGCCTCCGCTGCGGTTTCCATCTTGAAGGTATCGTCGTAGAACTGGCTCATTACCCGCCGGGCAATGACATCGCGAAGGAGCGCAGTGGAGTTGACCCCACCCCTGGCTTCCAATTCCAGCAGGACCACATCGCAAATGGTTTGGAGCATATGCACTTGGCCAGGGCTGCATGAGCCCAGATATCGCTGCATCTTGGCCTCCCTGTTCAGGCGCTCGAGCAAGGCTTCCCTTAGCTGCATATTGCGCTCCCTCGCTCATTCGATAAAGCTCGTCAGTTTAGCTATTGTGATCGGAAAATTCGATGGGTCGCCACGCACGAGCAAAACAGGAGTTGCATAATGAAGTTTCGATTAGGGCGAACAGAGTTGCTGCAGCTGACGATGTTGACATCGTAGGGGTCACCTGTTCGATCCATGTACCGCCCACCGCTTTCGACGCTGATTCCATCGCCCGCAAATGCGGGCCAGAGCTTGAACGGTAGCGGGTGGTGTGTCACTCTCAGAGCAGCCGGGGATTTCCACTGAGATTTTGTCGACGAGCACTGTGTCCACGAGGGGAAGGGTCATGAAATATCCATCGAGACGTTCCGTGCTGATCCGGGCAACCGCCCTGCTTGGCTTCCTTGTAGCGGGTTCTAATCTCGCCTCAGCCGATGCTGTAGATGATGTCACCAAGGCCGGCGTGATCAAGGTCGGCATTTTTGAAGATTTTCCTCCCTTCGCTTCACTTGGCTCCGACATGCAAATTCAGGGCTATGACGTCGACATGGCCAACCTCATAGGCAAGGCCCTTGGCGTGAAGGCAGAGCTGGTGGGGATAACCGGCCAGAACCGAATTCCTTATTTGACTGAGGGAAAGGTCGACCTGTTATTGAGCATCGGGTTCAGCGATGAACGTGCTCAGGTCGTCGACTTTACAGCACCCTATGCGCCTTACTACATCGTCGTCATGGGACCGCGCGAGATAGACGTGAAGGGACCGCCAGACCTCAAAGGCAAAACGATAGCGGTTAACAAGGGCACTTTGGAGGACACGGAAGTCACCAAGGTCGCCCCGGAAGGCGCTGACGTGCAGCGCTATAATGACTACGCCGGGGTTATTTCCGCTTTCCTATCAGGCCAGGCTCAGCTGATGGTGGTGGGCAATGATGTCGGTGCCACTATCCTGGCAAAGCAGCCGGCAATCGAGCCGATTGAAAAGTTTCATCTCTTGACGTCGCCTTCCAACATGGGTGTGAAAAAAGGCGAGACTCGGCTTCGCGAGAAGTTGGATGAGATTGTTGCTGGAATGCGCAAAGACGGCAGCCTTAATGAACTTGCGCTGAAATGGCTGAAGCAACCGCTGCCTAGCGACTTCTAGTTCACCATCGTCCCAACGCATGGGATATCAGCTCGATTTTTGGGCGTTGGCTGGTTATCTCAGTTTGTTTGTTCAAGGGGCTGGGACGACCCTTGCCCTTACCGCGGTTGCCTCGACAATTGGCATTGCGCTCAGTATCGGCGGAGCGGCAACAGCGCGCTGGGGGGTTCGTTGGGCCCGTTCGTTGATCGCGGCCTATGTGGAGCTCATTCGCAATACACCATTCCTCATCCAGCTATTCTTTATTTTCTTCGGCTTGCCGAGCCTTGGCATACGGCTGACTGCGCTGCAGGCTGCCGTATTGGCAATGACGATCAATCTAACGGCCTATTCGATCGAGATTCTTAGGGCAGGTATCGAATCGGTTCCGCGCGGCCAAAGGGAGGCCGGCCTTGCTCTGGGCATCTCGCCGATGGCGGTGTTCATTTGGGTTATACTGCCGCAGGCTGTGGCCAATGTGTATCCTGCCCTGGTCAGCCAAATCGTCATCACCATGTTGGAATCCGCCGTGGTGTCGCAGATTGCCGTTGTCGATCTGACGCATGTTGCCGATTACATACAGTCGCGCACTTATCGTGCCTTCGAGACATATTTCGCGATCACCTTGATCTATTTATGCATGGCAATAAGCCTGCGATGGCTCTTGGCGCGCGCCGGCAGTAAATTGTTCTTGGGTCGCCCTCGATGAGGCTATCGGGATGATCAGTCTGTCGGTCTGGGAGATCGTGCATTTCCTGCTGCTGGCCGCACGCTGGACCTTGCTCTTGTCGGCGATCGCTTTCCTCGGCGGCGGGACTGCCGCATTGCTGCTGCTTTTTTTGCGTTATGCGCAACCGCGAGGGGGCGCCACGCTTGTTCGCTATTACATTGAACTGTTGCAGGGCACTCCACTTTTGCTGCAGCTGTTTCTGGTATTCTTTGGCTTACCCTTGTTGGGGATCGAGGTATCGCCGCTGTTGGCTGCTGCAGTTGCGCTTATCCTGTATGCCGGCGCGTTTCTCGCGGAAATTTGGCGCGGCTGCGTCGATGCCGTACCGCGAGGGCAGTGGGAGGCTAGCGCCGCCCTAGGCCTGAACTTTATCTCACAGATGCGTTATGTAATCCTGCCGCAGGCGCTGCGCATCGCCGTGCCTCCCACAGTGGGATTTCTAGTGCAATTGTTGAAGGCGACAGCTCTTTCGTCGATCGTCGGTTTCAATGATTTGACGAGGGCCGGCACTATTGTGACCAACGCTACCTTCCAGCCGTTTTTAGTTTATGGGCTGGTAGCCCTGATCTACTTCGCCATGTGCTATCCGCTCACCGTCTGCTCCAGATTTCTGGAGCGGAAATTGGGATCCTACTAGGCTCATCTGATCTACTAGAGAACTGTTCATGCACCCTCAAACGACCTTGCAATCCGCGGACGCAGCGCCGCCGATGGTTGAGCTGCGCAAGGTCAGCAAGTGGTACGGGCCGTTTCAGGCACTGAAGGATGTATCGCTGTCGGTGCGCAAGGGCGAACGGATGATTATCTGCGGACCTTCGGGTTCAGGCAAATCCACCGCGATCCGTTGCGTCAATCGATTGGAACAGCATCAAGAAGGTCAAATCTTCGTTGAGGGCATTGAGTTGACCCCGGAATTCAAGGACATCGAACGCATACGTCGCGAAGTTGGCATGGTGTTTCAGCAATTCAACCTTTTCCCCCATTTGACCGTGCTTCAGAATCTGACGTTGGCACCCCAACGGGTGCGTAAAATGTCTCGCAAACAGGCTGAAGACCTCGCCATGCGTTACCTTAGCCGGGTGAGAATTTCGGAGCAGGCGCAGAAATATCCCAGTCAATTGTCAGGGGGCCAACAACAACGCGTGGCAATCGCTCGTGCGCTGTGCATGGAACCCCAGATCATGCTGTTCGACGAGCCAACCTCTGCGCTCGATCCGGAAATGATCAAGGAAGTCCTCGATGTCATGGTAGAACTCGCCGAGGCTCACATGACGATGATCTGCGTGACCCACGAGATGGGATTTGCCCGGACAGTCGCAGATACCATGGTCTTCATGGATCATGGTCGGATCGTCGAGGTGGCGCCGCCGGAAGCGTTCTTTTCAAACCCTCAGAACGAACGAACCAAGCTGTTCCTGAGCCAGCTTTTGGCACATTGACGAGATCCAATCAGGGCATTCCTGCCATTGCGTTTTTGTGCTTCCCTGCATTCATGAGCCATAGCCTTCTCTTGAGCGCCCAGGAAATCAGCAAAGCCTATGCCGGAGTTCCCGCGCTTGATTGTATCTCGATCGATATTCGTTCGGGCGAATTCTTCACCCTGCTCGGCCCGTCCGGCTCTGGCAAGACCACATTCCTAATGTGCCTTGCGGGGTTCATCAAACCGACGAATGGCAGGATCCTTGTCGACGGCGTCGACATCACGTCCAAAGCAGCCGAGGATCGTCGATTTGGAATGGTGTTCCAAGGCTACGCGTTATTTCCTCACATGACAGTGAGACAGAATGTCGATTTTCCGCTCAAGGTGTTGGGGATGAAAGCAGTCGACAGGAAGAAGCGCGTGGACGAAATGCTGGATGTAGTCGGCCTTTCGGATTTTCACGCCCGTCGCCCCTCAGAGCTTTCGGGCGGCCAACAGCAGCGCGTAGCCCTGGCGCGCGCGCTGGTATCGAAGCCCAAGGTGCTACTGCTCGATGAGCCATTGTCTGCCCTCGACAAGAACTTGCGTGAGCAGATGCAGCAGGAACTCAAGGCTCTGCAGAAAGCCTCGGGGCACACTTTCGTCTTTGTGACCCACGACCAGACCGAGGCGCTTTCACTTTCATCTCGCCTGGCTATCTTCAACCAGGGCCGGCTGCAGCAAGTCGGAACTCCGAAGGACGTTTATGAGTTCCCGCAAAATCGCTTCGTGGCTAAATTTTTGGGGCGCATCAACCTCATTCCGCTTGAAGCTGCCAGGGCGGACATGGCGCTTGTCGTCGGCCAATTCGAGGGGCGGGTCCTCAAGGCCCGAGCAAATGGAAAGCTGGGCCCAAAAACGGTTCTTGCAATCAGGCCGGAGCATATGGGGATCAGCTTCACTCCGCCACCGCCTGATCAAAATGCCTTGCGCGCCAGGCTTGTCGACTGCGTGTACGGGGGTGCAAACAGTGTCCTACAACTTGTATCCTTTTCGGGCCTGTCGCTGTCGCTTGATATACGCAGTTCGAGCGAGCTTCCTCCCCTGACAATTGGGCAGGAATTATGGGTCACGTGGTCCGCGGAAAAAGCTTTTGCAATGTCGGGTGTTCCCGGCGAGGAAGAAAAGAAGGAGGAGTAGATCATGAGCAGGGATTATCTTATGTCGTTAATGAGGGCGGCGGAACGTGGCACCTTGAGCCGCCGCGCATTCATTGCCGCGGTCGGAGCGGCAGCCGCCGTACCAACGGCGCTGCGGTCCACCATGTCTTTTGCCCAGGCCAAGGAACTTGTGCTCGTCAACTGGGGCGGCGATGCTATCGATGCCTACACCAAAGCGTATGGCGAACCTTTCGAAAAAGAGACCGGCATCAGCGTAAAGATGGACGGGTCGGGCCCTACCGAAGGTGCGATCACCGCGCAGGCGAAGAGCGGCAGCGTCACCTGGGACATCGTGGACGTTGATCCCTTCTCCGCGATTACATTGGGTAAGCAAGGCTTCCTCGAGCCGATCGATTACAGCGTGGTCGACAAATCCAAGAGTCGTCCCGGTTTTGTTTGGGACCATGCCATGTCGTCCTATTTTTTCAGCTATGTCATCGCTTATGATTCAGAGCGGTATGGTGAAAATGCGCCCAAGGGCATGGCGGATTTCTTCGATATTGAAAAGTTCCCGGGAAAGCGCACCATGTACAAATGGGGCGTCTCGAGCTGGGAAGCGGCGGCCCTGGCCGATGGAGCCTCTCCCGACAAGCTCTATCCTTTGGATGTGAAGAAGGCTCATGAAAAGATCAAAGCCTTCAAGGAGAACGTCATAGCGTTCTGGGGAGGCGGTGCTGAGAGCCAGACAACCATGCTCAGTGGCGAAGCGCCGATGGGAATCGTCTGGAATACGCGCGCAAAGCTGATCGAAAAGGAAACCAACGGTCGCATCAAATATATTTGGGACCAGGGCCTGCTTTCGCCCGGCG
>Ga0126306_10002357_pt1 | contig 10609 bp, 8 predicted proteins | sample Plot27_FD_92592 | JGI IMG/M metagenome (GOLD analysis project Ga0126306, IMG submission 92592) | Serpentine soil microbial communities from UC McLaughlin Reserve, CA, USA - Plot27 | ecosystem: Environmental > Terrestrial > Soil > Grasslands | place: USA: UC McLaughlin Reserve, Lake County... | reverse complement strand
GAAGCCATACTCCTGTGGGGAAACGACAGTTCAATTCACCGTTGATTTTAGAAGGTCCAGCGGCTGCGTGGCCTACGTCCGTCGCTGCCGGTTGTCGCGAGGCCGAGGCCATGGGCCGCGGTGGGGGTCGGGAAGTTTGCGGGGTGGGCGCGGAGGTCGCGCAGGAGCCAGCGGCCGGCGAGCAGGGCGGCGGTCAGCAGCCCGAGCAACAACCCCGCCTCGGGTAGCTCGTGGTGGCGGGCGGCTTCGACCACCAGGATCAGTGCGCCAAGGGCGACCATGAGCAGCGAGATGCCGCGGTGGAAGCGGCCTGCTTCGGAATGCGGCCAGGGGTCCACGGGCCTGACGATCTCGCGCCCACGGTCTGAGTCGGTGCAGGTCGCTTTGCGCGGGCATCCGTTGCAGACGTGTGCCTTGGCGCGATAGCGCACCAGCCGGCGCTCGTGGTCGAACTCGTGCGGCCACAGGTGCTCGCCTTCGGGGCACTCCCAGTGGTCTTGAGTCGCGTCGTAGTTGAAGCCCGCGGTCCGGTAGCGCAGCGATCGGCGGTGCGTGTGCGCGGACAGCCACTCGAGCGCGAACGCGCCGGCCAGCAGCAGGCCGGCGTATCCGGCGGCGAGCACGACCTCGGGGTTCATCTCAGCCTCGCCGCCGTCGCCTCGTCGGCGTCGATCGGCACGGCGCCCTCGGGCTGGTGGATCTCGGTGAAGAGGATGTCGTCCGGCTCTTCGAGCGTGACGCGCTTGACCGTGTGGCGTACGCCGAGGTAGGCGATGTAGAGCGCCGGGAGCGCGCCGCCGGCGATGAACACTATGTCGCCCGGAAGCCTGAGCCACTCGATCAACGCGTTCGTGTCGTTGGTCAGGAACTTGAGCTCGCGGGCTTCGAAGTAGCCCTCGTTGACGGACTTGTACAGCTGCAGGATGCCGAGGGGCAGCAGGGTGGCGAAGCACATCCAAGCCAGGCCGATGTTCGTCGACCAGAAGCTGATCCGCGCCCACTTTTCCGGCCACTTGTCCGCGGGAATCAGGTAGCGCAGGCAGAACAACGCCAGACCGAGCGCCAGCATGCCGTAGACACCCATCATCGCCGCGTGCCCATGGTTGGCCGTCAGGGCGGTGCCGATCTCGTAGTAGGAGACAATCGGCAGGTTGATCAGGAAGCCGAAGACGCCGGCGCCGAGGAAGTTCCAGAAACCTACGGCGACAAGGAACATGACCGCCCAGCGATGTGGGAACGGGGTCTGCGACCGCGATTCCTGCGCCGCTCCGAGCTGAAGGAAGCTCCATGCCTCGACCGTCAGGAAGGTCAACGGGAGGACCTCAGCGGCAGAGAAGAACGCGCCGAGAGCCATGTGCTCGGCCGGCTCCCCGGAGAAGTACAGGTGGTGCATCGTCCCGACGACGCCGCCGACCGAGTAGAGGACGATGTCGAGGAACACGACGGTCAATGCGATCTTCTCGCGCACCACGCCGAGCAGCACGAACATGTAGGCGACCATCACGGTTGTGAAGAGCTCCAGGAAGTCCTCCACCCAGAGGTGGACCACCCAGAAGCGCCAGAACTCAGTGGTGGTGAAGTTGTCGCCGGTCCTGGCGATCAGACCGACGGCGTAGAAGGCCGGTATCGCGCAGGCCGCAAGGAAGAACAGCCACGGCATGTTGCCGGGGTGCTCAGCGGCCAGCCGCCTGCGCAGGACGCGCCAGAGCATGAAAACCCAGACGAACAGGCCGATCGACAGCAGCACCTGCCAGAGCCGGGCGAGGTCGAGGTACTCGAAGCCCTGGAGACCGAACCAGTTGGAGGCCGCATCCTTGAGCACCCCGTGCACGCCGAGGTAGGAGCCGATCAGCGTCCCGAACACAACCACGGCCAGGGCCCCGAGCAGCGCGAAGGCGAGCTTGCCCTGATGCTTGGGCTCGCGGCGGGCGATCATCGGCGCCAGGAAGATCCCGGCCGCGACGAACGAGGTGGCCACCCAGAACAGCGCCAGCTGGACATGCCAGGTCCGCATCAGGTTGTAGGGGAACCACTTCGCCAGGTCGAAGCCGAAGAAGCCGTCGATCTCCGCGCGATAGTGCTGGCTGGCGGCGCCGACGAAGGTCTGGATCAGGAACAGCGCCGCCATCACGAAGAAGAACCAGGCGGTCGCCCGCTGCGCGGGCGTCAGGGCAACGTCACCGGGTGAGCGGAAGGTGAGGGTCGCCTGTTCGCGACCATGCCAGCCGAGGTTGCGGCCCCAGCGGCCGAAGGCGCCGAATAGCAGGCCGATCCCGCCCAGCAACGCGATCAGCGACAGCACCGACCAGACGATGACGTTGGCGGTCGGCTTGTTGTCGACACGCGTCTCGGGCGGCCAATTGTTCGTGTAGGAGTAGTTGTGTCCAGGTCGATTCGTGGACGCGGCCCATGCCGTCCACGCGAAGAATGCGGTCAGCTGTCGCAGTTGAACTGGATCGGTGATCGCCTTGGCACGCAGACCGTGCACGGTCGTCGGGTCGGAGAAGAATCGGCTGTAGTGGGGAACGAGCCGACGGAACGCGTCGGCTTGCGCCGCGGTCAGCATCACGGTCTTCGTCGTCTCGTCGTAACGGTTGGTGCGGAAATCCTCGATCGTCTTGCGTCCGGCCGAGTCCGAGCCGGCCCCGCCGTAGGAGCGCTTGACGAGATCGGAGGAGCGGCGCAGGTAGTCCGCTGTGAAGTCGGGTCCGAGATACGCGCCGTGGCCGAACGCCGACCCGTACTCCATCAGCCCGTTGTGCAGGAAGACCTGCTGACCCTCCTTGACATCCCGGCCGGTATATAGGACATGGTCCTGCGAGTCGACGACGCGCTGCGGAACCGGCGGATGTGCCATGTAGCTGCGGTAAGCCAGCAGTCCGAGGATGAAGAACCCGCACAAGACGACCAGAAGGGTGGCCTGGATCCATCCTCGGGAAACCAACAACGCCCTGCGTTCTCCGGCCACGGGGTCCTCCGATCTACGGACTGCGAAACGGGCCCCGCTCTAGGTCCGTTGCCGGACCTAACGAAGCGGGGGGAGGCCAACTGCGTAGTGCTCTACTGCACTTTCATGTCGGGCCCGGATGGAAGCGGGCGACCCACCTACCGGTCGGTTCCGTGCGGCGACGGTCCTGCTTGCGAGAAGTCGACAGCGGTTGGGACTAAACCGAAACAGCACCTGCCCATCCAACGGCGCGCGCTTGCGCCGGGCCCGTACCTTTCTCGGGTGCCATCGGATCCGGCCGCGCTCGAGTCGAACACTCGCGCCGAGAAGCTGAGCGACCAGCTCGAAGCCTGGCTTGCCCACGATGGGGACAAGACGCTCGGCGGCCTCGCGAACGTCTTCCGGGAGAAGAGCTTCGCGGTTCTGTTCGTCCTGCTTCTTTGCGTTCCCGCGTTGCCGCTGCCGACCGGCGGGGCGACGCATCTCTTTGAGGTCATTGCCGTGCTGCTCGCGGTGCAACTGATGGCCGGGCGCTCGCAGATCTGGCTGCCCCGCCGGTGGCGAGCACTGGACCTGGCTGGCGCGAAACGCGAGCGCTTCGTCCGTGCGCTGGTGCGGCTTATCCGTCGCCTCGAACGACTCTCACGCCCGCGGCTGACCTTCCTGTTCGAGCACCGGCTCTCGAAGATGATCTTCGGCGCACTGGTCGCGGTGGGCTCTACCGCTGCCTTCCTCGCCCCGCCCTTTTCGGGGTTGGACACCCTGCCGGCCCTCGGCGTCGTAGTGCTCTCCCTAGGAGTGCTCCTCGAGGACGTGCTCGTAGTGATCGCGGCCGTGCTGATCAGCGCCGTCGGCATCACGATCGAAATAGCTCTCGGACGCGCCGTAATTGACGGCATCGGGAATTTGCTCTGACCAGCCGCGCCCGGCGGCGGCCCCACTCAGAATCCGCCCGAATGTCAGCCGGTCGACCACGTGCACCCCAACGGCGAAACCCCCGCCCCGGCGAAACCGGGACGGGGGTTCGACACCGACTTGGAGGGTCTGGTCGTCTAGGTGGCCAAGGCCGCCCGGCGGGCGGGAGCCTCGGTCGCGGCCGCCTTCTCGTCGCGGCGCCGCGGGAGCCGCAGCGTCAGGACGAGGAAGCCGACTCCTGCGAGCAGCAGCGCAAATCCCATGACGATCGCGAACTTGGCGACGTTCTCAGCGAAGTACGACGTGTTGAGTGCCGTTGCGAGCGCGGTCTCGGTCACCCAGATATTCCGTGCCGGGTTGCTCACCGGCTCGCCCGACTTCGGGTCGACGGCGGCCGCCTTCTCGTCAGCGGTCGGCTTCCCGCTCTTGTCGAGGAAGCGCGGCATCTCGGCGTAGGTCTGGCCCTTGGAGTCAGCGAGCGTGTGGACCCGCATCCCGGCGGCGAAGTCGCGCGCCTCTTGGCCGGTGTCGATTTTCTCGTTCGCGACCTTCTTCATGTCGGGCGTGCCGACGATGTTCTCGCGGGCCAGCTCGTCACGAACCGTCGAGCGGCCATCGAAGCCAACCACGATCGCACCGATGCCGATGCTGATCATCACGCAGCTTGCTGCGATTCCGGCGTAGATGTAGAGCTTGCTCATTTACAGTCCTCCGTCGTTGTTTGGCGTCAGGGTCATCATCGGCCCGCCAGCGCACGCGGACATCGGGCGGAGCTACGGGAGGCGGCGCGGACCTCCCGAGTGGCGCGGCCGTAGAAACCCGCAAGCTGAGCCGGTCCTACGGGGGCGTAGATTCCCGGAGATGGCGCTCAAGCACCGCCTCGCCGACGCCAGCTATTGGGTCTACGACCGCATGCGTCATAGGACCGCCTTCGAGTCAGCCGCTCGGTCGGGCACCGCTCAGGATTTCGCTGGGTTACAGGGGCACAAGTACGCGCTGCTCGTCACATTCCGAAAGGATGGGACCGCCGTGCCGACGCCCGTCTGGTTCGCCCTGCTTGACGACCGACGCCTCGTCACGCACACCGAGGAGCGCACGGCAAAGGTGCGCCGCATCCGCCGGGACCCGTGGGCCCGTGTGTTTCCCTCCGACCCGCGCGGCAAACCGCTCGGACCGGGCGTTGAGGCCACCGCCCGGATTCTGGCGGCCCCGGACGAGTGCGAGACGGCGGAGGCAGCGCTTGACCGGCACTACGGCCTCGCGCGGCGGATCTACGACCGGCTGATGGTCGACGAACGGCGGCATGGTCTACCGAGAGCTGGCCCCGGCGGCGCGCGCTCCCGGCCGACCGCCTGCCTGACGTCACCGGAGCCTGAGCGCCACGAGACCTGCAGGACCGGACGACGGTCTGACCGGTGTTACCAATCCGCCACCGCGAGGTCGAGCTTGGTGACCACGCCTACGGGAAGGGCGTCGGACCGACCGCGGACAAGGAGCCGGGTCGTATCGCCAAGCGAGAGCGCATACAAGGCAGCGCGCGCGCTCGCGTCTGGCGCGATAACCCGCGGCGGTTCGGTGATGGCGTCTCGCGCGCTCACCGCCGCCTCCTCGGGACCGAGCCGGCGAAGGACGCCGCCGGCGGTCACGAAGCCGAGCGGGGTCCCGTTGCCACCGTCGACGACAAGAACGGCTTCCACGTGGTGGGCTGCGATCGCCTTGGCCGCCTCGGTGGGAGTCGCCGTGTCCGAGATGACCACGCAGCCCGGCTTCATGATCTCCGCCACGTCGCGGTCGAGCAGGTCGTCCGTGACGCCGTCCGGAGCGGCGGGTTCGGTGAGCGTCGACGGCGGCGACAGCAGTTCGGAAGTCATGCCCCGAGCCTGACCGTGCGACCAGGCTCCTGCATCCGGAGCCATCCCTACGGCCGCTCAGTAGTTCTCCGCCGCTAGCTCATCAGCGCGCGGGTCTGGCGCGCGATCTCGACATCCTCGCGCGCGGGGATCACGAGTACGGCGACGTGGTCCGGGACGCCGAGGTGAGCGAGCCCTTCGCACGCGAGCTCGCGTACGCGTGGCGAGTTCTCGCCGACACCGCCGGTGAAGACCAGGGCGTCGAGGCCGCCGAGCGACGCCGCCATCGCCCCGATGCCCGCTCGCAGCCGATGCAAGTAGACGTCCAGGGCCAGGCGGGCGTCCGGGTCGTCGCGCTCGATCAACTCGCGCATGTCGGCGGTTCCGGCCAGTCCCAGCAAGCCCGACTCGTGCTCGAGGGCATCGGCCATGTCGCCCGGGGCGATCTCCGCCTGCTCCTGCAGCCACAGCAGCAGCCCCGGGTCGACCGAGCCTGAACGGGTGGCCATCGCCAGGCCCTCGAGTGGGGTGAAGCCCATGGTCGTGTCGATCGACCGCCCGTCGAGCACGGCGCACAGCGATGCGCCGGCGCCGAGGTGGCAGGTGATCACGCGGCGAGCAGCGGGCGCCATCTCGCGCGCTCGCCCCGTGGCGTAGGCGTGCGAGAGCCCATGGAAGCCGAACCGCCGCACGCCGTAGCGCTCGCGCCACTCGCGAGGCAGCGCGTAGGTGGCCGCGGCGGGCGGGAGCGTCGCGTGGAAGGCGGTGTCGAAGCACGCAACCGCCGGTACGTCCGGCAACGCCCGCGAGACGGCGTCCACGGCCGCGAGCGACTTCGGCTGATGAAGAGGGGCGAGGGCCGTCAGCTCGCGCAGCGCGGTCAGCATCTCGCCGTCGAGCCGCACCGCGGAGCGAAAGCGCTGCCCGCCGTGCACGATGCGGTGTCCGACGACATCGGGGCGCTCGGGCAATCCGGCCAGCTCCTCTGTCGCGGACCCCGTCCACAGCTCCGCGTCGTCGGCGTCCAGCAGCGACAGCTTGAGGCTGCTCGACCCTGCGTTGGCGACTAGGACGCGCACCCCTCGCGTCAGCCGGGCCAGACCCAGTCGCGCACGTCCGGCGAGTCATCGCCGTGCTCGCGCGTGTACGCCCGGTGGCGTAGGCGCTCGTCGGCCATGTCCTGGCGGAGCGCCGCGGCCGTCTCTCGCAGCCCCGGCACCCGGTCGATCACGTCCATGACCAGATGGAAGCGGTCCAAGTCGTTGAGCATGACCATGTCAAAGGGGGTCGTGGTCGTCCCCTCCTCCTTGTAGCCGCGCACGTGCAGGTTCTGGTGGTTCGTGCGCCGGTAGGTCAGGCGGTGGATCAGCCAGGGGTAGCCGTGGTAGACGAAGATCACCGGCCTCGACGTCGTGAACAGAGCGTCGAACTCGGCGTCGGGCAAACCGTGCGGGTGCTCGGCCTCCGGCTGCAGCCGCATCAGGTCGACGACGTTGACTACGCGGATGCGCAGCTCAGGCAGGTGCTCGCGCAACAGCGCCGTCGCGGCCAGCGTCTCGAGCGTGGGTATGTCGCCGGCGCAGGCGAGCACGACGTCGGGCTCGCCGCCGCCCGGGGTGGACGCCCACTCCCAGATCCCGATCCCGCGCGTGCAGTGGGTGATCGCGTCCTCCATCGAGAGGTAGTCCAGCGACGGCTGCTTGCCGGCCACGATCACGTTCACGTAGTCGCGCGAGCGGAGGCAGTGGTCGGCTACCGACAGCAGGCAGTTCGCGTCCGGCGGGAGGTACACGCGCACGATCTCGGCCTTCTTGTTGATCACGTGGTCGATGAAGCCCGGGTCCTGGTGCGAGAAGCCGTTGTGGTCCTGGCGCCAGACGTGCGAGGAGAGCAGGTAGTTGAGCGACGCGATTGGCCTGCGCCAGGGGATCTCGCGCGTGACCTTCAGCCATTTCGCGTGCTGGTTGAACATCGAGTCGACGATGTGGATGAACGCCTCGTAGCAGTTGAAGATCCCGTGCCGACCCGTGAGCAGGTAGCCCTCGAGCCAGCCCTGGCAGAGGTGCTCGCTGAGGATCTCCATCACCCGGCCGTCGGGCGAGAGGTGGTCATCGCCGTCGCTGCGGTCGGCCATCCATTGGCGGTCGGTCACTTCGAGCACGGCGCCGAGGCGGTTCGACGCCGTCTCATCGGGGCCGAAGATGCGGAAGTTCGAGGCGAACGCATTCGCGCGCATCACGTCGCGCAGCCAGACGCCCAGGATGCGGGTTGCCTCGGTGGCTGTGGCGCCGGGCTCGTCGACCGCGACGGCGTACTCGCGGAAGTCGGGCAGCTCGAGGTCGCGCAGCAGGCTCCCGCCGTTGGCGTGCGGGTTCGCGCCCATCCGTAGTTCTCCCGCGGGGCGCAGGGCCCGTAGTTCCTCGCGGAGCCGGCCGCCGTCCTCGAACAGCTCCTCGGGCCGGTAGGAGCGCAGCCAGGTCTCCAGGCCGCGCAGGTGCTCCGGCTTCTCGGACAGCTTGGCCAGCGGAACCTGGTGGGAGCGGAACGTGCCCTCGGCAGGCAGGCCGTCTACCACCTTGGGGCCGGTCCAGCCCTTCGGCGTCCGCAGGACGATCAGCGGCCAGCGCGGCCGCTCGACGTCGCCCGCTCGCGCCCGCTCCTGGACTTCGGCGATGTCGTCGAGCGCGGCGTCCAGGACCGACGCGAGCTGCTCGTGGACCGCCTCGGGGTCATCTCCCTCGACGAAGCGGGGCGAGTAGCCGTAGCCCTCGAACAGGGAGCGCAGCTCATCTGCGCCAATCCGGGCCAGCACCGTCGGATTGGCGATCTTGTAGCCGTTGAGGTGAAGGACCGGCAGCACCGCGCCGTCGCGGGCGGGGTTGAGGAACTTGTTTGAGTGCCAGCTCGCGGCGAGTGGCCCGGTCTCGGCTTCGCCGTCGCCCACGACGCAGAGCGCCAGCAGGTCGGGATTGTCGAAGACCGCCCCGTAGGCGTGCACCAGTGCGTAGCCGAGCTCGCCGCCTTCGTGGATCGATCCGGGCGTCTCTGGTGCGACGTGCGAGGGGATCCCGCCCGGAAAGGAGAACTGACGGAAGAGGCGCCGCAGCCCCTCCTCGTCCTCGCCGATGCGGGGATAGATCTCGGAGTACGTGCCCTCCAGGTAGGTGTTGGCGACGAGGCCGGGACCGCCGTGGCCCGGGCCGGTCACGTAGATCGCATTGAGGTCGCGCTCGCGGATCGCGCGGTTCATATGGACGTAGAGCAGGTTCAGGCCCGGTGTGGTGCCCCAATGGCCGAGCAGGCGCGGCTTGACGTGGTCGAGGGTCAGCGGCTCGCGCAGCAGCGGGTTGTCGCGCAGGTAGATCTGGCCGACCGAGAGGTAGTTGGCGGCGCGCCAGTAGGCGTCGACGAGGCGGAGCTGCTCCGGGTCCAGAGACGAAGGCATCAGCGGGCGAGCGGGTCCCCGAACAGGTCCAGGTAATGACTCAGAACGGACATGATCCGCTCCGGCGAGATCGGCGCGACAGGCAAGTGCTCTAGCGTCACATCGCCACCAGGGCACCCGGGCCGATCACCAGCGCCGTGAAGCCGAAAGCCACGATGCCCTCATCCCAGTGCCGGGGAGAGCGTGCCCCGTTGCATGTGCCTCCGTGGGGCAGGCCGGCCCGCGCCTTGTAGAGCATCAGGGACCCGATGTGCATATGGGCAGCGTTGTCGGCCTCCTCCAACTCCAGGAACGTAGCGTCGAGAGGTGTCAGCCTGTCGCAGGCCACGGCGTCAGGACGCGTGAGGGCTGCCGCCGGAGCCAACCAGGATGCGCGATGCTGTCATTCGCCGAATGATCTATGCGGTGGCTGGAGGCGGCATCCGCAGCCGCTGCCCGACTGTCTCAGGGGTTTCCCGCAGCCCGCATGCACGCGCCGCACTCCGACCGCATCGAAGAGATCGCCGCCGCGATGGCCGAGCCCAGGTTGTATGGGCCCGCCGCCGCCGGCGTCGAGGCTCGCGAGACGCACATCTCCTGGATCTTCCTCGTCGACGACCGTGCGTTCAAGCTCCGCAAGGCGGTCGTCTTTCCATTCCTCGACTACGGCACCGCCGAGCGCAGGCGACACATGTGCGAGGAGGAGCTGCGGCTGGGAAGGCGGCTGGCTCCCGAGCTCTATCTCGGGTTGCGAGCGGTCGTCGCCCGCGGCGCCGGCTTCGAGCTCGCCGATGCCGGCGATGAGGGCACCTGCGAGCACGTCGTGGAGATGCGGCGCTTCGACGAGGCCGCGACCCTGGCGGCAAGGCTCGACCGCGGCGAGGTGGCAGAGCCGGCCGTCCGGTCGCTAGCCCGCCGCATCGCCGAGTTCCACGCCGCCGCTGAGCCGGCGCCACCTGGCAGCTTCGGCCCGGCGCAGGTAGCGGCTTCCGTGAGCGAGAACTTCACCACCCTGCTGGACTTCGCCGACGACATCGGCGACCCGCGCCTGGCGGCAGCGCACCGCTTCGCGGTCGCCTTCCTACACGGCCGGCACGCCCAGCTGGCGGGCCGGGCCTCGCGCGGGAACGTGCGCGAGTGCCACGGCGACCTGCGCGCCGAGCACGTGATCCTCGAGCCGGATGGGGTGGAGATCTTCGACCCGGTCGAGTTCGACCCTGCGCTGCGGCTGATCGACGTGTCCGCGGACCTGGCCTTCCTGCTGATGGAGCTGGGTGAGGCCGGCCGGGCGGATCTGGCCACGGCGCTTGTGGATGAGTACCGGGCGGTGGGCGGGGACGACGGCGGCGACGCCCTGCTGGGGTTCTACGCGGCCTACCGCGCATGGGTGCGCGCGAAGGTCGCCTGCCTGCGAGCCGGGGAGCTGCGCGGCGGCGAACGGCGGGCAGCGGAGCTCGACCACGCGCGCGCGCT
>Ga0126306_10002356_pt1 | contig 10610 bp, 9 predicted proteins | sample Plot27_FD_92592 | JGI IMG/M metagenome (GOLD analysis project Ga0126306, IMG submission 92592) | Serpentine soil microbial communities from UC McLaughlin Reserve, CA, USA - Plot27 | ecosystem: Environmental > Terrestrial > Soil > Grasslands | place: USA: UC McLaughlin Reserve, Lake County... | reverse complement strand
GGTTCGCTGGGTTGTGGAGCTTCGATCCGCTGCGACGACACCAGCGACAACCCGATGGCGAGCGGATCGTGACGGGGGTTCGTCATCTGGTTGCGTTGGCATACCGGACCACCGACCGCACCCTCTACGCGGTGCAGCACGGGCGCGATGACCTGTCCCAGACGTTTCCCGAAGCCTTTTCCCGAGAGGCCGGAGAGCGACTCGCGGCGGAGGAGATGTTCCGGCTGGAGCGCGGAAACGACTACGGCTGGCCGTACTGCTACTACGACGATGCGCAACGACAGAAGCTCCTCGCCCCCGAATACGGAGGAGATGGGCGCACGGTCGGCCGATGCGCGACGGCGACAGCGCCGATCTTCGCCTTCCCCGCGCACTGGGCGCCGAACGGGTTGCTCTTCTACACCGGGACGATGTTCCCACCCCGGTATCGAGGAGGCGCCTTCGTGGCGTTTCACGGTGCGTGGTACCGGCCCGGTCCGGACAACGGGTTCAACGTCGTGTTCCTCCCGTTCGCGGCGCAGGATCCCGGACCACGCTTCGAAATCTTCGCCGACGGCTTCGCCGGACGCGACCGTCACCCCGGGCGGGCACGACACCGTCCAGTGGGTCTCGCCCACGGACTCGACGGCGCGCTGTTCATCACCGACGACGTGCGTGGCCGCATCTGGAAGGTGATCTACCGCTCGCCACCAGCATGAACGTCGACGACTTCACCCCTACCGCCCCGACCGTGCCGTCAACGACTCACGCCGTGCCCACCCCACCCGCCGAACCGGACGTTCTGCCGCGCGATCACGCACCCGGCCGATACGCGCTTCTCCTCTGGATATCGGTTCACTCGGTGCCACTCCTGCTCGTCCCACTGTTGACGACGTCGCTCGGGCCGTTGATCGGGCTGGACGCCGCCGCGGCGATGACTCATGCGACGTTCATGACGCTCGTACCGCTCGCGGAAGCGGAGCTCCTCCGACGCGCATGGCCCGTCGTCGACGCCGCATGGAGACGACGCGCGGTGCTCGCCATGGCCGCCGCCATCGCGACAGCCATGCTCATCATGTCGAGCGTCGATCTCGCTGGATACGATGCTCTCGCCACACCAGCCGCGATGGCGGGGGCCGGCCTCGTGCACGGTCTCATTCTCGGATGGCCACTTTGGCGGGTCGCCGCCAGGTATCAGTGGATCGTCGCCTCCATCCTGGGATGGCTCGCGGGGGCGGGCGGGTATCGGCTGCTCCTGGGCGACTTGCTCGCGCTCGAGATCGGTGACCGCTCGTTGTACGGATACGCGTATACCGGAGGACACAACGAGCTCCTCTGGGCCGCCGCCGGCATCGCGTGCTTCGGGATCGCGACCGCCCTCGTCATCCACCTCGTGCCGCGTCGAGCGCCGCGCGCATGACGGCGACGTCGTCGAAGCCGGCGGCCCGCGAATCGGTCACCGAGGCGGTCGGCTCACCGGCAGCCAGGAGGCGCGATGCCTCGCCACGATGCGCCGCGTGCAGGTCGCATGTCTCGGCACGGGACTCGGGTTGATGCTCGATGAGTGGGTCTACCTCGTCGCCACCGACGGAACCAACGCGTCCTATCTGCTTCCGGTCTCCGGCGGGCCGCTCCGGTTATACCCGTTGACAATATACACACAGTGGATATACTGGGCCATGGCCACTTCGCTGCCCGACCCCGGCACGTTCCTTCCGCTCCCCGCCGCGACGTTTCACATCCTGATCGCTCTCGCGAAGGAAGACCGGCACGGGTACGCGATCATGCAGGACGTCGAGCAGCGCACGGGCGGCGCGCTCCGGCTCAGTGCCGGCACGCTGTACCGCTCCATCCAGCGGATGCTCGACCAGGCGCTGATTCGTGAGTCGAACGAGCGGCCCGAGCCAGCGCTCGACGACGAGCGGCGGCGCTACTACCGAATCACGCCACTCGGCGAAGCCGTCGCGCGCGCCGAAGCCCGCCGCATGGCCGAGCTGGTCCGGATGGCCCGGGCGCAGGGGCTGGTGCTCGGCAGCGGCTGATGCGCGCGTACCGACTCCTGCTGCGGCTTCTGCCGGCCTCCTTCCGCCTCGAATACGGCGAGGAGATGACCGCGGTGTTCTCGGAGCGCCGTCGCGAAGCCACTGGCACTCTCTCCACGCTCACGTTGTGGGCCGAGACCATCGAGGACATCGTGCGAAACGCCCTGGCCGCTCACTGGGACATCCTTCGACAGGATCTGCAGTACGCCGTGCGGGCGCTCGCGCGCACGCCGGGGTTCACGGCGACGGCCATCCTCGTCACCGGGCTCGGTATCGGCGCGAATGCGGCGGCGTTCTCCGTCGCGGATTTCGTGCTCATCCGCCCGCTGCCCTACCTCGAGGCAGACCGCCTGGTCAAGCTCTCGGAGCAGACGCCGGGTGGCAACACCAACGTCGTCTCGCCGGCAGTCTACCGCGACTGGCGAGCGAGCAGCTCGGTCTTCCAATCGATGGCGGCGTACTACAGCACAGGTGTCAACCTCGTCGGACAAAGCGAGCCACAACATCTCCAGCAGTCGGTCGTCACGGCGAGCCTGTTCCCGACGCTGGGCGTGCGGCCGCTGCGTGGGCGGGTCTTCACGGCCGAGGACGAGCGCGCCGGCGGGACGATCATCCTGAGCTACGCGCTCTGGCAATCGGCGTTCGGCGGTGACGAGGCCATCATCGGGAAGCGTCTCGTCACGAACGGAGTGCCGCGCGAAGTGGTCGGCGTGATGCCTGCCGATTTTCACTTCCCACGACGCGAGATCGCGATCTGGACGCCGATCGGGGTGGAGGAGCAGAGCCAGGAAGACCGCACGAACACCTACTGGGAGGCCGTCGCGCGCCTGCGGCCGGGCGTCACGCTCGAGCAGGCGCGCGCACAGATGGACGCGCTGAGTCGCCAGTTGTCGCAGCAGTTCCCCCGGGAGCTCGAGGGGGTCAGCGCGTGGGTCATCCGGCTTCGGGATCAGTTCTCGCCGCAATCTCGAGCGCTGCTGCTCGCGCTCTGCGCGGCTGCCGCGTGCGTGCTGCTCATCGCCTGCGCGAACCTCGCGAATCTCCTGCTGGCGCGAGCCCTGACGCGGCATCAGGAGGTCGTCGTGCGCGTGGCGCTGGGGGCAGGACGGGAGCGGCTCGTTCGCCAGTCGATCACGGAGAGCCTGCTGTTGGCGCTGCTCGGAGGGGTGCTCGGCATCGGCATCGCGGTCGCGTCACTGCCGCTGCTCACCCGACTGATCCCGACGTCGCTGCCCATCGCGCAGTCCCCGGTCGTCGACCTCCGGATCGTCCTGTTCGCCGCGGTGCTGTCCACGCTCACCGGCGTGGCGTTCGGCGCATGGCCCGCGTGGCAATCGTCGGGCACTCACGACCTCGGCGTCGCGAACGCGGGAGCTCGTGCCGTCGGTGGGCGACGCGCGCACGCGCGCGCCGTGCTGGTGGCGACAGAGATCATGGCGTCGGTGGTGCTACTGATCTCGGCGGGGCTGCTGCTGCATGCCCTCGTGCGCGTTCAGGACGTCGATCCAGGATTCAGGGCAACCAACGTCATGGCGCTCCGCACGGCATTGCCCTCGCCGAACTACGACTCCCTGCCACGTCGCGCGGCGTTCTATCGCGACGTGCTCACCGAGGTGCGGGGCATGCCCGGCGTCGCGGGCGCGGCGTACATCTCCGGACTTCCCATGGCATCGCAAGGCGGCGTCTGGCCGGTCGCGCCCGAGGGCGAAGGTGAGGTGGGTCCGACATCGCCGGTCGCCATCAGCCGATACGTGACACCCGGGTTCTTCGCCACGCTGCAGATCCCGATTCGGCGCGGCCGAGACATCGGCGATGCGGACGAGACGAATCAACCGTGGGTGGCCGTCGTGAGCGAGTCGTTCGTCCAGCGCTACTGGCCCAACGAAGATCCCATCGGGAAGCGGTTCACCTTCCTCACCGACATGCGGACCGTGGTCGGCGTGGTCGGCGACGTCCGCGTCCGCGGTTTGGAGCGTCACAGCGAGCCGCAGGTCTATCTCTCGTACAAGCAGGTTGCCGAGCAGGCAAGTCCGTTCTTCTATCCCAGAGAGCTCGTGATTCGCTCCTCATCGTCTCCGGGCTCGCTGATTCCCACGGTACGCCGCATCGTGCGCCGCGTCGATCCCGAGCAGCCCGTCTCGGACATCCGATCGATGACCGAGATCGTCTCGGATGTGACTGCCGCGCGCGCCGTGCAGGTGCGCGTGCTGGGCGGGTTCGCGGCGCTGGCGTTCCTGCTGGCCGCGATCGGCATCCATGGACTGCTCTCGTTCTCGGTCTCGAGCCGACAGCGGGAGATCGGCGTCCGGATGGCGCTCGGTGCTCAGGGGCGAGAGGTCGTCCGGATGGTGGTGCGGCAGGCGGTCGTGCTGGCGGGCGCCGGGATCGCTCCCGGACTCGTCCTCGCGTACCTCGCAGGTCGCGCGATGGAGAGTTTGCTGTTCGGTGTTCGACCGAACGACCTCGTCACCTTCACCGCCGTCGCCGTGCTCTGCGTCGTGATGACGGTGATCGGGTGTCTCGCGCCGGCACTGCGCGCCGTGCGGGTGGATCCCGCTATCGCGCTCCGGGCCGAGGCCTAGAGGAGCGACATCGATGGCGCGGTCCCGGCTCCCGGTCATCCGACTCTCGGGCATAACGAAGGTCTTCCACGCGGGAGAGACGGAGACCACGGCGCTGCGAGACATCGACCTCGACATCACGGCGGGCGAGTACGTCTCGGTCGCCGGCCCGTCGGGTTGTGGCAAGTCGACGCTCCTTTCGATCGTCGGCCTGCTCGAAACTCCTACGGCGGGCGAGTATCTCCTCGCCGGGCGCTCCGCCATCAATCTCTCGCCCGCCGCGCGGGCGCAGATCCGGCGCCGACAGATCGGGTTCGTCTTCCAGGCGTTCAATCTGATCGAGAACCTCACGGTGCTCGAGAACGTGGAGCTTCCCCTCGCCTATCGCAGCCTCTGCGCCGACGAGCGACGGGCGCGGGCACATGACGCACTCGAGCGCGTAGGGATGGCGCATCGCTCGCGGCACTTTCCGAGTCAGCTCTCCGGTGGCCAGCAGCAGCGTGTCGCCGTGGCGCGCGCGTTGGCGGGCGATCCGACGATCCTGCTCGCCGACGAGCCGACGGGGAACCTCGACTCGCAGAATGGCGCAGCGATCATGGCGCTGCTCTCCGAGCTGCACGCTGCCGGGGCGACCATCTGCCTGGTGACGCACGATGAGCGATACATGCGGAGCGCCGAGCGAGTCGTACATCTTCTCGACGGGTGCGTGGTCGGCGAGGAACGACCATCCCACGGTACCGGATCCGGCGCAGCGACGTCCTCGCGCGCGCTCAGGCACTTCGCGACGTCGCCGTCCGTGCATTGCCCCTGACGACCGGCTTCATACATTCTCGTCGTCCCCTCCCGGAATCCGAGGCCGCTCCATGGGCATGTATGGCATTCTTCGTCGCGCGAGCGCCGCGGACGTCGCACGGCTCCGCTCGGACCCCTCGCTCGTCGAGCCGTTCCTCTTGGGGGAGCCGCCGGCCATGGTCGACGCAGGGCCGCGTGGCCTGCTCGGCTTTCTGCTGCGGCTCACGCCGATCAAGATCCAGCGCGTGGCCGATACGCAGCCGGAGGGGCCGCCCCGCTGGCCGGAGGCGGCTGCCGGCGAAGAGCTCAATCTCGACAAGGCGTGGCACGGCCTGCACTTCCTCTTCACCGGCACGGATGACAGCGAGGAGGCGCCCGCCTGCTTCATGATCGCCGGCGGCGAGGACATCGGAGAGGACGACGGTGATCAGGTCCCGCGGCTGCTCGATCCCGCGCAGGTGCGAGACTTCGCCGCCTTTCTCGGCGCGCTCACCCACGACGAGTTGCGGCATCGCTTCGATCCCGCGCGGATGACGGCGCTCCGGATCTACCCCGACGTGATCTGGAACCGGCCTAATGAAGCGGACGAGCTGCTCGGCTTCCTGCTCGGCGCGTTCGACGAGCTGAGGACGTTCATGGCCGCCGCCGCGGCGGCCGGCGACTCGGTGGTGATCACGATCTCGTAACTCGTCACGCCCGCCGCCCAACCCTTTCGCGGGATCGAGTGTCGATCGGGTGAGACGGCCGGGTGGTGCGCACGACGATTGACGGCGGCAGGGAGAATTTCCTTGACCGCCATCCTCCCGCTCCGTATATAGCCTACAGATTCTGTAGACACTACCTGAAACCCTTTTTCGGCGCTGCTGGAGGCCGCATGGCCGGTCCACTCCCCCTGGTGAGAGGCACTCTCGACGCGCTGGTGCTGAAGGCGCTCGCCTGGACGCCCATGCACGGCTTCGAGATCACTACCTGGCTCGAGGACCGCTCGGGCGGCGAGCTCGGAGTGCAGGACAGCGCCCTCTACCAGGCGCTGCACCGCCTCGAGGCACGCGGCCTCGCCAAGGCGACATGGGGGGTGACCGAGAACAACCAGCGCGCCCGCTACTACCGGCTCACCGACGCCGGTCAGGCGCACCTGGCCGCCGAGACCGCGACCTGGGTGCGCTACGCCGCGATCGTGACGGGCATCCTGACCGCGCCGGTTCCCGCCACTTCCAAACCGCGCTGAGGAGCCGGACGCCCATGGCATTCCCTAACCGTTCCGACATCCGGCCCGGCATCCAGCGTCTCTTCCGGCTCGCGGTGCGTCGAGACGATCTCGCCCAGGCCGAGGTCGACGAGGAGATCCGCCTCCACCTCGAGCTCAGAGCCGCGCAACTGACGCGCGAGGGGCTCAGCCCCGAGGCCGCACGCGCCGAAGCCGAACGGCGCTTCGGTCCACCCGACGAGGCGCGGACGCGCCTTCATGCCTCGGCGCAGCGCCGGGAGAATCGTATGCACCTGCGAGAGCTCATCGATTCAGCACGAGGCGACCTCCGCGTCGCCATTCGCGGACTCCGGCGCGCACCGGGCCTGGTGGCGACCGCGGTGCTGTCGCTCGCGCTCGGCATCGGCGCGAACGCGGCGATCTTCTCGCTCTTCGATCAACTGCTCGTGCGCCCGCTTCCGGTGCCGCACCCCGAGCAACTGGTCAAGCTCGTCGTCCTGGGACCTCGCGGCGGTGGGAGCGCGTGCGGCGAGGTGGGCGAGTGCGACGAGGTGTTCAGCTACCCGATGTTCCGCGATCTGGAGCGCGCGCGCGCCGGGTTGACGGGAATCGCCGCGCACACGCTGATCAACGCCAGCCTCGCCTATGGCGACCAGACGATGCACGGCCGCGGGGTGCTGGTGTCGGGCGGATACTTCTCCGTGCTGGGTCTTCGGCCCGCACTGGGGCGCCTGCTCCAGTCGTCGGACGACCAGACGCTCGGCGGACCTCCCGTGGCGGTGCTGGGCTACGGGTACTGGCAGGCGCAGCTCGGCCGAGATCCGGGAGTGCTGAACCGCACGATCATGATCGATGGGCAGCCGGTCACCATCGTGGGCGTCGCCCCGCGCGGCTTCGATGGCACCACCCTCGGCGTGCGGCCGCAGGTGTATCTGCCGCTCTCCATGACGAAGCAGATCGCCCACACGATGGACGGCATGAACGAGTTCGACACCAACCGCCGGTTCCACTGGCTGTACGTGTTCGGACGAATTCCGCCGAGCGGCGGCGTGGAGCAGGCGCTCGCGGGGCTCGGTGCCGTCTACGCGCCGATCATCAGAGAAGTCGAGGCGCCGCTCCAGGAAGGGCTGACCGAGCAGGAGATGGCCGAGTTCCGCCGCGCGGGGCTCGCCCTGGAGCCCGCCGCGCGCGGGCAGAGCACACTCGCGGAAACGGTGCGCACGCCGCTCGTGCTGCTCTTCGCCGTGGCGGGGGTGGTGCTGCTGATCGCCTGCGCAAACATCGCGAACCTTCTCCTGGTGCGCGGCGCGACGCGCGGGATGGAGGTGGCCGTCCGACTCTCGTTGGGTGCGGGACGGCGGCGCGTGATCATGCAACTCCTCACCGAGTCGATGGTGCTCGCCGTGCTCGGCGGGGCGGCAGGGCTCCTCGTCGCACACGGAACGCTGAGGCTCGCGGCATCGATCCTTCCACCGGAAGCCATCTCCGCCGTCCACCTCGGGCTGCGCTGGCCGATGGTGCTGTTCGCTCTGGCGCTGACGATCGGGACGGGGCTCGTCTTCGGATTGTTCCCCGCCTTCCACAGCACGCGCGAGGGTCTGGTGACCACGATCCGCGCCAATTCGGGTCAGATCGCCGGAGCGCGCTCCACGCTGCGCTCGCACACGGTGCTCGTCGTCGGGCAGATCGCCCTCTCGACGGTACTGCTCGTCGCGGCGGGCCTCTTCATCAAGAGCCTGCGCAACGTCACCAGGGTGGAGCTCGGGCTCGCGGTGGATCGACTGGCCACGTTCACCATCTCGCCCGAGCTGAATGGCTATTCGCCCGAGCAGAGCAGGCAGCTGTTCCAGCGGCTGGAGACCGAGCTCGCGAGCGTGCCCGGTGTCACGGGAGTCACGTCCGCGCGGGTCGCGCTCTTCACCGGTGGCGGCTGGAGCACCGGTGCCCGAGTCGAGGGCTTCAAGGATGAGCCAGGGGTCGACAATGGCACGATGATCAACCTGATCGGCCCGGGATACTTTCGGACACTCGGCATCCCACTCCGGTCGGGACGCGAGTTCACGGCCGCGGACCGCGAAAGGACGTCGCGTGTCGCGATCGTGAACGAGACCTTCGTGAAGAAGTTCGGTCTCGGGCGCGATGCGATCGGTAAGCGCGTGGCGGTCTGGGGCGACAAGGAGCTCAACATCCAGATCGTCGGCGTGGTGGGAGACGCGAAGTACCAGGCCGTGAAGGACCGGCTGCGAGCGGGCATCTACACGGCGCACCTGCAGGACGGAAAGCTCGGGACGGTCACCTACTACATCCGTACCGCCGGTGATCCCGCGCAGGTGCTGCGTCACGTCCCCACGGTGATGTCGCGAGTCGACCCGAGCGTCCCGGTGCGCGAGCTCAAGACGCTACCGCAGCAGGTCCGAGAGAACGTGTCCCTCGACCGGATGATCGGCACGCTCGCCACCGCGTTCGCGGTGCTGGCGACGCTGCTCGCGGCCGTAGGCCTCTACGGTGTATTGGGCTACTCGGTGGCGCAGCGCACGCGCGAGATCGGCGTGCGCATGGCGCTCGGCGCCGACCAGTGGAACGTGCGTGGGCTGGTGCTCCGGCAGGTGGCGTGGATGACGCTGGTCGGGAGCACGTTGGGGGTGATCACGGCGCTCGTGGTCGGGCGTTCGGCGCGGTCGCTGCTCTTCGGGCTCGACGAATACGATCCGGCATCGGTCGCGCTCGCCGCCGCGGTGCTCGCGGCGGTGGCGCTCGGCGCGGCGTACCTACCCGCACGGCGGGCCTCGCTCGTCGACCCGCTGAGCGCGTTGCGCGCGGAGTAGCGACCCGACGCGTCGTCGTTCGCACCCGATCCAACCCGCGCGGCAGACATGCAGCGGCAGATGCGTCAGCGGGCGCACCCTCTCCGCGATCGTGAGAGACGACTCCTTTCCCGACCTCACGGCTCGATCGTGGGTCGTCGCCGGCGATAGCGGATCCGCGTGGCGGTCGACCAACTGCCGCTGTCGCTCCGGAGGCTGGCATCGACGACGACGTGAAGCGAGTCGGCCGCAAGCACGCGGATCGTGCCGCGCACGTCCCCATATCCGCCCCGCACAGGGTGCGTGAAGCGCTGGTACACGGCGCGAACGAGCGGGTCCGGAAGCGTGAACACCGCACCCGGTCGCACGCGCGCCGAGTCGGTCTGCCAGAGCAAGGCGCCGCCCGACCAGACGAACGGAATGGGGTAGTGCACCATACGTCCGTTCTCGAACACCACCTGGGAACCGGGCGCCGCCGAGAGGAACCCCGCCGGTCCGGTCGCGATGGTCGCCTGCGGGTAGAACGCCACTCGGCGCTGTACGCATCCGAGCGTGGTGACGAGCAGCACGAGCAGGACACGCGCGGTCATCGACGCGCATCACGCGAGGCGGCGCCGATGCGCACGTCCGGACGGCGGAATCGCCGGTAGGGCGACGCGACGCGCGCGTAGTGATCATCCGGGGATGATGGTCTCACAGGTGTCGCGAGAGCTACGTGTCGGTAAGGCTCACTTGGACGAGAGGACGAACGCGTTGCCGTCAGGGTCCTTCATGATGACCGAGGTCCCCCACTCCTGGACCTGCGGTGGCGCGGTGAACTCCACGCCTTTGGCTCGCAGCTCCTCGTAAGTGCGCTCGACGTCATCGGCGAGGAAGGTGATGTTCGAGAAGGTTCCGATCCGATCAACATGTCCCGGCGGCGTGAAGAGCACGAGCCGTGTGTCGGCGCCGGGGATCCGAAGCTCGATCCACCGCTGCGATTCGTCGAACGGCTGGTCGGTCGCGACCGTGAAGCCGAGCCGAGTGGTGTAGAAGGCGAGCGCGGCGTCCTGGTCGCGCACCGCGATGCTGGCGAACTTGATGCCTTTGATCATTTGAACGGGAGGGCTGGTGGACGGTGAAGTCGACCCTCCCAATGTGGGTCGGCCGTCCGCCGCGACAAGTCGTGCATCGGTTGCTTTGGCACCGGACGCCATAGCATCATCTCCGCATGGCAAAGCCATCG